>CEUS01052159.1_pt1 | contig 13642 bp, 11 predicted proteins | sample 427031 | NCBI WGS metagenome assembly CEUS01 (sample SAMEA2622837, study PRJEB7988) | marine metagenome | biome: marine biome (ENVO:00000447); feature: marine epipelagic mixed layer (ENVO:xxxxxxxxx); material: "saline water (ENVO:00002010), including plankton (ENVO:xxxxxxxx)" | depth 140 m | reverse complement strand
TGTAACAAATGCATCTAAAATACCTTCAGGAATTTCAGATCCATCTTCTAATAGAACTGCAGAATTTGTCATTAAATGTCCAACATTTCTATTTAAAAGTAGAGATCTTCCATGAAGATTTTCTTTTTTACCATGCTTAGATGTATAGTTTCTGTTTGTATTAAGTTTTCTGATTAATTTTTTACCATTTTTTTCAAATTTAGATTTAAGATCTTTTTTCATGAGACCTAACCAGTTTCTGTATCCAATAATTTTATCCTCAGCATCAACAGCAGCAACAGAGTCTTCATGATCACATATTGTAGAAATTGCAGATTCAATTATTATATCTGAAATACCAGCTGGATCTCTTTTAGCACTAAATGCATTTGGATTTATTATAATTTCAATATGTAGATTATTATTCTTTAAAATTACTGCTGAAATTTTTTCATTTTCAAGTCTATATCCCACATATTTTTCATCACTTTCTAGTTCTGTTATATTTTTATCTAAATACAATTTTAGTTTGTGGTCTTTGATTAAAATTTTATTTACATTTTTCCATTTTGAATTTTTTAATCCAAAATTTTTGTCTAAAAAGTTTTTAGTATATTCAATTACTTTGGCTCCTCTTTCTGGATCGTATCTTTCACTAGTTGACTCTTCTGAAGTTATAATATCAGTTCCATATAAACTATCATATAAACTCATCCATCTTGCGTTTGCAGCATTCAAGGCATATCTAGCGTTCATTATTGGAACCACGAGCTGAGGACCTGCAATTTTTGATATTTCTTGATCTATATTTTTTGTTTTGATTTTAAAGTCAGGACCTTCTTTTTTTAAATAATTAATTTTTTCTAGATATGCCCTGTATTCCTTAGGATTAAATTCTTTTTTATTATTTTCTAAATGCCATCTATCTATATCGATTTGCAATTTTTTTCTAATGTTAAGTAATTCTTTATTTTTAGGAGCAAGCTCATGACTTACTCTACTTAAACCTTTCCAAAAAGTGCTTTCGGAAATATTAGTGCCTAATATAGCTTCTTTGTTTATAAAACTGTAAAAGTCTTCTGAAATAGAGAGATTTTCAATATTAATATATTTTTTTGGCATATCAACTTAAGTACTTTTTAGAAAGTAATCTGGATGATTATTTTCTATATACTAAATTTAATTAGTAGTCTGTTTTAGAAAAAATTTATATAATAGTAAATTAATAAAATAAAGTCACTTTATTGCCTTTATTTTATAAAATATTGAATTAATGAAAAATTATCTAAATTTTGAAACTGAAGTTAAGGAAATGGAAGCACAGCTGGATGCTTTAAAGGATCCATATAACAATGAGGGTATTTCCGAAGTAAATACAAATGAAATTAAATCATTAGAAGTTAAAATAAATCAAAAACTTGAAAAAATCTATTCCAATCTTAATTCCTGGCAAACAACTCAAGTCGCAAGACATGAAGATCGTCCTAAAGCTAAATATTTTATTGAAAATTTATTTGATGATTTTGTTTCTTTGTCTGGCGATAGGTTTTATGGAGAAGACAAATCAGTAATAGCTGGATTTGCTAAATTTAATAATAAATCAGTTTTAGTAATTGGGCAGGAAAAAGGAGAAAACTTAGAGGAAAGGTTAAATAGAAATTTTGGAATGATGAGACCAGAGGGATATAGAAAAAGTGTTAGATTAATGGAGTTGGCGAATAAATTTAAAATTCCAATAATAACTTTCATTGATACCCCAGGAGCATATCCGGGTGTTGGAGCTGAAGAAAGAGGACAGGCAGAAGCAATTGCAAGATCCATAGAGAGTTGCATGAAACTAAAAGTTCCAAATATATCAATAATTATTGGAGAAGGTGGGTCTGGCGGAGCAATAGCTTTAGCTTCAGCTAGCAAAATAATTATGTTAGAGAATGCAATTTATTCAGTTATATCCCCAGAGGGTTGCGCTACTATTCTATGGCGTGATCCAAAAAAAACTCTTGAGGCAGCAAGTGCCATGAAACTGACTTCAAATGAATTGTTTGAATTAAACATAGTTGATGAAATAATTGAAGAGCCAGTTGGAGGAGCTCATAGAGATAGAGAAAAGACTTTAGAAAATATTCGAATTTCAATAAAAAAAAACTTAGAAATTTTTTCAAATTTAGATGAAGAGCAAATAATTTTACAGAGAAAAAATAAATTTTTGCAAATAGGCAGAGGGAGTGGCTTTTCTAGTAAATTAGATATTGATTCTGGTCTTTCTATTAAACAAAATAATATAAATAAATTATTAGAAAAAGTTTTAAAATATAAAAAGATTTTGATAGGCTTTTCATTATCAACTTTTATAATTGCAGTATTAATCTATTTATTATAAAGCTCCACAGCAATTTTTATATTTTTTATTTGTTGCTGGACATATTTCATTTCTAGAAATTTTTTTACCTTTATTTATTACTAGCAAACATTTTGGATTAGAAGAAGTTTGATCTTTTTTTTCCTGGTTTGAATCATCTGAAACGATTTTAATATTTAAAAGTAATCCGATAAACTGATTTTTAAGTTTATTCAAAAGGTCCTCGAATAAATTAAATGCTTCCTTTTTATATTCAATCAGAGGGTCTCTTTGTCCATATGATCTTAATCCAATTACTTGTCTTAGTTGTTCCAAATATTGAATATGGGTTGTCCAGTTTTGATCAATTAATTGAAGAAAAATTCTTTTTTCAATCTCTTTTGCTTGATTTTCACCTAAAATAGTTAATCTTTCATCTCTTTTTTTATTAAATTTTTTTATAATTTCTTGTTTCAACATTAAACTGTCTTTAGATTTCAAACTTTCAATTTCATCATTTTTAAAGGCAGCCCCTAAAGTAGATAGCAATTTTTTTTCTAAATCTGTATTTTTATTTTTATATTCAATTAATTCTTCAATAATTTGGTTTAGAAAGTTGTCTGCAAACTCATAAGAATTTGAGCTCTCCATAACTTTTTTTCTTTGAGAAAAAATAACATGTCTTTGATCGTTAAGAACATCATCAAATTTTAATAAAGATTTTCTAATATCGAAATTTCTTGCCTCAACTTTTTGCTGTGCCCTTTCAAGAGCTTTGTTTATCCATGGGTGATCTATACTTTCCCCATCTTTAAGTCCAAGTTTTTCTAATATATTATTCATAGATTCCGAACCAAATATTCTCATTAAATCATCTTCAAGGCTTACAAAAAAAATCGAACTTCCTTCATCACCTTGTCTGCCAGATCTTCCTCTTGCTTGATTGTCTACTCTTCTACTTTCCATTCTTTCAGTTCCTACAACGCATAATCCGCCTAGCTTTTTTATTTCATCCCTTGTTGATTTATCAGCATTTTTTCCACCAAATTTAATGTCGACACCTCTTCCTGATATACTAGTTGTGATGATTACAGAATTTTTTGAACCAGCATTAGCAATAATTTCTGCTTCTTTGTCATGGTTTTTTGCATTTAAAACAATATGTTTTATTTCTTTTTTATTAAACAGTTCTGAATAATGTTCAGATTTGTTAATACTACTAGTAAATACTAAAATAGGTTGACCTATTTTATATTTTTCGTCTACTAGGTTTACTATGGCTTCATCTTTCTCTTTTTCAGTTCTGTAAATTTGATCATTCCAGTCTTTTCTTATCATCTGTTTATTTGTAGGAATTGTTAGAACATTTAAATTATAAATTTCATAAAATTCTTGGGCTTCAGTTACAGCAGTACCTGTACAACCACAGAGTTTTTTGTATAATTTGAAATAATTTTGATAGGTAATTGACGCCAAGGTTTGATTTTCAAATTGTATAACTAAATTCTCTTTTGCTTCTAAACTTTGGTGCAATCCATCACCAAATCTTCTACCTGGCATTTGTCTGCCAGATTGTTCGTCTATAATTACTATCTCATTATCTTTTACAATATAATCTTTTCCATTAAAAAAAATATAATTTGCTCTTAATGATTGATTTACTAAGTGAACTAAAGATATATTTTCAGGATCGTAAAAATTATTGTTTTTCAAAATACCAGCTTCAGAAAAAATTTTTTCAACATTATCTATGCCTTTATTTGTTAAAAGAATGTTTCTATTTTTTTCATCAATATCAAAGTCGTCTTCATTTAGTTTTTTAATTAATTTGTTTACAATAATATATTGATCAGTTTTATCTTCAGCCTGCCCAGAAATAATTATTGGAACTCTAGCTTCGTCAATCAGGCAAGAATCAATTTCATCTACAATCGCATAATTATGACCTCTTTGAACCATATCTTTTTTAGAAAATTTCATGTTGTCTCTAAGATAATCAAAACCTAGCTCACTATTAGTTGCATAGGTAATATCGTAAGAATAATTTTTTCTTCTTTCCTCATCTCCTTGACTTGAATTAATATATCCACATGTAAGTCCTAGAAAGTTATATATTCTTCCCATGTTTTCACAGTCTCTCTTTGCTAGATAGTCATTAACAGTAACAATATGAACTCCTTTTCCTTCTAGAGAGTTTAAGTAAGCTGAAAGAGCAATAGTTAGAGTCTTACCTTCGCCTGTTTTCATCTCAGCAATTTTGTTTTGGTTAAGAACTACTCCGCCAATTAATTGAACATCAAAATGTCTTTCAGTTGTAACCCTTTTTGAGGCCTCTCTAACAAGAGAATATGCTTCTGGAAGTAAATCGTTTAATTTAGACCCATTAACAAACTTTTGCTTTAATTCTTCAGTTTTTTTTGGAAATTCACTGTCTTCCAATTTAGAAATTTGGTCTTCAAAGTCATTTATTTTATCAACAAACTTAGCTAATTTACCCAATTCTTTTTGATTAGAGGATTTGAAAATTTTTGATATTAAATTTAATGGATTCAGCATATGATTTATTTGTTATTTAAACAAAACTTATATAATCATATTATTTAATTTTTAAACATATATGCTTTTTAAGAAAGAAAAATATCAAATAAAGTCTAATTCTATTGGATTTTACCAAGATTTAGAACACCTAGATGGAATAGGAATATCTGCTGTTTCTGCAGATTTGTACACAAATAATAAAAAGAGAGATGAGTTGGTTATTTTTTATTTCAGAAAAGGTGCAAGTTACGCGTCTGTTTATACACAATCGAATATTAAATCTGAAAATATAAAGTGGAATTTAAATAATTCTAAAAAAAAAATTTATGCTCTTTTAGTAAATACAAGAAATGCCAACGCGTTTACAGGAAAAGAAGGATATAAAGCAATTAATAATATTTCTATATTGTTATCAGATTTACTAACTAAAAAACAAATTAATGATGAAGAGGATCCAAAAAAAATCAAATTAAATAATCTTTTATTTGCTTCTACAGGTACAATTGGAGAAAGTTTTCCAGAAAAGAAAATAATTGATGCATTACCAAATTTAATTAACAATATTAAATACGTTCAAAACAAATATATTTGGATGAAAGCAGCCATGGGAATTATTACCACTGATACAAAACCCAAATTATCTATGGAAGAATGCAAAATAGCCGGTACTCCTGTAAAAATTTATGGAGTAGCAAAAGGATCGGGCATGATACATCCAGATATGGCCACAACTTTAGGTTTTGTTTTTACTGACGCAAAAGTAAGTGGAAATATTTTAAAAAAATTATTAAAAAAAAATATTCAAAATACGTTTAACGCAATAAGCTGTGATGGAGACACCAGTACAAATGATATGGTTAGTTTATTCTCAACAGGAATTGCAAATAATAAAGAAATAAAATCTTATAAAGACAAATCTTTAAGAGACTTTGATAAATCATTAAATATTGTTTTAAAAAATTTAGCTAAAAGTATAGCGGCCGATGGAGAAGGGTCATCCAAATTCGTGATTATAAAAGTAGAAAAATGTAAAACTGAAAATGATGCAAAAAAAGTTTGCTTTTCTATTGCAAATTCTCCTTTGGTAAAAACTGCTATTGCAGGAGAAGATCCCAACTGGGGAAGAATAATTATGGCTATAGGAAAATCAAAAGTTAAAATTAATTTGAAAAAATTGAATTTAAACATTGGTTCGCACAAAATTATAGAAAATGGAAAAATCTCACCAAGTTACAAAGAAAGTGATGTTGCAGAATATATGAGATCTTTAGAAATAAAAATTAACGTCCAAATAGGTAACGGTAGTAAAGATTTTGAAGCATATACAATGGATCTAACAAAAAAATACATAGAAATAAATTCAGATTATAGATCGTAAATATTGAAATCTTTAATTTAATAATTAAATTTATATCATGATAAAGTATCAGCTAAAGTGTAAAACTTGCAACAGTATATTTGATAGCTGGTTTGCATCTTCAAAAGAATTTGAAAAACTTAAGAAAATGAATTTAATTAATTGTGAGACTTGTAATTCTTTCAAAATTGATAAATCAGTTATGTCTCCAAGGATTTCATCAAATTTAAATTCAAGTAAGGAAAAGAATACAGCCAAAGTAAATGAAGTAAAATCTAAAATAAAAGAATTTCAAAGTTTTGTTAAAAAAAATTTTGAATATGTAGGTGAAAATTTTTCATATGAAGCTAGGTCAATACATTATGGAAACAAAAAATCAAAAAAAGGAATTTATGGAAATGCATCATCAAAAGATATTAAAGAACTTAACGATGAAGGAATTGAAACAACCACAGTACCTTGGATTAATGATAAAGAAAATTAAAGTTTTTTAAATCTACTAATATAATTAACATCAGTATTTTTGTTTAATTCCCATTTATCTGTCAAAATATTATATCTTAAACCTTTAATTTCAGATAATTTTAAATTATTTTTTTTACAAATCGCATTCAGCTTTTCTGGTTCTACAAATTTAAACCAATTATGGGTTCCAACAGGCAACCAATTCAATATATATTCAGCACCAATTATGGCTAACAAATAAGATTTTAAAGTTTTATTTATTGTTGCTACAAACATCACCCCGTTTTTTTTTAACAACAAAGAACTTGATTTAATGAAAAAATTTAAATCTTTAACATGTTCAACAATTTCCATATTTAAAATTATATCATATTTTTTTTTTATTTTTAAATTTTCGGGAGATGAGCAGATATAATTAATTTTTAAATTATTTTTTTCGGCATGTATTTTTGCGATATTTATATTTTTTCTTGAAGCATCTATACCAGTTAGCTTTCCTCCAAGTCTATACATTGGTTCTGTTAGCAATCCACCGCCACATCCTATGTCTAAAATTTCTAAATTAGAAAAAGGTTTTTTTTTATTTTTAATATTGAATTCTTTTACTATCTTATTTTTTATAAATTCTATTCTAATAGGATTAAATTTATGCAATGGCTTAAATTTACCTTCCGGATCCCACCATTCCTCTGCCAAAGCACTAAATTTTTCTATTTCTTCTTTATTAATTGTGTTATTAGCCATAAATTTTTGAATTTAATTAAATAATATTTTTTTAATAAAAGATAATATAGGAAATAACAATGAAAATTGTAGTATTAAAATTTGGGGGTACCTCCGTTGGTTCAATTGAGAGAATAAAAAACGTTGTAAAAATTGTTATTAGTTATTTAAAAAAAAGATACAAAGTTATTGTTGTTTCTTCTGCAATGAGTGGTGAAACTAATAGTTTAGTTAAATTAGCTAAACAAATTTCAAATAACTTTATACCTTCAGAATATGATACTCTTGTTGCTACCGGAGAACAGATTTCCTGCTCATTGATAGCAGGCAGACTTAATCATCTCGGTTATTCATCAAGGTCATGGTTAGGATGGCAGATTCCAATAATTACTCAAGGAAATCACTCTTATTCTAGAATTATTAATATAAACAAAAAAAATATTATTAATTTTCTAAAAAAAGGTGGCGTCCCAATTATCGCTGGTTTTCAAGGTATAAACTCTGATAATCGTATTACCACAATTGGTAGGGGTGGATCGGATGCAAGCGCTATAATGCTTGCTAAATTTTTTAAAGCTAATAAATGTATTATATATACTGATGTTGATGGCGTTTACACTACAGATCCAAATTTAGTACCAAAAGCAAAAAAAATTAGCAAAATATCTTATGAGGAAATGTTAGAAATGGCATCTTTAGGAGCTAAAGTTATGCAGCCACATTCAATACAAGATGCAAGACTTAATAGAATAGATATTGAAGTAAGATCTTCTTATAAAAATGTAGAAGGTTCTTTAATTACTAAAAGAAAAAACGTATCAACAAAGAATATAATTAGAGGTGTTTCCTTTACGAAAAATGATTCAAAAATTACTCTTGTTGGAGTTAAGGATAGACCGGGTGTTGCTGCATCCATTTTTGAACCATTATTTAAAAACTCTATAAATGTAGACATGGTAGTTCAAAATGTATCTTCGAATAAAAAAGAAACTGACTTAACATTTACTATAAAAAATGAAGACTTAATAAAAACTGAAAAATTAATAAAAAAAAATAAAAAAATTAAGTTTAGTAAAATTATTATAGATAAGAAAGTATCCAAAGTTTCAATTGTAGGGGTAGGAATGATTACAACTCCAGGCGTAACTTTTAGGATGTTTAATGCTTTAGCGAAAAAAAAAATAAATATATTAGTTATTTCTACTTCTGAAATTAAAATATCAGTACTGGTTGATAGAAAAAATTTGAAAAAAGCAGTTGATGTGCTTCATAAAGAATTTAAATTAGATTACTAACTTTACACTCATGAGTATTAGACCATTTAGAGATATAAAAAGAAAAAAGACTAAAGTAATTTCAGTGGGTAAAGTCAAAATTGGAGGAACAAATCCAATTGCAGTGCAATCTATGACAAATACAAAAACCACAGATATTAATTCAACAATTAATCAAATAAACAAAATTGAAGAAGAGGGTGCCGATATTGTAAGAGTTTCTTGTCCTGATGAGAGTTCATCTTTAGCCTTAAAAGAAATAATAAAAAACATAAACATCCCTGTTGTTGCTGATATACATTTTCATTATAAGAGAGCTATAGAGGCCGCAGAAAATGGAGCTGCTTGTTTAAGAATTAATCCCGGTAATATCGGAGATAGAAATAAGATTAAAGAAGTAGTTATGGCTGCAAAAAATAATAATTGCTCAATTAGAATTGGTGTTAACGCTGGATCTTTAGAAAAAGATATTTTAGAAAAATTTAAAGAACCATGTCCTGAAGCATTAGTTGAGAGCGCTATAAGAAATATTAAAATTTTAGAAGATCAAGATTTTTTCAATTTGAAAGTGAGTGTTAAATCATCAGATGTATTCTTATCTATAGGTGCATACCGCCAATTATCAAACAAGATTGATTATCCTTTGCATTTAGGAATTACTGAAGCTGGAAGTTTCATTCCAGGGAGTATTAAATCTTCCATTGGCCTCGGAACTTTATTGCTAGAAGGGATAGGAGATACGATAAGAGTTTCATTATCAGATGACCCAGTTAAAGAAGTAAAAATAGGTAATGAAATATTAAAGTCTTTAAATCTAAGAGAAAGAGGAGTTAAAATAATATCTTGTCCTTCATGCGCTAGACAGGGATTTAATGTTATTGAGACAGTTAAAATATTAGAAGATAAACTTTCTCATATAAAAACTCCAATAACTTTATCTATTATAGGATGTGTTGTAAATGGACCTGGAGAAGCGTCTTTTACTGATATTGGTCTTACTGGAGGAGGAAATAATAACCACATGCTATATATCAGCGGAAATCAAGCAAAAAAAATATCCTCCAACGAAATGATTGATAAAATAGTTTCGTTAATTGAAGAAAAAGATGCTCAATTAAAAGTTCTGTCTCAAACAAATAAATAAAGCAAATGTCTTTACCATTAAATAAAGTTTTAGAAATTATTAATAAACATAAAGAACTAGAAAAAGATTTGTCTAGTACAAATTTAGATAGTAAATCTTTTGCACAAAAATCAAAAGAATATTCAAATTTAAATGAAATTATTAAGTGTGCCTTAGAATATTCAAATTTTGAAAATAATAAAATAGAGTTAGAAAAAATTATTTCAGATAGTAATAGTGAGAATGATATAAAAGAATTAGCAAAGTCTGAATTAGAAAATTTATCTATTAATCACAATAAAAATGAAAATAAATTAAAAATATTTTTATTACCCAAAGATGAAGCTGACACCAAAAATGCAATCTTAGAAATAAGAGCTGGAACAGGCGGTTTAGAAGCAAGCCTATTTGCATCCGATCTATTTAAAATGTATGAAAAAGTGTGTCATAAAAAAAAATGGAGTTTAGAGATTATAAGTTTATCAAAAAGTGATGCAGGAGGTTTAAAAGAAGTTATTGCTTCAATAAAAGGAAAAAATATATATTCCTCACTAAAATATGAGAGTGGGGTGCATCGAGTTCAAAGAGTTCCTGATACAGAAACTCAAGGTAGAGTTCATACATCCGCGGCAACTGTAGCTGTTCTACCTGAAGCTGAAGACGTTGATGTTAAAATAGAGGAAAAAGACTTAAGGATTGATGTATTTAGAAGTAGTGGACCAGGAGGACAGAGTGTAAATACAACAGATAGTGCAGTTAGAATAACCCACATTCCATCTGGTATCGTAGTAAGCCAGCAAGATGAAAAATCCCAAATTAGAAATAGAGAAAAAGCATTAAAAATTTTACGTTCAAGACTTTATGAATTTGAAAGAAAGAAAATTGATGATCAAAGATCGCAAGATAGAAAAAATAAAATTGGTTCAGGAGACAGGTCTGAGCGAATAAGAACTTATAATTATCCACAGGGAAGAGTTACAGATCATAGAATTAATCTTACACTACATAAGCTAGAAGAGTTTATGCAAGGTGAAATATTTGATGAATTTATAGAAAATTTAAATCTTCATGCGCAAGAACAACAATTGGAAAATTTGAATTAATGAATTACAGAAAAATTATAAATAATGGAGCTTCAATATTAAGAAACAATTCTATATTAACTCCCGAGTTAGACGCTGAAATACTTCTTTCAGTATCACTTAATCAAACTAGAGAAAAGATATTATTAAATTTGGAAGAAAAATTAAATATTAATGAAATAAATTTCTATAACAAATTAATTAATAGAAGGAAAAAAAGAGAGCCAATTTCATACATAACTGGAAAAAAATATTTTTGGAAGTCTGAATTTAGTCTAAATAAAAATGTTTTAACACCAAGACCAGAAACAGAATTATTAGTAGAGGAAATTTTAAAAATATATAAATCACAAAATAATATTAATATTTTGGATATTGGCTCAGGATCTGGATGTATTTTAATCTCATTGATAAAAGAACGTGAGAAATGGGCTGGAACAGGCATTGATATTTCAAAATTAGCAATTAAAATTGCAAAAACTAATGCAAAAATACAACAGGTTCACAATAGAATTAAGTTTATAAAATCTGATATTGACAATTTTCTAAGAGGAAAATATGATTTAATTGTTTCTAATCCACCTTATATAAATAAAATAGGATATAACAAACTTGATTTAGGTGTAAAAGACTTTGAGCCGAAATTGGCTCTTTACGGTGGTATAGACGGTTATAAAGTTATCGAAAAAGTAATAATAAAAAGTAAAACAATTTTAAAAAATAATGGTTTATTAGCGATGGAAATTGGTTTGGGACAACATTATAAAACATCTGAACTTTTAAAGAATAATGGTTTTTTTATTTTAAAAATAATTAAAGATTATCAAAGTATCAAAAGATGCTTGTTTGCTAAAAAAATTCAATAATGAGAAATTTTAGGAATAATAATAGAAGAAGATTCAGAAATAATTCTTTTGATAGAAATATAAAAATAAATTCTAATGATCAAGGTATAAATTCAAGTTTAGGCAATATATCAGATTTTAGAAAAAGAAATTACCCAAGAAACAATTTTAATAGCTCTAAATTAGTCCAAAAATACTCTGATCTAGCTAGAGAGGCACTGTCATCTGGAGATAAAGTGTTATACGAAAATTACTTACAACATGCTGAACATTTCATAAGACTTTCAGAAACTTTTTCTGATATTGCAAACTCAAAAAATAACTCATCTAAGACTACAAATGAAGCTAGTATTGATAATGTTAATGAGCAAGATTCTAAAAAAGATGAAAAGCTCAAAGTAAAAGAAAGTTAATTTAAGTTATTAATTAATTCTGATTTAAGAACATTTATTTTAATTTTTGCAAGTTCAAACTCTTCTCTGTTTTTACCGGTCAATTTTTTTCCAGAAGGCAACTTTAAAGTTTGAGAATTAATTTTTTTTCCATTTTTAATTACTTCATAATGTAAATGAGGTCCAGTTGACAATCCTGTTGAACCAACATAGCCAATAATTTGACCTTGGCTTACTCTCACCCCTTTCTTTACTCCTCTCGCAAATTTAGACATATGAGCATAAACTGTACTGTAAGTACTATTGTGTCTAATTTTAACACAATTACCTCCACCGCCACACCAACCTGCTTTTAAAATAACCCCAGTACCTGAAGCCATAATAGGCGTACCAGTTGGAGCAGCAAAATCTGTGCCAGTGTGTAATTTTGTATAACCCAAGATTGGATGCTTTCTGTTTCCAAAGCTTGAAGATAATCTAGCTCCATTAATAGGAGTTTTCATCAAAGTTTTTTTTATACTTTGTCCATTTGCTTCAAAATGATCATTTATTTTATCTTTTTCTGAATTGAAATAATATAGTTCCAAGGATTTTCCTTGTAAAATTAAATTAGCATACAATATGTTTCCAAAATCTACAGTTTTATTTTCATCGTTTTTAAATTCTTCATAAACAATTTGGAAGCTATCATTTTTTCTAATATCCCTTTGAAAATCAACTTGAAAACCATATATCTGTGCAAATTGAACTATAATATTTGCATTAATTTTTTTTTCTATTGCTGCTTTATATAAACTATTTTTAATAAAATTTTCACTATACCTTGTTGTCATTGTCAATTTTTTATTCAATTCAGCATATTTAAAAGAATTGCTATTATTAGATGATAAAATTAAATCTTTTTTTTTATTTATAGGAATAGTTATTTTTGTTATTTTTTTTTTTGTTAAATTATCTATTTCAAAAATAATTTTTTGATTTTCATATATTTTAAATTTTAATTTATTTTTTGTAATAAAATTTAGAATTTTTTTTTCTTCCTCTTCGTTCAGATTGATTTTATTTAGAATTCCTTGAAAAGTTTCACCTGCACTAACTTTATGGTTTAACTTTTCAAACCTAGGCTTTAAGGACGATGAAACAGATATTAGAGTTTTTTGTAAATATGTATTTTGAAGAATATTCTTGATGCTTTTAATTTGTTCAGACCTGAACTGTTCATGCAAATTAATGATAATTCCAGTAAAAAACATTAATAAAACAAGAACAATAAACGATCTGAACTGTTTAAATTTTTCATACATTCTATTTTTTAAAAAAATATTAATCATTAGAAAAACCTTTATTATTAAGGGTTTTTTAACATATTTTTTTATATCTAATAGCTTGATTTATAAATTTTTTAGAATATAAGCGACCCACTTAACTTAAAAAAAGTTATATTTATCAGGCTTTTTAGCCTGATTAGCTATTTTATTTGTATATATTTAAGAAGAGAAGTGTGGACGGTTAAGGTTACCAAAATT
>CEUS01033183.1_pt1 | contig 13646 bp, 16 predicted proteins | sample 427031 | NCBI WGS metagenome assembly CEUS01 (sample SAMEA2622837, study PRJEB7988) | marine metagenome | biome: marine biome (ENVO:00000447); feature: marine epipelagic mixed layer (ENVO:xxxxxxxxx); material: "saline water (ENVO:00002010), including plankton (ENVO:xxxxxxxx)" | depth 140 m | reverse complement strand
TTTTTGAGTTCTGCAATTAAGTCCATCTATAAAAATTATAAAACTAATTATCAAGATTATGATTAAGTTATGGGAATTGTTAGTCTTTTTACTAAATACAAAATTCTAGGTGATCTCAATAAATATAGCTTGATACTTATTTACCTTGGTTTTTCTACAGTTTTGCTTCTAGCTTTCTCTTTTCTTGACTTAAGTTATTTAATATTTAATCTAATTTTCCTTCTTATAAGCACTTATTTTGTTTATTTTATAGTCTCTAAGAAAAGAAGGGCTCGAGGTTATGACTTTGATGGAATCTTTCCACTAAAAGAAAAGGAATACTTATTAGTTGAATTTTCCTCAATATATTGTGCAGGTTGCTTACCAATAAGATCTGCAGTAGATACTATTTCAAAACAGTATTCAAATATTCAAGTCGTACAGATAGAAGCTAAAGATATTGAAAGTAAATATATAGATTTAGTTCAGAAATTAAGATTATCAGTTACTCCAACAATATGTCTCTTAAACAAAAATGGAGAATTAATTACTAAGAGGATTGCACATCTTAATCCTGAAATTACAATAAAAAATCTAGAGCGAGTCTTAAGAGACCCTATCTCCTAGCTCAGCATATTGATTAGGTTCAAGTAGCAATACCTCACCTTTTTTATTGATAGATCCCAAAATTAAACATTCGCTTATAAATGGTCCAATTTGTTTATCTCCCAGGTTTACTACAGCTATACATAATTTCTTATTCAATTCTTTAATGCTATAGTTTGTAATCTGTGCACTGCTCTGGAGTACCCCTATTTCTTCTCCAAAATCAATTTTTAGCTTATAAGATGGATTTTGAGCTTCTGGAAATTCTTTAGCTTGAATTATTTTGCCTACTCTTATGTCTATTTCACTAAATTTCTTATATAGGTCTGAATCCATTGTGTTTTTATTATCTCACAATTACAATTGAATAATAATTATGAACTATACATTATTATCAGGGGGAGTCAGGAAAGAGTCTACTAATAACAAATTGGCACAGTCAGCATATGGATACTTGTCAAAATTGAGTAGCCTCAAAGTTGATTTATTTGATGATCTTACAACAGGAATCCCATTTGTTTCTGAATCTGTAGAGCCACTTCCTAAAACCTTAATTCCTGCGCGAGAAAGCCTAATTCATTCTGATAAAGTTATAGTATTTAGTCCAATTCTTAATGGAGGCTATGCACCAAGTTTAAAGAATGCATTAGATTGGCTATCTCTCAGTTTTGATAATTTTGAATACAACGAATTGTTTAAAGGAAAGAAGATAGCAATAATGAGCTCTGTACTAGGGCAGGGAGGAAATTCCCAGGATGCCAGAGACATGCTAGGTCATCAGTTAGAAAAATATGGATTTATATGTTATAAAGAATCTTTTTTACTTAAAGATGCTGAGGAGAGCATTCCACATCTTGATGATGAATCAAGTCAGGTATATAAGGAATTAGGTAATTTTTTACAGAAATTCATTATATTTTAGATTTAATTAAATTTTCTACTCTGTTAGTTAATTCGCCAACTTCATCGAGAGACATATTTGTCGTATCTATTGGTTGGAGTATTTCTATGTCCACATTTCCACTCTTTAACCACACTTCCCCTCTCGGCATCAATTTTCCAGCGTTTCTAGTTACAACAGGAAGAATGGGCAGTTGATAGTTGATAGCTATCCAAGCTGCTCCTTTCTTAAATGGGAGCAAGTCTTTTTCAGACTTAGATCTCGTTCCTTCGGAGAAGACCATTATTGAATATTTATTACGAACTACTTCTTCAATAGATTTATTTATATCTGTTTTGTCAGTCTTATTTCTGTCGACTTTTGGTAAACCTAAGATTCTTAAGACTGATCCAAAAATAGGAATTTTGAATAACTCTGCTTTCGTAAGGAATCTAATTGATACAGGGAGGCAATGTATATGTGTGAATATATCTATAGTTGAAGGATGGTTAGAAACAACAACATAAGATTGCTCTCTGTCCACATATTCCTCTCCGATTATTCCTATATTCAATCCAATAAACTTAATTCCTGTTATTGCGAATAGTTCGTATACTTTAGTAGCAAAATTTTTACCATTAGGGAGGATTGTACAAAATAAAATGGCAATGCAGTACAAAGCTAATACTCCAAAAAATAAAGGGAGCAAGATTAAGGTCTTTAGTACAACCAAGGGGGTTACTTTATTCTCCATATAGAAACGATAATCGATAATGTTACTTTTTTCGAAAATCTACATAAGGTAATACCACTTGAACTATAGGGCCAATTAATAAGGCCATAAATGGCGATGCGTATCCTACAGTCCCTCCCATTAGCCATCCAGAAGTCAAAGCAAATAATTCAATAATTGTTCTAGCAATACCAATTTTTATCCCTCTTTGCTCAAGGCCAACCATTACACCATCCCTTGGTCCAGTGCTTATGCCAGCTCCAACATATATTGATGTTCCTACCCCAATCATTAGTATCGAAAATGCAACTCCGAGTACTCTTATGGGGATACTATCAGTGATATCGAAGTTGTTCATTGCTACATCAACTACTGTGCCTAGCCATAAAATATTTATTACTGTACCTATATTGAATCTTTGTTTTAAAGGTATCCATAAAGATAAGACAACCAAACCAGTAATAATTAGAGCATTTCCATAAGTGATATCTGCAATCTTTGAGAAACCTTCATGAAAAACACCCCAAGGACCTAGACCAAGCTCACATTTTACAGATAGCGCAATTCCAATTCCAAGAATTGTCATTCCTATAAAGTATTGTCCCCATCTCTTAAAGTAGAAATTTCTCACATAGGGAGTTTAATTCAATAAATTTTTTTTTTGTATGTATTATTGATGATATGAAAAGGGTATTAATCCTGACTATATTTTTTTTGTCTTGTAGTCAAAGTGAAGAAATAATTGAAAATAATATCAGTGAAAATACTGTAATAGAAAGTATTGAAGAAACCACGACTACGACTACCCCCATTGAAGAAGTAGAAATTGAACAGGTCAGTAGCTTCAAAGATGCTTTATTTACTGTTAATCAAGAAAAGAGTTTAGCAAAATATTTAGCACCAAAAGTTTTTTTAAACTCTAATGAAGAGATTGTTATAGGTGTTACCAATTTAATATCAGGGACTTTTGAGCTAAGTATAGGGGAGTGCGATAGCTCTGATTCTTGTATTCAAATAAAAAATCTCACAGTATCAGCAGATTTAAGAGCGTTAAAGTCTAGTAATCGAATTAGAGATAATGCTATTAAATCAAAATGGTTAGAGTCAGAACAATTTCCTATAGCAATTTATACAATAGATGAGTTAATTTTGCCGAATAAGAACTTTGATTCAAAAATTGATGAAACTGTTTTAGGGACTTTGAGTATACGAGATATCGAGTATTTAGTTCCATTTTCTATCTCTGCCTATATGGATAACGACACAATTTTTGTTTATGGGGTTACACAAGTGGAAACATTATGGTTTGGGTTCGACCCTCCCTCTAAATTCGAAGCTTGGGATGTTTTAAATCCGATAGGGATTGAAGTTGAAATCATAGCAAGTAGATAATTGAACAACTTCCAACACTTAAAATATATAGAATTCAATAGTGAAAATAGATATTGTGATTCTCATTATGCTTCTGTTGCAATATGCATATTGCCAACCGAGGAGATAATTTTTATTAAAAGACAGGAAACAATGCCTACACACAAAGGTCAGATAGCTTTTCCTGGAGGGAAAGCTCAGAAAGAAGATTTAGACATTGTAGATACAGCAGTGAGAGAAGCATCAGAAGAGTTATTGATAAGCAAAGATGCCTTATCTCCTTTCGGAATATTAAACGGATATGATACAAGAGAATTTCAATACCCAGTTTTCCCTGTTTTGTGTAAGTTAGATTCAGTCGATTTATCTATTTTTGATACCTCAGAGGTTCAAAAGATTCTTGCAGTTAACTTGAGTTATCTGCAAGATAAAAAGAACTGGAGCTATAGAGGATACTATGACTCAGACTGGATTATAACAATCGAGGGTGAAGTCCTATGGGGGGCTACTGCTAAAATGACAGCTGAATTATTACAACTTAAATTTGATTGATTCATCTTTTAATAATAAGTGAGTAGAATAGCACCTATGAAGACAGTTTTTTCAGGCATCCAGCCATCAGGATCGGTTCATCTTGGCAATATATTAGGGGCTTTGATTAATTGGAAGAGAATGCAAAAAGACTACAGTTGTTATTATTGTATTGTTGATCTTCATTCCCTTACAACCTTTCCTGACAAAGAGTTATTACAACAAGATAAAATTGATACAATCAAGTCATTGGTAGCTGTTGGAATTGATCCAAATAAATCAATAGTTTATTTTCAAAGTGACCTGCCTCATCATGCTGAGCTTTCTTGGATACTTTCAAATTTTTGTCAAATAGGAGAATTGCAGAGAATGACTCAATATAAGGATAAATCAGAGTCTTTCGGTACTCATGCAGGATTATTTACTTACCCAGTGCTTATGGCAGCTGACATTTTGATTCACAAAGCTGATGAAGTCCCTGTAGGAGATGATCAAACTCAACATCTTGAACTTACTAGGGATATTGCAACAAGATTCAATCAAAAGTATCAAGAAATTTTCCCTATTCCATCTCGAAACTCAACAAAGACTGGAGCACGAGTAATGTCTTTGAGACATCCTGAAGCAAAGATGTCAAAGTCATCAGATGACATTGCAGGTACAATTTACATAACTGATGACGACGAAGAGATAATAAAAAAACTAAAGACTTCTGTTACTGATTCTGGAAGTAAAATTTCATATGACAAAGAAAACAAACCAGGTATTTCTAATCTTTTAGAGATTCTTGCATCAATTACAAGTAGAAGCGTTGAGCAAACCTTGAATGAAGTTTCTGGAATGCAGTATGGAGATTTTAAAATGCATGTATCTGATGAATTAATTTCTTTTTTATCACCAATTAGAGAAGTTTATTTGGGTTTGACAGATAAAAAGATATTACAAATATCAAAAGAAGGAAGTGAGAAGGCAAAAATTACTGCAGATGAAACCTTGGTAGAAGTAAAAAACTGTCTTGGGATATAAGTATCTTATATATATTGAAAAAATAATTCTAATATGACTGACAAAAAATACAAGATTGACAATACATGGAAAGAGTTATTAAATACTAACCAGGTTGACGCAGTAGAGACCGTAGATGGTCCAGTATTAGTTGTTGCTGGGGCTGGCTCAGGAAAGACAAGGGTTCTTACGTATAGATATGCGCATTTGGTTCAAAAACACAATATAGATATGGACTCAATCTTAGCAATTACGTTTACAAAGAAAGCAGCAGGGGAGATGAAAGATAGAATATCAGAACTACTATCTCTCTCAAGCCCACCAGTGTGGGTGACAACTTTCCACAGTGCTTGCGCGAGGATACTCAGGAAGCATATTTCTAGAATTGGTTTCAATAATTCTTTTTCAATATATGACTCACAAGACTCAGTTAGGCTTGTGAGTAATTGTTTAAAGGAATTGGATATGGATACAAAACAATACCCTCCAAAAAGAATTCACTCACAGATTTCAATGTGGAAAAATAAATTAATACTACCAGGCGAAGTTATTGATGAAGCATCATCATTTTATGAGACAAAAATTGCAGAAGTCTATGTAAAGTATGAGCAGAAATTAATATTAGCAAACTCATTAGATTTTGATGATTTATTAATCAAAACAGTAGAGTTGTTTAATACAGATGAAGACGCACTTTTATTTTGGAGTAAGAAATTTAAATACATTATGGTTGACGAATATCAGGATACAAACTTTCCTCAATATAAAATAATTGAATTGCTTTCACGAGAACATAAAAATATTTGTGTTGTTGGAGATTCTGATCAGAGCATTTATGCATTTAGAGGAGCAGATATAAGAAATATTGATGAGTTTGATAAAGATTTTTCTAATGCAAAAACAATTGTCCTTGATAGGAACTATAGATCTACACAAAAGATTTTAGATGCTGCAAATTCAGTTATTTCTATAAATAAGAATAGAAAGTCAAAGAATTTGTGGACTGACAGAACAGATGGGCCTGAGATTAATTCAATTAAATTTAACAATGAGAATGATGAAACACAATGGATAATTAATGAGATAAATAACAACTTTAATAACGAAAATTATGGAGAAATAGCGATATTTTATAGAATGAATAGCCAGTCAAGGATAATTCAAGAGGCTCTAACTCGAGAAAAGATTTCATATAAAGTAATTGGAGATGTTCGATTTTATGAAAGGAAAGAGATAAAGGATATTATTGCTTATCTTACACTTATTGCTAATCCCGACAATGAAATTGCTTTCGAAAGAGTAATTAATGTACCAAGAAGAGGGATTGGTAATGTAACAATCCAGAAGTTAAAAAGTTTAGCACTCAATTTAAATATGCCAATATCTCGACTTATTTATAAGATTGATGATATTGATGAGCTTTCTGAGAGAGTCAAAAAACAACTAACTAATTTTCAAGAAATTCTAGTTGGAATTAAGTCAGAGTCTATAGATGGGCCAGCTAAGGCAATAAAATCTATGCTTGAAATAACTCATTATGAAGAAATGCTTAAACAAGAAGTAGATTACGAGAGTAGATGGGAGAATGTCCAGTCCTTAATTACTGGTGCTAGCGAGTTTGAGATAGATGTAGAAAGGGACGAGCTCGATACAGGAGATCCTTATTCATTGCTTACTGCTTACTTAGAGAATCTATCACTTTTTGCTGCAACTGATGAGTTAGAGAATGAAAACAAAATAATATTGATGACCTTACACAATGCAAAAGGTCTTGAATTTGAGACAGTATTTATTACTGGTATGGAAGAAAATATATTTCCTCATGAACTTAGCCTAGACGACGTAGAAGAGGAGAGAAGATTGTGCTATGTAGGAATGACTAGGGCTAAAGAGAGGTTATATCTTACTCATAGCTGGTCAAGGTCATCATGGGGAGGTACTTTCTATAACCCTCCAAGCAGGTTTCTTGAAGAAGCAAAAGGTTTTATTACTGATATAGATAAAACAGACTATTCACAATTTGATGATAGTGGTGAGGAGAACAGCAATTATGGAATCGGTAAGTCAGTTACTCATGAAGTATATGGACGAGGAGTGGTTATTGAGGTTGATGGCTCAGAGATAAGTGTAGATTTTGGTAGCGAGATTGGAGTGAAACATTTTGATACAGAATGGGCACCTATAGAATATGAGTAGAACAATTGGTGTATAATTTGTGAGTCATGTAATCTGTATTTTTGGATATATAAATAATGGATCTTTTTGAATATCAAGGTAAAGAGTTATATAAAAAATATGACATAGCTACTCCTAATTCTATGGTTGTAGATTTAGTAGAAAAAATAGATACCACTAGTTTACAATACCCACTTGTTGTTAAGGCTCAAGTCCAAGTAGGAGGCAGAGGCAAGGCAGGAGGAATTAAATTAGTTTCTAATGAAGAAGAATTGTTAGCTGCTGCAAATGAAATTATGGGTATGGATATCAAGAACCATGTAGTGAAAAAATTACTTATTGAAGAAGCTTCAGATGTACAGGAGGAATATTATATTTCATTTACACTAGACAGATCCAAGAAGCAGTATTTAATGCTTCTTAGTTCAAAAGGAGGAATGGATATTGAAAAAGTTGCAGAAGAGAACCCAGACGACGTAATCAAAGTTTACATAGCACCTTCTATTGGGATTGAGAATAGCATTGTGAATGAGGCTCTTCTAGAAGCAGGAATTCCTAAAGAGTATCACGATGATCTTGAAAAGATGATATCTTCACTATTTAACCTGTTCGTAGATGGAGACTGTGATTTAGTTGAGGTCAATCCACTGGCTATTGTTAATGAAGGAAAGGTTCTTGCCCTAGATTCAAAAATTTCATTAGATATGAATGCAGTTTTCAGGCATGAAGAATATAAAAAGTTTGAAGAAGATATACCAATTCCAGATACAGAAAAAGTAGCAAAAGAGAAGGGTCTTAACTTCATTAAGCTTGAAGGTGATGTGGGAATAATTGGAAACGGAGCCGGTTTAGTGATGTCTACTTTAGATGTTGTATCTTCAGAAGGCGGAAGTGCAGCAAATTTTTTAGATATAGGTGGTGGAGCAAAATCAAAAAATGTTAGTGATGCACTTGAGATTTTACAAGATGATAAAAGTGTTAAAAGTGTATTAATCAATATTTTTGGGGGGATAACTCGTTGTGATTTAGTTGCTGAAGGAATTGTAGATGCTACTAGGGAGAAAAGTTTACCTTGGAAAATTGTAGTTCGCTTAGATGGGACTAATGCTCAAGAAGGAAGAGAGATCCTTAAAGCAAACCCGCATGAAAATATTGTTGTCGTAGAGAATATGAAAGAAGCTGCAAGATTGGCGGTGAGTATTTAAATGTCAATTCTAATTGATGAAAATACAAAAGTTGTTGTTCAAGGTCTTACTGGTAGAGAGGGACAGTTTCATGGTCTTAGAAATAGGGATTATGGAACCAAGGTAGTAGCAGGCACAAGACCTGGTAAAGGAGGAGAAGAAATAGAGGGGATTCCAATTTTTGACTCAGTAAAAGAAGCTATTTCTGTAACAGGTGCAAATACTTCCTTAGTATTTGTTCCACCGAGTTTTGCAGGGGAAGCAATATTAGAGGCCGCCGATGCTGGATGCAATCTTGTTGTTTGTATAACTGAAGGCGTTCCAGCTAAAGACGAGGCCAAGGTCTATGACGAGATTACTACCAAATTTGATACTAAACTCCTAGGTCCTAATTGTCCTGGGTTGATTTCCCCAAGTAAGTCAAACGTTGGAATTATGCCTCACGAAATCACTAAGCCTGGTAAAACCGGGGTGGTCTCTAGATCTGGGACTTTAACTTACCAGGCAGTACATGAATTGTCTCAACTAGACATTGGGCAATCAACATGTATTGGTATTGGGGGAGACCCAGTTCCGGGCCTTTCTTTTATTGATATATTAATGCTATTTGAAGATGATACTGAAACAGATTCTGTAGTAATGATTGGGGAAATTGGAGGAACATCTGAAGAGGAAGCTGCAGAATTTATATCTTCCTCTATGTCAAAACCTGTAGTAGCTTATATAGCCGGAGTGACTGCTCCTCCAGGGAAAAAAATGGGACATGCAGGTGCAATTGTTTCAGGAAATAAGGGGACGGCCAAAGCTAAAATAGATGCTTTATCAGCTGCAGGGGTAACAGTAGTAAGTGATCCGACGGAGGTAGGTATAGCTATAAGGTCATTACTATAAATAGTATTAGGAGATATTTTGAAAGAAAATTTACCCGTAGATGAACTAAAAGAAGTTATTTCAAAAACTAAAGAGTCTTACAATATAGAAAATCCATCCATCCCCTTTATTGAAGGTGATGGCATAGGCATAGATATTTGGAGTCCGTCTAAAGATGTTTTTGATGCAGCAGTACGTAAAGCCTATAACAATGAAAGAAAAATTGATTGGTTGGAGGTTTTAGCCGGACAGAAGGCTTTTGATTCTACAGGTGAGTGGCTACCAGATGACACCATTAGTCAAATAGATGATTATGGGGTCGGAATAAAAGGACCTCTTACAACTCCTGTCGGAGGAGGGATAAGATCATTAAATGTTGCAATAAGGCAGAAGTTAGATCTCTATGTTTGTTTAAGACCAATGAGGTGGTTCAAGGGAGTGCTTACTCCTACAAAAAACCCACAAGATGTAAATATGGTATTGTTCAGAGAAAACACGGAGGATGTTTACGCAGGGAAAGAGCTCGAAGCAACATCCGAAGAGGTTATTAAACTAAACAGTTTTCTCAAAGAAGAGTTTGGATGGGATATAAGAGAAGATAGTGGGATAGGGATTAAGCCTGTGTCAAAGACAGCTTCTGAAAAGTTAATTAGGGCTGCAATACAATATGCTGTTGATCAAGAAAGGAAGAATGTAGTTTTAGTACATAAAGGCAACATAATGAAATTTACAGAAGGCGCATTTAGAAGCTGGGGCTATGAATTAGTCAAAAAAGAATTTTCAGATGTAGCTGTTTCTTGGGAAGATTGTGGTGGTGACCCAGGGGACAAAATTCTTATCCAGGATGTTATTGCAGATGCATTCTTACAACAAATATTAATAAAGCCTTCTGATTTCGATGTTATCGCAACAACAAATTTAAATGGAGATTATCTATCTGATGCACTAGCAGCACAAATTGGTGGAATCGGTATTTCTCCAGGAGGAAATATAAATTACGAAACTGGAAGGGCAATGTTTGAAGCAACTCATGGAACAGCTCCCAAGTATGCTGGACAAGATAAGGTTAATCCCGGATCTCTTTTATTATCTGGTGAAATGATGTTTAGATATATCGGCTGGGAAGATGCCGCTGATTTGCTTATTGCTGCAATTTCTGATGCAATAGAAAAAGGAATTGTCACATACGATCTTGCAAGAGGTAGGGAGAATGCTACAACTGTATCGACATCTGATTTTTGTAACTATCTCGTTGAGTTTATAGAGAGTTGATATTTGTTTAGGAGTTAAATGCCAAAAGTAACAATTGTAGGAGCAGGTAAATATGGTTCTATGACAGCTTTAAGAGTAGCTGAGAGTGGAAATGCATCAGAAGTCGTTATGACGGATATTATAGAAGGCTTACCTCAAGGCCTAGCACTAGATATGAATCAATCTAGATATGTTGAGAAGTTTAATACAGAGGTTATAGGGACAAATAATTACAAGGAAACAAGTGAAAGTGACGTCGTAGTTATTACAGCTGGGCTTCCACGAAAACCTGGAATGTCAAGAATGGATCTTTTGGCCACAAACGGAAAAATAATAAAAGATGTTACAAGTAAGATTATGGAGTACTCTACTAATCCAAAAATAATTGTTGTAACTAACCCTCTCGATCAAATGACTACTCTTGTTGCAGATGTTTCGGGTTTACCAAAAAATAATGTACTCGGACAGGCAGGAGTTCTAGATTCTTCTCGATTTGCGTACTTTATTTCTAAAAAAACTGGAGTTCCAATTAATGAGATTAAAGCATTAACTTTGGGGAGCCATGGAGAAACTATGGTTCCAGTCCCTTCGCAGTGTATTGTAAATGGTAAGAATCTATCTGACTTGCTTAATAAACAAGAGATAGGAGAACTTGTAGAAAAAACTTCCAACGGTGGTGCAGAAATAGTTGAATTATTAAAAACAGGGAGCGCCTATTTCGCTCCCGCATCAGCTGCCGCGCAGATGGTAAATGCAATAATTACGGATTCAAAAGAAATATTGCCAGTTTGTGCATGGATGACAGGAGAGTATGGAATAAGTGACGTCTACCTAGGGATAACGTCAAAAATAGGAAGCAATGGTGTTGAAGAGATTATAGAACTACCCTTAAAAGAGGAAGAATTAGATCAATTACTTGGTGCTGCAGAGTCTGTGAAGAAAAAAGTGCTTGAATTAGAACAGTTATAAGTTCACAAATATTAGGCAAAAATAGAATAAAATCAAGCTTTTTCAAAAAAAAACCATGTTTTTAAGCGTTTTTTGAAAATTTTCCAATAAATAGGCTATATAATTGTCTTTATAAGTTAAAGAAAGGCAACAGCTTATGAATAAAGATGCATTAGCAAGCCATGTTGCAGCTGCAGCTGGCTTAAGTCAAGCAGATGCTAAAGCGGCTGTTGACGCAGTATTTGACGGTATCGTAAACTCAATGAACGCTGGGGAACCGGTGGCAATTGCTGGATTTGGCAAATTTGAGTCTAAGTACAGGGCTGCGCGACAGGGTAGAAATCCAGCAACTGGAGAAACAATCCAGATTGCTGCGAAAAACCAGCCAACATTTAAGGCTGCGAAAGGTTTGAAAGACGCTCTTAACTAAGGGTAATTTCTTACTTTAATTTAGAGAAGACGACTTAGGTCGTCTTTTCTAATTCTGATGACACCTTACTCAACACTTCTAAATTTCCTCTAAGCTCTATGTTCCCTTTGAATAGAGAATCATTAGCATTAAGTTTTCCTTCTAGCATATTTATAGCATCTTGCATTTCAATGCATATACACAGGTTTTCTACTTCGTCTAGAAACTCATTAATTATTTTTTTAGGTTCAGTGATTTTTATTATATATTCCTTTTTCCCATCAATTAAGCAGATAAATAAGTTATCTTTCTTATTAATTCGATCTAATGACAAAAAATTTTTCGATATTTGAAGCAATATTTCGTTTATTTCCATATTGATAATTAAGAATTTAGACTTATTTCTCTCTTAACTTCCTCTATTGCTTTTGTTACTTTTATTCCTCTAGGGCATGCATCAGTACAGTTAAAAGCAGTTCTACACCTAAATGCACCATTAACATCTTTTAGGATTTCTAAACGTTGGGAATTGCCTTTGTCTCTAGAGTCGAATATAAATCTATGTGCATTCACTAATGAAGCAGGTCCAACAAATGATTCGGAAGTCCAAAAAACAGGACAACTTGTTGTACATGCTGCACAGAGTATACATTTAGTCGTATCTTCTATCTTTTCTACATCCTCTTGAGACTGGAGCCTTTCTCTTTCACCTCCATCCTCATCTGAGATGAGGTATGGGAGAACCTTTTTGTAACTATCAAAAAAGGTGTCCATATCTACAATCAAGTCTTTTAATACAGGGAGTCCACGGATAGGTTCTATTTTGATTGGTGTAGAGACCTCCTTAACTAGTATTTGGCAAGCTAGGCTATTCACTCCATTAATAATCATTGCATCAGAACCACATACTCCATGGGCACATGATTTTCTGTATGCTAAAGAACCATCCTTAGTAGATTTGATTTCTTGGAGTACATCCAAAATCCTGTCATCAGGAAGAGCTTCTACTTCAAAGACATCCCAATGAGATTTTTGTTGAGTTTCTATGTTGTATCTCAGGATTCTAACTTCAACTATCATTAATACTTTCTCTCCATAGGTTCATATTTTCCAAGTTCTACATCCTTATAATTAACATTCAGCTTATCAGTTGAATCTTTAGTTATAAATGTGTGTTTTAAGTAATTTTCATCATCTCTTTCAGGATAGTCTTCTCTTGTATGGGCACCCCTACTTTCTTTTCTCGCTATTGCTGAGCCAACAGTTGCATCTGCCATGTCTAGTAAATATTCCAATTCTATAGCTTCTAGTAGTTCTGTATTAAATACAGAACCTTTATCAGATACATTAATATTTTTGTTTCTCTCTCTTAACTCACCTAATATTTCTTGTTGATTAGCTAGAGTTTTTTCAGTCCGGAATATCTTTGCATTCATCTCCATTGAGTCCTGAAGTTCATTTCTAATATTAGCAACAGAAGACGAGGTACTGTTTTCAGGCTCTAAAAGCTTTTCAATTTTATTTATTATCGGCGTAGCTACACTTTCTGATAATTTGACAGGACTTGTAGAAGATACATACTCGACCATAGATTTTCCAGCCCTTCTACCAAATACTACTATATCAAGTAGGGAGTTAGTCCCTAATCTGTTTGCTCCATGAACACTTACGCAGGCTGCCTCACCTGCAGCAAAAACCCCAGGC
>CEUS01075211.1_pt1 | contig 13647 bp, 12 predicted proteins | sample 427031 | NCBI WGS metagenome assembly CEUS01 (sample SAMEA2622837, study PRJEB7988) | marine metagenome | biome: marine biome (ENVO:00000447); feature: marine epipelagic mixed layer (ENVO:xxxxxxxxx); material: "saline water (ENVO:00002010), including plankton (ENVO:xxxxxxxx)" | depth 140 m | reverse complement strand
TTAAAGATATTTCGTCACCATCTTTAACAGAATATGAAGGAATATTTACTCTTTTACCATTAACCTTTACGTGACCATGGTTAACAAGTTGTCTTGCAGCAAATATAGTAGGAACAAATTTCATTCTATAAACAATTGCATCTAATCTTCTTTCGAGTAGTTCTATTAGAATTTGACTTGTATCGCCTTTTATATTTGAAGCTTTAGTATAGATTCTTCTAAATTGTTTTTCAGTTAAGTCACCATAGTAAAATTTTAGTTTCTGTTTTGCAAAAAGCTGATTTCCAAAGTCAGATTGTTTTTTTCTCATAGCTAAGGCGCCATGTTGGCCTGGTTTAGTATTTCTTTTGTTGAAGGGGCTTTTGGGTCTACCCCACAGATTACAGCCCAATCTTCTGTCTATTTTGTATTTTGCCGATATTCTTTTTGTCATTAATTATTGGGGTATATAGAGATAAATTTGTTGATGTCAAATCGAATATTTCAGGATTTTGGCTGTTTTTTGAGCTTTTTATAAATTCCCCACAACATTCTTAGTTCTTTTTTTGTTAAATACATTTTATTGTAAATTGAATAAATGTTGTCAATCATACTTTCCTTTTTTTCTAATGGCTTAAAAAAACCATTTGAATCAAGATCATTAATTAATGTATTTAAATAATTTGATAGTTCTAACTTAGCTACTATTTGATTATTTTTCTTTGAAAACACATTAATTTTTTCTGATTGGAATAACTCATAAGCAATTACAGAAACAGCATGGGATAAATTAAGTGATTTACTAGAACTGGCAGTATTAATAGTAAAAATATAATTTGCAAGTCTCAGATCTTTATTTGATAATCCTGAATTTTCAGGACCAAATAAAATTGCTGAGTTTTGAAAATTAGTAATAGTTTTTTTTAAATCAAAAAAACTAGTTATTATTTTTTTTGACAAAAATCTCTTTCTATTTGTAGTTGCAATAATCATGTTACATTTAGAAACAGCATCTTCTAAATTATCAAAAATTTTAGCATTTTTGATAATATTTTTACCATGTTTAGCAGAATTTTCTGCAATTTTACTTGGCCATTCTTCTCTTGGTTTGACAATAAATAATTTTGACAATCCAAAATTATCCATAACTCTGGCAGTCATACCTATATTCTCTGAAAGCTGTGGTCTTACTAAAATAATAATAGGATATATTTTATTCAATTTAATTTAAATCTTTAAACAACTTATAGCTAATACTATCATAAATTGCATTGTAGGATGCATCTATTATATTTGCTGATACTCCAACAGTAGTCCAATGTTGTTTGTTACTATCTGTTGATTCAATATGCACTCTAGTTATTGCACCTGTTCCTTTATCTGAAGAAAGAATCATAACTTTGTAGTCAGTAAGTTTTAAATCATTCAGAGTTGGGTAAAAATCAATTAATGCCTGTCTTAGAGCGCTATCAATTGCATTAACTGGTCCATTTCCCACACCAACTGTCATTTTTTCTTGATTTTTAACTTCTAAATGAACTGTAGCCTCAGAATCAGTTATTAGCTTTCCTCTTGCATTCCACCTTCTTTCATCTGTTACTCTGAATTTGTTAAGATTAAAATATTCTTTAAATTGACCAATATGTTTTCTTACTAGTAACTCAAAGCTAGCTAGGGCTATATCATATGAAAAACCTTCTGCTTCTTTTTGCTTTATCAATTCAAGTATTTGATTGGTTTGTTCATTATCTATATTTATCGACAGTTTTGTTAGCTGACTTAATAAATTTGCTTTTCCTGCTTGATCAGAAATAATTACGTTCCTTGAATTACCAACTAGTTCAGGATCAATATGTTCATAAGTTGATGGATCTTTAGCAACAGCTGAAGCATGCAAACCTCCTTTATGTGAAAATGCATTTTCTCCAACATATGCAGCATTTTTAGAGTTTGGCTGATTCAAAATATCATTCAAAGTATTTGAAAGTTTAGTAAGTAATTTCAAGTTTTGTTTTTTTATATTAGTATGAAAATTCGTTTTTAGGATCAAAGAAGGTATCAATGATACAAGATTTGTATTGCCACATCTTTCTCCAAGTCCATTAATTGTGCCCTGTACATGCCTAACACCAGTATTGATAGCTGTAAGTGCATTTGCTACACCATTTTCTGTGTCATTATGAGCATGTATTCCTAATTTTTTTGCTGGAATAACTTTCATTACCTCCTGAATTATATCTGATATTTCATTTGGAAGAGTTCCTCCATTAGTATCACATAAAACAATCCATCTTACATTAGACTTTAAAGCTATATTTAGACATTTTAATGCAAATTCCTTGTTCTGCTTAAAACCGTCAAAAAAATGTTCGGCATCATAAATTGCTTCCCTATTTTTGTTGTGTAAATAATTAAAACTATCACTTAACATTGATAGATTTTCATCTTCTGTAATACCTAACGCATTTTTAACTTGAAAAGACGAAGATTTGCCTACTAAACAAATTGTATGAGCATTACTATTCACAAGTGAATTTAAGCCGGGATCATTTTCAGCACTTCTTCCTGGTCTTCTTGTCATTCCAAAAGCAGTAAATTTTGATTTTGAAAAATTTAAGTCTCGTGAAAAAAAATCGTTATCAGTTGGGTTTGCACCCGGCCAACCTCCTTCGATATAATCAACACCTAATTCATCAAGATTTTTTGCCAATGTCATTTTGTCACTCACAGAAAAATTAACTCCTGTTGTTTGCTGACCATCTCTTAAAGTAGTGTCAAATAAGTAAATTTTATTATCGTCTTCCATATTAAAAATAGCTATTAGACAATAAAATTTATTTTTCTAGGCTTTTCCAAATTTTCTAAGCAATATCTGCTTGTCTAGCAAGGGAAGGAAATTCTTAAGTTCCGGCCCTTTGTCTTTTCCTGTTAAAATTAATCTTAATGGCATAAATAAGTTTCTTCCCTTCAAGCCAGTTTTTTCACTTATAAATTTTGTCCAGGCATCCCAGGAGTCATAATTAAAAGGTTCTTCAGGAATGCTTTCAACTGCAATTTGTATAAAATCCTCTGAAATATTAAACTCACTGATATCAAATGTTTCATTAATTAATTTAGACCAAATAATTATATCCTGTATAAAAAAAATATTATTATGCGAAAATATCCATAATTTTTCTAAATCTATATGACTATTTACAAAATTAAGTCTTTTGCTTACTTGCTCAAATTTATAATTCTTTAGAATATCAGCATTTAATGATTTTAATACAACTTCGGAAAATATTGCAGAAGAAGTTGATATATTTTTAATATCAAAATTTTCTATAATTTTATTCTTTATAGTTTCAGGCTTAATGTCCTTACTTGAACCTATATTGATCAAATAATTAATAATTGCAACATCTTCGTAGCCTTCGGCCTTTAAATTTTCAATTGATAGACTTCCCATTCTTTTACCAAAACCTTTTCCATCTTGATCAGTTAAAAAAGGATGGTGTGCAAATTTAGGTATTGCATTTCCCAAAGCTTCAAATATTTGAATGTGAAAAGCTGTATTTGAAATATGATCTTCTCCTCTAATAATGTGCGAAATTTCCTCTTCAATATCATCAATCACAGAGGGTAAATGGTATAGAAGTGATCCATCTTCTCTTATTAAAATAGGATCACTTAAATTTTTAGGATCAAACTTTACATTTCCTTTAATTAAATCATTCCATTCAATAATTGAGTCATTGAGTTTAAATCGCCAATGAGGTTTTTGGCCTAATTTAATTTTCTCATCAATATCTTCATCATTTAATAATAAAGATGTTCTATCATAAATTGGTGGCTTGCCAGACGACAGAAGTGATTTCTTTTTTAATGATAACTCTTCGGCTGTTTCAAAACAAGGGTACAAACGTCCTTCCTTTTTTAATTTTTCTATTTTTAATTGATAATTCTCAATTCTATCAGATTGATTAAATGTTTTATCCCAGTTAACACCTAACCAAGTTAAATTTTCTTTTATTTTGTTTTCAAACCCATTTGTTGATCTTGATAGATCTGTATCGTCTATTCTTAAAATAAATTTTCCATTATTTTTTTTGGAATAAGCCCAATTCAATAATGCGGATCTTACGTTACCAACATGTAATAAACCAGTAGGGCTAGGTGCAAATCTACATTTCATTTTATTTGTTTGGAATCATACATACAGGTATTGGTTTCATCTTGTGTAAATTGGGCTCTCTTACTTTTTTGTATTTATCATAGTATTTACTGTCTGGGTTATTCATTGCTTCTTCAATTTGCTCATAAGTAAGTCCTAACTGAGACTCATCATTACGACTATCATCCCATAAACCATCAGTTGGAGCCGCATCTATTATTTCTCTTATTATTTCCAGAGATTTTCCCATATCCCAAACATCAGTTTTTGTACAATCAGCAATAGGAGAAATATCTACACCCCCATCTCCATATTTTGTATAAAAACCTACTCCAAAATCTTCAACTTTATTGCCTGTTCCAACAACAATTCCATTATTAGCTTGTGCTATTTGATAAAGTGTAACCATTCTTAGTCTTGATCTTGAATTAGCAAATGCCAGTTTGTTATTAAAACTATTCATCGTAAGCTCAAAAGATTTAAAAACTTTATCAAGCTCGATAGTAATAATTTCAACATTAGAAAAAGTATCTTTGAGCCATTTTAGGTGCCTTAAACTGAGTTTATGTTGGTAGGGATTTTGTTTTATTGGCATAGAAACTGCAATAGTTTTGAGACCTGTTTTTGCACAGAGTGCACTTGTAACTGCTGAGTCAATACCGCCTGACACCCCTATAATAAGGCTTGCAGGGCTAAAAGGGAGAGATATTGAATATTCTTTAATCCAATTAGAAATATATTTAATTTTTTTGTCTGAATTCATAATTTTAATTTATATTTAAAATTAAATTTGAGAAGACTTTTGGGTTAAAAATTTTTCATCTTTTAAATATTCTGAAATTAAGAAAGCAATTTCTAATGATTGAGATGCATTTAATCTAGGATCGCAAAAGGTATGGTATCTATTTTTTAAGTCCTGATCAGTAATTTCCTGCAATCCTCCCATACATTCTGTTACATCCGAACCAGTCATTTCAAGATGAATGCCTCCTGGATAAGTACCTAAATCTTTATGAATTGCAAAAAACTTCTGAATTTCAGAGAAAATATTGTTTACTGGTCTAGTTTTGTAGCCAGTTTTGGATTTTATAGTATTTCCATGCATTGGATCACACGCCCAAACAACAATTTTTCCTTCGTTATTAACCTTTTTAATTATTTCAGGTAAATAATTATCTATTTTATCAGAGCCCATTCTACAAATAAGGGTAATTTTTCCTGGTTCATTTTTAGGATTTATAAAATCAATAATTTTGACTAATTCGTCTGGATCCGAAGTGGGTCCGACCTTAACCCCAATTGGATTTTCAATACCTTTTACAAACTCTATATGCGCTCCATCTAATTGACGAGTTCTATCACCTACCCATAGCATGTGAGCAGAAACATCATACCATTTACCAGAAGTACTATCAATTCTTGTTAAAGCTTCTTCATAATCTAACAAAAGAGCTTCATGACTTGTAAAGAATTCTGTTTCATAAATTTGACTTACGTTTCCATCATTAATTCCACATGCTTTCATAAAGGCAAGACATTCATCTATTCTTTCTGCAATTTCAGCAAATTTATTAGCTTTTTCTTCCTCAACAAAGTTAAGATTCCATTGATGTATTTTATTTAAATTAGCATATCCTCCTTGTGAAAATGCTCTAAGCAAATTTAAAGTTGAAGCTGATTGATTATATGCTTGAATCAGTCTCGCAGGATTTGGATCTCTTTCAGACTCAGTAAATTCGATACCGTTAATTATGTCTCCTTTATATGACTCCAACTCTACTCCATTAATTGTTTCTTTGTCGGATGATCTAGGTTTTGCAAATTGGCCTGCTATTCTTCCAACTTTAACAATAGGACAAGATGCTCCAAATGTTAAAACTACTGCCATTTGAAGAATTACTTTAAAACTATTTTTAATATTATCAGGATGAAAATCTGCAAAGCTTTCAGCACAATCACCACCTTGTAATAAGAAAGCTTCACCTTTCGATACTTTTGCAAGTTTAGACTTTAAGGATCTTGCCTCTCCTGCAAATACCAAAGGTGGAAATTTTTTTATTTTATCCAAATATTCTTTTAAAAGATTTTCATCTTTATAAATTGGCATATGTTTTGCTGGCTTTGAACGCCATGAATTTGGAGACCATTTCATATTAATTTAGGCTAATAAACTCAATAGAATCTCTAAACAAGTTTTATATATTAAACTTTATGTGAAATTAGTAAATTTTAAGCTTAGGTCGTCTTATAGCTAGTTTATTACTAGGTATATCCTTATTAATTACACTTCCTGCAGCAATTTTAACATTATTTCCTATTTTTAAAGGGGCAATTAAAGAAGTATTCGAGCCAATAAATGAATTATTTCCAATTACAGTTTTATTTTTTTTAACCCCATCATAATTACATGTAATACATCCAGCTCCAATATTTACCTTATTTCCAATTTTACTATCACCAACATAAGATAAATGACTTATGGATGTTAAACTTCCAACATTTGAATTTTTAATTTCAACATAATTGCCAATTTTGCAATTTTTCTGAATAATTGATTTTGATCTTAATCTTGCATGAGGTCCTATTGAACAATTTTCTCTTATTAAAACACCTTCTAAATCTGAAAAATTCTTTATTACACTTCCTGATTTTATAGATACTGCATTTCGTATTGTAACATTTGGCTCAATTATAACTTTCTTTTCAATTTTTGTATCATAGCTAAAATAACATGTTTCAGGATTCTTAATTAATACTCCATTATTTAAAAATTTTGTGACTAATCTTTTTTGCAAAAGTCTATCAACTTTATTATAGTCAAATAAATTATTTATGCCACTCATTTCATCTTCTGAGGCATGAGTAAATGTAAAAGGAATATTTTTCTTAAAATATATTTCAAAAATATCTGTTAAGTATCTTTCCTTTTTAATTTTACTAAATTTGATTAGTTTAATAAGTTTAAAAAAAATAGATTTATTAACGAGCATTATACCTGAGTTACAAAGATCAATTAATTTTTCTGACTTTGAAGTATGAATTTCTTCAACAACTTTGACAACTTTATTTTTTTCTAAAATTACCCTTCCATAACCATATGGGTCAAAAGATTTGAATAAAATCATACTCCCAACTTTATTCTTAAAACTTTTAATTAATTTTTTCAAAGAGCTATCTGTAATCAATGGAACATCTCCAAATAAAATAATAAAGGTTTTTGTTTTGATAAAGGGTTTAGCTGTCTCTATAGCATCTGCAGTACCTTTTGGATTTTTTTGAATAACAAATTTGCAATTTTTTAAAAACGAGCTCAATTCATCACGGTTGTCTTTATTACATACGACTATAATATTTTTCCCAGATATTTTCTTAGCTGTATTGTACACATGAGATACGATAGGAAGTCCGGCTAAATCATGAGTTAGCTTTGAATCACTTGATATAAAACGTGTGCTTTTACCTGCAGCTAAAATTACAGTTGTTATATTGTTCATTAAATTAGAGATTTCTTGTAATCTCGTTTCCTACATTTATAATTTCTCTAGACACATCTGATGTTACGTTAATATCAATTACTCCTCTACCAATTGCAAAAGTTTCTGCAAATATTACTTTACTTGAAATTCTTGATCTTGCAATTTTTGCACCAGAATACCTTAACCTTAATACCATTGCATCGGTAAGTCTAGCTCTTGGCATAACTCTATTTAAAATAATTAATGGTTTTTTTCTTTCATCTTTTGCGATTTGTAAAAAAGGTAAAGTTGCCATTAGATCTAAAGGACTTGGTTGAACAGGAACAAATACACCGTTTGATGATTTTACAATTTGGATTGTCTCGAATGTGATTGCGGGAGGGCTATCTATTATTATATAATCATATTTTCTTTTAATTTTTTTAATTTCTTCTGGTAGATTTCTGATATCAAACTCATAAAAATCAATACCGACATCATCTTCACCATAATATTTTTTTCTTTCTGAGAACCAATATTTAAGACTTTTTTGAGGATCTGCATCAATTATAGCAACTTTATACCCACTATTACTCCATAACACGGCAATATTAGCTGAAAGCGTAGATTTACCTGAGCCACCTTTTTGATTAGAAAATGCTATAACTTTGCCCATGATAAAATTTTATTAAATAATAACAAATTTAATACTATATGAAACAAAATTAAAAATAATATGCAACAAAAAACACTAGCTGAGGCAAAAAAAAGACTTTTTAGAGGGGAACTTGTTATTTTTCCCACAGAAACTGTGTATGGAATTGGTGGTAATGCAGAAAATGATCAAGCAATTCGCTTAATTTATGGCGTAAAGAAAAGACCTTTTGATAATCCTTTGATATGTCATTTTGGAAACTTAACTGAAATTGAAAAAAATTTCATATTAAAAAATAGGGATTACGAATTAGCAAAAGCTTTTTGGCCAGGGCCGTTAACATTAATTTTAAAGAAAAAAAAAGAGTCTAAAATTACAACTTTAGTATCTAATGATCATACAAGTGTAGGTTGCAGAATACCTAATAACGAAATAGCCTTAAATCTTCTAAAAGAATTAGGTTTTCCAATCGCTGCACCAAGTGCTAACATTACAACTAAAACATCCATAACTTCAATCAATGATATTGATATTGAACTGAAAAATATCTTTTACATTGATGGTGGATCCTCAGTACTTGGATTGGAGTCTACGGTGATCCAAACTACAAATTTAGGATGCAAAATATTAAGGTTAGGTAGTCTAACTATAGAAGAAATTAAAAATAAGTTTAGTGATTATAAAATTGAAACAACAGAATCTAAATTATCACCAGGAAACAAATTAAAACATTATTCACCAAATAAAGCTATTAGAATAAATGTCAAAAATGTATATGATAATGAATCATTACTTAATTTTGGAAAAAATAATTTAAAGTCAAATATCCAAGATCTTAATTTGAGCATAAGTGGAAATTTAATTGAAGCAAGTTACAATTTTTATCATTTCCTTAACATGTTAGATAAAAGTATATGTGATCAAATTGCAGTTGCCCCAATTCCTAATCATGGTTTAGGCAAAACTATAAACGACAGACTTAAAAGAGCTGCTTATGAAGACTAATCAACTATTTAATGATTTAACTCAAATAGTTGGAAAAAAAAATATAATCACGAATACTGAAAATTTAAAAAAATATAATAATGATTGGAGAGGTTTTTATAACAATAAGAGTTTATGTGTAGTATTTCCAGATAACTCAAATATGATAAAAAAAATTGTTAAATATTGTTGTAAAAAAAATATTAAAATAGTTCCACAAGGAGGCAATACAAGTTTAACAGGAGCATCAGTACCAACCTATAATGACAAAGAGATTATAATTAATTTTTCAAAACTTAATAAAATATTAGAAATTGATAAAAGTAACTTAACAATACTAGTCGAGTCAGGCTCAATATTAGCAAATATCAAAGAATATCTTGATAAAGAGGATTATTATTTTCCAATTGATTTATCTTCTTCAGGCTCATGTATGATTGGTGGCAATATTGCTACAAACGCGGGGGGTATTAATGCTCTTAAGTATGGTAGCATGAAAGAGAACATAATTGGCCTTGAGATTGTAACTGGTGATGGCTTAGTTTTATCATCATTATCTAAAATGAAAAAAAACAATACAGGTTATGATTTAAAATCTATTATTTGTAATTCTGAAGGAACGCTTGGTTTAATAACTAAGGTATTACTTAAAATATTTCCTAAACCTCATAATAATTTCACTTTCTTTGTTGCTTATAAAGACCTTAAAACATGTATAAAATCTTTTAATCAAATTAGAGAACTATATTATGATAAACTTGAGAGCGCTGAATTAATTCCAAATTTGTCTTTTGAAATATGTATAAAAAATAATTTTTTAAAAAAACATTTTTTTGAAAAAAAAATGCCTTGGTATGTAATCTATCGATTAAATCTTTATGAAGATAAGACTTTATTTCAAGATATTTTTGAAAAAAATTTTGAGCTAATAAATAACAATGTAAATGATATTTTAATTCCTAATTCCATTAACCAAGAAAAAAAAATTTGGAAATTTAGAGATGATTTAGTTGAAGCATATAAAATAGAAGGTAAAATTGTTACAAATGATATCTCTATTCCACTAGATAAAATGATAGATTTTTTTAATATTGCAAAAAAAAATATAAAAAAAATTAATTCAAAAATTAAATTACATCCTTTTGGTCATATTGGTGATGGAAATATACATTATAACATGATTTTACCAAATGATGTTTCAAATGGAACCTATTTAAAATTAAGAAATAAAATTTATTCTTATGTAAATGAATTAGTTGAAGAATTTGGAGGCAGCTTTAGTGCCGAACACGGTATAGGTCAAATTAAAAAAAATAGTTTACTAAAATTTAAATCTAAAAATGAAATTGATATAATGAAAAAATTAAAAAAAGTTTTTGACCCTAAAAATATTCTTAATCCAGGAAAAATTTTTGACGCTTAAATTAGCTATTTAAGTAATCTCTAATTTTATAATATAAAATTGCACTAGAATAAATTGGTCTTCTAAATATGCTTTCAAATGGAATTGACATATGATTGATATCACTAAAAAATTTAAACCTTTCAGAATTACCATCAATATTTTCTGCAATTAATTTACCAGCAAGTACGCTCAAGGCTAATCCATGACCAGAATATCCAAAAGCATAAGAAACTTTATTATTCATGAGTGTTCCAAAATGTGGCAGTCTATTAACAGTAATTGCTAGAGTTCCACCCCATGAATAGTCAATTTTAATTTTTTTTAGTTGAGGAAAAACTTTTACCATTCTTCCAGAAACAAATGATGTCGCATTTTTTACGAAATTAGAAGTAAATGTTTCTCCTCCACCAAAAATCATTCTCCAATCTTCAGAAAACCTATAATAATCAATAATAAATCTAGTATCACAAACTGCATAATTGTTTTTAATTATTTCTCTAGCTTTCTTTTCACCTAAAGGCTCAGTAGCAACAACATAATTATTAATTGGAATAAATTTATTTTTTTTTGAACCTAAAATAGAATCTAAATAACCATTACAAGCAACCACAACTTTATTAGCTGCAATCACTCCTTTTTTAGTTATAACCTTAACCTTATCTCCTTTTTCATAAATTTTTTCTATAGGTGTATTTTCAAAGATTTTTACATTGCTGTCTTTAGCAACTTTGGCTAAGCCAATTGTTAACTTGAGAGGATTTAAATGATAACTTGCTGAATTAAGCATACCAGCAAGATACATTTTTGAATTTATTTCTTCGTTAATTTCTAACTTATTATAAAATGTATATGCTCCGAAATTATAATATTTAGCCATATGCTCGATTTCAAATTTGTATTCATCAATATCTTTTTCAAAACATGCTGTGGACATTACTCCATTTACTAAATGACAGTTAATTTTATTTTCTTTAATTAAATTTTTAACCTCATCAACAGCTTCCAGACCTAAACTCCACAATTCCTTGGCATGTCGCATACCTAATTTTTTTTCTATGGTAAATTGGTCTTTTCTCATACCAATACCTAACTGGCCTCCATTTCTTCCAGAGGCTCCCCACCCTATTTTTCTTGCTTCACATAATATAACGGAATATCCTTTTTTGCTTAGATTAATCGCACTTGAAATCCCAGTTAATCCTCCCCCAATTATACATATGTCTGTATCTATATTAGAAGTTAATTGATCTTGGGAGTTTAAATCTTCAACAGAGCTCCTATAAAAACTAATTTTTTCATTATCATGTTGTTCATAGGTTCTATTTTTGGTAAACATAAAAAATATATATGTCTTTATCTAAATTATTTCTCTAAACAAGAATAACTCTAATTTAATAATTCCAATGAAAGAAAACTTTGAAAAATGGCTTAATGATAAATCAATTACTGAAGTAGAATGTCTTGTTCCAGACTTAGGAGGTATTGCAAGAGGTAAGATCCTGCCTACCAAAAAGTTTATTAAAGGTTTGGAAAACGATAGTCATAGGTTGCCGCAATCAGTTTTTATTCAAACAATTTCAGGAGGATATGCTACTGAAGATGAAGAATTGCCAGTAGATGTCTACAATCCAACAGATATTGATGTAATTTTAAGACCTGATTTCAATACAATACGAAGTGTGCCATGGTATGAAGATCCAACAGCACAGGTAATTTGTGATGCGGTAAACCTCAATGGCTCACATGTAATAAATTCAAGCCGATCAGTTCTTAAAAAAATTTTAAAGCTATTTGACGAATTAGGTTATCAACCTATTGTTTCACCCGAAGTAGAATTTTATTTAGTTAAACCAAATCCTGACTCTGACTATCCATTAGAGGTGCCAATTGGACAATCAGGAAGAGAAGAAACAGGCAAGCAAGCATTTGGAATTGACGCAGTAAATGAATTTGATAATTTATTTGAAGATGTTTATAATTTTTGTGAAAATCAAAATATAGAAATTGATACAATTAATCATGAGAGTGGATCTGCTCAAATGGAAATTAATTTTCAGCATGGTGATCCTCTTGAATTGGCTGATCAAGTTTTTTTATTTAAAAGAACACTCAGACAAGCTGCGATAAAACATAAGCTATATGCAACTTTCATGGCAAAACCTATGGAAAATCAACCAGGAAGTTCTTTGCATTTACATCAATCTTTAATTCGAAAAAAAAATAAAAAGAACGTATTTTTTAGTAAAACAAGCACCATTTCAAATTTAATGAAAAACTATATTGCAGGACTTCAAACTTATACTCCAAACCTTATGCCGATACATGCGCCTAATATTAATTCATATAGACGTTTATTTGCTACATGGGATGCGCCTAGAAACACAAACTGGGGTTTAGGAAATAGATCGTGTGGTTTTAGAATCCCTTCAAATGAAGAACATAGCATGAGAATTGAAAACAGAATATCAGGAGCAGATACCAACCCGTATCTTGTGTTTGCAGCAAATTTAGCCGCAGGTTATTTAGGTATTAAAAATAAACTTAAACCTACACCTGAAACTAAAAAAAGTGTTTTTGGAAAAGATAAAAGTTCATTGCCAAAAAACGTAGAAGAAGCAATTTTATTGTTTGAAAATGATGAGCAGATAAATGAAGTATTTAATCAAAAATTTATAAGAACAATAGCAGCTATTAGAAGAGTTGAAAATCAAGCCTATTTAAAAGTAGTAAGCTCTTGGGAAAGAGAATTCTTATTACTCAATGTTTAAATTGGCATCTCTTTTACTTAAATAAATCTCTGATAAATCATCATCAAACTCCATAGCAAATTTTCTCCCTTCATACACAGCTGCAGCTAACATATTCGGCCTCTGCCAACCCATTCCTGTGCAATGAGGAACTTGATAAAATCTATTTTGATGTTACGGGGCCTATTTTTATTGGTTCAAATAAAATTTTATAATTTGGGTTCATAATTTAATTGCTTACGCAACTAAATACTATGCCAGACTTT
>CEUS01050989.1_pt1 | contig 13648 bp, 10 predicted proteins | sample 427031 | NCBI WGS metagenome assembly CEUS01 (sample SAMEA2622837, study PRJEB7988) | marine metagenome | biome: marine biome (ENVO:00000447); feature: marine epipelagic mixed layer (ENVO:xxxxxxxxx); material: "saline water (ENVO:00002010), including plankton (ENVO:xxxxxxxx)" | depth 140 m | reverse complement strand
ACTCCTAAGTGTAGATATCCCGTAGGATTTTTTGGATCGTTATCTATGGCTTTATAGATATCCTGAAGGGCTTTCCTGTAGGTTCCTCTAGATTCATCGAAAGCACTGTCAGCAGCCTGGTTTTCTGCCTTTTGCAATGCAATAGCTACAAGTGCATTGCGGCTCTCTATCCGAGGTTCATATACGTCTTCTTGTGCCGAAACCCACAGAGGGGCAAAGGCAACAGCAGTGGCTAGTATAAACAGTCTGGCATAGATCCACATTAATTTAATCTCCTGTAAGACTGGAAAATCTTGACCCGTTAATTTAGAAAAACCGTCCAAGAGCATCAATCTACTAATGATAAAACCTGGTTGGGCTGACCTCAAAGTTATTTTTGTCTGCCATATCAATTTTCTTATTGTTACAATTACTCATCAAACAGCAATCAACCTAAATAAGTAATAATTCGATCAGCTAAAACCAATCCAAGTCCTGAAATTTTAGCAATTTCTTCAACATTAGCTGATTTTATTGCACGGACAGAACCAAAATGCAAAAGCAAGAGCTTTTGTTTCTCAGGGCCTATTCCAGGAATTTCCGACAGATCGCTGCTCACCGTTCTATTTCTCCGGAGCTTTCTATTATAAGTAACGGCAAATCTATGAGCTTCATCTCTAATTCTTTGGAGGACATGTAAGGCATTGTCACGCCTCTTGAAACGCAAGGGTTCTCGTGTTCCGAGACGGAAAACAAGCTCTTTCCGTTTTGCCAGAGAAATCATCGGCATATCGGTAACCCCTAATTCATTAAGTGAATCATGGGCCGATCGCAATTGTCCCTTGCCTCCATCGATCAAGACTAAATCTGGAAGTGGTAATTCATTTTCAAGTCGGTATGAAAAATACCGACTGACTACTTCAGCCATAGAGCGATAGTCGTCATTCCCCCAATCACCCCTAATACGCATACGTCGATATTCAGATTTCTTGGGTTCTGCATTTTCAAATACAACAGCACTCCCAACCGTTTCCGAGCCCTGTATATGGCTGACGTCAAAACAAGCTATAAACCTAGGGACAACTTTCAATTGAAGCTTGTCGGAAAGATCATACAGTACTTCATCTGCACGATCATGAAACTGCCGAGTTGTAGTAAGCCTGTCTTCCAAGGCATGGCGAGCATTGTCAGTAGCAAGTTCACATAGGCGTCGCTTAATTCCTCTTTTTGGTATACGGATATCGACCTTATATCCATTTTTATAAAAAAGCACTTCTTTGAGAATATCTTTGTTCTCAAAATCTACTGGCACCAGAATTTCTTTAGGGAAATCACTATGTGGTTGTTTGCTGCCGCCTAGATAGTAGCGAGACGTTAACATGTCTAGAAGTGACCCATCATTACATTCACTAATTTCTGAAAACCTTATAGTGTCACGTCCTAAGAGCACCCCCCGACGAATTTTCATGACCACGCCTACACCAATATCTCCATCCCTAGCAATACCTATAAGGTCATAGTCGTTACCCCTGAGATCCTCTACCAATTGTTGGTGGGCCATACCATCTAGAGCTGTTATGATATCTCGGAGATGGGCGGCACGTTCAAACTCAAGGCCCCTCGAAGCATCGCTCATCTGCTTCTGCACTCGATCACGTACATACTCGGTCTCACCACCCAGAACTTTCAGAATTTCATTTATCATAATTCCGTAAGAATTTTGATCCTGATAGCCGACACAGGGAGCCAAGCAACGCCCAATATGATAGTCCAAGCAAGGCCTTTCGGGCGATTCTTTAGGCAGATCATAGCGACAAGAACGAACCGTGTAGAGCCGCTTAACAACCTCTAAAGCATCACGCATCAATCCTACTGAAGTATAGGGACCAAAATACTGTGACCCATCATCTTCCAGACGACGAGTCACAAAAACTCTTGGGAACGCCTCTTGTATTGTGACTTTGATATAGGGATATCTTTTATCGTCACGGAGCTGGATGTTAAAGCGTGGTTTATGTTCCTTGATGAGATTCGCTTCTAGAATGAGAGATTCTGTCTCCGAACCCACTACAATAGTATCTACTTCTACTATTTGTCTGATCATTTCCTGTGTCTTCAGAGATTGCCCAGAGCCACGAAAGTAACTCTTAACACGCGACCTTAGAGACTTAGCTTTGCCGATGTAAAGGATGCCACCCTCTGAATCCCTGAAGAGGTAGACGCCCGGACGCGATGGCAAACCTCTGAGTTGATCGATAATCACCTGACGTAAAAGAAAAGCGAGTTCACTCTATGCCTATGTCACTTCGTAACAAGTTTCGAAGTGACACATTAACACCAAATCTGGCATTTATGAAAATGTACACGATGCCAAATACCAAAGCTGTCGCTACCGCCAATAACGGCTGAATTAACCAGGGTACAGAATCGGCCATTAGCCCTGCGATTAAACCTTCCTTGTATGGCACGTTAGAACCCAGTATCCATTTGGCCATCACTGCAGCCAGGCCTGCTATGCAGCTCGCTACAAAAAAGCGATAACGCATCTCTGATCTGGGTCCATGGAAGCCAAGGGCATGATTTAGTTTACAGCGTAAAATCATGTACTCAGCCCAAGAAGCTATGGATACACCTAGCGCTAATCCCACCGCCCCAAAGCTAAGATAGCCTGAATTGAATCGATCTAAGGGAAACATAACCGAAACCCCTATGGCCAGAGACAGAGCAACCCTAAAATAAGCTATACGAGCAGGTGTTTGAGTATCACGGATCGCATAAAAAGCAGTAGAAAGAACCCTAGATCCTGATGATGCCAAAAGTCCTAGTGAATATATAGCCAATATCGCATAGACGACGGGAGTGTCTGTAGTGAGAAAACTGCCCCTCTGATAGATAGCACCTATAAATAGATCTCCGAGAATAAAAAATGCTACGGTAGAAGGAATTAGAAGAAAATGAATCCTCTCAAGTGCACTAGAAATCTGAACCCTTAATTCTTCTGACGGTCTTTTTCTTTGCCGAGAAAGTTCAGGCAATTCAGACGCTGCAATGGACATTCCGAAAAGAGAGATCGGCAAGATATAGAGTGTCTGAGCATAACCTAAAGCAGCTACAGATCCCTCGACGAGGAGTGCAGCAAGAAATAATTCGAACATACTGCCTATGTTCACAACACCCCGTGCCGTCACAACTGGAGTGAAGTTGCGTATGGCATCATTGATTCCAGATACGCCTCTGCTCAAGGAAATGCGGAAGTGTTCGAGGAGTGTTACAACATATGGAACCTGAACCATCAGCTGGATAATTCCACCACCAAAAGCTCCCCATGCTACTGCCAAAAGGAGTTCGGGCCCTGTCCACCCCAATCCAAATCCCAATCCAACCATCGTAAGGATGATGGCGCCATTCCATCCTACAGGAGCGACATAAGAAACAAAGAAACGACGGTGGCTATTAAGGACCGCCAATGCCCACGCTGAAATCACAAGAATAGCAGTCATCGGGAAAAGAATCTGTACCATGACTGTGGTGATTTCGATTTTTTGTGGATCCCACCGGAAAAATAAAATAGGTACCAGTATGGGGGCTAACAGGATACCAATGAGAGAAACTCCACCTGCGACTACCATCAAAATACCAAGGACGGCCCCGATGAACCGACCTGCATCTTCTTTCCTTCCTTCCTCAATAAATTCAGTATATACAGGTATCACTGAAGCACTGAGGGTTCCCTCCCCTATCAAATTTTGAAGAACGTTTGGAGCCTTGAGCGAAACTCGCCAAACATCAGCCAATCCTGTGTTTCCAAAAAAATAGGCGAATAACATATCCCGAATGAACCCACTGATCCGACTGAAAAAAATACCCGCGCCTACCATAAAAGCAGCGCGGGGACGTCGGTCCATTACGGGATCGGAATTACGTGGCTGAGTCACTGTATAAGAACATTAATTATAATCATTCAAGCTAATCCGTATCATCAATCAAATCTACTTTTAATTTATCTACTAGAAATCCTATGAACTGGTTCCCATATCGAACCAAATAATAAATAGGATTCAAAATTCTCTCTTGTGGATTTCTTTCGGGGAAAAGGTGAACCTGAGCCTTTTCCAGTTGGCCTAAATCAATATCAATTTTTCGCTTGACGCTTTGGGCAATTTTACGTTCAGCTTCCTGGAGGGCAGACAATGCTGTGTTACGCATGCGGGTAACTGGACCTTCGAGTGTAGGGTCAACATCCTGTGAGGCCTGAAGCAGATCCCTAGAACCTTCTCTCATAGAATCCTCGAGTTTTCCAATGGCGGTGCTAACATCCTCTGGTATCTTTTCATGAGCAATCCTAGACGCAACCTCGTAGTGAGGGCTCATGAGTTCTTTAGGGCTTAGGGAGAATTTGTCAATTATCTTTCTAATCTTAGACTCTACCACTGTCACAGACGGCCTAGGGAATATAATTGGCATTTTAAGTCCATGTGCATTGTAAAGTTTTTTGATTTGCCCGTAATAAGATATTTCTCCTGGCCCCGCCACATAGCTTACAGTCGGCAAAATTGCACTCTCAACAATAGGACGGAGTAATACATTGGAACTCAGGGACAAGGGGTCATCTTCGAATCTTGACCTAATAGCATCTGCAGTAATTTTATCTCCGGAACCATGCATCTCAAATCCATCAAAATGCCTATATAATCGTTCTCGGCCCAACGATCCTTCCAAAAATAGATTAACCCCCCCCTTAAGGATCGGGACCTGTACAGGATAACCGGCAGTTTTAATTTTTTCAGATTCTTCCCTAAGAAAACATTCGTGTGCCTCTGCTTGATCTAACTCGGCAAACAAGATTTCCCTAGATGACCGCTTCACAAGTTCGTTGGCAGCGTCAACAAAAAACATCCCCAAAGGGCCTAAAAGTTCAGACAATACAGTGCGGAACCCATCAACCAACGTATTCCCAGGATTATATCCATCTATAATTAACTTTAAGTAATGATCGCTAAATTCATTCTTAGGAATAGATTGTGTAACCTCCTCTATGAAGCCTTCGACATCTTTATCTAAAAGAACTCGATGAATAGATCTATTAATTTGCCCAGGATCTGTAATCTGTAATCGTTTTAGGCTATTGGACCCATCTATCAAATATGTATGAGCGGATTCCTCCCAATCATGATCTTCAGATGCTATCCAAAATACTGGAAAAACTGGCCTGCATAGCAAATTCTCTAATTTTTTGGCCAATTTCACCGCAGTGATACCCTTGTAAAGACAGTACAAGGGCCCCCCCATCAATCCCGGCTGCTGACCCGTGCTTACCACTAAACCTGATCCTTCCACCCACCGGTCCAACCGTTCTTGAGAAACACCATTAGGCCGATCCAGAAAATCCAATGCTCTCTGTCGGGCAAGAGCATCGAAACGCTGATCTATAATTGGCAACATACTCTGATAGGATTGGAGGGTCGTCCAACGCCCATTGAAGTACTTGGATACCCCTGGATCACCATCCAGGTAAGCTCTTGTAAATGATGAGCCAGCAAGTGGCTCAACCAGAAACTCTACGCTCAGCCTATCCCCCTATTGAAGATCAAGACAAGGCCACCCTCTCCGATATATTTTTATTATAAAATCCCTGCTACTGACTATGCACATTATACTATAACAACCCTGAAGGGGTCGCACACTTAAGGCGATCTCGAATAATACCCACAAGATCGTCACGGCCAGATTCCCAGGCCATACACAACCGTAACACATAAGTGTCTGGTAACATATATGAAAATTTTTTCAGCTTCACCGCATCCTTTTCGGTAATAATAATGGGCCTTCCATTAGACTTTTTTAAGATCGCCACAATATCACTCTCTTTAAATATATGATGATCACGAAATGCAAAACTCTCTACTTTACTTGAAGTGTTGATCGTTACCATGTCACGGAAAATTTCTGGACCAGCAATACTGGTTACAGCTAATAGATCATCTCCGTACGGAGGCGATACCAGTGATCCGTCCAGATTTACCCATCCTGAAGGCTCAAAAACAACCTGAGCAAAAACGCATGAGGTAAAGCCTGATAGCCATCGGACAATTTTTTCGGCATCACCACGTGTTGCCGTCTTACGGGTTACTACTATAGCATCAGCCCTAGCTAGCGATCGGAATCGCTCCCTAAGACGACCTCGAGGCAAGAGAGTATCCCTGGTTCCATGTTCAGCTGCAACTAAAACAATGTCCAACTGTCTTCCGACCGCCCGATGTTGAAAAGCATCGTCCAAAACAGCAACGTCGGCGTTTCGCTCTATCGCTAAATTCACACCCCTGAATCGATGTGGATCTACGATCACCAAAACTTCAGGATTCCACAAACGATGCAACCAAACCTCATCGGACCCATAACCCCTAGTGATAAGAGCAGGACAGAACCCTGCTTCATTAAGACTTGAGACCAACCAGCCCGAAAAAGGTGTTTTTCCAGTGCCGCCAATAGCTAGATTACCCACTGAAACAACTGGTATCGATGGGTCTTTAGCAGCAATAAACCCTGAGTCATATCCACGATTTTTAATTCCAATAAATACTCGATAGATCAATTCTATAGGCAGGGTCAGAACGCCCATCAACGCACCCAATAGCCCAGCTTCTCCATCCCAGAATCTCTTGATCCATAACCAAAAATATTCCACTAGCTAACAATCCCTTGAGTCATATCATTCAAGCTATACAGAGTATTTTTGTAGCAATCGACAGTCAGAGATTGTCATCTTTTTTCTCTAAAACAAATTTCGCCAAACTAGCAACACGCTCTGAGGCTCCCGGATTACCCAAGAGACCCCTTATAAGGTTTAAATTTTTTATCATACGAATTCGAACATCAGACTCCATATCAAAAAGAGGGCCCAGGAGATTTGCAAGATGCCCTGGCCTAGCAGATCCCTGTAGCACCTCTGGCACAACTTCCTTCTCCATCAGCAGATTAGGCAAAGCAATATAATCTACATTTACAAGCAGACGTGCTAACAGATAAGTAAGCGGATGGGTGCGATATACAGTCACAAATGGGGTACTCTGGAGTGTTGCCTCTAGGGTGGTCGTCCCTGACTTTACCAAGGCCACCCTAGCGTGTGCCAACAAGCTCTGAGTATCGCTGATAACTGGGAACTCTGAACCCCTGAAAACAGAATCTGAGACAGAACCTGCTTTAGCCCAAGCTATCTGTATATCAGGGTTCTCATTTTTCAAGCACCTCCCTGTTGCAAGAAACAATTCACGATGTTGGATCAATTCCTGCAAACGAGATCCAGGGAAGAGCGCTAAAATCGGTTTAGCAGGATCGAAGCCCCAAAACTGACAAAAACGATATCTATCAGGCTCAGGTATAACTTCATCGAGAAGAGGGTGGCCTACAAAAGTCACCTCCACCTTAGCCCCTACTTTTTGGAAAAAATCAGCCTCAAACGGAAATATGACAGCCAGATGATCACAATTTTTAGCTAATTGCTTAGCCCTACTCGGTCGCCATGCCCATACTTTAGGTGTGATATAATACAGGACCCGAATATCGAGTTTCTTGGCCATTCTAACGACGCTGAGATTGAAACCTGGATAGTCGATAGGAATGACCAGATCGATAGAACCATTATCCAAAAGTTTTCGTACACGACGTTTTAAACGATAAAAAAATGGAACATGCACCATAATCTCATAGAAGCCCATCACCGCCAATTTTTCGAGATCTTCTAGTAGATGTACTCCCTTAGATTTCATGGCGTCACCACCTATGCCTACCAAACAACACTTAGGCCACAACTTTTTCAGAGATTCTGCAACACGTGCACCGTATTGATCTCCAGATGTTTCTCCGGCAAGAATGAGAATCCTAGGATAGCCTTCACCCATCTTGAATTCAGAACCTGACACCTAAATACCAAATCACAACAATTAGGATGAGCAGTAGGAAAAAGAGTTGCCGAGGAGGCATCCCCTTCTTGTGATCTATCCAGTTCTTCTTACGGCTACGCCTAACACGTATTAGTGACATCATTGGGGGCATGTTATGACAACAATTAGAATGCTTAATGTCAGAGAGTTTTGCATTAAATTTAGAATGGATACTTACATTCCCCTTAGGTAATTACGCCTCGCTTACTATCTCTAATAAAAGTCAAAAGATGCCTCACTTCAGGTATCTGTGCCACTTCTTTCTCTGCCTTATTAATAGCCTGAGAAAGATTGAGTTTAGACTGGAATAAAGTTCGATATACCTGCCTAAGAGAAATTTGAACTTCTTCGGAAACACCGCGCCTTTCAAGCCCGATAGTATTGAGGCCATAGAGTTTAGCTGGATTGCCCGCAACTTTTAAATATGGAGGGATGTCTTGGGGTATACGGGATCCGCCGCCACAAAAAGAATGAGCACCAATACGCACAAATTGATGTATGGCTGTTACCCCGCCGATAATAACCCAATCCTCAATTACTACATGGCCCGCCATATTCACAGCATTGGAAATAACGACATGGTTGCCAATTTCACAATCATGTGCAACATGGACATAAGCCATAATAAGGCAGTCGCTTCCAATTACTGTCTTTCGTGATGCTCGCGTCCCTCGATTAAGTGTAGCATACTCACGGATAACAGTACGGTCACCTACGTATAAATGTGACGCTTCTCCTTCATATTTCAAATCTTGAGGATCTGTGCCCATCACAGCTCCCTGCGCAATATGACATTGTTTGCCAATAGTGGTATCACGTTCCACCAGTACGTGAGAACCTATGATGGTACCGTCCCCAATTGTGACTCCGGGTCCAATTATAGAATAAGGACCTAAAATCACTCCATTCCCCAATCGGGCCCCAAGATCAACGATAGCCGTAGGATGGACATCCGCATTAGCCCATTCAGCAGATTGTTCGTTCCAATAGTTATCACTCACTTGTCCATGATCCTTGCCATCAAATCAGCCTCGGCGACCACTTTGTCATCCACTCTCCCAACACCTCTTAGTTTGCAGACATTTTTACGAGACTGAACCATCTTTACCTCGAACACCAATTGATCTCCAGGAATTACTGGCTTCCTCCATTTCACATTATCGAGGGATAGAAAATACACAACCTTATCTTTTGGATCTTCCACCGTATCCATTAACAAAAGACCACCCACCTGAGCCATGGCCTCTATGACTAAGACGCCCGGCATTATAGGGTGTCCAGGAAAATGCCCCTGAAAGAAAGGTTCATTGATTGTCACATTCTTGATTCCCACTATTCTAATCCCAGGCTCAAAATCCAGTATTCTATCTACAAGAAGTAATGGATAACGATGTGGGAGATACTCCATTATATGTTGAATGTCCACTATGTATTAAGAACCTCCTTTCCATACATGATCCTTCAATGCTTTAGCCAAAGCTATGTTACATTCATGGCTAGGACTTTCGGAGCATATGTGACCTTGGACTCGCCCACCAATAAGAGCCAAATCACCAATCAAATCCCCTACCTTATGACGCAGAAATTCATCTTTGAAACGAAGGTCGTCATTCATGATGCCTTGATCATTTAACACAACCGTATTTTCCAGAGACGCACCCCGAGCAAGCCCACGTGCATATAGCTCTTCGGCATCACAATGGAATCCGAATGTTCTAGCAGGAGCAATTTCATTCTTAAAAGATTCTTCTGTAATCTCAAAGGTGCCAAATTGGTGTCCAATTGTCTGATGTTCAAAATCAATAGTCGCTGATATACGTAGATGTTCAGCGGGTGACGCCAAGTAAGTCGTCCCACTACAAGGGCTGATCCCCAATGGTTCCTGTATTTCCAAGACTTTTGTGGGCTCATTTAAATCTATGGGGTCCATGTCTAAGATAGCGTCAAAATAGTATTTAAAACTGCCATCAAAGATAGGTAACTCTGGGCCAGATATTTCAATTATAGCATTATCGATACTAGAAGCTGACAAGGCGGCCATAACGTGTTCTACTGTTAATACGACGGCATCCCCTGATCCAAGATTAGTACCTAAATCAGTACCCACAACATGATCCAAATCTGCCGGAATATCAGGTTGTCCCTCAAGGTCAATACGACGAAATCTAATCCCCCCACTACCAGAAGGTTTCATAGTAAGTGTCGCGAATTCTCCTGAATGAACACCAATACCCTCTAGGGTTTTTTCGCCACCTAACGTTCGTTGTTTGGGATTAATCATACTGAAGACCTAATTACCAGAGTACTAAAAAATCTTTAAGCTTGGTCATTGTCATGCTAAAAGTGTGAGAACGATGAGCTTAGTGGTATTAATGAAAAACTACAACGAAATCTAAACTATTTTCTATTCTGTTAACTCTTGATTGGGATCAAGACCCAGAGACCTCTCCATCTTCAGCACACGTCGTCTTAAATCAGCAATCCGGTACAAAACTGCATTAGCTTTTAAGAAATCCTTAATGGGTCTTGCTGGGAAACCTGCCACCTTGCTTCCTGAAGAAACATCGTTAGTAAGACCTGCCTGAGCAGCTACTTTAATACCATCTCCAATTTCTAGATGACCCATAGCTCCTGATTGACCACCCCACATCGTGTCATCCCCAATAACCGTAGAGCCCGCAATCCCTACCATTGCCGCCATCAAGTTATGGGATCCGACTTTAACATTGTGAGCTATATGCACCAGATTGTCGAGTTTGGTTTGATTCCCGATCTCAGTGTTGCCAATAGTACCACGATCCACACAACTATTCGCACCTATTTCCACATCATCACCAATCAAACATAGCCCCACATGAGGGATTTTCTTTATCTCACCATCACTAGGTGTATATCCAAAACCATCCACTCCTACACGAACGCCTGCATGTAGGATCACCCTGTTACCTAACTGGACTTCTGGGTAAAGAACTACGTGTGGATGTAAAGTGGAATCGTTTCCGATTCGAGCTCTTTGCTGTACAACTACATGGGCATGCAGCGTCACTCTATCACCGATAACAACATCATTGCCCACCACAACATATGGGCCTACACTTATATTCACACCAAACTGTACTCTTTCACCAATGACAGCAGTGGGATGAATACCAGGTATACGATCTGGCTCAGGATGGAAATGCTCTATAAGAACAGCTAATGCATTGCGAGGATCATCGACCACTAAAAGATTAGGAGATCCTACAGCTTCTGGATCAATGTCCCTAGAAACCAACAAGGCTCCAGCATTACTGTTAGATAATCCCTTAAGGTATTTACGGTCAGATAATAGACCTAACTCATCAGATTTGGCATGAGCTAAAGTAGCGACGCCCTTGATATGTAAATCTGCATTTCCTACAACACGTCCATCTACTAGTGATGCTAGCTTTTCTAGGGTATGGCCCATATGGTCAGAAGTCATTTTATTTATCAATTTTCTTGGGACAACCTCTGGATTACTTCTTCCGTTAAATCCAAATTTTCATCAGCCGCTATCAGACCACCAGCTGAGAGATCAAATATGAAAGTGTAAGACCCCTCACGCCTAACATCTTGTATGATCGTATTTATACGTTCCATAATGGGGGCCACTAACTCCTGCTGACGTCTAGCAGCCTCAGCCTCTATTTCTCCAATTCGATCCCGATATTGTTGTTGTTTCTGTAAAATCTCCTGTTGACGATTCCTTCGGACATCAGGACTTAGAGTTACTTGTTGAGCTTGAAACCTATTTATCAATTCACCTACTTCTGCTTCCAGTGCCTGGACTTCACTCTCAAAAGGCACCATCTCTCTCTTGAATTGTTCTTGAGCAGCCAAAGCATCTGCATTTTCAGCCACAATAGCTGAGGAGTTGATGTATCCTATCTTGAGATCATCAGCTGTAGTTTGTGCTTCTGCAGACCCACTTAATACAAACAAAACAAAAGTTAAAAAAAATAATCTTATCATAAAAAATCTCCCCCTGATCAGAACCTTCCTCCACCTAAGTTGAAATGCAACGTCCAACCAGGTTCAGTTTTGTCAAATCCATATGCATAGTCCAAACCCACGGGACCAAACGGTGTTACTAACAAGATACCAATCCCAGCACCTCGCCTTAAGCTTGTAGGATCTACTTCCCGAGCATTGCGCCATACATTACCAGCATCAAAAAAAAGCGATGCAGAAAGCTGAGTGCCCATCCGCATTGCCAGTTCAGTGGTCATCGAGAAAAATGAAGTTCCGAGGCGATCAATATCTCGGATTGATCTAGACCGTTCTGGGAAATACCCTTCTGGTGTCACAGTTGTCTCATCATAACCTCTGAGTTGTTCTCCGAACTGAACACCACCCATCCAAAAACGTTCAAAAGGAAAACGCCTGCTGTTACCCTGAATAGTGCCTGTCCTGAAAGTCATTCCAGCCGTGAAAGTAACACCAGACCCAGGTTCATTAGGATCACCACCAACAACTCCTACAGGAATCCACCAAGATCCTTCTGCTGTAGTCTTTACAAACTTTCCATGTCCACCTAAAGGACCACCGTTGAAATCTATATTCATAGTTTGACGACTGCCTACAGTTGCAAATATTGGATGGTTCAAGGTGGTACGAGTTATACCAACTGAGATTGTACTTTGGATTCCTGGGGGAACGCCAAAGAGGGATTGATCTGAATTACCGCTGTGCAGCCTGAATTTAGTCCTAGATAGTCCGTAACCAGTGAACAACCTTGTGTAGCGAGCACCACGAACTGGGAATCCAAACCTAAGGCTAACTCCTGATCTGGTGCGCTCTCCAGATTGGAAACTGATAAATCTATCACGACCATTAAACGCATTTAGAGATCCACTTACCAGACTTTCTCTAATACCTGGATCCGTATACGATAACTGTTGGTTATTCTGCCATTTTCCAAAGTCCCATCGCACACTCCCAGTTTTACCTTTACCAAAAAGATTGGGTTGATCATAACCAACGAATCCGGATATCCCATAATAACCACCAACAGAAGTACCAAAGTTGATCGCCCCAGTAGGTTTTTCAGTTACACTAAAAGTAACATTCACATCTCCCTCATCAGTAGTTTCGATATCTGGCACTTGCATGGGGGTATCAAAGTATCCAAGTGAAGAGATATTCTGGAAACTCTGGATGATACGCTCCTGAGAATAAACATCCCCTGGTAGGATAAATATCTTATCACGAATCACTCTATCGTAAGTGTAATCATTACCTTCAATATCTACTCTTGCTATATAAGCCTGTGTCCCCTCATTGATTCTCCAACCCACATCAACAGTAGCCGGCTCTCCTTCATTTATAGGATTACGGTTAACGTAAGGAATGATCTGAGAATACAGATACCCTTCATTCTGATAAAGCTGAGACACTTCGGTAGTAGCATCCTGAAAAGCAACAGAATCAAAAACCGGAAGTTGTTCTTCCCCGAAAACATCACTGAAAAGACTGGACTCTTCTGTTTCAAAGTATCTCTCTAACTGATCGGTAGGAAATTCACTATTGCCAGTTATAGAAAAATCCTTGAGATAGTACTGAACACCTTCGTCTACTGTAACTTCGATTTTAGTTTTTCCAGTAATAGGATTTATGATTAAAGAATCCTCAGGAACTTGAAAATCCAGATAACCTTTCTTGGCATAATAATCTGGCAGATTCTTGCTAAGATCTTCATCCAAACTGCT
>CEUS01095408.1_pt1 | contig 13655 bp, 16 predicted proteins | sample 427031 | NCBI WGS metagenome assembly CEUS01 (sample SAMEA2622837, study PRJEB7988) | marine metagenome | biome: marine biome (ENVO:00000447); feature: marine epipelagic mixed layer (ENVO:xxxxxxxxx); material: "saline water (ENVO:00002010), including plankton (ENVO:xxxxxxxx)" | depth 140 m | reverse complement strand
GAGGATTATATGGAAATAGAAGCAGCTAAAATAATTGGAGCCGGACTTGCAGTCATTGGATTGGGAGGAGTTGGCGCAGGAATAGGTAGTATTTTTGCGGCACTAGTAACTGCTATAGCTAGAAACCCGTCTGCACGACCACAAGTTTTTCCAATTGGAATGTTAGGCTTTGCGTTAGTCGAAGCTGTGGCGTTATATGCTTTGCTAATCGCATTTTTTTTTCTATTTGTATAATTTTTCAAATTTTAAAAAAAAATGCCTCAGTTGGAAATTGCAACTTATCCAAGTCAAATATTTTGGCTTGTAGTAAGCTTCGTAACATTATATTTAATAATGTCTAGAATCATTATACCTAGAATCTCTTCAGTCATAAAAAATAGGGAAGATGAAATAAAAAATAATATTTATGCATCTGAAAAAATTTATAAGGAAACTAAAATAATAAATGATGAGCTAGATAAAGTAAGAGAAGATACAGAAACAGAAGCAAGAGAAATAATTAATAGTTTAAAAGAAACAACTAATAAGAAAATAAGTCAAAATTATAATGTTTTAAAAGAAAAACTAGAAAAAAAATTACAGAAAAACGAACAAGAGATTCTTAAAAATAAAAAAAAGGTATTAAAAGAAATTAATGCAATTTCTTTAAATTTAAGTGATGAAATTTTAAAAAAAATATCAATAAAAAATAAAAAAAAAAATAAAATAAAATTAATAATAAATAAAAATTTGAAAGAAATTAAGAATGACATCAATCAATAATATTTTTGGAGAACTTTTACATAGTGAAACTTTCTGGGTAGCAGTTGCCTTTATTATTTTTGTAATTTTATGCTTTAAAAAAGGCAAGAAAGCTTTGATTGAGGCTTTAGATAAAAGAATTGAAGAAATAAGAAAAAAAATTGAAGAAGCAAGAAAAATAAAAAAAGAGGCAGAAGATAATTTAATAGAAGCAAAAACGAATTTAAAAAAAATGATTGAGAACAAAAAAATAATTATCAAAAATGCAAACGAAGAGGGCCTAAATTTAAAAAAAAAACTTTTGAATGAAGAAAAAAATTATAACTTAACATATGAAAAAAAAATATTTGATAGAATTGAGCAATCAAAAAATGAGGCTATTTCAGATATAAAAAAAATAGCTCTTGAAGTATCAATAAAAAGCATCTTAGAATTTTTTAAGCAAGAAAAGGTTGTCAATCAAAGTGATTCTATTGCAAAGTCAATTACTGAACTATTTAAAGAAAAAAAAAATAAAGAAAGAAATTATAAAGAGCTATGACTCCCATCACAGTATGGAGATTTTTTAGAATGCTTGCAACCACATAAATAAATAGTCTCACTATTATTAGCTGTAAAAATCATAGGTTTAAATTTAGTTTTTGAATGTGATCCATCACAATACGGTTGTTTTAAGCTTAAACCACATGAACACCACGCATATTTTTTGCCTTTGACAACATTAACGCAGTATGGTTCAAGTTGAGAAATCTTTTTTTTATTCATTTTTTTTATTTTTATCTAAACTACTATAAATATAATATCTTATTTTATATATAAATATTGGCATATTACACAAAAATTACCAAGAAAGAATTCCAAAAATATATTCAAAATTATTCTATTGGAGAACTTTCTTACTTTGAAGGTATAGATGAGGGTATAGAAAATACAAATTATTTTTTTAAAACAAAAGCACAAAAATATGTTCTAACAATTTATGAAAATAAAATTACGGAAAGAATTAAACAAAAAAATCTATCTTTTTTTATAGAATTGATAAATTTTCTAAGAAAAAAAAATTTCCCTACTCCAAAAATAATATCTAATAATAAAAATAAGCAATTAAATACTTACAAAAAAAAACAATTCTCAATTGTAGAATTTATTGACGGTAAAATTACAAAAAAAATTAATAATCAACATTGTTATAAATTAGGAAAAATCTTAGCAACATTACATAAAAAAACTTTAGGATTCAAAAATAAAAGAAAAAACGATTTTTCTTTAAAAGAGTGGCATGCTTTAACTAAAAGAATAAAATTGTCAAAAAAAGGAGCGTTGTTTTTAAAAGAAGAAATTAATTATATAAAAAAAAATTGGCCTAAAAATTTACCTATGGGAATTATTCATGGGGACTTATTTCCAGATAATGTTTTTTTTAAAAATAATAATATTGTTGGAGTAATTGACTTATCTAATGCTTGCAATGATTTCTTTTGCTATGATTTATCAATATGTATAAATGCGTGGTGTTATAAAAAAAATTTAGATATTAATAAAATGAAAAATTTAATTAAAGGTTATAATTCTGTTAGAAAATTAGAAAATAATGAAATTAGGAACATTAATTTCTTTTTAAGAGTAAGTAGTTTAAGGTTTTATTTGTCAAGACTAATGGATTTACAAAATAAAAAAATTCCAAAAAAATATAAAAAAAATCCAAAAGATTACCTTCGAAAGTTAAAATATTTTCAATCTAATAATTTAAAAAATATTTTTAAATAAATATGGAAAGTGTTGATATTTATACTGATGGTTCGTGTATTGGTAATCCAGGACCTGGGGGTTGGAGTTTTATAATTAAAAACGAAAGTAAAAAAATAAAAGAATATAGTGGTTCAGAAAAATATACTACAAATAATAGAATGGAATTAACTGCTGCAATAGAAGCTGTTAAGTATTTTAAGAAAAAAACAAGAATTAATATTTATACTGATAGTAAATATGTTAAAGAAGGTATAACTATTTGGATAAATAAATGGAAATTAAATAGTTGGAAAACTTCAAACAAAAAAGATGTAAAAAACTCTGATTTGTGGAAATCATTAGATCAAAAAATCATGAATCATGAAGTACACTGGGTATGGGTAAAAGGCCACAATGAGAATATATTAAATGAAAGAGCGGATTTCTTGGCAAAAGATGCTATAAGTAAATCTAAATAGATTTCATAATAGCTTCTGCATTTGTTAAATCACAAACACCTGGGTTTTCTTCCACAATTAACTTTTTAACTACTTTGTCTTCTACCAGCATTACGTATCTATTTGATCTGTTACCCATACCAAATCCTGAACAATCCAAAATCATGTCTAAAGATTCTGTAATTTTAGCATTTCCATCAGCCATAAATAAAAAATCATCTTTTACAGATTTACTATCTCTCCAAACTTTTGAGACAAATTGATCATTAACTGATAGACAAATTATATTATCAACTCCTTTATTTTTTATTTCATCATAATTTTTAATAAAGGAAGGTAAGTGAGAATTATTACAAGTTGGAGTAAAAGCTCCTGGAACAGCAAATAAAATTACCTTTTTTCCTGAAAATAATTGGTCTGTTTCAATTTCTTCAGATTGGCTTCCAACAACTGTTACTTTGTTATTTGGAAATATATCGCCTTCTTTAATCATTTTTTATACTTTCGAAGGTACTCAAAAGTTCTTTAACAGTCAAGACTTCTGATAATAATATGCCTTGGGGTGTTGATGGGCTATATAAAACATTTACAGGAATGCCAAATCTGCCAAAACTATTTATATATTCATTAATTTCATTATTTGGCTTTGTTAAATCACCACGCATCTTTTTTACATTATATTTTTCAAATAAAACTTTAACTTTTTTTCTATCAATTACAGTTTTTTTATTATAAAAACATGTAATACACCAATCTGCCGTTATATCAATAAAAACAACATTATCTTTTTTTATTAATTCACCAAGCCTATCTTTATCAAATTCTAACCAATTATTTTTATTTACTTGGTTATCAATAGCATTAATTTGAATCAGTAAAACGCTAGAAAGCCAGATGGCTGTAGCTATTAATAAAATACTTAAAAAATATTTTAATTTTTTCATCCATAATCCTGGTTTTGGAAGAAATAATAAAATCTTTGGGTTCGTAGCTAAAACAATATAAGGGCTAGATAATCCAAGACCAATAAAAAGAAAAATTAAAAAAATTGTATGATTTGGACTAATAAACGCAAATCCTAATGCTGTTCCTATAAAGGGAGCAGAGCAAGGTGTAGACAAAATCGTTATAAAAGATCCTAATAAAAAATTTTGATAAAATTCAGAATTTTTTTTATTCAAAATAATAATATTATTTAGATTATTTTTAAAAAAATTTGGAATATCAATTTTAAATACATCTATTAAATTTAATGAAAAAATTAATAATATTAAAATCATAAAAAATAAGAATATGGGTGATTGAAATTGAAACCCCCAACCTAAATTATGGCCTAGGCTTTTTAAAAAAATAGTAATAAAAGATAAAATTAAAAAAGAAAATAAAATTCCTAGTATAGTTGCTAGAAAATTTTTTTTTACAGTTTCACTACTTACATTCTTTTTTTGTTGCAATAATACATTATAAATTTTTAAAGATAGAACAGGAAAAACACAAGGCATGAAATTTAAAATAAACCCGCCGATAAATGCTATAAATAAAAAAAATAAAATACTATCTGAATTAAATAATTTGGAATAAGTTAAATAATTAGATTTATCAATATAAGTTTTTATGATTTTTTTGTGTTTTGAGTCTTCTCCATCTCCTATTGGAATGCTTAATATTAGATTGTCCGAATACGGGACACATATTTTTTTACAAGTTAAATAATCAATATTAAAATTTGCTAATAGATCTTTATTATTTTCATTTAAAAATACTTTGATTGGTAAAACAACCTCGTCTGAATATCCAATACTTTCCATTCCTAAAATTTCAAATTTTTTTGGTTTTGGCCAAATAATTTCTAAATTTTTAATATTTTTTGAATTAGTCCAATCAATTTGAGGAGGATACCCTGCTTTACCAGGATATTTCCAATAAATTTTCCATCCTTTATTTAATTTAAAATGAAGTCCGAGATTTAAATTATTTGTATTAGATATTGATTTAACCGAAGAAATTAACTCTAGCGACACATGTTCATGTTCTATAAAATTTTTTTCACTTTTAGCTAGCGAAATAGATAAAAAATTTAAAATAAAAAGAAAAAAAAGAAAAGTGTTTCTTAGCAATATTAAATTCATTTTATATATTTAAATTTACTATATCAGTCTTTAAAGTAATATAATTAATTATATGAAAAAAAGTAAAAAGTTTTTATCAGGTAAATTTTTAATAGCATCTCCATCAATGACAGACCCCAGATTTTACAAATCTGTAATTTATATAATTACACATAAAAATGAAGGTGCTATGGGTATTGTAATAAATCAACCTATTATTCAAACTAAAATAAAAAATATAATAAATAATGAAGAATTAAATAATAACTCAAATATTGATAATATTCCAATTACATATGGCGGACCAGTTGATACAAAAAAGGGATTTATACTTCATACTTCAGAATTTAAAGACGAAACAACTATAAAAGTTGATAGTGAAATTTCATTAACTTCTAATATTAATATACTTAAATCAATAGTTAAAGGTGAAGGCCCTAGAAGGTCCCTTTTTGCATTAGGGTATGCTGGTTGGTTTGCTGGACAACTAGAAGAAGAATTGACAAATGATGGCTGGTTAGTTGCACCAGGCAATTCAAAGTTAATTTTTGAATGTAAAGCTGAAAAGAAATGGACACAGGCAGTGAAATCTATTGGAATAAACCCAAATTTTTTAAGTTCAAACTCTGGTAAATGTTAAATTCCTTTTTTTATTTTTGCAAAAAGTAAATGGTCTTCTAATTTTCCGTTGATATTTAAATATTTTTTTGCATAGCCCTCTATTTTAAAACCAACATTCAACAAAACTTTTTTACTTGTCAAATTTTTAGGCAAACAGGCAGCTTCTATTCTATTTATACTTAAATCTGTAAAACAATAATCACAAATGATTTTGAGGGAATCTTTCATATATCCCTTTCCCGCATACTCTTTTCCCATCCAATAACCAATTGTGATACTTTTATAACCTTCTGATTTAAAATTTGTTAAACTTACGCCTCCCATTAACAGATTATTTTTTTTATTAAAAATAAAAAAATTATAACCAGTTTTATTCTTTAATGATTTTTCAACCATACTTATAAAGCTCATAAAAGAATCCTTTGTGAGAAAATTATTAGGCCATTTTGGTTCCCATGGCTGTAAAAATTCTCTTGATCTTTGTCTAAGTTCTGCCCATTCCTTCCAATTTTCTCTTTTTGGTTTTTTTAAAACAACATCTTTACCAATAAGCTCCTTCTCTTTTTTTATTAAAAAAATATTATACATTTTTTACAAAAATAGATTTTTCAATTATGTAATTTTTAATTTTATTATAATTTAAATTAATTACTTTATAACTCTCTTTGGATTTTAACAAATATTTATATTTGTTTGGCAATGTTATTTTCTTCTTTAAAGCTTTATAAATTGTTTCAGGAAATTTGGCGGGATGAGCTGTGGAAATATAAACTAATGGTTGTTTTTTTATTTTACATTGTTTTTCTGCAGCAATGCCTACCGCTGTATGGGGATCAAGTACAATCTTATTTTTAAGAAAAAAATCTTTTAATATTAATAGAGTATTACTTTCAGTTACCTTTGAAGATTTAAAATTATTTTGTATTTTTTTAAGATATTTTTTATTAATTATAATTCTTTTATTTTTATATAATTTTTCAATATGACTCTTAACTAAACTATTGTTTTTATTAAATAAATCGTAAATAAGTCTTTCTAAGTTACTTGGTAGTTGTATATCCATACTAGGAGATATAGTTTGTTTAACTGGTTTTAACTTAATATAACCATTATTTGTAAAAGTAGATAAGACATCATTCTCATTTGTAGCAATAATTAATTTATCAATAGGAAGCCCAATTTTTTTTGCTACATAACCAGAATAAACATTCCCAAAGTTACCTGAAGGAACAGAAAAATTAAATTTTTTATTTTTTAAATTAATTTTTGATACAAAATAGAAATAATATATTATTTGAAATAAAATTCTTGCCCAATTAATAGAATTAATAGCAGAAAAACTAAAAACACTTTTTAAATATTTATCTGTAAATAATTTTTTTACAATTCTTTGACAATCATCGAAATTTCCTTTTATTGCAATATTATGAATATTTTTTGCATTAACAGTTGTCATTAGTCTACGTTGAATATTAGAAACTTTTTTATAAGGATGAAAAATGAAAAGTTCCATTGTACTTTTATTTTTACAAGCATCTATGGCTGCTGAGCCGGTATCGCCAGATGTTGCGCCAATAATTGTAATTTTATTTTTATTTTTTTTTAAAATAAACTCAAATAAATTTCCTACAATTTGTAATGCATAATCCTTAAAAGCAAGAGTGGGCCCATGAAATAATTCTAAAAGCCATTTGTTATCATTTAAATTTTTAAAAGAAGCAATTTCTTTTTTTGAAAAATTTTTAAATGACTTTAAAATTATTTTTTTTAAGTCACTATCTTTTATCTCATTCCCTATAAATTTTTTTGAAACATGAAATGCAATTTCTTGATAATTCATTTTTTTAAATTTAACTAATTCTTTTTTTGAAAACTTTGGCCATTTTTTAGGAAGAAATAAACCGCCATCCTCAGCTAAGCCCGTTAACAAAACTTCGCTGAAACTCTTTTTTAATTTATTATTTCTAGTACTTTCGTAATACAATTTGATACTTACTAAGTTTTTATTAATTTAGATATCTATTTATTAGATGTTTTTTAAAATATTCAATATTTAATTCCTCTCCAGTAATATTTTTAATTAGCTCATTACTATTAGACAACGAACCTTTTGAGTGAATATTTTTTCTTAACCAATTTATTAGATTTTTAAACTCGCCTTTTTTAATTTGATTTCCAATAGTTGGAATTTTATTTTTTAATTTATTATGCAATTGTGCTGCATATAGCGCACCTAATGTATATGTGGGAAAATAGCCAAATGTTCCATCATACCAATGAATATCTTGTAAGCAGCCTTCTGTATTATTTTTTGGTTTAATATTAAGATATTTTTTCATATACATATTCCATATATTTGGTATTTCTTTAACTTTAATATTTCCTTCAATAAGATCCTTTTCTATTTTATATCTTATAATTACGTGTAAAGGATACGTTACCTCGTCCGCATCAACTCTTATATAACTAGGTTTAACAAAAGTATAAATCTTATATAAATTATCAGCTTCCCATTTTTTTCCACTTTTTTTAAAAATTTTCTTAATGAAAGGTGAGGCAAATTTTAAAAATTCATAACTCCTACAAATTTGCATTTCCATAAGAAGGGACTGACTTTCATGTACAACTGTGCCTAGTGCATCACCAACGGGTTGATATTTCCATTTTTCTGGCAATCCTAAATTATATAAAGCATGTCCAGTTTCATGTAAAACGCCCATAAGGCTTTCAACAAAATTGGCTTTATTATATCTAGTAGTTATTCTAGAATCTTTATATGAGCCTCCACAAAATGGGTGCATACTAATATCTAGCCTACCATATAAAAAATCAAAACCTATTTTTTCCATTAAAGTTTTACCAAGCTTTTCTTGAAAATTTATAGGTATTTCATCTTTTATATTTAGTATTTTTTTATTTTTTTTTTGAAAAACTAAAACTTCCTTTAAGAAATCTGGTAGAAAAGTAAGTAATTGATTAAAAATTTTATCAATTTCATTAGAATTTAAATTCTCTTCATAATCATTTAATAAAGCATTATATAAACCACAATTTAAAACCTTACTTTTAATTCCAGCTTCAATTTTTCTTAATTTTATTACTTTTTCCAAGTAAGGAGCTACCGAATTAAAATCATTTTTTTCTTTAGAAATTCTCCATTGCATTTCGCATTCTGATGTAGCTTTTGAAATTTTTTCTAATAGGTCTTTGTCTAACGCATTATTTAGAACATATTCTTTCTTAATTAAATTAATATTTTTTTTTTCCCAAATATTTAATTTTTTTATTTTTTCTGATTTTGTTATAAATTCATAAATTTTTTTATCCTTCAACATTCTATGAGACAAAACATATAGGTTTGTAAGCTGGTCAGTTCTGCCATTGTTACTATTTTTAGGCATGATAGTCGCCCTATCCCAATGTAAAATTCCCATAGCTTCATACAGTAATGATATTTCTTTATATTTTTCTTCTAAATTTTTGTAAAAGTTTATTTTCATTTATTTCTATTGCAGTAAATATAATTCATGACTAAAAATAATAATGCAAGTATTGCCCAAGTTATTGCATATTGTAAATGGTTATTTGTTATTTTTGAAATTCTGTTTATAGCAACAAAATTATCATTGGGATTGCTTTCAATTAAATCTAAAAAAACATTATTTATCACTTTCACATCAGAAAATTCTGACATTTGATTAGTATTTATATAAAACCATAAATTTTCTTCCATAGAATTTTTTGGGGTAAAAGCATTCTTTATATTTGCCTCTTTTAATATACCTTTTACTTTATATTTATTTTCTTTTTTTCTTATTTTTATTTTTTCTTTGATCCAACCTCTATTTATTAAAATATATCTGTTATCTTTAATCAAAAATGGCGTTATTAAATTATAGCCTACTTTATCTTTATTTACTCTAGGTCCTAAAAACATACTTTTATCATTAATATAATATCCTTCTAAATATACTTTTTTAAATTTAAAGTTCAGGAAATCCCCAGTTAATTTATTTATATTTACTGCTTCTGAATTGTAAGCTTTTTCAAGATTATTAATCAAATCTTGTTTCCATTTAAGTCTTTTAATTTGCCAAAAGCTTAAACTTGAACAAATTACAGATGCTATTATTGAAATTAAAGTTATAGTTTTTATTTTAAATAACACTTACTTGTTTCTGTATTTAAAATTTAAAAATAAAAAAATTACTTTTAAATATCTTATTAATAAAATCGATAATATTATTATTAATGGAGCCCACAAAATAATATGAATCCAAAGTGGCGGGGAAAATTTTATTTCAACTGTAATTGCAAGTAAAATTATAAAAATATTTAAAAAAAACATTGCAAAAAAACTCGGTGCATCGCCAATGTCAATATTTGATATCTTTAAACCACAATGACATCTTTTTTTTAATCTTAAATAAGTTTGAAACACTGATTGTTTTCCACATTGTGGGCAAGATAAATTTTTAAGAATATATATAAGTGAAGGAGTTTTCACAAAATTTAGTTATTACTCTTTGAAATTTTTTCTAGGTTCTGGTCTGATTCAAAAAAAGTATATGATAAAACAATACTATTTAAATGTTTTACATCAGGGTCGTCTAAGATCTCGGGATCAATATAAAAATTTACTGGTAACAAAACCTCTTCTCCTGGTTCTAATGTTTGATTTTCGAAACAAAAACAATCAACTTTGTTAAAATATTTTGCTGCTTCAAATGGAAGAACATTGTATGTAGCAATTCCTGTTATACTTTCAATACCATTATTTTTAGCTTTGTAGAAAGCTAATATGGATTCTCCTATTTTAGACTCAACACTTCTTTGCTCTGGTTTAAAAGACCAATTCAATTTTTTATTTATATCTGAATTAAATTCAATCTTTATTTTTTTTTCAGCAACTTTTATTTCATTTTCTATATTAACTATTTTTGGTGTACCGCCATAACCAGTCACCTGACAAAATAATTTATATAAAGGAACAGCTGCAAATGATAAAAAAAGCATAAAAGTTACAACAAAAATAAGACTAAAAGTTATTTTTAAATTATTATTTTTCATATAAAGAAATTATGAAAGTTTAACAAAAGTAATGACGTAAAAAATCAAAACTAGCGTTAATAAAATTATTAATAAAGCTAAATTTTTAGCTTTTCTTTTTTTTAATTCTTCTTTGTTAAAATTTTTTACCATAATTAGTTTAATAAATTTAAACGGTCTATAATCATCCCTAAAAATAAAATATATAAATAAATAATCGAATAAAGAAACATTTTTATAGATTTTTTTTCATTTTTATTATTATCAAAATAAACTTTAAGTGAATGATAAATAAAATATATTCCTAGAACTATAGATAAAAAGAGATAAATTACTCCAAAATAACCCAAAATAAAAGGAAGTAATGTTACTAAAAACATTAAGATTGAGTATATAACAATTTGTTCTTTTGTTTTTTTAACTCCAGATACAACTGGAAGCATTGGAAAACCTGCTGACTTATAATCCTTTAAACAATAAATAGATAGCGCCCAGAAATGTGGCGGAGTCCACATAAAAATTATAAGAAACATTAAAAAAGGTAAAACATCAAGACTGCCAGTAACAGAAAGCCAGCCAATCGCAGGAGGAAATGCACCAGCCGCTCCTCCAATTACTATATTATATTTTGTTTTAGGTTTCAGCCAAATTGTATAAATAACTACATAGAAAAAGATTGAAAAAGCTAAAAATGCTGCTGCATAATAACTAATAGTAACAGCCATTACGTATACCGATATAAAAGATAAAAAAATTGCTATACCCAAAGCTTCAGTTTTTTTTATTATTTCTGATGGCAAAGCTCTCTTGCGTGTCCTAAGCATTTTAAAATCTAAATCACTTTCGTACCACATATTAAAAGCTCCAGCTGCACCAGATCCTAAAGCAATACAAAAAATTGAAACAAATGCTAACCAAGGATGAATATTAACTGGCGCTACAAAGATCCCTACAAAAGCTGTAAAAACAACTAACGTCATTACTTTTGGTTTAACTAAGCTAAAGTAATCTTTTATAAAAAAAATATAATTTGGCTCATTAGAAACTTTTTTATAATAAGAGGCAGTTTTTGTTATCATTTAATTAACCTCTCAAAACAGTAATTTTTAAAATTAAGTTTTAGGAACTTTATCGCCAAAAGTATGAAAAGGTGGTGGTGAACTTACTGTCCATTCCAAAGTTGTAGCACCTTCGCCCCATGGATTTGCTGTAGCTTTTTTACCAGATGCAAGTGCTTTAAAAACAAGATAAAGAAAAACAACGGTACCAGCAGCACTAATGTATGCTCCTATCGTTGAAATACCGTGCCAACCAGCATATGCGTCAGGATAATCAGGAATTCTTCTAGGCATTCCAGCTAAACCTAGAAAATGCATAGGGAAAAAAGTCACATTAACACCTATGAATGTTAACCAAAAATGAAGCTTTCCTAAACTTTCAGAATATTCTTTTCCTGACATTTTAGAAAACCAATAATAAAATGAAGCAAAAATTCCAAAAAGCGCTGCAATAGACATAGTGTAATGAAAATGTCCAACAACATAATAGGTGTCATGTAAAGCAAAATCTAGTCCGGCATTTGCAAGCACAACGCCTGTTACCCCACCTACTGTAAATAAAAATATAAAACCTAAAGCCCATAACATTGGAGTCTTAAAACTAATAGATCCTCCCCACATAGTTGCAAGCCAACTAAAAACTTTTATACCAGTTGGGACTGCAATAACCATAGTAGCTGCATTAAAATATGCCCTTGTGTCTATGTCCATACCAGATGTGTACATATGATGAGCCCATACCGCAAATCCTACAACGCCAATTGCAACCATTGCATAGGCCATTCCTAAATAACCAAATATTGGTTTTTTTGAAAAAGTTGCAACTATATGACTAATAACACCAAAACCAGGTATAATTAAAACATAAACTTCTGGGTGTCCGAAAAACCAAAACAAGTGTTGAAATAAAACTGGATCACCTCCGCCAGCTGGGTCAAAGAAACTAGTTCCAAAATTCCTATCTGTTAATAACATCGTTATAGCACCAGCTAAAACAGGAAGTGATAAAAGTAATAAAAAAACTGTAACTAAAATTGCCCAAACAAATAATGGCATTTTGTGTAACGTCATACCTGGAGCACGCATATTAAAAATTGTAGTAATGAAATTTATTGCACCTAAGATTGAAGATGCTCCTAGGATATGCACTCCTAAAATTAAATAATCTACTGAATTCCCAGGATGTCCAATTTTTGAACTAAGTGGAGGATAAAAGGTCCAACCAGAACCCATACCAGTTTTGTATGCCATCAATAAACATAAAAAACCTGGAATTAATAACCAAAAACTAATATTGTTCATTCGTGGAAATGCCATATCTGGGGCACCTATCATAATCGGCACAAACCAATTCCCAAAACCTCCTATCATAGAGGGCATAACCATAGCGAAAATCATGATTAACCCATGCATTGACACAAGCGTATTATAAAGTTGATGATCTCCACCTAAAACTTGTAAGCCTGGCTCTGCTAATTCTGATCTCATTGTTAAAGACATTGCAAGACCAACTAATCCCGCAACAATTGCAAAGATAATATACATTGTTCCTATGTCTTTATGATTTGTTGAAAAAACCCACCTTTTCCATCCTGTTGGATGTCCATGGTCATGATGTCCTGCTGTAGCTGAGTATGCCATTTTTCTTATATTGTCCCCCACCAATATACAACAGTAAATAGAAAAATCCAAACGACATCTACAAAATGCCAATACCATGCTGCAGCTTCAAAACCTACATGATGATCTGCTGTAAAATGACCTTGGATAGACCTAATCAAGCAAACTAATAAAAAAGTAGAACCAACTAAAACATGGAAACCATGAAACCCGGTTGCCATATAAAAAGTTGAAGGATAAATTCCTTCTGTAAAGCCAAATTTTGCTTCGTG
>CEUS01154747.1_pt1 | contig 13658 bp, 11 predicted proteins | sample 427031 | NCBI WGS metagenome assembly CEUS01 (sample SAMEA2622837, study PRJEB7988) | marine metagenome | biome: marine biome (ENVO:00000447); feature: marine epipelagic mixed layer (ENVO:xxxxxxxxx); material: "saline water (ENVO:00002010), including plankton (ENVO:xxxxxxxx)" | depth 140 m | reverse complement strand
CCCGCCACGGCCCGCGTGGCGTTACCCACAACCCTGGTCTCCACACCGGAAAACAGGAGGTCGGCCGGCTTCGGCGTCTCCGGCAACCGACCCTCACGGCCGAGCAGGAGGTGCCGGCTTACCCGCTCGGGAACGCTCTCCCAGAGACCCCACCTCTCCAGGACGGCAATCGCTTCACCGAACGTGGTAGGGTCGGGCGATAGCGGACCCGACGCTATCACATCCAGGGGATCACCGACCACATCGGACAAAATGAGCGCGCGCACGGGTGTCGGGATCGCAAAGCGGGCTAACCCGCCACCCTTGAGCATATCGAGGTGTTTGCGAACCGTATTCATCTCCCCTATGGGCGCGCCCGAGTTGAGGAGCATCTGGGTAACCTCACGGACGTCGGCGAGGCTCACGTCACCGGCGGGTAGAGTGAGTAGCGCGGATCCGCCACCTGAGATGAGCACCAACAGGCGGTCAGTCTCACCGGACCTACGGGCAGCGTCGGCGATGGCGTGCGCACCTTCGACTCCATCGCTGTCGGGGAGCGGGTGGCCACCTCGATAGAGTTCGAATCCCGCGGGTGCACCCCCTCCAGAGCAAGCTGGCACGAGCACGACCCCATCCCCGATGCAACTGCCGAGGACGCGCTTGGCACCCTTAGCCATACCGATTGCGGCCTTGCCGACAGCGAGGAGGACAACCCGATCTTCAACTCCCACATCCAGTGGACGAGCGCGAAGTTCCTCCTCCACCAGCGCGGCCGGCTCGACCACCGCAAGCGCGGCGTCGAGAATGGCCCGAGCGTCGCGTCGAAGCCGTCCCTCCCCTACCCGCGTAACGGCCACTACGCGCGGGCGCGCCCAGTCCGTTTACGCCACGCTTCGGTCTCGTACACACGCGGGTTCACACAGTGGGGTGCCCGCTCTCCCAGCAGGTGACTAAGCGCGTTGGTCGCAGCTAACACGGCCATGCGATCCCGGGTGTCCTTACTCGCACTGCCGATATGGGGAACGAGCACCGCGTTCGGAAGATCCGTCAAGCCGTGGGCCAGACCCGGCTCGTTCTCGTAGACATCCAGCGCCGCGCCTGCGATCCAACCCTCGCGTAAAGCACGCACAAGAGCCGCTTCATCGACCACTTCCCCTCGGGAAACGTTCACCAGATAGGCGGTGGGTTTCATCTGGCCCAGACGAGTCTCGTCGATTAGGTGCCGTGTGGAAGGAGACAACCGGGGGTGGAGACAGACGAAGTCAGCGGTCGCAAGCAACTCGTCGAGGTCTGACCAGCCCACCCCGGGGAAAGCCTCCACACGGTCGCGGTGGGACGGATCGTGTGCGAGCACCTCCATATCGAAACCGGCCGCTCGGCGTGCCACCGCCTGGCCGATCCTTCCGAAGCCCACGATCCCAAGTATCTTCTTGTGCCCCACTGGGCCGGCACCTACATCTGCGCCCAGCAATAGGTTCGGGCTCCAGATGTTAAACTTATTCTTACGCACGTACGCATCGGATTCGACGATGCGGCGCGCGACAGCGAGTAGGAGCGCCCAAGTCAGGTCGGCCGTGGCCTCAGTGAGTACGCCCGGCGTGTTGGAAACCGGGATACCCAGCTCCGTAGCCACGGCGACGTCGACGTTGTCGAAACCGACCGCGTGGTTCGCCACGCCCAAGAGTCCGGGGTTAGCTTCCAGCAGCTCTCGATCCACCTGCTCGGTGAGAAGCGATAGGATAACATCGGCTTCGCGCACGCCTCGTAGCAAAACAGAGCGGTCGAGGGCCCGTTCCTCGTCGGTTTGACCGATGGCTACGGTAGCTCTCCCTTCCAGCACCCGGAGGCCTGCGTCAGGGATGCGCCGGGTGACGAAAACTTGGATCATGGGTAATAACCTAGAGACCCCAGACGCCCAAGGCGGCCCCTCGGTCCCATGTGCTTTCCGGCGAAGCTCGGAAATCTGAGTTTTGCATGCCCCGTATCTGGTCCCCAGACGAAGGAACCAAGCCATGATCCATCTACGATTCTGTCTCCTTTTGATCGCGTCCGCCGCCGCCTGTGGGCGCGGTGACGTGCCTCCGGATCATACCGCATCACCAACAACCTACCCAACTGAGGTCATCGAGGTCGCTGAAGTCGGCTTCGCTACGCCCGAATCGGTTCTGCACGACACAGTGGCCGACGTCTACTTGGTTTCTAACATCAGCGGGGCCCCTGTGGCCAAGGACGACGACGGATTCATCTCCCGGCTGTCCCCTGAGGGACAGGTGGAACAACTCAAGTGGATCGACGGCACCACTGCGAACGTGACCCTACACGCGCCCAAGGGACTCATTATAAGGGGGGACACCCTCTACGTGGCGGACATCGACTGTGTACGGCGTTTTGTCCGTACAACCGGCGCTCCCGCGGGTGAGATATGCTTTCCAGGAGCCACATTCCTGAACGACCTAGGGATGGACGGGAATGGTAGTCTCTACGTTACTGACTCGGGCCTCAACGCGGATTTTACCTCCTCGGGCACAGACGCGCTTTGGCTTTTCACCCCAGACGGACAGACGTCGCAACTCCAAAAGGGTGATTCGCTGGGCCATCCGAACGGCATCGCCTTCAACGACGAAGGTGGCTTCGTGGTCACGTTCGGCACGGGTGAAATCTACCAGTTCGGACCCGATAACATACGCCGCACAGTTCTGCCTGGCGCGCCGGCCCGACAGCTTGACGGCATCGTCTTCACCAGGGACGGCGGCTATCTCTTCTCGAGTTGGGGAGATAGGGCCGTACATCACGTCGATGCGCAGGGCGCAACCTCACGACTGCTCGAGGACGTGGAGAGCCCAGCGGATATCGGCTACGACGCCAAACGTAACCGCGTCCTAGTGCCGCTCTTCGCTCCCAATAAGGTCGTGATCAAGCAGATCCCTCCGGCGGAAGGCTGAACACGGGCCAGCGCGTCGGCGGCGCCCGTTTTCTGGAGACGAGAAGACTCGCGGACCTGAACGTGATGATCCCGATCCCGACGAGGCCTACACAGTAGCCTTTGCCCTCCGGTCCCCCCACGCCGATCTTGTCATGTTGCGGACCGAGGGCCGCGAATCCATAACCCGGAGGAATAATGACCAGGAAGCTCGCGGTCGAAGCGATCGGCACGTTCTTTCTCGTATTCACAATCGGACAAGTGGTATTGGAACCGGGCACCTCCGGGTTATTGGGGCCGCTAGCAATCGGCACGGTGCTAATGACCATGGTCTACGCAGGGGGGCACGTGTCGGGAGCGCACTACAACCCTGCCGTCACCCTCGCAGTCTTCCTGCGTGGCAAAGCCACCGTCCATGAGATGCTGGGCTATTGGGTATTCCAGTTGGTAGCCGGAGCTCTCGCAGCGACCGTCGTATTCTGGCTCAAGGGCGGTGGCCCACTTACCGTACCCAGCATCGTCGTGGCCAAGGTACTAGCCGCCGAGTTTATCTTCACGTTCGCGCTGGTGTTCGTAGTGCTTAACGTTGCCACCGTGCGGAGCGTCGAAGGCAACTCCTACTTCGGGCTGGCGATTGGCGCTACGGTAATGGCCGGCGCCTACGCCGTGGGGCCGGTGTCCGGCGGCGTCTTCAACCCGGCGGTCACGATAGGGGCGGTCGTGCTGGGCACCATGGATATAGCTAACGTATGGGTATACCTGGTGGCCCAGCTCTTAGCTGGTGCTGCGGGCGCAACGGTATTTAACCTGCTCGACCTCGGAACCGAGAAGGCAACCACGGAGGCGTAGCCGTTGCGGGCTCGCGCTCCTCATGCCACCGAGTCGCTCGGGAAGCCACGGCTAGCGAAGAGTTCCCCGGTCTTGGTCACGATCATACCTTCGATGCGCTCTAGCCGGTCGAGGAGAGCGACCCCATCGCGTGGCCCCAGCACGAACACCGCGGTAGAGAGCGCATCAGCATCCATCGCAGTCGGCGCCCTCACCGACGATCCGCTGGAATGCTGGGGAGAACGCCCCGTGCGCGGGTCGATCGTGTGGTTCAGGCGACGATCTGGCGTGAAGTACTGCATGTAGTCACCTGAGCTGGCGAACGATTCCCCTCGGAGCTGAACCACACCGAGCGAACCTCTCGGATCGTGCGGATCCTGGATCGCCACCTGCCAGGGATCATCACCGGTGGCGCGCGTAGCCATGTCGCCTCCCGCGTCCACGATAACCCTATCGGCTCCCGCAGCTGTCAGCGTGGCGACCGCGCGGTCCACCACGAAACCCTTAGCAATCGCGTCAAGCGTGATCGCCATGCCAGGTCGCTCGAGCACGATCGTACGACCGTTGATGCGCAGCCCTTGCCACCCGACGAGCGCCATCGCCGCCGACACCTCGGCGTCGGTGGGAGGCACGTCGGTGGCCGCGAAGCGCGAGAGGTAAAGGTTGAGCACCGGTGCCACCGTAACATCGAACGCACCACCCGTCAGGCGTGAGTAATCGAGCGCGCTAGACACGACTTCGAGCAACTCCCCGGGTGCATCAGTCACTCGACCCTTACGGTTGAGACGCGCCACCGGGGTCTCTGGGCGGTAGCGGCTAAACACCCCCTCGAGACGCTCGATCTCGTTCAGCGCCCCGTTCACCATCGCGTGGGCTTCGTCAGCATCTGGATGCACGACTGTGACCGTGACTGCGGTGCCCAGTTGCGTCCGGGTGACACTCACCCGATGCAGGTTGGCTCGCCGCACCAGCTCGACCACCACGCCACCGGCTAGCGTAAGGCCGATCCCCGCCACAGCAGTGATCCGGAGCGCCTCTCGGCGTGTTGGTGTCTCAGTCGCCACTGACAGACTCCAGAGTAGGGAAATGCTGATGCCGGTAATGCCGACCCCGCTTGATCTGGATCAACTGCGTGACCTTCTCTAGGTCGTGACGGCATACCCCCGCGCGCTCGTTCAGCCTAGTCTCGCACACGTTGCAACGCACGCACTCCTTGAAGTCGATGCTTTCGCGCTGAATCGCCCCGGTCGGGCAGGAGTGCTCGCACACAGCGCACACAGCGCACTGCTTCACACGCTTGATACGGAAAGGCGAAAGCAGCGAAGCCAGCGCGAGCGACGCTCCGAGCGGACATAGGTAGCGGCAGTAGAACCGGGGGATGATCGCCGACGCTATCAGGATGGCGCCAGCGATCACCCAGAGCACGGTCGAACGGCTGAAGAAAAACACTGTCCCGAACGGCTCGAAGTACTGGAAGATGCTAATCTCGCTGCCCATCATCGCCGGGACCAGAATGACCCCGAGCACTCCATACTTCAGGAATAGCGCGCTCTCGTGCCCGGTATGGGGAACCTTCTGCCGGAGCTTTTTGGGTACGATTTGCTCCATGAAGTCCTGCAGCGCTCCGAATGGGCACAAGAAACCGCAGAACACTCGACCCCACAGGAGTGTCGTCACGATCGTGAACACCACCAGCAGGAGCAGCGGCAGATCCTCGAGAAAGACCCCAGGGCCAACCTTGATCCCAGCCGTGATGTGCGACACCGAGAGGAAACCACTGCCGCCGAATCCCAAGATGATGAGCGTAGCAGCAAGCGCTGCCCACCGAAGCGGAGTCACTTTCGCGAAAAACGCAGCACTCGCTAACACCAGGACGAACACGAGCGACGCGAACCGCACCCAAGACGTAGTCTCGAGCGTGCGCTGGAGGACCGTCTCCTCACTTTCGTCCGCGAAATCCAAGGGAATGGGGTCGAAGACGGGAACAGCCTCGACAACCGGAACCTCAGTGGACTCTGCCGTAACCGGGACGTCGTCGGGTAACGTGACAGGCGGCGCAGCGGGCAGCGGCTTCTCCACCACGGGGGCGGGCACAATGATAGGGGGAGTGGGAGTGGGAGCAGCGGAAACGACCACCTCGGGCTCGCCCTGGTGCTCGAGCGAGTAGGCTGGAAACCGGCCACCGAAATCGAGGTGCCAGGTGAACTTCTCCGTCGGGTCGAACGAAGGGTCCATCGCGATCAGCCCCACGTTCCGGAACTGCACGCTCACTTTGCCCGAACGGGGCTCTCCCGCAAGAGCGATGTCGGCCCTGGCGAAGCGGAGTGTGTCAGAGGCGCGCTCGATAGTGAACGTGTTCGCGCGGAAGAGCCCCGCTAGGGGGCCGTCCAGCCCAACCATCCAGAGGGGTCGCCCATCCGCTCGTGCCCCTAGCCGTCGGAGGGCCCTGTCGTAGGAAGTGCCCAACAGTACCCGCCCCATTGCTTCGTCCGTGATCGGCACGAGGTGGAGTTCTATCTGTAGGATTCCGTTCTGGCTTCCCTGGAGCCGCTCTCCGAACCCACGCATGACCAGGTCCGGCCAAGCGAGTTTCTCGAATTCCTCTGGCGTTATCTCACCGCCCGGACCTGACAGATGAGCCATGGCCACCCTCCTCGCCGCGTTCCTAATTCCGCGCGCGACCACGGCAGCGGTGATCGTGGCCCCCGAGATGGTGAACAGGTCGCGACGAATCCGGAAGGCGTCCCGGACGTCCTTACCGGCGAACTGCCGCTCGAAGGCATTCCCCCGTAGGAAGTCACCGCGACTACTGCGGAGCGATTCGTAGTATTCTATGACCCGCGCCCCCGTGATTTCGCCGGTCAGGTCCATCCCCACCAGGGTCTTGATCGTGCTGGTGTAGCCCTTTAACTCGGGGGGCCAATCGGAGGTGAGAAAGAGGTAACCGAGGAGAACCTCTTGCCCGGTGGAAGGGTCGGACCCATACGCCTCGTACACCGGAGGGGTGCCCGTAGCCGGCCCGAAGCGCGTCGCGGTCGGGAACGTCTCCAGCATGAGCGCCAGATCGGGGCTGGCCTCCTGGGCAGACGCGCCCAGCGGCACGATAAGGACCAGGATCAGAGCACCGAACCTAAACGTTCTTCCGCAAAGGTCGGGACCCATCGGCTTCTCCAAGGGATAGCCCGCTTGACGTACCCACCATCCGGATAGGCACTTCCGGAGGGTCATTCGTGGACGGAGCACTATAGATCGGGCGGAGTGGGCGGCAACAAGGGTTGAGTCGCACAATCGATCCACGCTGACGTGTTACCCCCCAGGGACGTGTCAGATCACGGGCGTGTTTCTGGACATGCCTCCGATCGGTATTCTGACAACGATTTTCTACTGGTAGGCAAGATGCTCGGGAAGGCGTCCTTCAAGCTGGCCGAGACGATCGGCTTCACCGCCGCCGGTTAAGCGAGTACGTTGAGGTGTCGGGTGTAACTCAGATTGCCGGAGGGCCAATATGCGCGTGATCCCACGAGTCCTCGCAGCACTCTTCATGGTAGCACCCGCCAGCGCCCAAACAACCGACGATCCCTTTCCAGAGCCGATCCCCCCGGCCGAGGGCGCGATCCAGGTGGACTACACGGAGTTCGCGGTACTTCCGGACCTAATGGGAGTTGCCGCGCGCATGATGCTCATCGTCGACGAACCCGAAACCGACCGCCTCTTCGTCAACGACATGCGTGGCCCCCTCTACAGCGTGAGTTACAACGGCCTGAGCGTACTTCGGTACCTGGACATCAACGCTGCAGCCTGGGGGGTCAGGGTCCAGTCATCCGGAAGGGAACGGGGTTTCCACAGCTTCGCCTTCCACCCGCAGTTCGCCCAGTCCAACACTCCCGGATACGGGAAATTCTACACATGGGTCGACACTGAGAACACCCAACCAACCCCTCATTTCCGCCCCGGAGCCGGAACCCGCACGCACGACACTGTCCTGCTCGAGTGGACCGCCCGAACCCCCGCGGCCGCCACATACGACGGTGGGCCGCCCCGCGAGCTTATCCGCGTCGAGCAGCCTTTCGCCAGCCACAACGGGGGTGGAATGGCCTTCAACCCGGTGGCTGCCCCCGGGGACGCTGACTTCGGAATGCTCTACGTTGGCCTTGCGGACGGCGGGAGCCGCGGCGACCCGTCGAATAACGCGCAGAACCTTGGGTCGGTATTCGGGAAGATTCTCCGCATCGATCCGCTCGGCTCCAGCCCCGCGAACAGCCGATACGGGATCCCGGTAACCAACCCCTTCGCTGCCGACCAGGACACCCTGAGCCTCGGAGAGATTTTCGCCTACGGGCTGCGCAACCCACAGCATTTCGCCTGGGACCCCGCCACGGGACGCATGTACGTCACCGACATCGGCCAGAGCACGGTGGAGGAGCTAAACGTCGTGACGGCAGGCGCGAACCTTGGCTGGAATAGATGGGAGGGAAGCTTCCCATACGCCGATCGCTCAGGGGTCTCCACGGAGAACCAGCGGGGCGACCCAACGGTCACCTACCCGGTCATCGAGTACGCTCATCCGGATTCTCTCTTCACGTCAAGGGCTGCGGTGACCGGGCTCGTGGTGTACCGCTCCGCCGATATCCCCGAGCTGACCAACTTGGTGCTCTTCGGAGACCTGCCGAGCGGCGAGATATTCTACCTCCCTGCGGACGACTTGCCGAACGGAGGACAAGACCCGATTCGCCGGATTCTTCTCACCGATGCAGAGCAGCCGCAGACGCTTCTCCATGTGATCCAGACGAAGCAAGCCGCGCAAGGGAAGACGCCTGCCACACGCGTGGATCTGCGTATGTACCCAGGCCCGCAGGGGCAAGTGTTCCTGCTCAACAAGAGGGATGGATTGATTCGCGTTATGGTCCCCGGAGCAAGCTGATGGCAGTACTGCAGAAGATCAGTTGGTCGGCTCGAGTAGCGCTCTTCACACCCCTGCTCTTCGCGGCAGCGTGCGCCAGTGGGCGCAACGACCGCGCAGAGTCCGCCGAGCAGGTCGAGACCCCCCAGGCACCGACGAGTCCTCCCGAGAATGACAGACCCCCGTTTCTCTCCTCCAGGGGAGGGCCGCCCGGCACCCCAGTAACCGTTTCGATGAGCGGCCTCGCGATGAACGCTAGGCTTGACGTTGGCTTCGGCGGCTTTGTCGAGCACCAGATCGTCCTACGTACGCAGGCCGATCAGGACGGCACCGTCTCGGTCACAGTTCCAATTCTCGCCACGGCCCGACCCGGGATCCACTACTTCTTCCTAGCAGAGGAAGACGGTTCGCCCTTCGCGGTCTCTAACCCCTTTCTGGTGACGGCCCCCGACGGGAGCGTCCGCCTGCGTGGCCGGGTCACAACCGAAGGGGCGCAATGCACGGCGATTAGAAGCGTCGGGGACGAACTCTTCACGTTGTTGGGTGAGATCGGCAGTCCGGCGCCCGGCGCCCGGGTGACCGTGGAGGGAACCATCGCACAGACGTCCACCTGCCAGCATGGTCTGACCATCGCGGTCACAAGGATCCGAGTCGAGCCGGAGCGCTAGAGCTCTTTTACGACAACCTTCTTCTTCTTCCGCGCCGAGACGCGGGTCGTCGTCTTTCTCCAATTGGAGCTAGTGTTCCAGATGAATGCCTGTACGTCAATCAGGTCTCTGGGCACCAGATTGTTTTGATCTAACTCCACCAGTTTCTGTTGGTAGATCGACGCCAACAGGACACACCGCTCATAGGTCGTCCAGTTCGGGCTCGGATCGTATTTGAGATCGAAAGACAGCCCTTGCGCCGCCTTCTGTGCAACAGTTGGCTTCAGAAGAACATGGGCGTCCGGCCGAGCAAGGAACGGTAGGATCGTGGCCACGGGCCAGGTAGCCACCGGGGACGTCTGATCGGCCACCGTGAGGCTAGCGACACTGTCCAAGAGTACACTGAAGGTGGCTTTCCCCGCTTCAGGGGCTTCCACTACGTCGGCCAGCGCAGACAGGAAGGGCTGCGCAGCCTCCTCGTTTTTCAGGGCCTCAACAAATCCACCGCGCTCGATCCGGCTGAGCAAATTAATGGTCCCGATGACCTTCACGACCCGGGTCACTGCGGTCTTCACTTCACCCGCATCGACCAGGCGGCGCAGCTCTCCTTCGCCCAACCCCTCCTGGAAGCGCTCGTGCGCGGCCCATTTGGAAGCGCGCTCCCCTACCTTGCCCGTCCCGAGGTACTTTGCGTCAACGAATCCCTCCGGATACCGCATCAGAAATAGGCGCACCGTCTCTCCGAAGAGATTCCTTTCGGCCGGCAGCACCGGGCGGCCTTTCTCCATCTTGGGCTCAGGTAGATTGTCCAAGATAGGATCATGTTGCGACACCGCGGGACGGAGTCCACCCGGGGCCATGAGCTTGGCCTCCCGGCCGGGGTGATCCCGGAAGATGACCCAGATGTTCTTCCCTTTGGTGCCCACTACCCTGCCAGGCCCCCATTTCGGCTTCAGCGGATTGTCAACCACCGTTCCGATACCCGGACCCTGCTCAACGACAACTTCGGCCATACCTGAACCTCCCTTGAATTTCTAGGCAATATAACGAAAAACAGCCGCCCCGACCGTGGCCGGAACGGCTGTCTCGATTCTACAACAGCGGTTCCTTACAGCTTCGATACGTTCTCGGCTGCTGGACCCTTCTGGCCCTGAACAACATCGAATTCCACCCGAGCCCCCTCGTTCAGGCTCTTGAAGCCCTCTCCTTGGATGGCCGAATGGTGGACGAAGCAATCCTTCGAGCCATCTTCGGGCGTAATGAAACCGAATCCCTTGTCGTCGTTGAACCACTTCACAGTTCCTGTAGTACGCATGCTACCGAACTCCCTATTTACTATGCTGGTGCTCTCGGGGTGCGGTATCTCCGTACCACTCGATGTCACCATTCTTGGCGGAAAACAAAAAGACCCGGGCCAGTCGAGCGCCCAGATCCTGTCTTGTCGCCAGACTCCAGTAGCTCCCGGAGCTTTTTCGCCTGACTAATCATAGTCGTGCGAGGAGGATGGGACAAGGGAAACAACCAAATCGCTTATCGTTGGGAACCGGCCTGTCCCGTGCTCATTGTACGGACGCTCCCCTCGGAGGTCACGTCCTCATTGTGGATGACCCCCGCTGCGAACGAGACCCTGGCCCCACCCATGTACGCCTCCTACACTCCGGTGTTATCCCCCTGTCGACCGCAACGAGGGTGAGCGCATGAAGGTACCTTTTGTACGACCTGGGCTGGCCTTGCTTCTCTTTGCGGCCACGAACTCGGCCTCTGCCTCTGTCCAGACCTTCCCAACCAACGATCCGGTCATCCGGAACATGTGGGACCAAGGGATGGGATCGGGATCCCAAGTCGAGCGCCTCGCCCAGGTGCTCACCGACTCTATCGGTCCCAGGCTCATCGCCAGCCCCGGCTACTACGCTGCCGTGGACTGGGCACTCAAGATGTACGATAGCTGGGGCATCCCGGCGCGAGTGGAGCAGTATGGCACGTGGAGTGCATGGCGTCGCGGGCACACCCGCCTCGACCTCATCGCGCCGCACTTTCGGACACTCACAGGCACCATGCTCGCCTGGAGCCCGAACACACAGGGGCCGATCGAAGGCGACGTCGTGGTGCTGCCCGACCTACCCGACTCCGACGCATACGAGCGTTGGCTGCGCGAGCTACAGGGGAAATTCATCTTGATCACCCCCCCGGAACCGACGTGCCGTCCCTTCGACAACCTGGTCTCGCTCGCCCTCCCTGAGACCGTCCAGCGGATACGCGCACGGCGCGACAGCGTGCGCTCCGCCTGGTCAAGTCGGTACCAGCGTGCGGGAGCACGCCTCGGAGCACGCCTGGACGGATCGAGGGCGGCCGGCATCCTCACCTCGTTCTGGTCCGGCAGTTGGGGTGTGAACAGGGTCATGGACACCGACAACACGCGCTCGCCCAGTCTCGACATAAGTTGCGAGGACAACGGGCTTCTCCATCGTCTCGCGGAAAACCAGCAAGGCCCGCGTGTCCGCCTCGACGCCGACTCCGAGGCCCTCGGGGAGCAGCCAGTCTTCAACGTGGTCGCCGAGTTGAGAGGAAGGGATCTCCCCGACGAATACGTCGTGCTGTCCGCCCACTTGGATTCCTGGGACAGCTCCTCGGGCGCGACCGACAACGCCACTGGCACGCTCATGATGATGGAGGCGATGAGGATCTTGAAGACAACCTATCCCAACCCTAAGCGCACCATTATGGCCGGGCACTGGGGCGGGGAGGAGCAGGGGCTAAACGGCTCCAAATCATTCGCCGCCGACCATCCCGAGGTGGTCGCGGGCCTCCAGGTCGGCTTCAACCAGGACAACGGCACCTGGCGGATCGAAGCTATTCGCATGCAGGGCTTCGCCGAAGCTAGGGAGCCAGTCGGACGGTGGCTCAGCAACATCCCGCGCGAGGTCGCCGACACCGTCCAGTTCGAGAGCCCTTCCCGGGAAGGAGGCAGTGACCACAGCTCCTTCACCTGCTACGGGGTCCCGTTCCTTCGCCTGCAATCCAACTACCCCGACTACCGGCGACACACCTGGCATACAAACATCGACACGTTCGACAAGATCATCTTTGACGATCTCAAGAACAACGCGACCCTCACGGCGATGTTGGCGTACCAGGCAGCCGAGGATCCGCAGCGGGTCCCACGCACTCGCGCTCCGCTACCGGCCAACGCACAGGGCCAGGTACCGGATTATCCTGGGTGCTCGACTCCTCGGCGGAGCTCGACGGGGTAGATGTACGCCCTCCTCGCCGCGCTGGCCGGCGAGGCTGAGCGCCAGAAGCGGGGGGTACGGACGCTGCTCGTCGCCCCAACCCATGGCGAAGGGCGCGAAATTCTGCGCACGCTCGTCCGCGAAACTGGGGGCTGGATAGGTTTCGAGGTCACCACCGTGCACTCAGTCGCCCTCGAATTGGTGGGTGCTGAACTAGCCACCCAAGGTCTCACCATCCTCGATAAGTTCGCCGAACAGGCGCTGGTGGATGAGCTGCTGGACGAAGCGCTCGCGGCGGCCAACGGCGTGTCGAACCTCGAAGAACTGGGCGAGGGCGTGGGTTTCCGCAGGGCCGTGCGTAAGGCCGTGAGCGCACTCCGGTTCGCAGACGTCACGCTCAGCCGCGTGGAGGGTGACGCGCTGCCCGATCCCGCCAAGCGAGCGCTCTTGGGAGGCGTGCTGGCCCGACTCGAAGACCGGCTAGCGCGAGACCACTTGGTTGACACCGCGGCCTTGCTCGCACACGCCACCACGACGCTAGCTGCGGGTGCTGCGCTCCCATCGGACGCCGTTCTCTTGCTCCCCGGGCTCGGCACCCGCGGGCTCAACGGACGTTTCCTGGCCGCGCTCCGGAAGCGCGGCGCCAGTCTGGTTCCCCACGATCCCGTCGTCGGCCTCGACCCGCCGGAGGGGATTATCTGGCACGCCGCCGATGTCCCCCCCACTCCACTCGCTCGGCTCCACGCACCCACGGACGGGGGACAGGAGCCAGGTGATCCGCCCAACCTCAAGTTCTTCCGTGCTGCAGGCATCACGGAAGAGCTGCGTGAGGTCTTGCGGCGCATCCTGGCCGCGGGACTCCGCTGGGACGAGGCTGAAATCGTGACACCTGACCCCAGCGTTTACGGCCCAGCGCTGCACGCACTGGCAGCTCACCTGGACATTCCGGTGACATTCGCGGTAGGCCTGCCCGTGAAACGCACTCGCGCTGGGCGCGCCGTGTCCGCGTGGTTCCGCTGGGTTGAGGGCGGCTTCCCCGAGTCGGTGCTCCGGCGCCTCCTCGAGGCGGGTGACCTGGTGCCTCCACACCCCTTCCGTGACGTGGATGGCACACGGCTCGCCCGCCGGCTCCGCCGTCTGCGAATCGGCTGGGG
>CEUS01075786.1_pt1 | contig 13666 bp, 19 predicted proteins | sample 427031 | NCBI WGS metagenome assembly CEUS01 (sample SAMEA2622837, study PRJEB7988) | marine metagenome | biome: marine biome (ENVO:00000447); feature: marine epipelagic mixed layer (ENVO:xxxxxxxxx); material: "saline water (ENVO:00002010), including plankton (ENVO:xxxxxxxx)" | depth 140 m | reverse complement strand
TGAAACTCCTCTAAAATCTCTAATTCTTGGTAGTGCAGCGTTCAGTAATCTATCCATAAATTCGTACATGCGTCTGCCGCGTAATGTAACGGAGGTGCCTATGGGTTCTCCTTCTCTTAACTTAAATCCAGCTACCGATTTTTTTGCTCTGGTTATTACGGGCTTTTGACCTGTAATTAGGCCTAAGTCTTTAGTGGCGTTGTCCATAGCTCTGGGGTTATTCTTAACTTCACCCATTCCTATGTTAATTACCACCTTCTTTATACCAGGTAATTCCATGATATTTTTGTAACCGAATTCAGATATTAAATTATCTTTTACAGACGAGCGGTACAATTGAAGTATCCTAGGGATACTGCTGTTGTTTTCAGTTTTTTTAGTGGACTTTTTAGCAGTGCTGTCTTTTCCGGATTTAGCTGCAGTGGTCGATTTTGGTCGACCTCTTCTCTTGGGCGTTTCAACAACTTTTTCTTTACCTGCGGGTTCAGTGTCAGTGGTGTCTACTGATGCAGTTTCTAAATCTTGTTCTTCAGTTTTGTCTAATCTATTACTTCTTGGCATGAGGAACAAATCCTTACTTTCCTTTGGTCTTCTAGAAATTTCCTTCCTATTCTTACTGGTTTATCACAATTGCTACAGACTACAACGACGTTTGATATGTTAAGAGGAGCTTCCTTTTCGACTATACCTGCTTGGCGTATGTTTTGTCTTTGTCTAGTGTGTCTCTTTACCATGTTCACACCTTCAACTAATATCAGGCCATCCTTTTTTAGTACTGCCTGTACTTTACCTCTTTTACCCTTGTCTTTTCCGGTCATTACTTGGACCGTGTCTTCTCTCTTTATCAACATCAAAGAACCTCCGGTGCAAGAGAGACTATTCTCATAAACGATTTGTCTCTTAATTCTCGAGCTACAGGTCCAAATATTCTTGTACCTCTGGGAGTAAGGTTGTCAGTCAGAATCACAGCTGCATTCTCGTCAAATTTTATATACGAACCATCCGGTCTTCGGTGTGGATGAGCTGTTCTTACAATCACTGCTTTTATCACTTCACCTTTCTTGACACCGCCTGAAGGTATGGCTTCCTTAACGGATGCAACGATAATATCCCCAAGATAGGCATATCTTCGTCTAGTGCCACCTGGTACGTTTATACACATGATTTCTTTGGCACCTGAGTTGTCTGCTACAGTCAGCCTTGAAAATGTTTGAATCATTGTTCTGAAGGATCCTCCTCAATGTTTTCTGGCGTAGTAGTTTCTTGAGAATCGCTCGCCTCTTCTTCTAAGTTGTCTATTGCGACTGTTTCATTTAATGAATCTAGTATTTCGGTTCCACCGAGATTCGTTGATGAGATTACTTCGGTTACTCTCCATCTTTTTGTTTTCGACAAGGGTCGAGTTTCCATTATGTTCACAAGATCCCCAACTGAGGATAGATTTTTAGAGTCGTCGGCATGAAGCTTGGTAAACTTTTTGACTGATTTACTATAAAGCCTATGGTTTTGTCGCCATTCAATTTCGACTACGACGGAGTTATCCATTTTATCGCTTATTACTCTACCGATTCTGGTTTTCCTTCTATTCCTCTGCATATTACTTTCCATTTAGTCCTCTCTGGCGCATGACTGTCTTTATTCTTGCAATTGTCTTCTTGACGTTGCGTAATTCTTGTGGGTTATTTATTTGTCGCGTGCTTAAACGGAAGCGTATGTTCATCATTTCTCTGAAACTGTTATCCAGTTCCGATTGGATTTGATCGTCCGTCATAGCTCTAATTGCCGTCATGTCCAAATCTAATTACCTCTACTAATCAAAATTGCCTTGCATATCATTTTTGTAAAGAACCGTGGTACTGACCGGAAGTTTTTGTGATGCTAACCTTAAAGCCTCTCTGGCCAAAGGTTGGCTAACTCCAGAGACTTCAAAAAGAATTCTTCCTGGTTTGACTACTGCTACCCAACCATCTACTGCACCTTTTCCTCCACCTTGCCGGGTTTCAGCAGGTTTAGATGTAATAGGCTTGTCTGGGAAGACTCGTATCCAAACTTGTCCTCCTCGTCTAAAATGCCTTGTTATAGCTCTTCTTGCCGCCTCTATTTGATTGGCTTTAACCCACGCGGTAGAAGTGGCTTTCAAGGCATAGTCGCCAAAGGCTATTTGGCTTCCGCTCTGTGAAGAGCCACGCCTGTTGCCTCTGTGCATTTTCCTATATTTAGTTCTCTTCGGCTGTAACATCTTGGTTTTCCTCTGTTATTTCTACCTGAGTCTCTGTTTCTACATCTATGGGTTCATTTTGATCTATCTGAATCTCATTGGTGGGAGTTTGTTCTTCTCCTCCAACGGTGATCTCTATTAGTCCTAGTTCCTCGTCTTCAATTTCGACGTCTGACTCATTTTGTTGAGGTAGTATATCTCCTAAATAGATCCAGACTTTTATACCTATTCTGCCAAATGTAGTTCTGGCTTCTGCAAGACCGTAATCAATATTTGCTCTCAAAGTATGCAGAGGAACTCGACCTTGCATTACTTTCTCTTGCCTCGCTATTTCTATACCTCCGAGCCTACCAGAACAGATAATTTTTACTCCTAATGCTCCGGCCTGCATTGCTCTATTAACCGATTGAAACATAGCCCTTCTAAAAGCGACTCGCCTTTGAAGCTGCTCTGCTATACTCATTGCAACGAGCTGGGCATCAAGTTCTGGTTGCCTTATTTCTTGGACATTTAGTCTAGCAGTCTTATGAGTCATACTTTCTACGGTTTTGCGTAGATCTTCAACTCTTTGCCCGCCTCTTCCTATGACTATACCAGGCCTAGCAGCGTGCACATTGACTACAAGTTCGTGAGCACCGCGCTCTAACTCGATTTTAGATATACCGGCTTCAGGAAGTTGAGAAATTACAGCTGCCCGTATTCTTATATCCTCTTGAAGTAATTCTCTATATTGCGCAGGTTTATTTGCATACCACTTGGAGTCCCAATCCTTTATGATTCCAAGCCTAAATCCAGTTGGGTGTGTTTTTTGCCCCATTAACGAGCCTCCTCTTCGTCTACCACAACTGTAACGTGGCAACTGCGTTTAATTATTCTGCTGGCTCTTCCTCTAGACCTAGGCCTGAATCTCCTGAGAGAGGCACCTTCGTCCGCGTGTATTGAAACTATTTTCAGGTCTCTTTGAGACATCATGCTATTATTTTCAGCGTTGTTTGCAGCTGATTTTACCACCTTAGCCACTTCTTTAGCGGCTGGGCTGATCAAAAAATGTAAGGTATCTAATGCTTGGTCAACTTTTTGACCCCTTACTAGATCCACCACTCTTCTCATTTTTTTGGAAGAGATACCTATATTTTTAGCTACAGCTCTTACTGCCATAATAAAGTTCCTTTTATCTCCTAGCCTGCGTTCTGCGTTCGGTTCTGTCTGCGTGTCCACGGTAAGTGCGGGTAGGGGCAAATTCTCCTAATCTGTGACCCACCATGTTCTCAGTCATGAAAACAGGAACATGTCTTCTGCCATCATGGACTGCGATAGTCATGCCTACCATGTTTGGCATTATCATAGATGCTCTAGACCATGTTCTTATAACTGTGTTAGCACTACTATTTTGCAGTAACTCCACTTTTTTCATGAGTTTAGCATCTACAAATGGCCCCTTCTTAATGGATCTAGACATGTCTATTTACTCCGTTATTCATCATATTAATTTTGATACCTTCTCCTGACTATCATTACACTAGATTTATTCTTTCTTCTAGTTCTGTAACCTAAGGCAGGTTTACCCCAAGGGGTTTTTGGGCCAGGCATGCCTATCCCTGATCTGCCTTCTCCACCACCGTGTGGATGGTCTCTAGGACTCATAGCGCTTCCCCTAACTTGAGGTCTGCGTCCTAGGTGACGGTTTTTGCCGGCTTTACCAAGTTTAATGTTCTTGTGGTCTGGATTACTAACCTCTCCTATAGTGGCCATGCACTCAGGATTCAGTCTACGAACTTCTCCAGAAGGCATTCTGAGTAAAACGTGACTTTCCTCCCGTGCTAAAACCTGAGCTGATGTTCCAGCACCTCTTGCCAGTTGTCCGCCTCTTCCAGGGTGCATTTCTATATTATGTACTGGACTGCCGGACGGTATTGCCTTAAGTGGCAAAGCATTGCCAACACTTATTTGAGCATCGGGACCGGATTCTATATTCGCACCAACGTGTAATCCTTGAGGGGCTAGATTATAACGTTTTTCACCATCAGCGTAGTGTATCAACGCTATACGAGCATTTCGGTTGGGGTCATATTCTATAGATACCACTTTGCCCGGTATACCTAGCTTGTTCCTTTTAAAATCTATCAATCTGAATCTTCTTTTTGCGCCTCCTCCACGATGTCTTACAGTCATCCTTCCTTGCGCGTTTCTACCCCCTGTTTTCTTAATGGGTACGAGCAGTGATTTCTCAGGACTTTTTCTGGTTATGTCATCGAAAGTCCCTAAAACTACTGCTCTTCTACCAGGAGATGTTGGTTTTACTTTTCTAAGTGGCACTTATGCTCCCTCAAATATCTGGATTTTGTCACCAGTTTGTAGTGTAACGATGGCTTTTTTCCATGATGGTCTTCTAGTGAATCTAGTACCATATCTTTTGTTCTTGCCTTTTACCTTTTGTATATTCACATCAGTGACAGTTACCCCAAATGATGTTTCAATAGCTGATTTTACTTGAACTTTATTGGCCCTGATATCAACTTCGAAGCCGTATTTACCTAACCCGTCTTGCATAACGGTGGTTTTCTCTGTTATCAGAGGTCTTTTTAGTATTTCAAATATGTGTAGAGCCATTATCAGTTTACTCTTTCAGGTCCGCATTGGTGTTTACCATGTCAGACCATAGCTTTTCTGCCAATCTTACTGCATCAACTGTGATCAAGAGCTTGTCGTGATTAAGAAGATCTAAGGCATTTAATTGCTTTGCAGGCAATGTTCTCACTCTTCTTATGTTTTTTGATGATTTTATAACTTCAGGTCTTGATTGTTCTGTTACTATCAATGTGGGGGTTTCGATTTTAAGATTAGATAATACTTTGTGCATTTCTTTGGTTTTTGCATTTTCTACTTGTATGTCATCGACTACTACAATTTTGTTGTCCCTTACTTTTTGAGACAATATGCATCTTATTGCGCCTGTGTTCATTTTTTTAGGTATCTTTTGAGAGAAATCTCTAGGGTGTGGACCGAAAACAACTCCACCTCCTCGCCAATGTGGGGCCCTGTTGCTTCCCTGTCTGGCGCGGCCAGTGTGCTTTTGTCTCCATGGTTTTGCACCACCTCCGGAAACCATTCCTCTTGTTTTTGTTGAAGCGGTTCCTTGTCTGGCGTTGGCCATGCGGGATACGGCTACTTGGTGAACTAAAGCTTGGTTCATAGGCGCACCAAACAAATCTTCGTTTAATGCTATGCTCTTTAGCTCTTTGCCAGAGGAATCCCAAGTAGGAATATTTATCATGATCCTTTGTTTCCCTTCTTGGATTCTTTTATTGAAAGAATAGTGTTTTTTGAACCAGGAACCGATCCTTTGACCAAAATAAGATTTCTTTCTATGTCAACCATAATAACTTTAAGGTTACTGGCTGTTATTGTTTGTGATCCCATATGCCCTGCCATGGGAGTCCCCTTGAATACTCGTCCAGGAGTAGTGCCTGCCCCAACTGAGCCGGGTGCCCTTGCTCTGTCGGATTGACCGTGGGTTTTTGGCCCGCCACGGAAATTGTGTCTTTTCATACCACCGGCAAACCCCTTTCCTTTGGAAATACCAGTAATGTCAACAAAATCACCAGGTTGAAACATACCTACATCTATTATCTGGCCTACCTGTGAATCTCCTAGGTCAGTGACTTTGAATTCTCTTAAATGTCTGACCAGTGAAGCTCGATTAAGATGTCCAGCCTCGGGTGCATTTAGTCTATTAGCTGCCAGATAACCTATTTGGATTGCTTGATATCCATGTTTTTGTTCTGTTTTAATTTGCGTGACGACACACGGCCCTACCTCTAAGACACTTACAGGTTCTACTATGCCTTCTTCACTGAAGACACGAGTCATGCCATGTTTTTTACCTAATATATTTTTCACAGTTTTTCTCTCAGCAGGCTACACTTTTATTGTTATGTCTACTCCGGCAGGTACGCTTAACCGAGTAAGTGCATCTATGGTTTTAGATGTCGGATCCAGTACGTCTATAATTCTTTTGTGAGATCGCAATTCGAAGTGCTCTCTAGAGTCTTTATCCACATGAGGTGACCTTATGACACAGAACCGTCTTATAGACGTAGGCATTGGGATTGGTCCAGCAACACCAGCTCCAGTTCTCTCAGCGGCCTCCACTATTTGCGTGGCTGATACGTCCAGCACCTTATAGTCAAATGCTCTCAATACTATTCTAATTTTTTGTTTTGGTTCTGCCATACACTTACCTTAGCCTTTAGGCATTTACAAGTTCACCCGCTATGCCTTGAGGCACCTCTTCGTAATGATGAAATTCCATAGATTGGCTAGCTCGTCCCTGAGTTAAAGACCTGAGTGCGGTGGTGTATCCGAAAGTTTCCGCTAGTGGAACGAACGCCTTGATGGTTTGCATCTCGTCCGTACCTTCCATTCCTTCGACCCTGGATCTTCTACCACCCAAGTCTCCCAGTACTTCTCCCAGATATTCTCCTGGCGTCACAACCTCAATAGCCATTATTGGTTCAAGTAAAACCGGTTTCGCTTTTCTAATAGCTTCTTTTACGCCTATGGAACCGGCCATTTTAAAAGCCATTTCAGATGAGTCCACTGGGTGGTGGCTTCCATCAACCAAGGAAACCTTTACATCTATGACCGGGTACCCAAATGTTACGCCGGTTTCTAGTGCTTCTTTTATACCTGCCTGAACAGGATTGATGAATTCTCTAGGTATTGCTCCTCCCATTATCTTGTTCTGGAATTGGAAGCCAGCGTTTCTTTCTAATGGTTCTATTTCCAATTCGACGTGACCATATTGTCCATGGCCTCCTGTCTGCCTTACGAACCTTCCTTCAGCAGTTGAAGAACTAGTTATGGTTTCTCTAAAGGAGACTCGGGGTTTACCTATGTTTGCGTCCACCTGGAATTCTCTTCTGAGACGTTCCACCAGTACTTCTAAGTGTAACTCTCCCATACCAGACATTATGGTTTGTCCAGTTTCGTCGTCTACTTTTATCTGAAAAGTTGGATCCTCTTCGGCGAGCTTGATCAAGGAGTCAATCAACTTTTCTTGATCTATTCTTGTTTTAGGTTCTATAGCAACAGAGACAACTGGCTCTGGGAAGCTTATAGACTCCAGAACTACAGCGGAGCCTTCTACACATATAGTATCTCCGGTGAACGTATTTTTTAGACCTATGGCGGCAGCAATGCTGCCAGCAGAGACCTCCGCAGTTTCTTCTCTATGGTTTGCATGCATAGTTAGCACTCTGCCGAGCCTTTCCTTTATACCTTTTGTAGAATTGTAAACAGGAGAACCGGCTTTTATGTTCCCTGAGTAGACCCTGAGATAAACCAATCTGCCTACATGTGGATCAGTCATCACTTTGAAAGCCAAGGCAGAGAACGGGGAGTCGTTATTAGCAGGAACGTCTATTTCGCCACCGGATTTAGGGTCTAATCCAGTCATAGCAGGTACATCGAGAGGAGAAGGTAAATAATCGCAAACGGCGTCAAGCATCGCTTGCACTCCTTTTGTTTTCAGGGCTGTACCACAAAGAACCGGGACTATGGTGTTATTAATAGTTGCTTTCCTAAGGGCGACCTTCAATTCTTCCAAGGATATTGGTTCTTCTTCAAGATATTTGTTCATGAGAGAGTCATCCGTTTCGGCCACTTTTTCGATTAGATTTTCTCTGTAGGTCTTTACTTCTTCGACCATATCTGAAGGTATATCGATTTCTGTAGGTGTATAATTACTGTCCTTGTCATCATCTTCAGGGAATACAAAAGCTTTTTCTTCTACTAGATCAATTATTCCTGAAAAAGAACTTTCAGCTCCAATGGGAAGTTGTATCGGTACTGGGTTAGCTTTCAGTCTAGTTGTTATCATGTCGACTGCACGCTTGAAGTTTGCACCGAGTCTATCCATCTTGTTTATGAAACACATTCTTGGGACTCTGTATTTATTTGCCTGTCGCCATACGGTTTCTGATTGTGGTTGTACTCCGGCAACTGACTCGAAAACTACAACTGCCCCGTCTAGTACACGCAAGCTTCTTTCCACCTCTGCAGTAAAGTCTACGTGGCCCGGGGTGTCAATAATATTGATATCGTAGCCGTTCCATTCGCACGTAGTAGCAGCAGAAGTGATAGTTATACCGCGTTCTTTTTCTTGAGACATCCAGTCCATTACTGTTGTGCCTTCGTCGATATTTCCTATTTTATGGGTACGACCTGAAAAATACAGAACACGTTCAGTGACTGTAGTTTTTCCTGCATCTATATGAGCTATGAAACCTATATTGCGTATTTTATCCACGGGATATCCTTACTCGAATGTGATGTACAGAGTGTGAGTTACCACCTGTAGTGAACGAAAGCCCTGTTGGCCTCAGCCATTCTATGGGTTTCCTCTTTTCTCCTAACTGCTGCTCCTTGCCCTCGTGAGGCCTCTTGAAGTTCAGATGCCAGATTTTCTGCCATAGGTCTACCTGTCCTATCTCGACTTGCCCTAAGTATCCATCGCATGGCCAGGGCTAATTGTCTCTCTACAGCAACTTCTACTGGTACCTGATAGGTTGCACCACCAACTCTTCGGGGTTTAACTTCTAGCTGTGGAGTTACGTTTTTAATAGCGAGTTCGAAGGTTTCGACTGGATTAGACGAAGTTTCTTTTTCCAATATATCCAGAGCACCGTATACTATTTTCTGTGCGACTGATTTCTTGCCTCTGGTCATGACTCTATTTATGAAACTTGAGAGTGTCAGATTATTGTATTTAGGGTCAGGGAATACCGGACGCTTTTCGGATTTTCTACGACGACTCATTTTTAAGCTCCGGCACCTGTGGCTTGTTTTGCACCATACTTACTTCTTCCACGTCTGCGGTCATTAACCCCTGTACAGTCCAAAGCTCCTCGGACAATATGATATCTAACGCCTGGCAAGTCTTTGACCCTTCCACCTCTGATCAGTACGACAGAATGCTCCTGTAAGCTATGGCCTTCTCCAGGTATGTAAGCCGTAACTTCCATGCCATTAGCTAGTCTTACTCTTGCCACTTTTCTTAAGGCGGAATTTGGTTTCTTTGGCGTCACAGTTCGAACCTGTATACATACTCCTCTTTTTTGAGGGGATCCGGCTGTCCTGTTAACGCGATTTTTTAGGGCGTTAAATCCGAAGCGCAAGGCAGGAGCCTTGGTCTTTTTAACAACCCTTGTTCTAGGTTTTCTAACTAACTGATTAACTGTAGGCATAGTATAATTTTAATTCCTGTTGTTATAAATGCGAAAAAATACACAAAAATAAGCCTAGCGCTCGGCGCCGAACTACAAACTTATACCTAGAGAGTAAATTTGTCAACCTCAATTAGGCATAATATCTTAATTAATTCTCTATTGGGCATACATAGGAGAATATTTTGGTGTTGTTTCATGCAGTGACGTCTAATCTTGCTCTCGACATTAGTGTTAACTTTACGCATGCTGGTGTAGGATTAGTTGTAGTCGCTTATTAACCTTATTATAGATATAGATTATCGAACGGTAATGACATGATGCAAATTATTCCAAAAAACATGTTCTACGGTTGGATCATAGTGGGTACATGCTGGACAACTAGTATGGTGTCTTCTTTCATGAATCCAGTCGTATTTTCAATATTCATTGACCCTATGAGAAATGATATGAATGTGGGATTAAGTGCCTTGGCTTGGGTTATGAGCATAAGAATGCTAAGTGGTGGTTTTGCTACTCCGGTGATAGGTAGGCTGTTGGATAAATATGGTGCGCGATGGGTCGGAAGTTTTGGCGGTTTTATAGCCGGGCTATCCTTGATAGGATTCTATTTCGCAGAGAATCTGTGGAGTTTATATTTGTTTGCTTTTTTGGGGGGATTGTCAGGCATGGGAGTGGCTGGTGGTGGTGGACAATTACTGACTACGTTGCCTGTAGCCAATTGGTTTGTTGCCAAAAGAGGTAGAGCGGTTGCAATTACTTCTACTGGTATGGGAATCGGAACTACGATATCTGCACCGGTTGGTCTGCTTTTAATCAACTCCATTGGATGGAGATCTACTTGGTTGGTGTTTGGTTTGTTAATATGGTTAATAGTTATACCTGGGTATGGTATTTTCATGCGACGGAGACCTGAAGACGTTGGTTTGTTACCAGATGGTCTTGATAATAATGTGAAAGACAAACATGACAGCGAACCTATTGAGAACATCGATCAGGAATTAAATTGGACAGTGAAACAGGCGCTTAGGACGCCAGTTTTGTGGCTCATATTATTAGCATCGTCTATATACATATTTTGTACGTCGGGTATACTCTTCTTGAGGGTGCCGTTTTGGAATGAGATCGGTATTCCTCAAGGAATAATAGCATTTGGTATAGGGATAGATCCGTTTACTGTTATCTTTGCTGTTTTGTTGTTTGGTTTTTTGGCTGAGAGATTTCCTATTAGATTCATGGCTCTTATTGGAGGTAGTTGGAGAGCCATGTCTATGATACCCCTCATATTATTTGGAACGCATTCCTATTCCGTTTTATTGCACAATTTTATTTGGGGAGTTGGATCCGGTGCTTTTGTTATTGCTCAGAACCTGGTAATACCTACATATTTCGGCAGGCATTCTCAAGGATCGATTGGTGGCGTTATATTACCGCTTATGATAATTGCGGGGGCTTCAGGTGCACCAATAGTGGGATATCTGGTGGACAACGGCATTAATATATCCACTGTTTGGAAGATGGGCACCATCTTAATGCTTCTTAGTGGGTTAGTGTTTTTCTTTCTTAAGCCACCCAAGTTAAATTAAACAATATGTATTAACTTACAGTGTTCAAAAAAGATTTAGTCTTTGTCTACTATGCCTAGCCACCTTAGGAAAGGATTTGACAGCAGTATAAATGGAGTAGAAAGTACGACAAGTATTTTTTGAACAGCATTTGCTATTGGGGGTGGGCAGAACCATATGGCGAAACTTCCAAGAATACCTGCAACTAACCCAATGCTTATTTGAAGTGCTAAATCCATTTCAGGATTCTAACAAATTTCGAAGATTATTTATATGGGCACACAAGGATCACTGCAATCTCTAGTGAATCCGCAATTCATACACCTTATTTTGCAGTGTATGTGTATAACATTATTGGAAGAACAAACAATACACATATTAGATATCGATATCCTTTTCGACTATCATACTTGAAGATGCTGTAGCAGTTTAGATATTTGTAGTATGATACATTATACAATAATATGATGGATTTGATGATGAAATAGTTAAGGAGGTAGTTATGGCAATAAGATTAGGGGATGAGGCTCCAAACTTCACAGCGGTGACGACTGAGGGTGAGATTGATTTTCATGAGTGGCTTGGAGACTCTTGGGGATTGTTGATGTCTCACCCGGGGGATTATACTCCAGTTTGTACTACAGAATTGGGTAAAGTGGCATCGCTGGGAGATCAGTTTAAAGCTAGAAATACTAAACCAATAGCAATTAGTGTAGATCCAGTAGATTCCCATAATGGATGGATAGGAGATATAAACGAAACACAGAATACGGAGGTCAACTTTCCTTTGATAGCTGATGCTGATAGGAAAGTGGCTAGTTTATACGATATGATTCATCCTAATGCTGATAATAACAGTACAGTTAGAACTCTGTTTATCATTGGACCTGACAAAAAAGTCAAACTAAGCCTCACGTACCCTCCATCTACAGGACGTAATTTCCAAGAAGTTATACGCGTATTGGATTCATTGCAGCTCACCGCTAACCATCAAGTCGCGACTCCTGCTGATTGGCAGCAAGGGGATGATTGTGTAGTTTTGCCTGCTATCAAAACTGAAGATATACCTTCAAAATTTCCCAAGGGGCACAAGGTCGTTAAACCATATTTAAGAACTACACCTCAGCCCAATATTTAGTAAGTAACTGATATCTAATATTTTTTGGTTTTGTTGTCCTATGCCCAAAACAGAGAGTTTTTCATAAAAGGAATTTGGTTGACCATATCTATAGCTGGCATAGTCTTGAGATGTTCTGCCCCAATCTATGCTAATTCCTGTGCTTTTTGTGTTTGATCGGGATGGTTTATCCATTCTGTCTTTCCGATTACAAATGCTACTTGTGGAATTTAGGGGAACTGTGAAGTTGTATCTTATATTTTGTGGCTTATTTAATAAAAGGGAAGACCTCCTTCGAGAGAACTTCCCTTTTAAGATTAAAATGACCTTGGTTAAAGTTTATTTTCGATACTACTAACTACCTATCCAAAGGACGGGTCGGAGGTTGATTCTTCCCTTTGTACCATCTGTATACAAAATAAAGAACAACTAGTGAAACTATACCAAGTACTATTAGCCCTACAGGGGGTGGATTCTCTGCCAAGTGTCCGTAGCCCATTATCTTTGCTAACATAACTTATCCTCCAATATACTATTCTCTCTTCATCTAGCTATCAGCCACATAAACAGATTCGCTGGGTGTATATTAAATCTGGATGTGAATATTCTCGATATGATATAAGGATATACCATTCCAGGCTTGTAACACAATACAAGCTATAATGGCAGTCTTATTTAACATTGATTAAATAATCCGTTAGTTCGGCTGATCGGAAGGTTATACTACATAACTTATGATTACAACTCATGATTTTTTGTACGCTATAAATATTCCAGATAATATTATGAGACCTCCTATTAAGTTGGCTAGTGACGGGTGTTCGTTTAGAATTAACCAAGCCAACAGTATAGCCCCGACTGGTTCAGCCATTATCGCAACGGAAACCAAGGTTGCCCTAACACTCCCTAAGGCCCATGTTATGGAAGAATGACCTATCAATTGAGGAATTATTGCTAACGTGACGATGAATATAATTGATTTACTGTCAAAGTTCCACAAAGGTTGGTTGGCTATTACAGATATCACAAAAAGCATTACAGAAGCAGACAAGAACACAAAACTTGTGTAGTCTAAATTATTCAACCGAGTTCTGACTCTTTTCCCTAGTATGAGGTAGAACGCGAAGGACAATGCACCTATAAACGCTAATAAATCTCCCCATAATTCTCGTCCTTCCAGGCGGGCATCGCCTCCTGTCAGTACAACGGCTCCTATCAAACCAAGTGCGATGCCCACATAAACGTTTTTATGCAGGTGTTCTTGGAAAAACAGTTTGGATAAAAACGCTACTATTAATGGACTTGTTGTAACTAATATCACAGAGCTTGCTACTGATGTATATTCGAGTGATGCTATCCAAGCGACGAAATGGATAGAAATTGCCACCGATGCCGCCAGACACATCAAAGTGTCTTGCAAGCCAATCTGGTTTAATCCACTAGTGTTTTTCAAAAAGGATGATAAAGGCAGTATGAATATACTCGCTATTGCTAATCTATAGAAAGCTATAGCCGTTGCAGGAGCCTCTATCAATCGTAT
>CEUS01121274.1_pt1 | contig 13667 bp, 11 predicted proteins | sample 427031 | NCBI WGS metagenome assembly CEUS01 (sample SAMEA2622837, study PRJEB7988) | marine metagenome | biome: marine biome (ENVO:00000447); feature: marine epipelagic mixed layer (ENVO:xxxxxxxxx); material: "saline water (ENVO:00002010), including plankton (ENVO:xxxxxxxx)" | depth 140 m | reverse complement strand
ATAATTTGATATCTTGATTTGAGTACATTTATTTAAGAAGATGAAGTTAATTATTTTGTTTCATGATTGGGCTCAAAGGAATCAGGTTATTATTTTGACTTGATATTTATCATGGAGGTTTCGATGGGTAGAGTCAATACGAGCATTGAATTACCATATGCCTTTTCTTTGAAGGAAACTGTTAACAGCCATGGTTGGGTTGCCCTGTCACCTTGGTGTTGGGACATAGGAAGTGAAGTTCTAAGTAGAAAAGATAGACTTCCTTCAGGAGATATTGCAGAAATAAGCATTTCCCAGATGGGTGATAGAGCTATATACCTATCATTCACCACTAAGGAATCTGATCCAAAACATGTGCCATTTGTTTCAATGATGGTGAAACGTTGGCTGTCAACGGAGTGGGATCCCAGTGCTGCGATCGAACTAGCAAGTAAGATAAACATTCAAGTTGCCCAATTTATAAGAGAAGGAGGGGGTAGATTTTTAAGAGGTAGTACTTTTTATGAGGATTTTGTTAAAACTATTTGTACAATACAGATATCTTGGTCTGGAACTAAAAGAATTGTCTCTTCTATTGTTGAGAATGTTGGGCTAGGTATATTTCCAGACCCCGGTACGGTTTTAGATTTTGGTGAGTATCGGCTTCGCAAAGAAGTAAAGATGGGATTTAGAGCGAAAGTAATTATTGAAACTACAGAAGCCTTGGTAAAAAGGGGGATATTGTTACAAACAGGTGATATAAATACTGGATTTATTGGGTATAACGAATTAATTGGATTAAAAGGGATAGGTCCCTACTCAGCTGCTCATATGTTAATGCTTCAACATGATTTTAGTATGATTCCAATAGATTCTGAAGTAATTAAGTTATGTGATCTAAAATTCGGGATAGGTGCAGATGAAATACAAGATTATTTTTATGAATGGGGACTCTTTAAATTTCTTGGGTATAGAATAGGCAACAAGTTTTGATACTTCCATTTTAGTTTGTAAACAGTATGTAGCAATAGAATTTCCTATAGGGGGATGAATATATGAAATTAAAAGATAAAATGGCTTTGGTTACGGGTGGTAGCGGTGGATTCGGTAGGTTGATTTCTCAAAAGCTATCGAATGCAGGTGCACATGTTATAGTAACCGATTATAAAGAATCAGGTTCTAAGATTGCTAATGAAATAGGAGGTAGTTTTATTCAAGCTGATATCTCAAGCTTGTTTGGAACACAGGAACTTGCTAAATCAGTAATTAGTAATTATGGACGACTGGACATTTTGGTAAATAATGCAGGGCTTCAACACATTGAAAAAGTGGAAGATTTTTCTGACGATGAATGGTCTCGATTAATACAGATAATGCTGATTGCTCCTTTCCAGCTCACCAAAGCTTTTGTACCTGGGATGAAAGCTTCTGGCTGGGGTAGGATAATCAATATATCATCGATACATGGTTTAGTAGCGAGTCCATATAAATCAGCATATAATTCTGCAAAACACGGACTTATCGGATTAACCAAGACTGTGGCGTTGGAAGTTGGACAGGATGGTATAACGGTTAATGCTATCTGTCCTGGCTATTCGAATACTCCTCTAACACGGGCTCAAGTTGGTGATCAAGCTCGTACACGCAATATATCGGAAAAAGATGTTGTGGAAAAAGTAATGCTAGAACCAGCTGCGATAAAACGCCTTGTTGAACCTGATGAGGTTGCGAGCATGGTTCTCTATTTGGCTTCTGACGAAGCCAGATCAATTACAGGTACTTCTGTTGCAATAGATGCAGGATGGACAGCTAGATGAATTTGCTTGATCAAAATTTATGGTATTACTATCCATACTTTGTTGAAGGATTTCCTAAGGATAAAAAATATGTCTAAGGTTAGAGTTGCATTCGTAGGATGTGGAGGCCGTAATCGGTATGGCCACATGCGTGATATGAAAGATTTTAGTGATGTAGACATAGTTGCTGTGTGTGACCCAGTTGAACAGGCGAGAAATAGTATCGCTGATGAATTTGGAATTGAATTACGCTATAGAGATTTGAATCATATGGCAGACGAAATAGGTTTGGATGCTGTCGTGATAGCAGCACCTGCACATTTAAATTATTCAATATCAAGAATATCTTTGGAGCGTGGGATTCACACACTTATTGAAAAACCACCAGGTATGAACGTTTCAGAGACTGAGGATCTCAGGGATATAGCAAGTAGAACTGGAGCGAAAGCACTTGTTGGTTTTCAAAGGAGATTTCATCCTATGGTTGTTGCCGCCCGGGAAATGATTGAGGAAAAAGGCCCGATGTTACAAATAGTAGGAGAATTTCATAAAAGCATATCTGCCGCTAAGGAATCTAATAAATATGATCCAACAGTGTTGGATAACTTGATTTATGAAACACCTATACATGCTATTGACCTAGTACTTGCCTGCGCCTCTTCTGAAGTCGTAGAGGTTCAGAGTGTAGTACGCAGATCTATTTCTGAGTATAAAGATGTTCATGCAGCCTTGATTCTATTTGAAAATGGTTGCGTGGCCCAAATTTCGGCTAATTATACGGGTTCCGGGAGATTACAACGCTACGAGTTTCATGGTAATGATATATCAGCATACCTTAGCGGAATATCTGAGGGTTATGTTATTTCTCATGGCAATCGTATAGATTTGGAAGATAGTGTAGGGAGTGGGGGAAGTAGAGAATTGGATCGGTTTTTCATTGATTGTATAAAAGATGATAGACCTATAGGATTACCGGGAGCAACTCTTGACCAGTCTGTAAAAACTATGCAACTGGTTGAAGACATTCTAGGTGGATTATCAAACTAATTTTCTCTAATTGACCGAAAAGTATTTACGTTGTTAAACTGACTTAATTGCAAGATGATTTGCGTTTTTTATACGAATAGATTTTGAGTTTGTAAAGGAGTTCAAGTTATTCATGACTTATAGATTGGGTGTAGACGTAGGCGGTACATTTACAGACCTGGCTTTACATAATACAGAAAGTGATTCTTTGGAATTTGCAAAGATTCCTTCTACACCGTCAAATCAGGCTATTGGTGTGTCAAACGGGATTAGTCAACTTATAGAAAAGTTTGGTATCGATCCGGAGCAAATAAGATTTTTCAGCCATGGTACTACTGTCGCCACAAATACTTTAATTGAGCGTAAGGGTGTCAGATCTGCTCTGGTTGTAACACGAGGTTTTAAGGATGTTCTACAGATAGGCAGACAAGATCGTCCGCATCTTTACGACTGGCGTATACAAAAGACTGTTCCTTTGGTGCCTAGAAATTTAAGATTTGAGGTATCAGAACGTGTTTTATATACAGGGGAAGTAAAACAAACTCTGAATGACGAAGAATTAGATGCATTGATTTCAGATCTAAGGGATGCAGAAGTCCAGGCAGTAGCGGTGTGTTTATTACATTCATATGCGAATCCTGATCATGAAAGAATAATAGGAAAGAAGATCAAGAGAGCTCTACCTGAGTTGGTGGTGTCTTTATCCTGTGATGTTGTTTCTGAATTCAAAGAATATGAAAGAATGAGTACGACAACTATAAATAGTTATGTTGCGCCTATTATGGGGCGTTATATCAGACGATTGCAGGAAAGTATAAGTAGCTTAAAGATTGATTCTGAAGTTCATATTATGCAGTCGAACGGCGGCACTATGGGAGCAGATTTAGCTGTTGAAAAACCAGTACACACAATTTTATCTGGACCTGCAGCAGGTGTAATCGGAAGCGTTGCTATTGCAAATCAAGCTCAAGAACCGAATTCTATTTCAGTGGATATGGGCGGAACAAGTTTTGATATCAGTCTTTGTTATCGTGGTGAGGTAAGGCGTACACAGGATAGTGAGATAGAGAACCTTCCTGTCAAAGTTCCAATGGTTGATATTCACACTCTTGGTGCAGGGGGAGGCAGTATAGCATGGATTGACCCAGGAGGAGCTTTAAGGGTTGGTCCAGAAAGTGCTGGATCGGAGCCAGGGCCTGCTTGCTACAATAGAGGTGGTACTCAGGCTACAGTTACAGATGCTAACCTAGCTCTTGGTCGACTAAATCCTGTAAGTTTGCTTGGCGGTGGTCTTGGCTTGGATTTAAAAAAAGCCGAAGATGCTATAAATACCAACATAGCTCGACCACTGGGACTAAGTGTTTTAGAGGCTGCTGAGGGTATTATAAGAGTAGTGAACGCAGGGATGATGAAAGGTATCAGGATAGTTTCTGTATCAAAGGGATATGATCCACGTGAGTTTTGTCTGGTGACTTTTGGAGGTGCAGGTCCAGTACACGCTTCTGAATTGGCATCAGAACTAGAGATTCCCAGAGTACTCGTCCCAATAGCTCCTGGTGTGACTTCAGCGTTAGGTCTTCTTATGGCTGATTTGAGAGAAGATCTTGTTCGTACAATCCTGCGCCCGTCTGATTCAATCGAGGCAAATGAGTTAAATCAACGATTCGCGGAAATGGAATTCGAAGCAGTAGATACAATGAATCGAGAAGGAGTGGCGTCTGAGGAAGTAATATATGTGCGAGTAGCAGATATACGTTACCTCGGACAGGGGTTTGAATTGGAAGTACCAGTTGCCCCTGGCACTTTAGACGATAAATCTCTAAATAGGATATATGAAGAGTTTCATAAGATACATACACAAATATATGGATATGCGCAACTGGAATCAGAAATGGAAATTGTTAATTTACGGCTAACTGCACTGGCTAGAATGCCGAGACCTGATTTGGATAAGGGCGGAGCTGATCTGAATGTTTCTTCCGAAGTGGCTAAAGTTGGTAACCGGAAAGTGGTTTTTAGCGATCAAGCTATTGAGACAAATATTTATGACAGAAATCACTTAGTTCCTGGGAACAGAATAAAAGGACCGGCAATTATTGAACAACTTGATTCAACAACTGTGGTCTGGCCAGACCAGACTGCTTCTGTAGATAGATATTTGAACCTTTTGTTGGAGCGCGTTAAATGAATAAACAATCGATCGATCCTATTACTCTAGAAGTCATGCGTAATGCATTTTATTCTATCGCAGATGAAATGATTGTAGCTTTAATAAGGGCAAGTTACTCTACAAACATCAAGGATCGTAGGGATGCCTCGTGTGCTATATATACTTCTACTGGAGATGTAGTAGTTGTAGCGCAAAGTGAAATAGGGACCCCTTTACATCTGGGTACTATGCAATCAGCTGTACGATCAGCTATGGCCGCATATCCTTTTGACGGACTTAAACCAGGCGATGCGGTAGCAATGAATATGCCATATCCTGCCGGACCTGGTCATTTAAATGACCTCTGCTTGATTTCCCCTGTTTTCTACGAAGGTGAAATGATCGCTATTACAGCAAATCAGGCTCATCATGTTGACATGGGAGGATTTGCGCCGGGCTCGATGCCGTTTGGAGTACGTGAAATATTTCAAGAAGGTTTACAAATACCTCCTATAAAACTTTTTAGAAATGGTGAACTTGAGCCAGAGCTCTGGTCTTTGATATCTCAAAATGTTCGTCCACAGGTAGAAGTAAAGGGAGATCTTTTAGCTCAATATGCATGTAATATCACTGGTTCAAGACGCTTGGCTGAATTAATGGATCGATTTAGCACTGATACTGTTTCTACTTATCTTAAGGAAATGATTTCTTACTCAGAGAGAAGAATGCGATCAGCTTTAAAAAAGGTTCCAAAAGGTAAGTATAAGTATGAAGATGTGATTGAAGGAGACGGAATTACCGATAATCCGTACATGATAAGAGTAGAGATTGAATCTAGAGGAGATTCTATAAGAGCTGATTTTTCAAAATCAGATGATGCTGCTTTAGGCCCAATTAATTGTAGATGGCCTTCAGTAGCTGCATGTGTTTATTATGTATTCAAAGCAATACTTGATCCAGAATTGCCTCCAAATGCAGGGGCCTATAGGCCTTTTGAAATTATTGTTAGAGACGGTAGTGTCTTATCTGCTAATTATCCAATGGCGGTGTGCAATGCAAATATCATTACTACACAAAGAATTACCGACGTATTGTTAGGTGCTTTGGCAGAAGCTATACCTGAAAAAGTACAGGCTGCATGTTCTGGAACCATGAATCTTCTTAATATCGGAGGGACGAATCCGAGGAATGGCGTTCTCTATAATTATATTGAAACATATGCTGGAGGTCAGGGTGCCATGTATGACCTTGATGGAATGCATGCAATCCAGAATCATATGACAAATACTCGTAATGCTCCGGTGGAAGCTATAGAAGCAGCATATCCTCTTATAGTAGAAAAGTACGCTCTGTTACCTGACAGTGAGGGCGCAGGTGAATATCGTGGTGGTGTAGGTTTGACTCGTATACTTAGGACCCAGGGTGACGTCCAGTTAACTCTTAGTTCTGATCGTGCATCGGTACCCCCTTGGGGATTGTTCGGAGGAGAACCGGCTAAGCCTTCTAAATGTGAAGTAATTGATAGCAATGGAAATAAGATGGAACTTCCTTCAAAAGTTACAACTTCTGTACCGAATGATAGAGTTATAGTTACAGAGACTCCCGGGGGAGGAGGATGGGGAATTCCATCCATGCGTGACCCAGAAGATGTTAGATTGGATGTTTTAGATGGTTTGGTATCAATTGAACGGGCGCGTGAAGTTTATAAAGTACAAATAATTCCTGATACTCTGGAGATTGATGAAGATACTACTTTAAAACTCAGAGAGTAAGTGGGATATGTTTTTATTAGGTGCTTAGGTTGGATATTGCTTCTAAAAAAATTGGATTTATGCTTCCTTCTTCTTGTCTGGCATTTGAACAGGAATTCCTGAAACTAACTAAGGAAATAGATGACGTTATTGGAATACCAGCCAGAATGTTGATAAATGCTACCGATGCCAATGGATTGATTGATATGAACCAGGGGATCGAACTAGCAGCAAAACAACTTTCTTCTACTGAACCTGATGTGGTGATATACATGTGTACATCAGGTAGTTTTAAAGATGGTGAAGATGGTAACCAGTTGATTAAAACCGAATTAGCAAGACTTGTGCCGAATTCAAAAATTATGACCACTAGTGAAGCTATTGTCAGAGGAATCCAGACTCTTGGTATGAAAGAGATAACAATGACTACGCCCTATAATGAAGATTTGACTATGCGCGAGATAAATTTTTTGTTCCAACACAATATTAGAGTGAAAAGTCATTATTTTGCTGATATAGAAGATAATCTGGACAGGGGTAATGCACCGCCGGAAGATTGGTTGGATTTTGCCAAGAGACTTGATTATTCTGGGACAGATGGATTTTTCCTAAGCTGCGGGAATATACAGACTTTAAAGATAATTGATAAATTGGAAAACTACAGTAGCCTCCCAGTAGTTAGCAGTACACAGGCAACAATATGGATGGCCTTACGACTCGCAGGCGTAGACACCCATATAGAAGGATTCGGTAGATTGTTTAGAGAATTTTAACTCGATATTGATGTATAGACCAAAGATTTATATTGATATATAGACGTGTTCGATACAGGTATTAATTGGGAACGAAATTAGAAAGGAGAAAGCTATGCTTATTATTGATGGTGATTATCCGATGGCATATGGAGGAGTTGATCTAGATAGAGACCTTACTTTGCCGATAGATGAAATTCGGAGCTCATCTTTTAGACATACCGCATTAAATGGAAGCCCAGATGCAGAAACAATGGCATGCTTACCTGAAATGAGAAAAGGGGGAATAGCTGCTGCTCTTGTTAAGGTGGCAGGAAGAATAAGAAGACCCAATAGTCCTATTTGGGGCTATCGCACAGCAGAGGCCGCATATTCGGCAGCCCATTCCCATCTGGCTTACTACAAGGTTCTTTCCTCAAAGGGTGAGACACGCCTGTTGACAACAAGCGATGAGTTTAAGTCACATATGGCAAAGTGGCGAGAAACTGATGATTACACTTCTTTACCAGTTGGTTTGATAATTGGTATGGAAGGAGCCGATCCAATAATTTGGCCAGATCAGGTCCATGAATGGTGGGGCCACGGATTACGGGTAATTAGTCTTTCTCATTATGGTGTAAGTACATATTCTCATGGGACTGGAACCGGCACTGATGGTGGATTATTTCCACCTGCTAGAGAACTTTTAATTGAGATGGAAAAGCTTGGGATGATCCTTGATGTTACTCATACTTCAGATCATTCTGTGAGAGAAGCTCTGGAGATTTTCAACGGACCGATTCTTGCAAGTCACCAAAATTGTAGATCTGTAACTAAAGGGGAACGTCAACAGCCAGATGATATTTTGTCAGAAATAATAAATCGTGGTGGAGTAATTGGCCACTCAATGGATACATGGATGTTGTATAAGGGTGGTACTGATTGGGATAACATTCCTTCGCGCAGAGATGTTTTTGCTAGAAAAGAGGTTACTCTTGAAGAATTTGTTGATCATATTGACCACATAAGTCAAATTGCAGGAAACACTTTACATAGTGCAATTGGGGGTGATACGGATGGTCAGGGTGGAAGGGAAGGAGCTCCATTTGAGATTGATACAGTTGCAGATTACCAGAAACTTGCTATAACACTCTCAAAAAGAGGTTATTTAGATCAAGATATTGAAAATATAATGTTCGGTAATTGGCAGAGATTTTATTGGGAAAAGCTTCCTTAGGTAATATTAATTGGAGGAATAGGTGGGCTAATGAAAATTTTAGTTGTGAATCCCTTTGGTGGCACTGAATTTCACGGTAACGAAAACTTGTCTAGGATAGCTAGAAGTGGCACAGAATTTGATATGGTCAATATATCAGATATGTATCCTCTGAAGAATAACCAATGGTTATATTTCAAATATATGTGTACAGATGGGACATTGGAGAAAGTACTATGGGCTGAAAAAAATGGTTACGATGCAGTCTTTATTTCTTGTAATTTAGATATAGGTCTTTACGAGGCACGGCAACTTGTTGATATACCGGTTACAGCGACCTTAGAATCAGCAGCTCTTTTTTCCTATATGATGGGGTCGTCTTTCTCTTTAGTTACTGTTGATTACCAAAATGGTAAGATTCAAGAATCACTACTTAAAACGTACGGTTTGCACAATAATTTCGTTTCGCAACGTCCTTTTAATATTGATGCGAATGATCTATATCTTGATAAAACTTCATCATCAAACACAATTGAAGCTGTAATTGACGCTGCTAAACTTTGCGTTGATCAGGATGGAGCAGAGGTAGTAATTCCTGGCTGTACTCTTGCCGGGTCTATTTTGACACATGATGTTCCAGATATAGAAAGTATTTTAGGTGTTCCAGTTATTGATGGAATGCTCACAGGTTTCAAAATGGCAGAGATGATGGTAGATCTAAAAGCATCGGGAATGCCTACAATTAGCAGGAAGGGTTGGTTTGAAAAGGTTCCTAAAACAGATTTTGAGACATTGAGAGCATTCCATAATAGGTCCTTTTAGTAAAACAATTATTAATTGGAGGTAGGTTTATTCATTATGAGAAATAGAACAGAAGCTGTGATTATCGGAGGCGGTGCTCTCGGCGCAAGTATTTTCTATTATCTAACAAAATTAGGTATGAAAGACGTAGTACTTATTGAGAAAGGGGAACTTGGATCGGGTTCTACGGGTGATTCTGCCGCTTTTATACGACAGCATTATTCTAATGATGTATCTATACGACTAGTTAAAAAAAGCCTTGAATTTTTTCAGAGTTTCAGTAATGAATTTTCCGGTAATAGTGTGTTTGTTAACACTGGATGGTTTTTCTTGGTCCCACATGATGCTGCAGATGTTTTTGATTCCAACATGATAAGGCTTAAGAATGAAGGCATAAAAACATGGACTATTTCGCTTTCTGACCTGACTGATGAGTTACCGGGCATAAATACTGATGGGATTGGCAGAGTGGCTTTTGAGCCTGAATCCGGATACGTTGATCCACATGCCATGGTCAATGCGGTAGTAAATCAGGGTGTGATAAATGGTGGGGAATTTATGATCAATAATCCTGTTATAGGAATAGATACTAGTGGGAAAACCAGTGTTGTAAAGACACCTGTAGGCGATATTGAGACCAGGATAGTAATAAATGCAGCAGGTCCATGGGCCCATCAAATCGGATTATGGATGGATATTGACTTGCCATTGGAAATATCTCGAGAACAGGATATTGTGGTTCGGCCCAATGAGGGGGCCACTGTTATAACTAGATGTGTGTCTAATATGGTTGATAGGACCTATATCCGAGCTGAGCCTGACGGACTAGTACTTGTTGGAACTGGTCATCCAAAAGAAAACGAGACGGCTAACCCAGATTTATATAAGAAGGAAGCAGACCAGGAGTTTGTGGCTGAAACAAGTCGGTTACTCGCTCACCGATTCCCATCTCTTTCAGGGTCAGAAGTGGTTAAAAGCTGGGCTGGACTTTACACAATAACTCCAGATTGGAACATGATTTTAGATCGTTCCCCTATAAACGATAACCACTATTTTGCTGTAGGTGGTAGCGGTCACTCGTTCAAGATTGCGCCAGCTATGGGTCAATGTTTGGCAGAGATGATAGTTTTTGGTGAAGCTAAGACCGTGGATATATCTGATCTGAATGCTCGACGTTTTGATACAGGACGGATTGTCGAATCAACTTATGGAGGGAATAGGAACTAATTGACAAATAACATTGAATATTTGGTTATGGATGGGGATATTGTGCAATATGATCAGGCTAAAATTCATATTGCAACCCCTTCTGTAAGGTATGGTTCAACAGCTTTTGAGGGCGTAAGAGCCTACTGGAATAATGACCTTAAAGAACTTTATTTATTTAGAGCAAGGGAGCACATAGATCGCCTGTTTCAATCGGCTAAATTAATGGGTATGGAAACCTCTGGATATACCATAGACCAGATACTCGATTTAATTATCGAATTACTTATTGCCAATAAAATAGATTATGGAGTTCATCTTAGACCTAGTTTTTTTGTTAGTGGTGAAGGATCGATACAGTCCAGCAGCCCAGTATCGCTTGGAATAGTTGTCGTTCCGGCCAGAGGCGTCATTGATAAAGGAAGCTGGGATAGTAGGCCTTTCAGATTGTCAATTAGTTCTTGGAGAAGAATAGATGATAATAGCATGCCTCCAAGGATTAAATGTGCAGCTAATTATCAGAATGCACGGATGGCTTTAATACAGGCAGAAACAGATGGTTATGACGGGGCTTTAATGCTAGATTCCAGTGGACATGTGGCGGAGGAGGCAAGGGCTTGTATTTTCCTAGTCAGAGAAGGTGCAATAATCACACCTATGGTTACGAATTCTATATTAGAAAGTATAACAAGAAGTACCGCGATTCAGCTATTCAATGATATCCATGACAGACCTGTTATTGAACGTGAAATTGATCGTACAGAACTATATTTAGCTGATGAGATATTTTTGACAGGTACAGCACTTGGTATCACACCGGTAGGACAAATAGACCGTTTTGAAATTGGAGCTGGAACACCTGGTACTATCACTACCTCTATCAACAATACGTATCTGGATGTAACGTTGGGTAAAGCAAAGCAATACCTTGATTGGGTTACGCCTGTATATAGAAATTAAAATGCACTCTTATTCAATTTGTGTATCCACCAGTTTGTTAATAAATTGCTCAAAAAACCAAGTCTGGAGATTTATATGTGACGTTGAGCAAATGGATAGATGGGCAAGAGGTTTCTCTAAAACTCGCTGGGTATCTGTTTCCGATGAATTAAGAGAGGGCTCTTTGTTCAACACTATTTTCAGTTATAGAGGCAAGGGTCACAAAGTTGGATTCAAAATCACAGATTATATTGTAGAGACCACTTTTGGATTTGAAACGGAAACAGGAAATCTACATTATTCATCAATCATAGACTTGGCTGATGCAGAGGGAGCTACAAGGGTAAAGCTGACAATGTTGACCGGTTCACAAAACAAGGATCGTTCTTTTTTTTCTTCCATATTAACTAAATTATATACTTGGTCTATGGGTAGACAAGTGAGAAAAGAACTAAATCTACTAAAAAAGACAATTGAAATTGGGGGCGTAAGGTAAATGGAAAACAGGGCCAACGTGGTCATTGTTGGGGCGGGTATAGTTGGTTGTAGCCTTGCATATCATTTAACCGAGCTTGGTTGTAAAGATATTATAGTAGTTGAACAGGGACCTCTTTATGAAACAGGTGGTTCTACCTCACACGCTCCTGGATTAGTATTTCAAATTAATCCATCTAAAACGATGGCAGAGTTTGCAAAGTATACGTCCAAGCTCTGGCCTGAACTTGATCTTAATGGGCAACCGACTGCTAAAGCAGTAGGTAGTCTGGAAATTGCATGGACCGAGGCAAGGCTTCTTGAGCTTAAACGTAGGTATGGTTATGCCACGAGTTGGGGTATAGAGGCTCATTTAATCAGTTCAAAAGAAGTGCGTGACAAGATACCTATGTTGTCTGAAAAAATCCTGGGAGCTCTTTATGTACCGGGTGATATTCAGACAAAGGCCACCAGACCAGCAGAGGCTATGGCTAGAAAGGCTATTGAGAATGGCGCCAAGTTTTATGAACAAACAAAAGTTGTAGGTTTCGGATTAAATAATCAAAGAATTACTTCAGTAAACACTGATAAAGGAATAATTCAAACAGACTGCGTGATTGCCGCAGCAGGAATATGGGCTCCGAGAGTTGGTAAATTAGCGGGGGTCCACATACCACTTGCTCCAATGCAGCATATATATGCTGTTACTTCATCTTTGAATGGTCTTGCAGAGGAGATTGATGAAATAAGACAGCCATTTATTCGACATCAAGATGAAGCGATGTATTTTAGACAAGAAGGTAATGGCTATGGAATCGGATCTTATCAGCACGAACCTCTTTTATTGTATCCTGAAGAAATCCTTGACTATAAAGAAGGTCCTATTTCACCAGCTGAAAGATCATTTACGCCTGAACATTTTGACAAGGCAATTTCGGTCACTCGGGAAGTATTCCCGAGCATTGGCGACTTTGATCTGGTTCGTAAGTTCAACGGGATATTTTCTTTCACTCCAGATGGATTTCCTATTCTAGGAGAATCTCCTATTGTAAAAGGTTTTTGGTCTGCTCAGGCTGTTTGGGTTACTCATGCGGCCGGGGTTGGCAAGGCTGTTGCTGAATGGGTAATTCACGGGGAACCTGGTATAGATTTAAGAGAATGCGATATACGCCGGTTTCATGAATATTCAGAAAACTCCAATTTTGTGAGAGCACGTGCTTCACAACAGTATAAGGAAGTATATGACATTATCCATCCTCTTCAACAGCCCTCAAAGGCAAGAGGTATAAAATTAACCCCGTTCTACGATCGACAAAAAGAACTTGGAGCAGTTTTTTTTGAAAGCGCAGGGTGGGAACGTCCATATTGGTATGAGGGGAATTCCAGCCTTAAGGATTATGAAGGAACTGATGGTGCTATCAGACATGGATGGGAATCTATCCAGTGGTCCCCTAACATTGCATTTGAACACATGGCAACTCGCGAAAAAGTTGGTATTTTTGATCTTACTCCATTTACGAAGCTAGATATTGAAGGTAACGGATCTTTGGAATTCATCCAGAATTTGACTTCTAATGAAATGGACAAACCCGTAGGTAG
>CEUS01258840.1_pt1 | contig 13679 bp, 17 predicted proteins | sample 427031 | NCBI WGS metagenome assembly CEUS01 (sample SAMEA2622837, study PRJEB7988) | marine metagenome | biome: marine biome (ENVO:00000447); feature: marine epipelagic mixed layer (ENVO:xxxxxxxxx); material: "saline water (ENVO:00002010), including plankton (ENVO:xxxxxxxx)" | depth 140 m | reverse complement strand
CTTATAGCTTTAGGCTTGCTCTCAACGGTAATGGCTCAACCTGATCTTCCTGATGCTCCTGATCAGGGACCTATTACTGGGATTGGTTGGCTTTTAGCTGCCGGTGGATTAATATTTGTACGGAAAATCCGTGACCAGCATAAAAAATAAATTTACTTCTTCCCCCGTATTTTATTTTTTAATCAAGGTCAGCGCTGTCTGCTTAATTATGCAGCTGGCCTACGACTATCTTATTCTCCCTGATGGCAGGTTGGATCTATTTCTTTGTGAATCTGGTGCTTTTCTTGCTGCTAAATGCTTGAATTTTATAGGATGGCCAACAGATTCGTGGGGCACGATTATTGTTGTAAAAGGATATGGTGGTGTGGAGATAGTTAACGGCTGTAATGGCTTGACTCTGATGGGGATTCACTGTGCTTTTATTCTTGCATACGGAGGTAACAAAACCAAACCTAAACTGTTGGTGATTTTTGGTGGTATTTTCGTTATTTATTTAGCCAATATAATACGTATTATGGGATTTGCTTTGGTAAAAGTATATCTTTCAAATCATTGGTTGACATTTCATAAAATTAGTGCTTTTGTTTTTCTTTACCCAGTTATGCTAGGACTATGGTATCTATGGACAGTAAAAAGCGACCAAGACGATATTCTATCTTCCTCAAGGTCTTCTTTAGTTTAGTAGCCTGCGGTATTTTTTATCTTATTGTATTTCGCCCTCTTCGAGTAGAGCTGAATACTAGATTTTTAGTTCCTGTATTAATATCCTTTTTAGAGCCGAATTCTAATATAATTACATTTAATCAAGGATCAATAATGATCAAACCTCCAAGTTCTAATCATTCATACGATTTTATTATTCCCTTCGGCATATTCTTTTGGGTTCCATTTTCAATATTTATCGCAATTAGAAATAAAGACGCAATTATTTTTATTTGTCTCTATCATTTATTTCTTAGTGTACTTCTTCCTATCCTGGCTATAATGTTTATTAAAGATGTCCAATGGTCAGGCATTTTATTGAACCTGAATAAGACTCTTTTTCACATTTTATTTCTGATTGCCCTTTTTATTGGTTTGAAAGGCATTGTGGAAGAATGGAGTCAAGGAAGATGATACAAAATTATACTTGGTAATCCAATCAAGGTATTTGGTTTAGCTTATATATTTACCGACTTTTAATAAAAATAAATAGATTATATCTTTTATGTAAAAACATAATTATTTCTAAATAAATCAATTAATCTTGGAGGAAATCTCGTATTGTCTGATAATCTCCCTCTAGTACGCATCGATTTTCCTTTTGTTTTAACTGATAGCTGTACATGGGGTCATAATATTTTTTGAGCAAATCATGGATCCAGCCTTCATGGCTTTCCGGTGATAAAGTTTTGAAGGCATTTTCTATCTTTTGATGGATAGCTTGATAATTCTTTCCACCCAATCGGTTTTTAATGTGTGCTAAGGAATCTTGTAGTGAGATTTTCAATACTTTTGGTTGAATACCTTCCAATAATTGCTTGTCCACATATTCTCGACGAATATTTTCTATCCGCTCCATTGTAGGAATTGTCAGGATGATTAGTTCCGCATTTTGCATCCTTTGATACCAGGTTTCAGGGATGGTTAGTTTGCCTATACCACGGCTTTCATCCTCCAGAACCAGCATATTATGATTGTGTTGTAGGTAAGCGATGGCGAGCGTATTTTCAAAGTTGATAGTTGTGGGCTGATGAGTCTGCCGTCTGCCGAAGGCTGAACCACGATGATTTGCTAGATATTCCAGATTGATACTAGCAGGAATACTGGAAATCAATGCGGTCTTACCGGAACCAGTACGCCCGCCTAGAATGATCCAGCGCTTTTGGTCATTTTTTACCGATTCTAGTGTTTCTAAACAGGTAGATCTCAGAGCCTTATACCCACCTGGGATTGCGGGTATATTCAATCCGATCTCTTTTAACCACCTGCTGGCAATGGTGGAACGCATTCCACCTCTCCAGCAGTACAACTGAGCTTTGGAATTACGCTGAATAAACTGCTTCCAGTTTTCAATACGCTTATCTTTTTTACCACAGGAAACTAGTTTATATCCAAGTTTTTCTGCTGCTTGGCTACCATGTTTTTTATAGGTTAAACCCACCTGTTTTCTTTCTTCATTATCTAAAATGGGCAGATTACAGCTGGCGGGAAAAGCACCTTTTTTAAATTCACTTGGGGAACGCAGATCAATAAGCGGTATATTTTTTTTTAGCATAGAAGAAAGGTTTGGCTCAACTTTGCCTTTTTTATAAGGTTGAATTTGTGTCATAATTTTATTATTGTATCGATGATGTACTCGATCATTTTATCCTCTCCTTTTTCTGGATTATAACTTGATTTCAGATTATGGCCAAATAAACGGGCAGTAACTTGCCAGAAACCAGCAGCAAGAAATCCTCGAAAATCCTTAATGATTGCGTAGGAAGTATGTTCCGTTTCCCTATCAACCAGACGGATCAAAATCCGACCCTGTGTTTTGGTCAATTTTCTTATCTTCCTCCCGTAAGTAGTGATCATCTGATTTTCAATATTCTGGAATATTTTTTTCTTGGCCTGTCTCCTCCTGAAATACCATAGTCCATTAATACTGTCCAAGACTGTTGAATATTCATCCAGTAAGATTCCCACTAGTTGAGCGTAGGGGTAAACCTTGATTACATCCCGCTCCAGTTTATGGAAGCGTTTTTTTTCTTTTTTTGATTTCAGGCCAAGGACATGAATACTGCCTGCCGTTATAGAAATCATGGCTAAATATAGCGTTTCCGGCAGACTCTCTTTTGTTTGTGTGATTTTTTCATATCCAATATGAGAAATGATGATTTCCTCATTGGAAAATCCGGACAGACTACAAACACCGTTGGAATCTGTTGTGGTTCCATGGCTGGTCGAATAAACATTGACTCCAACTAAGGGCTTTTTTGTGGATTCATTTTGAATCACTAGGTTTTGGGAATATAGCTGGACGGGAATCAAAAGAAGCCAAATCTTTTCTAATATCGATAAATATTTCAAGTTATTACCCTTTTAATTATCTGGTAGAATAATCACGATACCAAATTTTTAACTTTTATTATAAAAAACATATCATAGAAAAGGCTTTTTTTCTCATCGGCCGATTTTTTTGTATAGGGTAAGGTACCAATTTCCAAATTTTTCCATTATTTATTGTTTTTCCTTAATATCACTATCATGAAATATAGCCTAATCCCAACATCTCTATTCCTTACCATAGTTATTTCCCAGAATTATGATGAAACAGGTACTTTTATTATACCAGAGGTTGAACAATGGAATCTGGAAGTTATGATAAAAAAAAATGGTGTGCTTTTTACGCACCAATCCATGGAACCATTTTCCGGAAAGGTTTTTGAGATGGATGGTTTTGGGAATGTAACTGCTGAACGGTACTACCTTAATGGTGTTTTTAACGGAGTTGAAAACAGAATTGAATATCATGATAGAAGTAGCTGGTCTGAAAAAATGAAAGCAACATTTTATTATGATGGTGAACGCCACGGACCCTATCTGGAATGGGATCGTTACGGAGATAAAATTATTGAAGGATTTTATAAAGATGGTAAAAAAGATGGTCGTTGGACAAGCTGGTTGGATGGGATCAAGATTGAAGAAAAATTTTTTAAAAATGATTTGAAAGAAGGAATTTTAACACGGTGGTATGAAAACGGAAGGATCAAGTATAAAGTAACATATAAGAATGATGCTAATATTGATGTTCAATGCTGGAATCTTTCAGGTTATGAGTGTACCTGTTTCACCTACCCCGATGAGATTGGATGTCTGTAGCTATTGCTGATCTCGCTGAAATTGTTCGAAATTTACATTCATGATAATGGAAATTTCAGGCGATAATTATTATCCATTAATATATCGAAGGAGTCTGGCATGAAGTTCACTATATTGTTTCTCTTAATTCTTTTCGTTGGCTGTTCCAAGGAGCCTGTAGAAATGGAAGTAGTTTTATTTGAACGAGCAGGTCAATGGATTACCAATGATGATTACAGTAGCTATTTTTTCTTTAACCGAAAAGTATATAACGGCCCGGCATTCAACACTTATCGATCTGGTGAAAAACGTGAGGAGGGAATATTAAAAAATGGATATAAAACAGGATTATGGACTGGTTTGGATAAAGAGGGAAAGAAAAGATATGTAGGAGAGTATAAGAAAGGAAAAGCCGATGGCAAATGGACCGGATATCATCAAAATGGAGAAAAGAAATATGATGGTTCTTATGAGCAAGGTCTTCAGACTGGCCAGTGGAACTATTATAATGAACAAGGTAAAAAGACCCTGGAGGAAATTTATTTTGACTGCGATGAACGATGTGAAGAAGAACACCCTCCAGATCGTCGTGGTGTACCCTATATTTGTGAAAAACTGGGGAATATAATAGAAACTAAAGAATTTTAATCCTACTATAAAACAGAATAGTAATTTTTCAATTTCTATTTATAGTAACGCAATTTTTAAAGGGAATACATAATCTGGTTCTATCATCTTATTAGACGAAAATGAATAAAATATTGATGATACTAGTTGCAAGAGATACCCTAGAATACGCATTTTAACTTTTTTAGAGTTCTTTATTTCCTGATCTAAGGATTGATCTGATGTATACAATAAATCCAAACTACAGATTGACCAAAGAAGAAATCAATAAATTGCCATTAAGATATTATAGTGGATCTATCCACTTGCTAGAATCTAAAAAGGATGTAAACAGAGCCTGTACAATCCTGCAAAATGAAATTATCCTAGGGTTTGATACTGAAACACGGCCAGCATTTAAGAAAGGACAATATTTTTTACCATCTCTGCTTCAACTCGCCGGGTTTGATACGGTCTTTCTATTTCGACTTAATAAGTACGGAATACCAAGGTCATTGAAATCGCTACTGACGAACCATACGATTGTAAAAGCTGGTGTTGCTATTGCTAGGGACATAAAAGATATGCAGAAAATATCTGACTTTTATCCGGGTAATTTTGTCGACTTGGGTGAAGTAGCCCGGAAAAAGGAATTACAACATTTTGGCCTACGGGGGCTGGCAGCATTGTTATTGCATTTTAGGATCTCAAAGGGCAGTAGAACATCCAATTGGGATGCAGATAGACTTACCGTTAAACAGATCAAATATGCCGCTACGGATGCCTGGGTCAGCAGAGAGATTTATTGTAAACTCTTCAATTGAGATATACAATAAAGAATGGAGAAATTATACTGTAGTGTAATCGGTGTAAATAGGATCATACATTCTGCTGAATACATAATGTTCGAGATCACTTGGAAGACTGGTAACGGAAAGATTATCTTGAGAAGCTTTTTTGGCAACAGCTATAGCTATAGCTCTGGATACCTCTCTGATTTGATGTAACGGCGGATATAGCCGCCCCCTATCCAGATCCTCGGCGGAGGTAAATTCAGATAAAGTTTTTGCGGCAGTTAAAAATAGAGAGTCTTTTATCACAGGAGTTTTGGAAATAATAACACCCAATCCTACTCCAGGGAAAATATATACATTATTGCCCTGACTAGGAATTAATGATTTATCGTTGATCTGTACAGACTCGAATGGGCTGCCACTGGCAAATATGGCACGACCATTTGTCCACCGATAAGCATCCTCTGCACTGCATTCTGATTTAGAAGTGGGATTGGAAAGGGCAAAAATAATGGGCTGATCATTAAATCTGGCAAGGGTTTCGATAACGGGTTGGGTGAAAGAATTTCCCTGACCTGAAACACCGATCAAAATAGTGGGTTCAACCGTCTCTACAATCTCCTGCAGTTTTTTCAGATGTTGGTGATCATGGGCAAAGTCCATTTTATCTGCCGATAAATCCTCCCTGCTTTTTACCACCAGACCACCACTGTCCACAAACCAGCATTGATTATATGCTACATTTTTTGGAATTCCTTTTTCCATTAATGCTTGGACAAAGAGCTTAGCAATCCCAATCCCGGCTGTTCCTGCCCCATAAAAAACCAGCTTCTGGTCTTCTAGAGCTTGGGATGTTACTTTCATGCTGGTCATAAGACCGGCCAGTGCCACAGCAGCAGTACCTTGAATATCATCATTAAATGTTCTGTATGAATCCTGGTATTTCTTCAGCAGTCGGGCTGCATTTGCATTTGCAAAGTCTTCAAATTGGATCACTGCATCAGGGAATACTTCCGCAACGGTTTCCATAAATTCATCGATAAAAGAATCATATTCATTACCATGAAGACGTTCCTGTTGTAGTCCAAGATAAAGCGAGTTCTTTAAAAGAGTAGTATTATTTGTACCTACATCTAGGGTAATAGGTAGGCATCGAGAAGGGTTGATACCGGCACATGCTGTATACAAGGATAATTTCCCAACCGGTATACCCATACCATTGACACCCAGATCTCCCAGTCCTAGTATTCTTTCCCCATCAGTAACTACAATAACTTCTACTTGGGAATTTGGCCAATTTCCAAGGATGGTTTTTATATTGCCCCGATCTTGGATTGAAATATAAAGACCCCTGGGGCGACGGAAGATATGATCATATTCTTGACAGGCTTGTCCAACTGTTGGTGTATAAATAATTGGCATCATGATCTCAATTTCATCAATAACCGTGTGATAGAATAAGGTTTCATTTCTATCCTGCAAAGCAATCATGTAAATGTATTTTTCAAGATCATTGTCCTTTGCATAAAAATTTTCCATGATCTTTTCTTTTTGGGTTTCTAAGGATAGAATCCTTGGGGGCAAGAGTCCTCGAAGTCCGAGCTGGTTTCTTTCTGCATCCGAAAAACTTGTTCCTTTATTCAGCAGAGGATCTTGCAGGATTTTGGACCCATGGGGCAATGTTTTGAGCAATTGATTGTAATCAGTCATTATTCATATCAAATATGGGTCTAGGAAATTACATGGTTTCATCCGCTGGATTAAAGACTGATACGAAATTGTAATCATTTCAGTAGACTAAAATAGATAAGTACACCATTACTATATCAGGATTTTTAATTTATTTTGGTGGAGTTAGATTAATAGTATGCAATTCTTTAAGGTGTATCAAATGGTCAAATATTGTTTAAGTGCTTTATTACAAATTGACAGATGGGATTTTATCTAAATACCGGTGATATATATGCGCTTCTAACAGCATTTTGCTGGTCGTCTGCAGTGATTCTTTTTGATTTGTCCAGCCGCAGGCTGGGGAGTCTACAATTGAATATGTTGAAAAATATTATTGGCGTATTTGGTTTTTTCATTACACTTCAATTTCTAGAAGGAGGATTCCCAAAATGGTCCAGCATTGATCTGGCTCTATTGATTATTAGCGGGGTTTTGGGCGTTGCCCTGGGAGACCTGCTTTTTTTGGTATCTCTGCGACGGTTAGGCGCAGGGTTGTCGGCCATTGTTAGCACTAGTTATTCACCGGCTGTATTTTTGTTTTCCTTTCTTATGTTCCAGGAAACTATTACAATACAATCGTACATTGGTGGAATACTGGTTATGACTGGAATTATGGTAGGTACTCTAAAAATCTCGACACGTTCTGATAAAACGGATATTGTTAAAGGTGTACTGTATGGGATTTTAGCTCAGACATTAACGGCTTATTCTGTACTAATGGTTAGACCGATTATGGAATCCTATTCTATTATTTTTATTGCCTTGATTCGGTTCAGCACAGGATTCATTTTATCAGCTTGTATTCTTTGGTTTTTAAAAGGAAGAACTATTTTAATGGGTACAGTAAAAATGGGAATTAAGAATCCCTATCTGGTTACAGGTGCATTATTGGGAACATATTTATCAGTTATTTTCTGGCTTTTGGGTTTTAAATATACTCTAGCAGGACGTGCTGCCATTTATAACCAACTATCTACTATCCTGATCATTCTGATGGCAGCAGTGTTTTTAAAGGAATCCATGACGCAAAGGAAATGGCTTGCTGTGGTATTGGCAGTTTGTGGTGCCCTACTTGTTAGTTCCGCATAAATGGATCATTCTTCTTAACTTCAGTGCTTTATCACTTTCGGAAAAATGAAAAAATAATGCATAAATATTTTTCTGCAGCAATAATACTGTTTTTTATTGCCTGTGCAGCTTCTCATAGGACCTCCACAGAGTCAGATCATCAGAAAAAGATTGAGAAGAGTCAGAAACTGCTCTATTTAAAACAGGCTCTTTACACCAAAGCCATTACTCAGGTCGAATATGATTCCCTGGAAGCAAGGCTCATAGATCCCAGGCTGGATATCGATCTTTCCAAAGTTCTTAATCAAAAATGAATCCAAACTTCTCAGCCTATATTTCCAGTATTATTGCAGTCTGCTTCGCTAGTTTGACAGCTCTTGCTTGTGCCCAGGGAGGCTTGCAAATTGAAGGGATGCCAGTTTTGTTCATTTGTCTCGGTACCGCTTTCCTATTTCAATGGTTAATTTTCATTCCATCTTTTATCTGGGAAACGGAACATTATTTTGATTTGACCGGCAGTATTACCTTTCTAACAATTACCGGCATTGCTTTATATTTTAAAAACAACCTTTCTTCTGGGAGTGCCGATACAAGGTCTATAATTTTGGTGGTGTTGGTATATATATGGGCCATGCGTCTTGGTGGATTTTTATTTATACGTATTCGTCGTGCGGGTGAGGACAAACGCTTCCGGAAATGGAAAAAGTCATTTCCACTATTTTTAAGAACTTGGACCCTGCAGGGCTTATGGGTCTTTATTACCTGCTTGGCAGCGCTTACCACTATTACGTCTGCGAAGGTATCAAAGGTTGATGTGACATTCTACCTTGGTGTGGTATTTTGGGTTTGTGGTTTTATAATTGAGGTTACGGCGGATCTTCAAAAAACCAGGTTCAGGGCTGAAAAAAAGAATAAAGACAAATTCATTCAATCCGGCCTGTGGGCCCTTTCTAGGCATCCCAATTACTTGGGAGAGATCATTTTATGGCTTGGAATTGCTATCATTGCTCTGCCGGTATTATGGGGCTGGCAATATGTAAGTCTTTTATCTCCGTTATTTGTTTATCTGATCCTCACAAAAGTAAGTGGTATTCCTATACTGGAAGCACTGGCAGAAAAGCATTGGGGTAAACAAAAGAATTACCAGGCCTATAAAAAAAACACACATCTGTTGTTTCCTAGGTGAGCTAGTATTAAATAATTTTAGAACTTTTTAACAAAATAAATGTTAAAGAATTAAATTTAGTAACCAATTAGGAGAGAAAAATGAAATTCCTTTTTCATATTATTATTTTATCAATTTTTATATCTGCCTGTGCGGTACAACCTTCTCCACCACCGCCTTCTCCAGAGTCCAGCAATACCCTGACTTTGGGCACAGTGCAAAGTAAGATTCAAAAAGGTATAAGCCAGGCGGAAGTACTTGAAGCGCTTGGATCACCGAATATTGTTACCAAAAACTCAAAGGCACAGGAAGTATGGACCTACGACAAGGTGGGCAGTAGCCAATCTTCTGCTGCTACGGTCAATTATGGGCAGCGTACTCTGGGTCAAGGTTTTCTTGCCTTTTTATTTGGCGGCACAACTTCATCTGCTGCAGCGAATGCTACAAATGAAACAAAATCATTAACAGTGATTATTACATTTGATGAGAATAAAAATGTTTCAGATTTTACCTATCAAAGCCTGAAATATTAAATTGATGCGTCTCCTGGTCCAACCCCGGACGATCCAAGGAAAATTTCTGTATATTTCCCTGGTCATAAATATATCGACAACTATGGTGCTCAAAGCAGCACCAGCTACCCCACAGGCCAAGCCTCCGACGGCTGTAAACCGTCAGTTACAGACTCGAACATTTCCTGGGCAAAGTAAAACAGTTTTGAAAGCAGCAATTGGTTCGCTCCAGGATCTGGATTATACCATTGATGTCCTTAATTCCGATATTGGCTTAATTACTGCTAGCCGTACAACAGAGGAAAAGAAAGCAGATGTATCACCCGATACAGCTCCTGTGGATGCTAATGTAGATCCGGAAGAAGCAGAAAAGACAGATTGGGTAACCGGTTGCGTAAGCGTACTTATCATTGGCTTGGTTATTGGCATATTTGCTGTCGTTTTGAATAGTATATTTGGAGGCTCGGATGATGATGAAGATGATAATCATCATCATAAGCCTTCTAAAAGTTCATCTAGCCGAAATAGAGGTTCTTGGTCTTCATCCGGAAGTGGAGGAGGGGAAACAAATAATTATTATACAGTAGATGAATCCCCGAAAGGTCCTGTTATTTATCGTTATAAAGTAACCATCAATCTTGAAGAAATAGATTCTCAAAATACACAAATCCGAGTCAGCGCCAGTGGTGAATCGGAGCAGGATGGTTCCATTCTTAAAACGGGTGGTATCCATGAACCAGATTTTTTTAAGAAGTTTTTTGTTTCTATGGAGAAATCATTGTTTCTAGATCAAAACGTTGCTCCTTGAAGTTTAAGTCATCTTAAAAAAAATCCCTGCTTTAAAGCAGGGATTTTTTATTTCCCTTGTGTAAAAAACATCTTTATTCCAATTTTAATACTCATTAAAGAAAATCTATTATGAATTTTAACTGGGTATCAAATTTGCGGAATGACTTTTGGATGATACAGGCACCAAGATCAGTTGCAGCTGCTTTCATTATTTTTAATCTAATCGGTATGCAGCTCTATCCTGGTGGTACGATCCATAATCCTGAATCAGAAAAATATCAGCTGACTCAAAATTTTTTCAGTGATCTGGGTCGGGTAGTGGCCCATAATGGTGTCCAGAACTTTCATTCGTCATTGATATTTAATTTAACATTGCTAATTATTGGAATATCATTTTCAATATTTTACACTGCATTGCCTGAATTATTTAGTTACTCCAAGGTGAATCATTTCATTGCAAAAATCGGCACCATATTCGGGCTTTTAGGAGGTTTGTCTTTTGTTGGTGTTGCTCTGACACCATCAGACCTTTACTTGGACCTGCATATTTTATTTGCTAACGGTATCTTCAGAATGACATTGGCTACAAGTCTTTGTTTTGGGATTGTTATCTATCGTTCGGATGTTTTGCCATCAAAATATGCTTTCGGGTATGTGTTTTTTGCGTTATTTCTTATTATGTATATTGCTGTAAGTGAATTTGGTCCTAGTGCTCGGGAATCAGAAGCGGCCATGATTTTTCAGGTGGTTATGCAAAAATTAATTGTGGTAGTCTTTCTACTATCTGTTGTCTATCAAACTTTTGGTTTCTCTAATAATCCTGGACTGATTATCAATAAGCAATTGACTTGATCTATATATGGAGTGTTAAAGATATCATGGAATCCTATGGACAGATATTAATTACGGTCATTCCCATATTCTTAATCATGATTTTGGCGGAGTATATCTACAGCTGGTATAAGAAGGATAATTTGATGAATATAAATGATTTGGTTTCCAGTCTCAGTTCTGGTCTCACCAATATTACTAAGGATATCCTAGGGCTTAGCATCGGCATTATCAGTTATGGTTGGATGGTGGGCCATCTCGCCTTGTTTACCATTGAAGAATCCTGGCTTGTCTATGTCGTTGCTTTTATTGTAATTGATTTTCAGGGCTACTGGACACATCGTTGGAGCCATCACATCAATATATTTTGGAATCGCCATATTATTCATCACAGCAGTGAATATTTTAATTTGGCTTGCGCTTTGCGCCAGTCTATATCTGCAATATTCAACTTGTTCACATTTTTACTACTTCCGGCAGCAATCATTGGTATTCCTCATAGTGTGATTGCTATCCTAGCGCCTCTGCATTTATTTGCGCAATTCTGGTATCATACGATCTATATTGGTAAAATGGGTTTTCTGGAAAAAATCATTGTAACGCCATCCCATCACAGAGTACATCATGCTATTAATCCAGAATACCAGGATAAAAATCTTTCCCAGGTTTTCATATTCTGGGACAAAATTTTTGGGACCTTCCAGGAAGAACTGCATCATATACCTCCGGTATATGGAATCACCCGTCCAGCACATAGTTGGAACCCTATCAAAATAAATTATCAGCATTTATGGCTACTAATTCAAGATGCTTGGCGTGCTCGAAGCTGGCTGGATAAAATCCGTATCTGGTTTATGCCGACTGGCTGGCGACCTGAGGATGTTGTCCAGGCTTATCCAGTGAGAAAAATCAATGATCCCTATCATTTTGATAGATACCATACTCATTCATCTACAGGTTTGAAAGTATTTATCTGTGTTCAAATGTTTTATTTGCAATTTTTCATTTTTTATTTTCTTAGTCATCTTAGCGATTTTAATACATCGGGAATATTTCTATATGGAGGTTTTATTGGTTTGTCAGTCTACGCTTTAACAGATTTAATGGACCGTAATCGTTCTGCCTTATTTTTTGAGGTTTTGAAAAATTTTTTAGGGTTAGCCATACTGCAAAGTACCCAGGGTTGGTTTTATTCCAGTGAATTTATACCGGGGATCCAGCCGGCGCTTGCCATTTATTTTGTTCTGTCTTCCGTTGTTGCAGCTTGGTTTGTGTATACCCATTGGAAGGAAGACCATCAATTTGTCATTGCATCTGGTGCTTAAAAAAAGAAATCCTATATTCGAGAAGAAATCTTTGCTAATAAGGGATTCGTTCTATTTTTTCATATTCGATACATTAACTTGCTGAGAGCATCAGCATTAATTATATTGCAAGATATACATGGATCTATTTGATCCGAAAACATACCGATAAACCAGCTCAACAAAGGAATTATCAATGGACATAACCCTAATTGCATGGGTCTTTTTAGTAGCCGCTATTGGCTATGGTCTATTTGATTGGCAAAAAAAACAGTCCGGGCTGGTTGCGGAACAGCAGATTTCGGACGAGGAAGAATAATAAAGGAGTCTGAAATGAAACAATATTTAATAGGGTTTATCACTGCAGTATGCTTAACAGCCAGTACATTCTTATTTATTGGAGCACAAAGAACTACTTTGGGTGATATCGTAGTCAATTCCATTGTTGTCCGGGATAATGGGCGAGGTGGATATATTGCGACCTACAATGAGCAAGGCAAAGAAACTTCCTATTTAGGAACTGGAAAAAATGGGGTTGGTTTTTTACGTACATCTGATGCGTACGGTAATCAGGCCACCTATCTTGGTTCTGGCGAGGAAGGAAACGGGTTTCTATCCACATTCAAAGCTGGCAGTTTCGAATCTGCCTTTTTTGGTACCGGCGAGGATGGTGTTGGCAAACTGCGTACTTTTAATTCTAATGGACGCCAAACCGTTTATCTAGGGACCAGTTCTGGAGGTAGTGGTTTTCTGGAAACAGCCAATGTTGTAGGTATACGTACAGGCTATTTTGGTACTGATTCAGACCGGGATGGAATTGCAGGTCTTTTTGACCGGTATGGTGACCATTCCTGGAATGCCAGCAGCAGGAATTAAAGCCTAACAATATATATCTATTGCTGTTGTTAATTGAGCGGTAACAGCAGGAATCTCATATCTTGTTGTCTCTAGCGACCTGTAACCATGAAAAGAATTAAATTTTTTATCATTGCATCCGCTTTATATTTCTGTGGATGTGTTTTTTTAATTCCCCATGATTATGTGCCTATTCACA
>CEUS01186129.1_pt1 | contig 13697 bp, 11 predicted proteins | sample 427031 | NCBI WGS metagenome assembly CEUS01 (sample SAMEA2622837, study PRJEB7988) | marine metagenome | biome: marine biome (ENVO:00000447); feature: marine epipelagic mixed layer (ENVO:xxxxxxxxx); material: "saline water (ENVO:00002010), including plankton (ENVO:xxxxxxxx)" | depth 140 m | reverse complement strand
AACAAACGAGAAGCGCGGGTATTCGACGTCGAGGCCGCTTTTCCCGAAGCTCCCAATGATTTGCCTCAAACGAATCTTGAGGGAACCTTTCAGCGTTGGAACGCGGCTTCGGCTCAAGTTGCTTCACTAGTCTTGAAGGAGCGGTTCGGCTTGACCGAAAGCCTGGTGTCCAAAGCCTTGCAAGAAGTCGAATGGGAAGGTCGTTGGCAACGCATGCAGGTAAACGGCAGAACTTTGATCCTAGATGCCACGCACAATGAGGAGGGAGCGAGCGCTTTGGATGAAAACCTTGCCAAATTGTTCAAGTGCCTCGAAAAGAAACCTTGGGTGTTGACTGGAACTCTCGGTGAGGAGCGGGCAAGACCCTTGATGACGGTCGCTGCGAAATGGGCTCGCGGAATTGTTTTACTTCGACCGAACCAACCGAGGGCGTGTCCCTTCGAGATATTGGAGGGAGCTTTGCCAAAAACTTTTTCCGGCGAACTCGTAAGATCCACCTTGGATGAATTGTTTTCAGACGAGGGAACGCTGAACTTTGGTAGTGCCGGCGATACCTTGGTGGTGACCGGTTCGATCTATCTTTTGGGAGAGGTCCTGGCCAGAATCAAGGGGCATTCAGCTCCTCGAGGCTTGGATGTTCTTCAGGATTGGGTATAGAGCGGCTTTTGTACGTCACTTCGGTGAAGGAGAAGGACGAGGAGGTCCTTCCCGCTTTTGAGGATGCCGCGGGGGAGGAACCCCCGGACGCCCCAAGGGCTGCTTGTTGCGGCGCAGTTTTTCGAAGTAAGCCCTGCGTTCATGAGGAGGAAGTGAATGAATCCGTCGCTGCTCCCTGTACCTTTGTTCCTTGGGAAGGTCTTTGTATCGGCGATGGAAATCATCCCACCTCTTGCGTTCATTGTCGCGAAAATCTTCCAGCCTTCGATGCTTTTCCTGTTCGTCCAAACGGCTGAAATTCTCAAGTCGTTCCTTCAGTCGTTTTTTTTCCTCGGGCGACATGTTTCGTATGCGGTTGACCGTAGCTTGGAGAGCGTCAAGGCGTTCGGGCGGCAATTCGAGGAGACGCTTGAGCAGCAACGCTTGCTCTCGCTCTTTGGGGTGATGCAACTGATGCCGATCTCTCTTGTCGTGTCGGTCGCTTTTCGATGGCTTCGGAGCATCCTTTCGGCTGTTTTGTTGAGCCTGAAGCATCATTGGCAGCCCCGCGATGATCGGGACGAGAAAATGTATGAGCAATCGTTTTTTCATTCTTCGAGAAGGGCTAATATGTCGAGGGCATTATCTTCCAGCAGGATTTCGAAATCTTGAAGGCTTTTTTCCATGACGAAGATATCTTCCATTTCGTCCCTTGACTTAACGAAGGAATCGGGTTTTTCGGTTACTTTCGGTGGGCCAGCGATTGTAGCCTGTGTTTTGTCACCCAATTCTTCCTTGTTCATTCTGGGCAGGTAGAGAGCCAAGGCGATGGTGGCTGCGGCGAAAACAGGAATCCACCACCATGGTCGGGGACTGGAAAATACGTCGTCCTCTTCGCGAACCTGTTGGATGCGTTCAAGTACGGTCGCCGTGAAATCAGAACGAGGCTTCGTATGCTTGTCTTCGAGGTGATCATCGATGAGTCGATCGAGTTTGTCTTTTTCTTTCATTGTTTAAAGGAGAGGCTTCAGGTTCTTGCGAAGGTGACTGCGGGCGCGATGAATCCAAGTTTTTACGGCTCCTTGGCTCACTTTCATGATGGATGCGATGTCATCGTAGGTCAGTTCGCGTTGGACTCGCAACAAAAGGGCCGTTCGCTGTTTTTCGGGTAGGTTTTGAAGGCATTGCTCCAGTACTTCCTGCAATTCGGATCGGCGCATTTTGCCAACTGGAGAGCTTTCGCCTCGAAGCTCCACGGGGTCAGTAGGATCCAAGGGATGACGGGCTTTGCGTTTGATCTCATCCAACAAGACGCGGCGCGCTATAGTGAAAAGATACGTTGAGAATTTGGCAATTGGCTTATACCTATCCGCTGCGCGGTATAGTTTGACAAAGGTGTTTTGCGTTAGTTCCTCTGCATCCGTCAAAGAGTGAAGACTCTTGTTGAAGAAGCGGGTAAGAGGTCCCTTCCATCGATTCACCAACAAGCTCATCGCTGCATCCTCACCTTTCGCAATGCGAGCCATCAAGGCGACGTCTTCGTCCCATGCGTGTTGGTTGCTCGCGTTGGAAGATTCAGCCAAGGAGTCGGATTCGGACATGGAATACTTTTCTATGATTGCAATCACCATTAATTCTACAACGTCCGTGAACCCCTAAAAGTTGCGCTTTTGTTTCAACACTTTTTTTGGCTCGGTTTAATGCGACGGGTTTCAGGATTTACGGCAAGATCTTCAACCCTTCTTCCATTTCCTGTCAACGTGAACAACTTGGGATGAACAAGCCAATAAGTTGGAACAAGTTTTCCTTGCCGAAACAGGGCCGTCACAACTAACTTTCCCTCTCTGAAACAAGCGAATCCCTTCGGGTTATTAATGAAATGCCCGAATGTCATTAAAGTTATTCACGTCACTATATCTAGTGGTATATGGTTGAGGGTACCCCCATATATTGTGCCGAAAAGATGTGAAAACAAAAAAAAAATCATTTTTTGCTTTTCAATTGGCATTGGGCTTTCTAGTTTCAGCAATCCATCCTGCAGAGACTTTCAAGGATCGTCTTTCAGGTGGCTTCGGAAAAGCGTCAAGGTGCCCGAAGAGAGTTTACTGAAGCAAGAAAAACGTAGAAAGACTGACTATGCAAAAGACTTATCAAATCGGGACCAAGAGCTTCGTTTTGGACGAAGAGAAGGCGAAGGAGGCATATGCCGGCAAAAAGGTTATTAATGGTCGTGAGACCATGACCTTCAATCTCCTTCCCCTGAAATATCAGTGGGCCTACGATTTGTATCGAACGATGAAAGCGAACCATTGGGAACCGGAAGACATCCCGATGCAGAAGGACGTCGAACAGTGGCAGAGTCAGTACGAGTTAAGTGATGGCGAACGTTGGATCATCATGATGAGCATTGGGTATTTTTCCGCTGCGGAGGGGATCGTGGGAGACAATATTCAACATGTTGTTCGTGAATTGGTTACGGCTCCCGAGTTGAAGCTGGTTTTGGGTCGGCATGCCCATGAGGAGAATATCCATGCGGACAGTCTTCTCTACATGATCAGCTCACTCGGTATAAATCCGCACGAGTGCGAGGCCATGTTCGAGCAGATTCCCACAATCCTCAAGAAAAACGAATTCGTCTCCGAAATTTCCCGCGAAATGCGTCGCGACATGGACCTTTCTCAACTGAAGTATAAGCAGGAGCTTGCCAAAAACATTTTTGTTTTCGGGCAATGCATGGAAGGGACTCAGTTCTATGGCTTGTTCGGTATGATCTTGAGCCTGTATCGGCAGAACAAGTTTCCCGGTATAGGGCAGATGTTTCGCTATACTTTGCGAGACGAGTCCAACCACATCGAGGTGTTTCGCAATCTTTTGATGGATTTGGTCGAGGAAAACCCAGATATTTGGACAAGCGAATTTCGGGAATCCTTACGGTCGTTGATGGCCGAGGCCGTGGAGTTGGAAAAAGAATTTATTCGTGATTGTCTACCAGTAAATGCGGTGGGCTTGAGCGCCGACGAGTTCTGCCAGTACGTCGATTACATTGCCGATCGGAGATTGGAAGGCGTCGGGTTGCCTCCCCTGTCCGAGGGCGTGACCAACCCATTCCCTTGGTTGGCCGAGATGATGGACATCAAGAAGGAGCAAAACTTTTTCGAGGGCCGAGTCACAGAATACCAGAAAGCTTCGTCTTTAGCCATGGTCAGCGACGACGAACTGTAAGCTTATTCATCAATTTGCAAACGAATTTCAGGGGGAGAACTTATGTTGAAAATATCTTTCGAAGAAGACCAACGGCTGAAGCATTACGTGGATGCTCCAAAGGAGCAAAAACCGCGTTTCAATTGGGGCGAGGCCCTTGGTTCGGATCGACCGAATTTACCTCAGTTGAAAATCGCCGTGAAAGGGGAGGACCGCGAGTTCGACGTAACGGAAATCGCCGATACCGTGGGCACCGCTTTGACCGATCTTCTTTTGTCGAGGGATGAAAGTGAAATCTTTACCGAAAAAAACCGTGCTTTCGTTGCCGAAATAGCCACCTTGGTGTCCGATCACTTGGCGCAAGCCATTCAAGAAAACGGCACGCGTCGACTCGAACCCAATGAAATCTACCTTGCGATCGAGAATGCGCTTGTTGAAAGTGATGCTCACGACGTTGCCAAAAGTTTGGTTTTCAAACGGCCCGTTGGGAACACGGGACTTGAGTCGAACTGTGACGCGTCCAGTGGGCTGGTGCGCTTGATCCGTCGCAAGGGGCAAGTAGTCCCTTGGAACAGCAGCAAAATCGAAGTGGCGTCCCGCAAGGCATTCCTTTCGTTGCGCATGGACTCCTCTCCCTCCGTGGAGATTGCCCGCTCCGTTTCCGAGCGAGCCGCTGCCTCAGGGAAATCCTTCATTCACATCGAGGACGTGCAGGACCTGGTGCAGGAGGAACTTATGAGGCAGGGCCATTTCAAGGTCGCCGAGAACTACATCTTGTATCGTGCCCGAAGAGCGGCCAATCGCAGTGAAAACGCTTCGTCGGCGGGAGGTGATCTCAACCAAGACTCGATGGTCGTCATCCTCCGTCCCGACGGGGAGACCTTCTTTTGGGACGGAGCCGACTTGAAGGAGAGGGTGAAGTTTGCTTCGATAGGTTTGGACCTTTGCCTTTCAATTGATGAAATCGAACAAGAACTCAGGAGATCGATTTATTCCGAAATCACCGAGGAGGATCTTCAGAAAAGCATAGTTTTGAATGCGAAATCGCTGATTGAGAAAGATGCCGATTTCGCCAAGTTCGCTGGCCGGATTTTGTTGAGCTACGTCTACGAGGAGGTGCTCGAATGGGATATCGTAAAGGACGGTCTAGAGTCCCTGCGATCCGCTCATGCCAAAGCGTTTTGGCAAAATATGCAAAGAGGCGTGGAAATCGAACGCATCAACCCTAATCTCTTGGAAATGGATTTGGCCCGCTTGGCCGATGCGATCGACCCCTTGGCTGACCTCGACTTTGATTATCTTGGCATACAAACCTTGTATGACCGTTATCTTATCGTCGACAAAACCGGCGATCAAGATCGTCGTATAGAAACCCCACAATTGTTTTGGATGCGCGTGTCCATGGGATTGTTCCGTCACGAAGAAAAAGATCCCGAGGAAAAAGCGATTCAGCTCTACAACCTCTACAAAAGTCGGAGGTTTTGTTCATCCACTCCTACCTTGTTCAACTCGGGCACCTTGCACTCTCAACTTTCCTCTTGCTATCTTTACAAGGTCGACGACTCGATTGAATCAATCATGCAACGAGGCATTGCGGAAAACGCTTTTCTTTCGAAGTGGGCCGGCGGTTTGGGGGGCAGTTGGACATCGGTTCGTGGTACCGGAAGTTACATCAAGGGAACCAACGGCGAGAGCCAAGGAGTGATTCCTTTCCTTAAAATGCACAACGACCAACTGGTTGCCGTGAACCAGGGCGGTAAACGCAGGGGTTCCGGATGCGCCTACATTGAAACTTGGCACAACGACGTGTTGGATTTTCTGGAGTTACGCAAGAACACGGGAGACGAGCGCCGCCGGACGCACGACATGAACACTGCCAACTGGATACCGGATTTGTTCATGAAGCGAATGGAGGCCCGGGAGGATTGGACGCTTTTTCGAAGCAATGAAGTTCCTGAGCTGCATGAAACCTACGGAGCCGACTTCGAGCGTAAGTACACGGAATACGAAGCCAAGGCGGAAAAAGGAGAAATATTCGGCAAGACGATACCGGCCATCGATTTATGGAAAAAGATGCTCTCCATGATTTTCGAGACCGGCCATCCTTGGATCACCTTCAAGGACGCCTGCAACGTTCGTAGCCCGCAAGACCACGCGGGAATCATTCACAGTTCGAACCTTTGCACCGAAATTACCCTTAACACAGGGCCGGAGGAGACTGCCGTTTGCAACCTCGGGTCCGTCGCTCTCGACAACCATCTCAAAGAGGACGGATCACTCGACCATGACAAGTTGAGGGAAACCATACGCATAGCCTTGCGAGCCTTGGATAACGTCATCGACATTAATTTCTATCCAACCGACGCCGCAAAGACAGCAAATTCCCGGCATCGTCCGGTGGGGCTCGGCGTGATGGGTTTGCAGAACGCGCTCTTCAAGCGAGGCGTTTCCTTCGCTTCGGAAGAAGCAGTGGAGTTCAACGACGAATTCATGGAAGCGATTGCCCATTATGCTTACGAAGCATCCAGTGACCTCGCGGCGGAACGCGGGACTTACGAGAGTTACAAGGGATCGAAATGGGATCGAGGAATTCTTCCTCAGGACACCTTGTCGATACTGGAGACAGAACGTGGGCAACCTCTTGAACTGCCTAAGGAAGGCAAAATGGATTGGACTGCGTTGCGAGCCAAGATCGCCAAACAAGGAATGCGTAACAGCAACTGTTTGGCAATTGCTCCGACAGCGACGATTTCCAACGTCATGGGGACTTCTCCCTGTATTGAGCCGACCTACAAGAATCTTTTCGTCAAAAGCAATCTATCCGGTGAATTCATCGTGCTCAATCAGTTCCTTGTGAAGGACTTGAAGAAGCGTGATTTGTGGTCACAGGAGATGCTCGATCAACTAAAGTATTTTGACGGCGAATTGAGCGACGTCCCGGACCTTCCAGAGGATCTCAAGAAAAAGTACCTGACTGCTTTCGGCATCGAATGGGAATTCCTGATAAACGCGGCCGCTCGACGACAGAAATGGATTGATCAATCGCAGTCTGTTAATCTGTTTCTTGCTGAGCCTGAGTTGAAATCACTTTCCCATATGTACCGAGCGGCATGGAGGAAAGGGCTCAAGACCACCTACTATTTACGCACCCTGGGAGCCTCCAACATAGAGAAGGCGACCATTGCGGTGAAAAAAGACGTTCGAGGCGAAATAGCCTCATCCGCAAGCGAGGCAGAGGGTTCTTCTTCTGCTCAAGATGCCGAGGCTTGCAGTCTCGAAGCAATGATGAACGGGGGGACGTGCGAAGCATGTCAATGAACCGTTAGAGGGATAATCGATCATCGGTTGGGATCCGATGGTCAGGGGGAGGTCCCCGGCGTCGTTATCGACGCCGGGGCCTTCGTTTTTTAAGGGGGTTGTGCCTAGGCAAAGTGTGAAATCACTCCATTCCGTGGGTGGTCAGCATCTCGTTTGCAACTTCAGCCAAGTTGGCTCCAGGATGGGACGATATGGATTCCGCGCAGCACGACAGATAACCGATACGACGTTCCATGGAGGTTTCGCGATCGTTTTCTTGTATCCATTCTCCGACCATCCGAAGGGCGAGAACCCATTCCTCGAGGGAGTGGGCCGATGCGTCGATGGCTTGTAGCAAAATTTTCATTTGGCGCTCGTTTGCCATTTCTCGATTGAAAACAAGCCACTGATCGGGACACGAGAAGCATCTCGCGAAACGAAGGAACGCATCCAAATCGGGAAATACAGCTCCAACCTTGCGCCAGCTGCTGTCCAATGCATCCAACCATGCATCGGTTGTATGGGGCTCATTGGACAATTCAGATGCGAAAATTCGGAATTCCTGCACGACGATGCCAGCTTGAACTTTGGTTCAACTGCTTGGCAAGTAAATGCGATCTTCCTGCATGATTGCACCTTTCATTCATTTCCAGGAACATAGGTCTTCACCACGCACTGCCTTTTGCATTGAATCATAAATCCTTCGCTTGATTTGCATTTCATTGTTGTTAACTGAGAATAAATTCTCATTAAGGCCGTATGGTGTTCATTGAGAAAGGTTTGGTTGGGAGGGCTGTCATTGTTTCCCTCATGGTGAGCCTGCTTCCTTCCTTTGGGCAGAAAAGTCCTGAAGAATTGGCTGAGATCGTTACCGTGGCTCGTCGCGTCGACATGCCTCGCAAACAGGTGGCCGGCTCAATTACCATCATCACCGCAGAGGACTTGGCCCGCTTTCGCCAACCGGTTCTCTACGACGCATTGCGCAGAGTGCCCGGTCTTAGGATCGCACGCACCGGAGGGCCGGGACAACCGGTCAAGTTGTACCTTCGTGGAGCCGAACCTAGGCAAACGGTTGTATTGATTGACGGAGTCAGTCTCCGAAGTCCAAATGATCCCAATGGTAATGGTTACTTCTTGGGTAACTTATCCACAGCCAACATTGAGAGGATCGAGGTTCTGCGGGGCGGCCAAAGTAGCCTTTATGGACCCGACGCTGCAGGGGGAATCATCAACGTGGTTACAAAGCGGGGTAGGGGGGAACCGTCGGGTAACCTATCGGTGGAAGTTGGTTCCATGGATACTTTGCGGACTACTTGGTCCACTAATGGCTCCAAGGCTAGAGCAAGCTATTCGTTTGTCGCCGACCGCCATGAAACGGAAGGAGTTTCCGCCGCTCGTTCAGGTACGGAAACCGATCCTTACCAGAACGATTACCTCCAAGGCCGAATTGATTATCAATTGGGCGATGATTCAAAGCTGTCCGTTTTCGGTTTTCAAGCGGATGCCTTGTCGAACGCAGATAACTTTGCTGGGACTGACGGAAGCTATCCAACGAAGGAGAAAGCCTATTTGCTACGGACTCTTTGGGAGTTTGCACCTGAGGACAATGAGTGGTTTTCGGCCATCGGGGTTTCACGAAAAGGTTTTCGTTCGACGGATGGGTTCGGCTCTGTTTACCGAGGTCATACCACGGAGTTTGACTGGCGGTCTATAGTCCAACTGTCCGAACGCTTTTCCTTGGGATTTGGTATTGAGCATGCCGACGACCAAGGCAAAAGCAACTTCGGGCAAGACGTCGCCATGGGCATGTGGGGCGGGTATCTGAATGGAGCTATCGAAGTGAGCGAAGGTTTCTTCACGGAATTTGCGTTTCGTTACGACGAGAATGATCGCTACGACAGCAAGAGCACTGGGAAAGTGGCTTTTTCAAAAGCTTGGGACGATTGGCGAGCCTACGGGAATTTAGGCACCTTCTTTGTTGCTCCCAATGCCTTTTATTACACTTGGGCGTCGAATCCCTTTACTTTGAAGCCGGAGTCAGGCGCCAGCTGCGACCTAGGCCTTGAACGCAGTTGGTCGGAAGGTCGATGCCGCGCGGCATTCACTTTATTCGAGCGAAAAACGGAACAGGAATTCAATTGGAATAACCTAAAGGTCGTCAACGTCGACGTTGAGGCTCGAGGTATGGAAGGGGAATTGAGTTTTGCCTTGAGCGATTCGGTTGCCATCGATCTTGCTCTGACTATGCAGGAGACGCAAGACGTCGAGAAACAGCGCGATCTTTTCTCGCGGCCGGAAAAAATGTTTTCCGGAGTCGTTGACTGGCGCTCGTCGGATGATATCTTGGCAATGACTCTCGGCTTTCGATACGTTGGGTCCCGAACGGATGAAGGCCCTCAACCATCTCCTTCTTTCGCGGTTTGGGACTTGGGCTCCAGCTTCAGGATCAAGGATGACTGGGATATTCACCTGCGCATGGAAAATCTTTTCGACAAAGACTATGCGGAAATGGTGGACCCGAATGGAAATCCCTATGGGTCAGCGGGCCGAAGCGCCTTCCTCGGCGTCACTTGGCGTTATTGAGAACCCTCTTTTTCTGAGCAGACCGCGCAATGTCCATATAGAATCCATTCTCCGCCCGTCGCCTTGAATCCCACTGGCAATGTAGGAGAATCAGGTTCCCTGAAGTCGGGTTCTTCCTCCAAGGCGAAAAGTTTGTCGCATGAACGACAGCTGAAATGGATTTTCTGCCGACCATCGGCCCACTCGTAGCGAGTCGGTTGACCCGGATAGTCGATTCCAACCAAACAACCCTCTTCCGTCATCGATTGGATGTGCCGGTAGGAGGTGGCGAGTCCTAGCCCAGGTATTTTTTGCGTAGCTCGAAAATGAATTTCTCTTGGAGTCAGCGGACGTTCAGCAGCTCGAATGGTTGCCCGCAAGACTTCACCTTGACGAGTATTTCGTGACATCACTCAAATCAACTGCTTGCTTCGCTCATGTTTCTTCTCGTCTCTTCCCGCAGGGCTTCGATTTCCGGCTCGAGGCGTTTTCTTTCGGTCGCCGACATTCTCTCCGTATCGATGAAAAGAATGCCATTCAAGTGGTCGTGTTCATGCTGAGCGCAACGAGCAAGAAGTCCTTCGCATTCGAGGGCGTGGGGATTCCCCTCCAAGTCTTGGTAGGAAACCCGAACACGGCTAGGTCTAGTTACTTCCCCTCGAATATCAGGGAGCGACAAGCATCCTTCTTCCCAACTAATGTCTTCACCTAGGTATTCGATCTCCGGATTGACCAGAGCCATGGGCATCAATATGTCCGAAGGAAGCGTTCTTCCATCCAATACGCATTCAGCTATGGAGTCCGGGCTGGCTGCCCTTACGTCCATCACGAATATCCGAGCCAAGCGTCCCACTTGTTGAGCTGCCAAACCAATGCCGTCCATCTCGTACATGGTGTCCAACATGTCTTGAGCAAGTGAATGCAATTCCTCGTCAAAGGTGTCGACGGGCATGCCGGGTTGGCGAAGAATGGCTTCGTCAAATTTGGTAACTCGCAGAATCATGTTGAAAAGAGAAGTTAGCTCCAAGGCAGATCCTTGCAAACGAGAAATCGCTTGGTCCTTGAATCTCCAGAAACCCAAGAACCCCAGCTTCAAATATAAAATCAGGCACTTTTAAAAAAACCATGTTGCTTTCCCCTGAAACTGTTCATATTGCTGTGAACCCGAGGGCAAATGAGAGGGTCTTACGTACGAGATGGTTTGTTGTTGGCTGTGGCATTTGTTTTGCTTTTGGTCGGTTTGGCAACACCCGCTTTTTTTCGAGCAGTCTCTCCGGAAGCCTTGAAAAGCTTGGGGGAGGATTCTCCCGGATTATACGAAGAAGCGGATAAGTTGGTGGGCAACTCCAAGGTGGGAGCCTACGAGATGCTCAAGCGTTTGGATATCCCGAAGTCCGATGAGCTGGATAAGCGAATGGACAATATCCTATCCAACGGTGAAATTGATCAAACCATTGGTTCGCTGGCTGGAACCGCCTCCGCTTTCGACATCGCCAATTTCGAAACCTATTTCAAAGGTCTGGACCCTTTTAACCAAGCCAAGGGGCGAAATACCGCTTTTTTTGTTTTCAACCATGCCTATCGTCAAGGACACTTCGACAAGGAACTCGAATCCAAAGGCACTGAAAACGTCACCCAAATTCTCAAAAGCGTGCCACGTGACGACAGACCGGGAGCTTTCATCGTGGATCTATTGAACGATCCTTTGGTCCTGAATAATTCAGGAGTCAAGATCATTGAAATCCAGCACACTCGAATCCACAAATACAAAGAAGGAGGGAAATCAGTTGAGGAAAAAGTGCGTGATTTCCCATCTTTCGTAGGCAGGCGAATTGCATTATCCGTTGCCAAGTTACCCATCACTGGTGATGGGCAAAAAGATTTGGACACCATTACCGCGGCATGTCGCTCCAAAGCGCGGCAACAACTAGAGAGGGAAGGGCTTGAAATTGAAAGGTTTGTTTTAAGCAAAATCCAAAAGAACTCGGACGATAATCAGACAGAGATCACTCTAACACCTCAAAATGCAACGGTTTCATCGACGTTGACAGGCAGTGCGCTCAGGGAAGTGGCTTCGAACTTTCAGGAACTGACTGTCGGTTCGATAGACAAGGACGCCTATCGCGTCGTTGTCATAGGAGGGATTTTGGGGCCGGAAGGAAAGGTTGAGCTGCATGGTCGATGGATGCCATTTCCCATGCTCAAGCCTACGATGCTTGGTACCGCAATGTTCGTGCAGATGTCTAAGCTCGATGGCGGCGACGACCCCGGTCGCGAACTGGGCACCTTGTCCACCAAGATGCTGCAGGGAGACCTTTACAGCAAAGAGCGTTTGCGAGTCGCATATTGGTCCTTGTATCAATTGGCAAGTCGCCTGAACTGGGGACAAATGGCGGAAGTCTTGGGTTCGTGCTCCAACCTTCAGGCCATTGATGACTTGGCGACCCTTGTGCGTCTGGCTCACGGGCGCACTTCCGAGCTCGCGAGCAAATTAAAACAACTGAAGACCGACTCCAGTGAGTCGGCCCAGTCGGAAAGAGTCAGTCTTGAGCGCTTGCTGAAGGAAGCGCGGAATGATTCAGAGATCGACGTCGCCACGGTGTATGCCGCTTCATTGCTTTGCGATGACCCATCCGCAGTGCTTCATTACATTCATTCCTATCCTGCTGGTGGGGAAGAAAAGGAAGCGCGGGCTTTGGCTGATTTACGATTTGCCATTGCTCAAGGAAAGGAGAGCTTGAACTACCTGCTCGAGCTTGGTTTGCCTGTTTACGAACCAGGTGTGGCAATGAGCACTCTGTCGGGACTCTTCCCTGTAGTGGGTGGAGACGGCTTGGTTCGTCTTTCCCATTCTTATCGAAAGACGGCTTTTTTCCTCAAGGGTTTGGCTTTTGCAACCTCCTTCATGCTCGTGACCATGGCGCTTGCCGGGATCTTGCCCGAAGCAAATTACCGACACGGTCTCAAGGCGAGGAAGAGCTTGCGCTTTTGTCGTAATTTAACCTGTGGAGCATTCGGCTCTTTGTTGGTGTTTTTATGCCTTGAACCTGCCCTGCTTCAACCCTCCTTCGAAGCACATTCGCGCGCGGGGTTTAACTTCTCGCTTGCGAATTTGATTCCAATGGGCAGTAGTCAAGACATGACAGAAGATAATTTGACGTTGGTCACAGCCCTCGTCGCGGGAGGGTTTCTTTTAATGCAGATAATTATATACGTTTTCTGCCTGATGAGAATTTCGGAGGTGCGTAAACAATCGGGCGAACCCGGTCTCAAGCTCGAGCTCCTCGATAACGAGGACAACCTGTTCGACTTGGGCTTGTACGTTGGTCTCGGCGGCACCGTCTTGTCCCTTGTTTTGCTTCTCATTCTCGACGTCAAGCAGGATGCATTGATTGGAGCTTATGCTTCCACTTTGTTCGGTATCATTTTCGTCGCGATCCTGAAGATTTTCCATGTCAGGCCTTATCGAAACCAATTGCTCGTCGCCCGGGCAAAGGAATCTAAAATATGAATCGTAGTCTTCTTCTTATCGCTTGCGATTTCCTGCTGCTCAGCATTCTTGCCTTGGCGAGATTCGACGTCCCCAAGGATGCTGAGATACCAGTTGATGGTCAGAAGGTAGTAAGTAACGATATAGTTGATCAAAAGAGCGATGGCCAAAACTACGACGACGTCGTTGCGGATCTCGAGGAGGTCAACGAATCTTTGGAGGGCAATCTAGACGTCGATCAGAAAGATTTAAGGGATCAAGCGAACCTGCTTAAAGCCGAAAAACAAGACTTGGCTCAGGCAACGGAGCAACTCAAGGCTGAACTGGCCGCCATAGATGATGAATTGGCCGCAAAAAAAGCGGAGCTAAATCGTAAGGATTCCGACCTGCAAGACATTCAAAGAGACTTGAAGGACGTTGCTCAGGATCGAGAGGCTTTGGCGCAAGCCAAGAATCAGCTTGAGGCCAAAACCCGTAAACTCGAGGCTGAACGCGCAGCCTTGGCCAAAGA
>CEUS01200250.1_pt1 | contig 13698 bp, 16 predicted proteins | sample 427031 | NCBI WGS metagenome assembly CEUS01 (sample SAMEA2622837, study PRJEB7988) | marine metagenome | biome: marine biome (ENVO:00000447); feature: marine epipelagic mixed layer (ENVO:xxxxxxxxx); material: "saline water (ENVO:00002010), including plankton (ENVO:xxxxxxxx)" | depth 140 m | reverse complement strand
CCCCTGCCATCCGACTGCGGGATGGAACGAGCACCAGGGATCGGAACTGCCGAAGTCGTACCCGAGTCGGTTGAAGATTCCCGCCTGCACGATGGCCAGAAAGTGGAAGAACCAGATGCTGAAGAGGACCTCGGACCGCGTGAAGTAGCCGAACGTGAACGTCATCAGGCTGAACGCGAAGATGACGTTCGGAATGTGTGGACTGAGGGTGAAGATGTATTTGCCGGGTCTGCCGCTCAGGATAGGGAACAGGGGAAGGCCCGTGATAAACCAGGTGGTGATGTTCCAGCAGAAGATGCAGAAGGTGATCGCGAACCCGATCCGGAACAGGCGATGCTTCAGGAGCACCGAAAGCTTGCCGGATTCACCCGAGGCGCCGGTCAGCTGGAGGAGCGCGGACGCGATAGGAAAAGCGAGTTTCTCGTAATCCATCCACTGCTTGCGGAACAGCACACTGACGCACAAGTTTACGATCAGCACGGACACGATGAGGAGCGACCACCAGAAGGCGGGTGTGACCCAGGCGGACCAGGGCACCGATTGTCCCGGGGGAAGTCCTTCGTAGAAGCCACGCACGAGGTCTCTGTCCGGGATGATGGCCCAGGAGGGGAGGTATTGAAGCAGCAGTTCCTCCCATCGGTTTTCTGGTGACGCAAAGTAGTGGGGGGCCGTGATCACCCCCAGCAGGTAGCCGGAAAGCCCCTCGCCCTGCATCCAGGACGCCACCATCGACATACAGCAAACCGTGAGAAGCTCAGAGGGGGACAAGCCTCTGCCGCGTGATTCGAGAACCACATTCACCAGCAACAGGATCACGAAGGGGATGAGCATCCCGACGGACAGGTGCATATGATCCGCACGCGAAGACTGGACGATGAGGCTGCTGTAGGCCGGCCACAGGTTCGCGAGCGTGGACAGGGCGATGCCGATGAGAAGGGCGCGTTTGGTCAAGGTCGAGACACCGATTCGATTCGGTTTAACGATTTTGCGCGAAAAATGACCGTTCAGACTAAGGAAGATCGGATGGGACCGCAAGTAGGCGAACGTTTTCGTGGGTGGGAGAGTTGAGCGAGCTGGATACGGGCATCGTTGTCGTCTATCTCCTTGCGGTGGGATCGATCGGTATCTACGTCGCCCGGCTGACGAGGACATCGACGGACTATTTTCTGGCGGGTCGATCGATCCCTGGATGGGTGGTCGGCTTCTCCCTGATCGGAACGATCGCTGGGAGCGGGACGATCATCGGTCACCCCGGCGAGGTCTTTCGTTCGAATATGTGGGGTCTGGCGACGCTGGTGATGTTGCTTCCCGTGATGGGATTCGTCGCGAGATACGTGATCGTTTTCTATCGCCGGACGGTCGGGATGAGCGTCTACGGGTATCTCGAGCAGCGATTCGGGTATTTCGCACGGCTCTACGGGACGCTGTCGTTCGCCCTGAATCGGATCCTGGACGTCAGCATCACGTTCTACTTTCTCGCGGTCGCGATCTCGAGCCTGTCGGGGTGGACGATCCCAGAAGTGATCTGTGTCGTCGGTAGTTTGACCGTGGTCTACACACTCGTTGGGGGCATCACAGCGGTGGTCTGGACGGATGTGGCGCAGAGCCTGCTTCTGATCGGGGCTGGTCTCCTGTGCCTGGGTGTGGCGCTGTTCGGGGCAGGCGTCGGTCCAGGGGCGGTCGTAGGACACGCTTTCGATACGGGGAAATTTTCGTGGGGAAGCTGGTCGTTCAGTCCGAGGTCAGACAACGTCTGGACGTTTCTGATGCTGAGCAAAGTCTGGGCATTGCAGCGGTACGCGACGGACCAGCATATGGTCCAGCGCTACCTGATCGCGCGTTCGGACCGGGAGGCGGTCCGCGGCGCGTGGATGGCCGCTTGCGTGAGCTTTCCGGTCTGGTTTCTGTTCGCGACGGTCGGCGCGTGCGTGTGGGCGTTCTATGACCTTCAGGGTGGAGCGCCGGCCGAAGTGCTCGCCGATCCGTCGGCACTGATGCCGGTATTCATCGGGACGGAGCTGTCGACGGGCGCGATCGGCCTGATCGTGGCTGCGGTGCTGGCGGCGGCGATGTCGAGTCTGGACTCGGATATGAACAGCATAGCGACCGCAGTCGTCGATGATTGTTACAACCGTCTGCGTCCCGAGGCGGACGATCGCGCGAGGCTTCGTGTCGGGAGATGGGTCGTCTGCGCTTCGGGTGCCCTGTCGGTTGGAGCGGCGCTTCAATGGGTGGGAGTCCAATCGGCCGTTGGGTTGATGACGGAACTGTTTTCGGTGGCGGCGGCGGGCGTGCTGGGCCTGTTCCTGGTCGGGATGCTGATGCCGTCCGTCGACCGAAGAGGCGCGGGTGTGGCCATCGGTGTGACGGTCGTGTTTACGGCGTGGTCCACAGCCACGGCCGTGACGATCCCGGCCCTGGGAAACCCGCTGCTCGATCTGGGGAGCTACAACTACGATTTGAATACGAAGCTGATCGGCGTGATCGGAACGCTGCTCTTTGTGGCGGTGGCCTGGACGGCCCGGGATCGATCAGCCGTTCCCTCGGTTCTGACGATCCGATCCCAGGAGAAAGCCGCCTGAACTGCCTGCGACGGCTCATCGCCTTCCATTCGGATAATTGAACAAGGAGAAAGGAATGACCGGCCACAGCCACATCGACATCGAACCCGGATTGAAGGTAGCGGCCCAGATGGGTCCGGAGCCGACGGATGAAGAGATGGCGTTCGTGCGGCAGATGGGCATTGAATATGCGGTGACCTGGATCGATCCGATCAAGGCGAGTCCAGAATACTATCGAGCCAGGCGCGAACACTTCGAGGCGGGGGGAATCCACCTCTACGGGCTGGGGAACCGTAGCGTGCACAACGTCGATGCGATCACGCTGAACCTTCCGAACCGGGACGAGAAAGTCGAGGAGTACAAGACACACATCCGAAACCTCGGACAGGCGGACATCCCCTACACGACGTACGCACATATGGCTAACGGGGTATGGAGCACGCCGAGAGAGGCGACGCGCGGCGGTGCGTCGGCGCGAGCGTTCGACAGCGATCGGCTGGACGAAGCGACGGGATGGGGATACGAGGGCTCGGGACGGACGCACGAGCGCGAGTACACGGAAGAGGAGATCTGGCACAATTTCGAAACGTTCATCGCCGAGGTCGCCCCGGTCGCGGAGGAAGCGGGCGTCCGAATCGGTATCCATCCCGACGATCCGCCGGGCATCCCCCTCGGCGGCGTGCCGCGACCGATCTTCAGCAGCTTCGATGGCTACGAGCGCGCGATGCAGATTGCGGACAGTCCGAACGTCGGGCTCTGTCTGTGCGTCGGGTGTTGGCTGGAAGGTGGCGAGGCGATGGGGAAAGGCGTTGTTGACACGATTCGTCACTTCGGCGGACAGGGGAAGATCTACAAAGTCCATTACCGAACGGTCGATCGCCCGTTGCCTCACTTTGTGGAAACATTCGTCGACGACGGCTACTTCGATATGTACGAGGCGATGCGGGCCCTGGCAGAGGTCGGCTACGACGGAACGCTGATTCCGGATCACATACCGCAGATGGGGGACGACAACCGGCTCGGTACAGCCTACACACTGGCTTATATGAAGGCGTTGCAGAAGCGAGCGGAAGACGAGGTTGGATAGAAACGATATCCGATTGCAGATGTAAGACGTCTGAGATGGAACAGCCTTCTTTCTGATTTCGGATATCTCTGATCTGATTTCGGATTTCAGATTCCCTTCGAGATCATCACATTGGACAGCAAGGTAGAAGCGATATCCGGTTGCAGATGTAAGGCATCTTTGAGATGAACGGCTTTCTTCCTGATTTCGGGTCTCCCTGATCGGATCTCTGATATCGTGTTTTCTTCGATCATCACCCTTGGAACGACACCTTGCCTGACTCCCTGGAAACTGCAAGCAATCTGTTACAACAGGCCATCGACCGAAGAGAGATCACGGCGGCGGGGCTGGTCGTGCTCCGGCACGGTGAACCGGCGATCGAGGCGGGATTCGGCCATCAGCACCCGACCGATCGGAGCCACCCGGTTACACCGGACTCGGTCTTCCTGCTGGCGTCGATCACGAAACCGGTCACGGTGTCGGCCCTCATGTTACTCGTGGAACGCGGCTGCGTGTCGTTGGGAGATCCGGTGAAACAGCATCTGCCGGAGTTCCAGGGGGAGGACCGCGCCCGAATGCGTGTGAGTCATCTTCTGACCCACACATCCGGAATGCCGGATATGCTGTCCAATAACGTCGAACTTCGGAAAGCCCACGCGCCACAGTCGGAGTTCGTGAAGCACGCCCTTCGGGCGCCGCTGGGATTCGAACCCGGGACGGGGTTCAGTTACCAGAGCAAAGGGATCTTGCTGGCCGCCGAGATTACCGAGCGGATCACCGGCAAGCGGCTGCGCGATTTCCTCGCAACCGATTTCCTCGGGCCCCTGGGGATGGAACGATCGTCGCTCGGGCCGGGTGGGCGAAGGATCGAGGAAACGGTCTACTGCGGCGTGGACTCGGAGGACGAACGGTTCACGAGCGACTGGGGCCCGAACAGCGACTACTGGCGGGGGTTCGGCTGTCCGTGGGGTGGGCTGCACGCATCGCCGCGAGACGTCGCGCGATTGATGCAGGGGGCTCTTACGGGTGCCGTGCTGGCACCGGCAACGTGTGCACGTATGCGACAGAATCAGAATGTCCATCTGAGTGCGCCCTGGGGCCTGGGTTGGGGCCTCCGCGATTCGAGGGCCTGGAACTATTTCGGTAACCTGTGTTCGGCCCAGACGTTCGGCCACACGGGCGCGACCGGCACCGTGGCCTGGGCGGATCCCGTGACGCAGACGGTGTGTGTGGTCCTGACGAATCAGATGGTGGGTGAGGGGTGGTTGTTGCGGCGCGTTTCGAACGCGGTGGCGGCCGCAGTGGGCAATGCAAAATGAAAAGTGCAAAAGGCGGCGTGCGCGATGCGATGCCCGAGCTGGAGCGAGATCTGACGTTCCATCCGGTTGTAAACGTAACCCCCAGTGTGTTGTCGTCGGGGCAGATTCGGGATTTCAACGAACGTGGGTTCGTCTTTCCGATCGAGGTTTTTTCGGCCGGCGAAATCGCATACCATCGCCGGGTTTTCGACGAGGTGGCGGATGAAGCGATGGCCAAGGGATGGGGCGCTTACTCGATTAACGGGTGGCACACGCACGTTGGGGCCATCTGGGACCTGGTGACCGAGCCGCGCATTCTCGATGCGGTCGAAGACCTGATCGGGCCCGACATCGTCTGCTGGGGTACGCACTACTTCGCGAAGATGCCGGGGGATGTGAAGCGCGTGTCCTGGCATCAGGATGCATCTTACTGGCCACTGACGCCGAGCAAGACCGTGACCGTGTGGCTGGCGATTGACGATGCCGATGAAGCGAACGGGGCAATGCAGCTGGTACCGCGGTCGCACATTCACGGGCAGATCGATTTCGAACAGAGCGCTCCCGAAGAGCAGAACGTGTTGAATCAGTCTGTCGCCGAACCACGGGCCTACGGGGACGACCCGGTGATGGTTTCGGTGAAGGCGGGCCAGATGTCGTTGCATACCGATCTGTTGCTCCACGGGTCCGAGCCCAACCGGTCTGAACGGCGCCGCTGCGGGCTGACGATGCGGTTCGTCCCGCCGGATGTGCGGGCGTATCGGGGGTGGAACCTGAAACGCGCCGTGGTGTGTCGTGGTCGAGATCGGAGCGGTCACTGGATCCACCATCCGAGACCGACGTTCGATCGCATTCCATCGCCGGATCCAGGATGACGTCGCTGAACGAATCCCACTGGAGGTTTGATTGGTTCGACTTGGATTAATCGGATGTGGAGGCATCAGCCAGAAAGCTCACTTGCCCGGCATCGAGGTTCTGGCGGAGGTCGTCGGTGTCAGCGCGATTGCAGACGTCGTGGAGGAGAACCTGCTGACAGTGGGTGCTTGTCTGGATGTGGGACGAGAAGACCGATACACGGACTACCGGGAAATGCTGGCCAGCGGAAAGGTGGATGCGGCCCTGATCGCGACTCCGCACAATTTACACGCGGAGCAGGCCGTCGAGACGGCGGAAGCCGGCCTGACGATCATCGCTGAGAAGCCAATGGGGCTCACGCTCAAAGAGGCGGATCGGATCGTTGAAGCTGTAGAGAGGAATCGTGTAGCGTATACCATCTGCCACAACTTCCTGTTCACACCAGGAACACGTCGGGCACTCGAACTCCTGGATGACAGTTTCGGTGCGCGTGTTTACGGCCGAACCAAATCGCTTTTCTCAAAATCGCGAGAGCAATCCGATCCCGAGACGGTCTGGCGTAGCCGGGCGTCGGCGGGGGGTGGATGTATCAGCGACACGGCCTACCACGAGATTTACGTGCTCGAGGCGATGATGGGATCTCCCATTCGGTACGTGGAGGGGCGCCTGCGGTCGGGCTTCCTTGAACTCGACGTGGACGACCTCGCTCTCCTGCTGTTCGAGCACGAAAACGGAGCCGTTTCGACGCTGTCGACATCGTGGGGTGCGGCTGCGGTCGGACCGAACGAGACTTCCAATCTGTGTGAGGTACACGGTCGCGAACGAGCCATCCGCGTCGACCGAAGAGGGCGGGGCCTCTACACGCGTGAGCGCGAAGCCGGGGACTGGGTCGAGGTCGACATCCCGGAGTTTGCGGATATGGATCCGCTCGAGCAGGCCCGATCGGGGCACGCAGGCTACTTCGCGGCAGTGTTCGAGGCGGTGGCGACCGGGCGTCCCCTGCCGACTTCGATCGAGGATGCCCGCCGGAACCTTGCCATTATCGAAGCCGCCCGAATGGCGAATGAGTCGCGCAGCACCGTCGATGTCACCACCTTGAGCTGAGTCTTCGGCAGCGAGCGCAGGCCTCTGCCTCCCGGCCTGCGCCAAGGCTCCGGCCCGGCAGGCTGCCAGTTTGTCCACGAAGGATGTGTAACCACCACAAAAGCACTGCCCGTTTTTTAGCAAAGCGTATCCGAAAAAGGAATAACCAATGCGCCCCTACATAGACTGTCACAACCATATCGGCCGAACGATCGACCGCGTGCCGCCTGTCGGGCAAACGACCTCAATGTGTCTTCAGCGGTTTTCGGAGACGAACATCGTTGCCGCAATCAGTGCCCCAACCGCAGTGGGTAGTCCTATTGTGCGGGGAATCGAGGACATTCGCCATCAGAACGAGGTGATCGGCCGGGCCATTAAGGACTTTCCGGATCGATTCCCGATCGGTCTGGCTCTGATCGAGTCGAGGTTCGGCAAACTGGGGATCGAAGAAGCGGAAAAAGCGATGCGGGACTACGGTCTGTGTGGGCTGATGGGCCATCCGCCGATCGGGCCGTGGTGCATCCCGTTTGTCGAAGCGGCCGCAGCCAGGGACGGACTCGTGAACCTGCATATGCACAACCCGTTGATGGTCGAAATCGCCGAGATGTTTCCGACGACGACGTTCATCTGTCACGCGAGTACGTTCGCGGAGGAAAAGCTGGCGAAGTTCGACAACATCTGGTTCGAGGTTGTTCAATATCCGGACGGACAGGGCACGGACTGGGATTTCAAACGTGCGGCCGACAAGCTGGGCAGAGAGAGGCTGATTTTCGGAGCCGATCTTCCTTACTACGACTACCGGGTGCTGCAACACACGATCGAAGAGGCGGACATCGACGACGATCTGAAAAACCGGATCGCGTTCGAGAACATCATCCCGCTGATCCAGAAGTATCGCCCGGGCTGGACGATGCCGGACGCTTTCGTCGAGCCCCATCGTGTCTACGATTCGGAGGAGCTCTGGGAGGTGAACCCGGAGAATCCTGTCCGGCTGGCCGCCTATGCGTGAGGATCGATGAACGTTCGGCGCAACATACCCCCACACGATCCGGACGATCGAGCACACGTGGATTCCGCTCGAGGATGGAACTCGCCTGGCTGCACGGATCTGGCTTCCCGATGATGCGGTCGACGATCCAGTGTCCGCCGTATTGGAGTATCTGCCCTATCGAAAGAACGACGGCACTGTTGTCCGGGACGCGTTGCGTCATCCGTGGTTCGCCGGCCACGGGTATGTATCGGTACGGGTGGATATGCGAGGATGCGGCGACTCGGACGGGTTTCTGGCGGACGAATATCTCCCGCTCGAGCAATCAGACGGGCTCGAAGTATTGTCGTGGATTGCCGCACAAGCCTGGTGCACCGGGAAGGTGGGGATGTCCGGAAAGTCCTGGGGTGGATTCAACTCCCTTCAGATTGTGGCCCACGATCCCCCGGAACTGGGGGGCATCATCACACTCTGCTCGACCGACGATCGATACTCCGACGACGTTCACTACCGGGGTGGATGCGTTCTGGCTGAGAAGATGCTCTACTGGAGTTCGACGATGCTGGCCTACGATGCCCGGCCTCCGGACCCGAAATATGTCGGGGAGAGATGGCGGGATCGGAGCAGGGTTTGATCCGAGTAGCGCGAATGAAATCTTCATTCCCTAGCGGACGGGTGAAATCCGAGCTGGCTCGAAGGAGGTCGTGGGTGAATCGAATCGGAAACCTGTTTGTGTGCCTCGCATTCGTTTCTTTGTAGCCCGGTCCCCGACGATGTCAGCGACCCGCAGAACCTGTGGCTGGGGCGACCCCACTGGCGTTCAGTCGTCAGAACCTTCCAGCGCTCGTCCTGGAGGATGGCATCTTCCTGGTCGGCGGGCTTGCCCGGCCCGCGAGCGAGGTGACCACGCTCAGAGACGTGAGCGTCTATCGTCCGCGGACGGATGTCTGGGAAGTGGGCACGTCGATGCCGAGCCCCCGCTCTTTCGAGGGCGGGGCGGTGGTAGGCCACCGCATCTACATCGTCGGTGGGTTCTCCAGGGGAGACTTCGCGAGTTCCCGGGTGTGGATCTTCGACGGATTGCAGGACGAGTGGTCCCGGGCCCCCCGGCTGCTGCGCTGAACGGGATCATCTATACGTTCGGGGGGAGTCGAGGAGACACGCCTGTCGATGTTGTCGAATTCTACAATCCCGCGACCAACCAGTGGAGGTCGGCGGGCCCGATGCCGCTACCGTTGAGTGCCCAGTCGGCGGTGTCTCTGGGAAATCGCATTTATCTGTTCGATGGGGTGGCATCGGAGGGTGGATTGCTTCGCCCCGACGTCTGGCGTTATCATCCGGGGTCCGACGAATGGAATGCGCTGCCCTCGCCGATGCTCACACCCAGGCAGGGTATGGCGGCAACTGTTTTCGACGGGCGAATCCATTTGATCGGGGGGGCGGAGGGTGGGTTCGACCCAAGCGATGCCAACGAAATCTTCGTGCCATAGGTGAGAACGGATGAATTTACCTGCAACTTCGGATGTGTTGAGTAATGAGGATCTGTCCTTCTGGGAAGCGAACGGCTATGTGATCGTTCCGAACGCCGTGCCCCAGGCCAATCTGGACGCGATGATCCAGACGATCTGGGATTTTCTCGAGGTCGACGGTGACGATCCCGAGCAGTGGTTTCACCACCCGCCACGTGGTCGGGATGGACTTCCGGAATCTCCGATCTCTCTGGCGGGGATGGTGGAAGTCTATCAGCGCCAGGCCCTGTGGGACAACAGACAATATCCACGTGTCTACGAGGCCTTTCGCCAGATCCTCGATGAAGAACATCTGTGGGTAAGTCTGGATCGAGCGAATATGAAACCCCCGGCAAACCCGGATTCACCGGAATGGGACCACCCAGGTATGATTCACTGGGACGTCGACACGTCGCAGGACCCGATTCCGTTCGGCGTTCAGGGCGTGCTTTACCTGACGGATACGAGCGTCGATCAGGGCGGCTTCCAATGCGTGCCGGGATTCCACCGGACGTTCGAAGACTGGGTGAAGACACAACCCGACGATCGCAATCCTCGGCAACCTGATCTGGATGGGCTGACCGTGGAGGCGATTGCGGGCAAGGCGGGCGATCTGCTGATCTGGCATCGTCTTCTCGCACACGGGAACGGTCGCAACACAGCGGATCGCCCTCGTCTGGCTCAGTACATCACGATGAGTCCGGCTAACTACGACGATGAGGCGATGCGCGAAGAACGCGTGACGGCCTGGCGCGAATGTCGCCCAGGGCCTCGATGGCCTGGCGATCCGAGAAGGCGGGAGGAAAGGCAGGGGGAGCGGGCGGAGCTTACGGAGCTGGGGCGGAAGCTTTTGGGAGTGGAGGTGTGGTGAGTAGGTTCGAGAAATGAAAACTGAAAAATGAAAAATGAAAAACGGATCGAAGTCCTTCGGATGAGGTCGTCTATGGATGAAAGAGAAAGATATTTCTGGGATCTAACGGGCTATCTCGTGGTTCGGGATGTGCTCACGAAGGACGAGGTGCAGGAGGCGAACGAGGCGATCGATGACTACTCGAAGCAACTGCTGCGAGAGGGGATGGACAACTCGGACAGGGGGAAGCGCAAGGTTTTTGGGGGAAAGGTCGTCAGGACGGACAATGCGTATCCCGAATTTCTCCGGATTCCAGAACCGTTATCCACGCCCTTTCGAAAGATGCTGGTCCATCCGGCCATCGTCACGCGGCTACGCGAGATGTGCGGCAAGGGGTTCAGGCTCGATCACGGGCCCGAACTGATCGCGCATACCCGGGGCGTCGAGGGGTTGCGGCTGCACGGGTCGGGGAATCGACATAAGCCCTATGTTGCCTATCACCATCAGGGCGGCGATTCTTTCTGTGGCGGAGTCACCGTTTCGTGGCAGTTTGCGATCGCTGGACAGGGTGACGGGGGATTCGCCTACGTGTCGGGGAGCCACAAATCGAAGTTTCATATGCCGGACGATCTGAAGTACTTCCGGGATCACAAGTTCGCTGTCCGGCAGGCGGAGGTCCGGGCGGGTGATGTACTTTTCTTTATGGATGGCGCCCAGACTCACGGTACGTTCCCCTGGAAGGCCGCCCATCAACGGCGCTCGGTGCTCTACAAGTATACGTCCCGTGCATCGTCGCGATCGGGCATCGCGGAAAACCTCGCGCCCCCTGAAACTTACTGGGACGAAACGGTCACGGAGGGGATGACGGACGCGCAGAAGGCTGTGATGTGGGGGCCGTATTCCAACTTTCACGAGGAGTTGCCCTACCTCGACGTGCAGGAGAATGGTGCCGTCGAGTCCGTCGAGTGTACGGACCCCAGGGACATTTGGAGCGACAATCGGGGATAAGCGAGATCTGGAGAAAAAAGAACGGCCGATGCGCGTCTATGCGCATCGGCCGTTCGTGTGACTTCGGGGATGTCCGTCAGGAACCGTCGATTTCCTCGTTTCTGTCGAGCTGATCTTCGAGATCGTCCTTCAACTCTTCCAGCTCAGCCTCGACCTTGGTTTTCTCGGCACTGAGATCCTGGAGTTGCGCTTCCGCACTCTGACGCTGAGCGTAGAGTGCTCCGTGATCGGCTTTCAGTTTGGCGTGGTTCGTTTCGAGCTCGGTAATTTCGAGGCTCAGCTTCTGCTGGTGACGGGCGGTCCACCATTTTGAGAGAAGAACCAGTGCCAGGAGATCGAGAGTGACGACTTCAAGGAACATATCAGGTCGCTACTTATCTCGATTGAATTGCTTCTTGTAACTCTTCATCTCCAGTTGTTCCTCCTCTTTTTCCGCTTGAGAAAGCTGGCGCTCGAAATTGGAGATGTCCATTTTGAGATTCGAAATCGTCACACGAGCCTCTTCACATTGCTCACGAGCGCTCCTGGACAATTTCGTCTCGTTCGAGATTGCCTCGTAGAGCTTGCCGTTCCGCTCCTTGAGCTGCTTGATCTTGGGCTGAGAACCTTCGATGAAGCGACTGTACTTCATCACGATTATAGGTAGATTAAGGAACAGCAAATGACAGCACCAAGCGCCCAAATCATCGGAGCTTCTCCCCGGGTCGTGCGTTTTGAGTGCGGTTGAGTCCTAACTCGCGGTACCTGCGCAAGTCACACTAATTTGGATGGAAAGTCAATCGTGGCGAACTGCAACATCCGAGTCAATGGAGCCTTTTGGAAGGAGCCCTGGAGTGATCAGATCTGGGAGACGAGTTCTGGTTTTCAGTGCCCACGCGGCCGATTTTTGTTCCAGAGCGGGTGGAGCGATCCTCCGTTTCGTGGACGCCGGGTGTGATGTTCAGATTTACGACCTGACCTACGGCGAAAAGTGCGAATCTCCCGCGGTTTGGAACGACCACGCCGAGATCAGCGTGGACGAGGTCAAAGCCATTCGCAGGGAGGAAATTCTGGTTGCTGCGGAGATTCTGGGCGCGCCGATCGACTGTCTGGACTACGATGACAGCCCGCTGCTGCTGGGCCCGGAACGGCGGGCGCAACTTCTGGAGATCATTCGTGGATTCAGACCCGATCTCGTGCTGACCCACTGGATCGACGACTACCTACATCCGGACCACGTGGAGACGGTCCAGGCCGTTCTATGGGCGAGCCGCTACTGCTTCCGGCCCGGGATTCAGACGGACCACCCTCCGTGCGCTGCTCCGGAAGTTGTCTGCTTCGAGCCGATTGCGGGCGCGGCGCCGGTGGTTGGCTACGTGCCCAATCTATATGTGGACGTAACTTCGGTGTTTGAGCGGAAGAAGTCGGCGCTCAGGGCGCTGGCCACACAGCCTGAACTGCCGGAGCGATACGAGATCATCGCAAGGTACAGAGGTCTTGAAGCGCAGATGTCTGCGTGGATGAAGCCTTGTGAGATGGCCGAAGCCTATTGTCGCTTGGGAACGGAGGCGGCTCCTTGAGGGGGATCGGAGGTCAATTCATCCTCTTGGAGACCTCGTCTTCGTCTTCCTGGTTGGCCACGACGCGGATGATCTTTTGCGCTTTGTCCTCATACATATTGGGGACCTTGACGAGAAAGCGCTCCAGCGTCCTCGAAGCAATTTCGTTCTGGTTGGCTTCTGGGTCTTCCTCCCGGACTGAAAAGAGGATGTTGTCGGCCATTCTCAGAAGGCTCTCCTTGGACAGATCGCCCGATCCATTGGAGATGGTCACGCTGGGGTCGGGGTCGAGGGACTCCTCGCTGCGGCCGAGCGCCAGGAGCAGGGTCCGCGCAGTCGTAAGAACGTCCTGAAGCTGGGCCTCAACGATTTCGACGTCTTTCTTGCTTCGTCGGACCTCACGAGCGCGATCGGAAACGTTCCTGCTGATGATGTACAGGATTTCGGCCAGTCGCTGGGCGCCCCGACGCGCCAGGAACTGATAGACGTTGAGCACTGCGAGTGCGAAGCAGACCAAACTGAGCAGTGCGGTTATCCTAAGTGACATTTTGACCTCCTTATCCTTCCAGATCGACGGGATAAAATCGCCGTATTTCGGGGAAGGCACACGGCAAGTTTGCAATCATCCTGCCGATCCGGAAAGCGATCTGGATCACCAAGATGGAAAGAAACGGCCGGATCGGTTTCCAGACTGGAGGGTGAGCTGTGGGTGACCCCGGCATCTTGGCGCGGTTTTTAGGCAGAAACACCGGAGGATCGGATGAAAGTACTAGTGATCGGTGGGACGCGGTATATGGGCAGGTTGGTCGTCGAGCGACTGCTCGACAGAGGGGACGAGGTGACGATCTTTTCACGCGGCCAGACCCAACCTCCGTGGTGGGACCGGGTCGAACACATATCTGGCGACCGGTCGGACCCGGTTTCGTTTCGGGACGGGCTCGGCCGC
>CEUS01028979.1_pt1 | contig 13704 bp, 8 predicted proteins | sample 427031 | NCBI WGS metagenome assembly CEUS01 (sample SAMEA2622837, study PRJEB7988) | marine metagenome | biome: marine biome (ENVO:00000447); feature: marine epipelagic mixed layer (ENVO:xxxxxxxxx); material: "saline water (ENVO:00002010), including plankton (ENVO:xxxxxxxx)" | depth 140 m | reverse complement strand
CGGTCAGGTGGCGATCTGCCTCGGGCGGTGGCATTCGTTCTTGGGGATCTTCCTGTGATATGCGGAAAAATAGTTCACTGTTTTCAAGGTCTCCTGGAGCAACGACCTTGTAGCCATCCAGATCAGCAAAGAGGCCATTCCTGGTGTCCAATCGCAGATTCCCTTCTCTATGCTTGGCGTCTGGTCCATGGCACTGGAAGCAGTTGTCCGACAGGATGGGGCGGATGTCCCTGTCAAAATCGAACTTTGCATAACCTCCTGAAAAGGAAATCGAAATCAAGCAGGCTACCAAAGAAAGACTTCCGATGGGTCGATTTGATCTGGATCTTGTTTTGAACATGAACAAAGGAGAGAAGTCGGCTCGGATCTGCCGAACCTAAGACGGGTAAAGCCTATTGGCGGTTAAGTTAAAATGCATCCTAGGTTCAAACCCTTTCCCGGTCAATACTGCTGTTTAGCATCCTTTTTTGCTCCGGGTGTTTAGAATTGACCGTCGCCGATTCCGTAAATATTCAAAATCTAAAATTTTAGACCTAAAAACAGTGAATATTACTCCCATTTGAATTCACTGTGATGGCACTTTGGAGGTAACAATTTACAATTCTGAAGCAAACTATGACATCCGTTCCACAAAAAGACTATCGCCTCCCACTAACCATCATGATGTTGCTGGAAATCGCCATCTGGGGTGCCTGGCAACCGAAGATTTTTGCGTACATGGGTATGCTTGGTTATACTAGCTGGCAAATGAGCCTGGTAGGGGCAGTCTTCGGCATCGCTTCGATCGCTGGGATCTTTTTTAGCAATCAGTTTGCCGATCGTAACTTTTCGGCTGAACGCTTCTTGGCATTCAGTCACTTGGTCGGAGGGATCGCTCTCATAGCAGCTTCTTTTGTTACCAACTTTTGGGGATTCTTTGCCCTGTTTCTCATTTATGGATTGCTTTACGTGCCAACAATATCCGTGACCAACTCATTGGCCTTCGCAAATTTGCAGGATCCGGCCAAAGACTTTGGAATCGTGCGCATGGGCGGGACGGTCGGTTGGATCGTGGTAAGCTGGCCTTTTGTTTTCTTACTTAGTGCCGATGCCGGACCTGAAGAGGTTCGGTGGATCTTTATTGTGGGCGGTATAATCTCCTTCCTTCTGGCCGGATTCAGTCTAACCCTGCCGCATACTCCTCCCAAAAAGGATGTGGCTGGGGCTGACAAGCTGGCTTGGATGAAAGCGATCCGGTTGCTGGGGCGTCCGTTTGTTTTCCTTCTGTTTGTAGTGACCTTTATCGATTCGGTCATCCACAACGGCTATTTCGTGGTATCCGATATATTTCTAACAACCCGCGTTGGGATCTCTGCCAATCTGACTATGGTGGTCATGAGTATCGGCCAGGTGGCCGAGATTGTGACCATGATCTTTTTGGGCTGGGTTCTGGCCCGGCTTGGTTGGAAGTGGACTATGATTGTAGGTATCTTGGGTCATGCGAGCCGATTCGCGGTATTCGCTTTTATGCCGGATCTACAAGGGGTCATTATCGGGGTACAGGTTCTGCACGGCATCTGTTATGCCTTCTTCTTTGCGGCTGTGTATATCTTTGTCGATGCGGTCTTTCCGGAAGATGTGCGCGCGAGTGCTCAGGGTTTGTTTAATTTACTGATGCTCGGATTGGGCATGGTTGTTGCAAGCTTCACCTTTCCGCAGATGATGGCTTCGCTCAAACTAGAGGACGGATCTGTCGATTGGCAAACGTTGTTTCTGATTCCCACCGGTTTGGCTTTGCTTGCGATTGTTTTGATGGCTCTGTTCTTCCATCCTCCGACCAAACGGCCGGAGTAGAGTTCCCGGCATCCATCCTTCGCCAAGAGCTTCGGAGGATTGAAGAAAGGTGATCGGTTTTTTGGGTACATCCGCCATGCAACCACGAAAGTGCAGAGAAGTTTGTGAGTCCGTAGAAAAGCTGAAGAATTACTTAATGGTAGGAGCGGCTTTACGGGTCCTTCCTCAAAAAGTCCACGAACTTCTTCCACGGAACTGGTTGACCGTGAATGGGAACGACCGTTTCCACATCGAGCTCCAGGCGTTTCACGTGATTGTAGAATGAAATGTTTGAAGCGTTGGGTTCTGTTGGAGGAGTCTGTCCAGGGCCTGGAGGATCGTACAGATCCGCTTCGATCACGATTTTTTCCTCGGGCAGGTAGGCAATTAACATTCCTTGCACGTGCTTGAGTGGATGCACATAGGAAATATGCATACTGCGCGAATTATCCTTCAACCAATAGTTTTCCCGGACAGTTTCATATTGGTAGCCTTCGGCAAGCTCAGTCGGAGGCCAGAGGGATACCATGTCGGGCTGTAAGGTCCGAGGTGCGTAGTTCAACACATCACGGGTATAGAATTCATAGTTTTCCCAATGGGTGATAATGGTTGCGCCGATATGCAAATAGGTTCTCAGTCCGCCAATGTGGTCGTGATGCTGGTGTGTGTTGACCACAAACCGGATCGGTTTGTCGGGAACAAGACGAACGATCTCATCAATCACCGCCAGATTTCTAAGCTCGTCTAAGGGTGCCTCCACAACCACCACAAATTTTTCAAATTCAATCGCTACGCTGTTATGTGAAGAACCACCCAGAAGCCAGACACCGTCGGCAAGTTTTTGCGTTTCAACTTTCACCTCAAAGCTTGTATCGCGTACCGAATCGGGTACTTCGATCGCATCCCCGTAATCATTGGCAGAAATTTCATCCAAAATCCCGCCGAAATCGTTGTGTCCGGTAGTTATACTCTGAATCTGGTAATTATCGTCCCAACCCGTGTGCCGATGCCATTTGTTTGGAAATCGTATTCCGTTGCCAAGGTCGACATAAGTCTCGCTAGCAAACTCTTGTTCAAAATTCATGTCACCCAGTACTGGGTCGGGAACCCAGGTATGGATGCGTTGGAGCAGATTTTCCTTATTGATAGTAGCGTCCACCCTGAATTTGCCCATGATGGTGATGGAAACAATCCATACTTTCTCGGGCTGAGTCGTGGCTCCATCACGACCCATTTCACCGAGTTCCCAACGCCAGGTTGCCTGGGGATTGGCTCCGAGCAAACGCGCTGCTTTCAAGAATCCGTGGGGATTCATCCAGAGATCGAGTTGCCAGCGTTCAGCATCCACCGGGTGAGCTGCGACCGGGGCTCCGTTCGGGCCATCCGTATGCCAACCAAAACCCTCTTTTACATAAAATGATTGTCGGCGGTGTTTTTGCAGTGGCGTGCCTCCTCGCCAACCCAAACCGTATTTCCAGGAGGCGGGATTCCTCCCAGGATCGCGCTCAAAGGATTCAACCATATAGCCGGACTCCCAATTCATGGTACGTTGATAATTTTTCAGGGGCTGATCCCTTGGCCAATCCACTTGATACCCATTCAAGTAAGCCTGTCCGACCATGCCGGCGTATGCTTCCCCCGCTATGGTGACGCATTTCAGTTTTTTGGTGCCGATGGCTTCTTCGGCGGCCGATAAAATCGGTTCGGGGTCAAGAAATCCCGGAGCGAATTCCTGGGCATTCAGGAGAACAGCGCTTGTGAGAAGATTAAAAGTAAGAAGAAGTTTGCGAATGTTCATTGCGAGTTCCTGAGTGAAAGATAGGTTCTAATCAAATGTTTCGCCCATCCGCAACACTATCCCAATGATAATCCGCTTGTCCAGGGAGCTTGCTTAAATAATTTTTGTTTTGCGGACACTCGCCGTTCCTGAAAATGTATCTGTCTCTTTTGACTTTCGCTGAAATCATGTTTTCCAAAAGAGCCTCGTCATCATTTATACTACGGATCAACCTTCCGAGGCTTATCCTTGTAACAGCTATTTGGGTACAGGCCACTCCAGCGTTCTGCGAAAGCGGGCTTAATTCCTTGAAATTCGAGACGGATATTCGTCCCCTGTTGGAGGAGTATTGTTTTCGATGTCATGGCGAGGAAAAGCAGAACGCCGATGTTCAGTTATCCAGCTTTCATACCAAGCGCAGCCTTCTGAAGGAGCACAAACTTTGGCAGGAAGTCATTCATCTGATTCGTGAAGAAGAAATGCCGGAAGAAGAACCTTTGCCAACTCCTGAGGAGCGGGCGCTTCTCGTCGACTGGCTAGAGCTCACTCTCAACGAGATCGATTGGACCAAGATAAAAAATCCCGGACGGGTAACGATCCCACGTCTTACCAAGGTGGAGTACAACAACACCATGCGGGACCTGCTGGGGTTCGATTTTAATCCGGGCAATGTGTTTTCCGAAGATGGGGAAGGGCAGAATGGTTTCACAAACGACCGCGACAGTCTGTTCATAACACCTGTTCAGATGGAGAAGTATTTCGAGGCGGCGGAACGATCCCTCGATGCTCTCTTGTCGTTTGAGAAGGAGCCCATCGAATACTTTTTCGAATCCGAGGATATGTTCATGACCGAGACTCGGGAAACTCCCAAGCAGATCGGTGATGATTTTCTTGGCTTCGTCATCAACCGCGGACAAATGACTCTCTACGAATCCATGGATTTTCCCTACGACGGATTTTACCGGTTTACCATTCGTGCCTTGAGTACTGAAGGGCCAACCGGAACGCGCCTTCGCATCAATGATGAGGTTAAAGGGGATATCGAAATCTATAAGGAAGTACCGGATATCTACTCCATCACGGCCTTTGTCCCCAAGGGCAGCCAACAGGTGGCCTGGAATATCCAGAAACCGGCTGTACTGTATACGCCAAAACCGAAACCCAAGTCCACTAACTACAAAACACTGCCGAACAATTCGGGCAAACTGGTCAGAAAAGGAATCGAGGAGAATACGCCCTTATATCCGGATTCTGATGAAAATACGGAATCGATCCGAGACTCGATTACCCGGCTGAATGAGACTGCGAAGTCTATGCAGCAGCGCTATGAGCAGCTGCGACTGCTGGGCACTGAGGGTGATCCCAACGAAATCCTCAGCTACATGGATAGCATTTACCAACGCCTGGAGCGGGTGAAAGACGCATCAGCCGAATTGGCCCGAAAGCTAGGATTGTCGATTGATGACTTTAACGCCCGGTACCGGAGTTTTAATGAAGCGAAGTTTGCCGCGAATGAAAAAATCCTCGAAGCGATTGCCTCAATCCAACCCGTTGAAGTGCCTCCGCAGCTTCGTGCCCAGAGCGTCGGAATTGATTGGGTTAAGGTGATGGGTCCGGCTGTTCCGGAAAATGCTCCGGAAAAGCCGCTCGTATTCGTCTCCAAACCTGGGAAGGAAATGACTGCTACCCGGGCGGCAAACCGAATCATTGATCAGTTTGCTGATCGTGCATTCAGGCGCCCTGTCTCCAGACAGGAGGTTTCCAAATATTTAAACCTCTTCAAAGAGGCGAGTGCAGGTGGTGAATCTTTTGAGGAGTCCGTAAAGTTGGCTCTAATGGCTGTTTTGGTTTCTCCAAATTTTTTGTATCGGCCGGAACTTGCTCCATCGGAGAGCGGAAAAGAGTACCGGCTGAATGACTACCAGCTTGCATCCCGGCTTTCCTATTTCTTGTGGATGTCCATGCCAGATGAGGAGCTTTTCAGTTTGGCCAAAAGGAAACGCTTGCGTCAGCCCAAGGCGCTTCGCCAGCAGGTCGAGCGGATGTTGAACGATCCTCGATCTGCTCAATCGATGGAGATCTTTCTCGGTCAATGGTTGGGATTCGAGTCACTCGGTGTGACGGTCATTCCCGAACCAGGAATCTTCAAGACCTTCGATCTTCCACTGATGGAGGCTATGAAGGCGGAGACGGTTTTATCATTTGAATCCCTGGTCCATAGCGGTGGCAGTCTTCTGCAGCTTCTCGATTCGCGGCAAACCTATCTCAACGACGTACTGGCTATGCATTACGGAATTGAAGGGATAGACGGGAGTGAAATGCGGCCGGTGAGATTGATCGACCGAAATCGGGGAGGATTACTCGGTATGGCCAGTATTTTGACCGCCACTTCCAATCCGGCTCGAACCAATCCTGTAAGTCGGGGGAAATGGGTTCTGGAAACACTACTGGGCAACCGAATTCCGGAACCTCCCGCCGATGCGGGTATATTGCCCGAAAATGCTGGTCAGGTTGAAGGGCAGACCTTGAGAGAGGAATTTGAAATGCATCGCCGAAATCCCAGTTGTGTGGATTGCCATGAAAAAATTGACCCCATTGGGTTCGGATTGGAAAATTTCGATGCAATTGGTCGTTTCAGAACTTCGGAAAATGGAGTGCCCATCGACAGTGCAGGGACCATGCCTGACGGAGTCACTTTTGAGGGCCCGGTTGAGTTGAAGGACTATTTAATAAGGGAGAGAAAGGATCAGTTCATTCGCAATATTATCGAGCGAATGCTGGCTTATGCCTTGGGAAGAGAGCTTAAGCATTACGATGAAGCAGCCCTCATAAATATTATTGATGCATTGGAAAAATCAGAATACGATGCCAAGACCTTAATAACCGAAGTGGTATTGAGCTATCCCTTTCAATTCCAACACCCCAATCCAGACAATGAGTAACAGCTGGCATATTTCCCGCAGAAGTTTCCTCAAAGGAATCGGAGCAAGCCTTGCCTTGCCTTATCTTGAAATCATGGGGAGTTCTTCCGCAGCCTCCCATCCGAAACCACCGACCCGCCTGGCCTGTATCTTTCAACCCAACGGAGTGTTTCCAAAGGCCTGGGACGTGACGGGTGTTGGAAAACAATACAAACTTTCATCCATTCTCAGCCCGCTGCAAAATCTCAAGCGCAAGCTTACGATTCTTTCCAATTTGGACAACGTCGGCAAAGGCCACGTGCAAATGACGGGTGCTTTCCTGACGGGAAAAACCATCGAAGGAGACAAGAATGCTGTTTCCCTAGACCAAATGGTTGCCCAGGCAGTTGGAAAGGAAACACCGTTTCCCTCCATCGTACTTGGTACTGAACCTCCCCGTCAGGGTAATGCGGGCCGCAATCCAATTTCCTTTGCCAATACTGTCTCCTGGAGTTCGGACACGACTCGGATCTCTCCGGAAATTAATCCACGTGTCGCCTTCGACCGCATGTTTCGCGACAATTCCAGTCCGGAAGCAAAACGTAAGGCCGCTCAGCGTAAGAGCGTGGTCGATCTGGTTTTAGACGATGCGAAGAGTCTGCAACGCAAAGCCAGCATCCAAGACCAACACAAGATCGGTGAATATCTGGACAGTGTGCGCTCCGTCGAAGTGCAAATTGAAAACACGCTCAATCCGCAGGAGCGTACCTGGAAACCCATTACAAAACCAGATTACCTCCGCCCGGGAGCGGGTATCCCACAAGACCGGGACCGACATCTGAAGCTGATGGTAGATTTGATGGTGCTCTCTTTCTGGACGGATACCACGCGGGTCGGTACTTTGATGACGGCGCATGGATTCAGTCGCCAGAATTTCAGTTTTCTGGATGGCGTGACTTCCGACCACCATGGAATGTCTCACCACAAGTTTCAGGATCAGGCAGTCGATGAATATACCCGAGTTAGCCGTTGGTACATTCAGCAACTGGCTTACATGTTGGAAAAGATGGACGGCATCGACGAAGGCAACGGAAGCCTGCTGGACAACTCAACTATCCTATACGGTTCGAGTATGAAGGACGGCAACGGTCACAAAAAAGGAAACCTTCCCATCATTCTCGCCGGCCGTGGCGGAGGAAAGTTTCAGCCACAAGGTCATGTGGTGTGTGATGAGCATACTCCATTGGCAAACCTTCACCTGACTATCCTTCAGAAATTTGGCGTTGAAAACGATCATTTCAATAACGCCAGCACCGGTACAATTGCCCAGCTCGTTTAAGGACTAGGAATTAATTTCTAATCATATCGCCCCGGCTTCTTACCAATTGGGTGAAAAACGCTTTACCTATAACTATCCACGGGTGGTAGATGGGCACCGGTCAGGCCTTCGGGTTTTTCTTCTCCGACCACTGGTATGACCAGGGTTCCGATGCCATCGATGCTTGCTTCGATCACTTCGCCCGCTTTCAGGAAGCGCTTGGCTGTGCCAGCACCGGTTCCCCCTGAAGTACCGTTATTTATGACGTCTCCAGGATGAAGCGTAATGATCGAAGAACCATATTCAATCAGCTCCCAAAGTGAGTGAATCATATCACCAGCAGTGGCCTCCTGCATTTGCTCATCGTCGATTTTTAGAGTCTGGCGCAAGATTTCCATGGGATTGCCGTAAAATTCCTTTGGCACGATCCAGGGACCTTGTGGAGCAAAGGTGTCATGGCCTTTTCCGACAAACCAATCGGACCGTAATGGATTCCCGCCCGGTGGGCGCCCTCCGCGGTCGGAGACATCGATGGAAACCATATACCCAAATACAAAGTCTTCGGCATTGTTCGCAGAAACATATTTTGCTGTTTGACCAATCACACAGCCGAGTTCGACTTCCCAATCGGTCCGGTTGCGTCCGTAGGGAATGACCACGGGGTCGTTTGTGCCAATGACCGCGCCCCGGCTGGGTTTCATAAATAGGTAAGGTACGCCTCGGTTTTCCCTCCGTTGCTTCCGAGCGGCTGCTCTTTCTTCCGGAGTGCCACTCTCTTCAACATGGCTGTAGAAATTCACAGCGGCATTAAGAATCTTTCCAGGATACAAAATGGGAGGTAGTGTATGCACATTCTCTAAGTCGTGAACATAATCGGGGCGCTTGGAACCTAGCTTATCTCCCTCCACCAGTTCGTTTACGATTTCGTAGAGTCGGCGCTTCAGGCCATATTCGTAACGTTCGATTAGCTTGATCATGTCGGCGGGCACCGGAACAACAGGGTAGGCTGCCTTCTTTTCCAGAGCGCTATTAGCTTCGTTTAGTTCTACAACTAGACGATCTCGTAACACAATCCCAACGCGGGCTTCATCTTCAATTTCGAAAGTTCCGACCTTGAAAGGTTCTGCGACTGCCGGGTGGCCATGACCTGCTCCCATGACGAGAGTATTGCATAGGAATACTTGGGCGATAAATCCTATTAAAAGTCTTTTCATACTGTGACGAAACTGATCCTATGCATGATGCTATGGAATTGTGGGTCGCTTTTCCTGTCAAGTTCCGGACTTATGCGAATTCATATCTGAGTTATTTTAAACCTGGATAGATTTTATTAGCCCTTTCGGATGTGTTTTAATCGCGGTTAAAACCGCTCCTGCATTGTCAAAGGTTATCGGAGGTTGTAGGACCTGCTTCAGCTGCGATTTATTTGGGTAAAACAAGATTCTGTTTATGTTTTCTTCTATAACCCTCTCAGATGCTTATCCATCCACTGCACGCAAATTGCGTCCAAATCGGTCGGCTTTTCTCCCCTAAAATGAAATCCGTGGTCTCCATCTTCGACACGTATCAACTTGGTAGGCACGCCGGCCTTTTTCAGTTTGCTTAACATGATTTCAGATAATGAGAAGTCTACCACCTCATCCGCATCGCCATGCACCAGCAACATGGGTGGATCGTCGGGAGTCACGTGGGTAATGGGCGATGCTTCAAAGGCGATTTCATGTTCCATGGAACCCTCGATAATCCGTTCCTTTTCGCGGACTCCCAAAAAATAGGTGGCGTCCTGTCCGTTTATGAAATTTGAAGGAGCGGCCCTGGCGATAACACATTGGACCTTCGCGTTCACTTGGTTGACTGGGCTGCCGTCCGGCCGATGTTCGTCGCCATTCAGCACGCCAAGCATACTGGCCAGATGACCACCAGACGATCCGCCGACTGCTCCGATTTTGTCCGGATTGATTCCAAACTTTTTTGAGTGGAAGCGAATAAAACGAATGGCTCTCTGTACATCTTCTACTTGGCTTGGATACCTAAAACGCGGTGTGGCACGATGGTTAATAGCAAATACAATGTAACCTGCAGCGAGTAACGGTTCTCCGTCATTGATTACGTGAGCTTGGTGGCTGAGGACCCGAGCATCATAGCCCAAGGGTCGCGTCCAACCGCTGCCTGAGATTTGGACGACCCCATAACCATTTGGCTCAGTAGGGTAATAAACATCCATTACCAGGGCCAGCCCGGAATACATGCCGTAAATCACGTTGCGGTCAACGTCTGCTGCGTTTTTTAGATTTGGCTGCCCCGATGCCCCAAGACAGTTGAGAATGAACATTATTAACATTCCTAGTAACTGAAAAAGAGGAGTCATGGACTTTGAATTCATCGGATTCGCTTATATTGAATTAACTAGTCAAAGAGATCAGGCTGGGTGGTGGCGAGCTCGTCAAAGACGAAATCAAAACGGCACTTGTGGAAAAACCTGCAGGCCGCCGCCAGATGAATTTTCAAATGTTGCCGGTGATCTTCGTGATTTTCGAAGGTGGGTTCCTCCGGAAAAATCAAAACTTCCTGATTTGGCTGATAGAGAGATAACTTTTCTTTTAGCATATTAGAAGTTATTAACCGCAGTCTATTTTATAGATCAATTTTTTCGAATACGATCCACGATTTGTTTGCTTCGCCGTAAGGCTTCTCGGGGATTGGGTAGATTAGGGTGAAGCTCCAGGCTGACTGGTCCATTGTAGCCCATTGAATCCAGGACTTGGAAAAAATTTCTTAAATCATCTTCAGATTGCACTCCCTCTGTGAGAGAAAGGTGCAGGTCTTCTTTGCCGTCATTGTCATCCAAATGAACAAAACCCAGCCGATCTCCTGCCAAGGGCAGAACTTCGGCGGGATCTTCTTTGCTGATTTGTGCATGACCGATGTCGAAGAGCAAGTAGAGGTTCGGGTGGTTGATTTCGTTAATAAAATCCAGAGTGAGCGAAACGGTCGGAAGATAAGTATTTGGAAAATGCTCGATGCCAATCTTCACCCCTTGTTCATGCCCAAATTGAGCCAAGTCTCGATAATGCGGAGCAATGCTGGAAAGATCCTTGTTTTCCCGCTCTGGCCCAGGAATCACGTAACAAAAATTCACCCCAATGTTGGCCGCGTGTTTGATGCCTGACTTCAGGTGATCCGCAAGTTGTTGGACTTCATCTGGATTCTCGTGGGCAAAGTTGTGGTTAATGGGTGCGCCAAAAGAAGCAGCCACACTGGTTACCTCAAGTCCAAGCGATTGTAGGGCCGATCTAGAGCTATTCGCCTTCTGCATCTGTGGTTGAATATCGGCGGCAGCAAAGCCAAGATCGGCGACTTCCTGCAGAATCTTTGTTTCCGGCCGAGTCTTTCCAAAAAACCTTCTCATACGGCGTAAAAGACCCTGTCGTCCGTTATTCAGCGTCCATATACAACAGGATAAATTCATATTATCTCGTCTAACTAATTCTTGTCTCCGGCTTCCTTAGCGAGTCGACGAAAGACCTCTCTGGCTTCCTCGAGTTGGGCAAGCACATGGTTCTTCTCCTCCTGTGACCGCCATCCGGGATCTGCGTCCATAATCTCTTCAAAGTTATTTATCCAGCGTATGGAGTATTCTGCCGATTCCTTATTGCGTATCGGCTGATTCCCTACATGGATCCAAACCGGGTTTGTGAAAGCTTGTGCATAGAGGGAATCCAATGGATATCGTTCTTCCTTTTTCCCTTCTGCACGTAGGTGGTACCATCCGCTTTTTGCCACCTTAAGAAGCCTATTGAAATCCATTGATTTGCCTTCACTTTCCCATGCGAATTCTTCGACAATTTCGCCATTAAATACCAACACTAATTTTTCCAGTCGGGTAATGCATTGCACCTTTGCCTCAATTTCTATTGTGCTACCATTTCTCGGCAGGCTAATTGTCTCGCCTGGTATCTTCCCATTTATGGTGAATTCAATAAGCGGACCGCTACTCGCGAAAGCATGCCCGTTTTTAAGTCCATCAAACCAGGCCTTCATATCGAGTCCTTGGTCGCCCGTGTAAACGTAGGTTTTCAAGGATCCTACTTGTTTACTCCAGTAAAGGTCGCTGATGGAGTCTTCTCCACCGCATACCGAGATTTTCAGGCCGTTATTCCAGACCGCATACAAAGGATAAAACCCAGCGCGATTGGCGGTTGACCATTCAATGGCGTCGGTTGTACCCAAGGCTGCGTCCACCATAAAACCTTTGGCATGGCCCAGTCCGTTTTCCAGGGGGTCATCTTCGCCTTCAAAGGCATGCACATAGCCCACCCAGGCACCTTGGTTTATCGCTTTTCTCAACATGTCCGTGTTGCTGGGATACTGGCTGGCTATACCCGTTCCTTCGTAACCATTAGCGAAGGGCGAAATAAGATGATCTTTCATGCCGAACATGAACACGTGACCCCAAACAGGCGGGCGATACTCTTGCCCGACCACAACCATGCGATCCAATCTTGAAAGCGGGTGAGGCTTTCCCCCAGGTACAAAGAATTGGTAGTCCAGAATTCGGTTGTCCTTGTTGGCGATCTGGTGAAGCAGCAGGTCCTGATCTTCTGCTTCGGAAATCTTTATCAAATTTTCCAGGCTGTTGTGAAAATTCCCCCCGTAATTCATGTGGACGTGGGTTGAACCGCTTAACCAGCCCTTTTTGCCCATGTCCTCAAACGGTTCTAGCTCTACTTCCAGGATTGTAAGTTTGTCGGTTTCAACATTGGCCTGAATCCGCTTGGGTTTAAATTCGAATCCCTTAAGAAATAGTAGATCCACCTTACCGGACGGGACTTCCATTTCAAACTCACCATAGGAATGAAATATTTTTTCTCCAACCCCAGTATAACGGGCATAAGCATGCTCTGGGGTATAAGCCTTTCCATCCGCCGCCGTCAGGTATACGCGTGCTCCTATCTCTTCTCCGTTATTGCCATGCCGGGTACGCACTTTGAGTCGCCCCATCGGTCGCTTCCATTTGCGATCCGTAATTTCAATTGTTTTCTGTTTTCCGCCATTGGTCTCCAGCAGTGCAAGTTGCGGCAATCCACCTTTGTTGGATAAATAGGCAATCCATTCTCCATCCGGTGACCATCTTGGATGAAAGGCGTCGTGCTGAAAGAAGGTAAGTTTGTAGGGTTGTCCGCCTTTGGTTGGCTGGACGTACAGGTTGGCGAATTGGTCCGCAGTTCCTGCTGTAGAAGAATACACAAACCGCTTCCCGTCGACCGACACGTCGGGGCGGGTTCGGTAAAGGGTCTGTTCGGCCAATACGATTCTCGCTTTTTCAATCCCGTTGGCTTCGGCTGGCACCCGGAGCACATTGCCGGATCCCAGCGGCACGTTTCTGTTGGAGACCAGCAATAATTCATTTCCGTTGGGAAACCAGGATGGAGTGATGTTCATATCCCACCCGCCGAAGTATAGTCGTTTATTTGGGTAGCTGTGATCCTGGCTTACTGGAATAGGTTCGCCTTTCCAATGACCCATTTCAATGGAACGGATATACACATTATAATATCCGTTCGGCTTGGTTGAAACATAAGCGACGTTCTTGCCATCCGGAGAGAATACCGGATCCAGGTAAAGTTGGGTGTCATCGGTGAGCTTATGGCTTTGACCGGTTTTCACGTTGAGAATTTCCAATTGAATAGTTTTCCCTCCATCGTCCGCAGTGTAGATAATCCATTTTCCGTCGGGGGACCAGTCAGGTGAGGTATGGTATTTTTCGGAGTAAGTCAGTTCTAACGATTGGCCGTTGGTTGGATCAATTTTCCAGATGGAACCACTCATGGCCACCGCAATGGATTGGCCATCCGGAGCCCAGTCAGGAGACCATGGAGTGGAACCTGTCGAAGGTG
>CEUS01280534.1_pt1 | contig 13712 bp, 13 predicted proteins | sample 427031 | NCBI WGS metagenome assembly CEUS01 (sample SAMEA2622837, study PRJEB7988) | marine metagenome | biome: marine biome (ENVO:00000447); feature: marine epipelagic mixed layer (ENVO:xxxxxxxxx); material: "saline water (ENVO:00002010), including plankton (ENVO:xxxxxxxx)" | depth 140 m | reverse complement strand
ATCTTATACGTATCAATTAAAACTAGAAAAATAAAAAATGACATAAAGATAACGATAAAATTATTAATTATTTTCCATATTTTTTCAGAATTGAAATAGTTTGAAAAATAATTAGCAAGATATCCTATTAAAAAAAAGAAAGTGAATGATGCAGACGAGGCTCCTAATCCAAATAAAATCTTTTCACTTAATTCAAAACTTTTTGAAAAATTTCCCATAAAGAAAATAGTGTCTGAATACACGTGTGGATTTAAGTATGTGAATCCTAATGTTTTTAAAAAAATAGATAAGCGTGATTCAGTACTTTTTGTTTGAATAAAATTAATACTCTTTATTTCTTCATTCCATTTTTTCCAAATAAAATTTAATAAAAATACAATAAGAAAAATATTTAATATGAGTTCAATTAAGTAGTTAAAATAATTTTGAAAAAATGCAAAAATTAGTATGCCAACAAAAATAAGAATTAGATCAGAAACAGAGCAAATAAAGCATACTAATAAAATATATTGTTTCTTTAAACCTTGTTCTATGACAAAAACATTTTGTGCCCCAATAGCAAGTATTAAACTAAGTCCTGTAAAAAAACCTAAAGAAAGATAAGACATAAAAACCTAAAAACGATCAATTAACAGTCGATTGCTTTACTAATCAACCTTCTTTAATATAAGGTTGTCCAATCGCCCTTGGGGCAACAGCCCTTCCAACAAATCCAGCTAATAAAATGACGGTTAATATATAAGGTATGGCTTGAATAAATTGAACAGGAATAACACCAACTATTGGTAACTCAACTCCCTGTAGTCTAATTTGCAAAGCATCCGTAAATCCAAAAAGAAGACAGGCAAGCAGGGCGGTTTTTGGGTGCCATTTACCAAATATTAATGCAGCCAAAGCCAGATAGCCTCTCCCTGCAGACATCTCTCTAAAAAAATTAGCATTGATTGCAGTAGATAAATATGCACCTGCAAAAGCAACAAGTATACCGTTTATCATTAATGCTTTGTATCGCATTGCATAAACACCAATACCTGCAGTGTCTACAGCGCTTGGATTTTCACCAACTGCGCGCAACCTTAATCCAAAGCTTGTTTTAAAAACAACCCAATACACTATTGGAACTAGAATATATGCGATATAAACAAAAATGTAGTGGCCACTAATTATCTCAGAATAAATTGTTCCAATTACTGGAATAGGCCTCAAGGTATCAGCAAATGGAAGATTAATTTCAAAAAATCTTTGTTCGTCATTTAAAGTTGGGGTTAGGCCTTCTTCACCAAACCATGCAGCTGCTAATGCTGTAGTAAGACCAATCATTAATATATTTATAGCGACACACGACACAACTTGGTCGCCTTTATGAGTAACTGATGCAAAACCATGTAACAAAGAGAGACTAACACAACAAACAACTGCTAAAATTAAGCCAAACCAAGGAGATCCTAAAAAATAAGATCCAGTTGCTGCAACAAAAGCTGCTGCTAACATTTTGCCCTCTAATCCAAAATCTATTACGCCTGATCGTTCAGCAAACAGTCCGGCCATTGCTGCAAAAATTAACGGGGTTGAAATTCTTAAAGTAGCACTAAGCAAAGATACGATATCAGAAATAAATTCCATTATGTTATTTTTTCTCTATTAAGTCGTTTAACAAAAAAACTTTCAATTTGTGGTCGAAATAAATTTTCTAGAGCACCGCTAAATAAAATAATAACTCCTTGAACTGCTACAAACATATATCTTGATATATTGGGCATATCAAATGTAACTTCTGATCCACCTTGATATAAAATACCAAATAACAAAGCACCTAAAAAAATACCTATTGGATGATTGCGCCCCATTAATGCAACTGCGATCCCGGTAAATCCATATCCAGCTGGAAAGTTAACAATTACTCTATGGTGAACACCAAGAATTTCGTTTACTCCTAACATGCCTGCTAATGCTCCTGAAATTAACATAGCAATAATAATATTTCTATTCGGTGAGATACCAGCATATACAGCTGCTCTAGTATTGTGTCCAACTGCTCTCATTTCATACCCCCATTTTGTCCTCCAAATTAAAAACCAAACAAAAAATGAAGCTAAAATTGCAAGAAAAAAAGAAATGTTTAATGGTGAATATCTAGTTTTAATTCCAAAAAGCTGAGTTATGTCTTTAAACATTGGAAACCAAAGTTCTTTAGCAACAGAGGCAGTTTGTGGACCCATTTGATTAGTATCTCGTATTACATCAACAAGTAAATAAACCATTAATGCTGAAGCTATAAAGTTAAACATTATAGTTGTAATAACTACATGACTTCCTCTGTAAGCTTGTAAGTATGCAGGAATGAATGCCCATGCTGCTCCAAATAAAGCTGATCCAGCAATACCTAATAACCATACAATTGGAATAGGTAAAAAACCTAAGTGAAATGCTACTAAAAAAACTCCAAGACCCCCTAGGTAAGCTTGGCCTTCGCCACCAATATTAAATAGTCTACAATGAAAGGCTACTGCAAACGCGAGTCCTGTAAAAATAAAATTTGTTGCATAATAAAGCGTATACGCAAAGCCCTCTATATAACCAAAAGAACCATATATAATTAACTTAACAGCTTGGATTGGATTTTCTCCAGCAATAAAAATAAATAAACCTGAAACAAAAAGAGCTAATATTAAGTTTACTAGTGGCACAATAACATTAGATACCCACCAAGGAACTTTGGATTTATCAACTAAATTAGACATTATGAAATTCCTGCCATTAATAATCCTATTTCACGATCTGTCACATCTTCATTCACTTTTTCTCCAACAATTTTGCCATCAAACATAACAGCAATACGATCAGAAAGAGATAAAACTTCCTCTAACTCAACTGATACTAAAAGTATAGCAACACCTTTATCTCTCATATCTATTAGTCTTTGATGAATAAATTCAATCGCACCGATGTCTACGCCCCTTGTTGGTTGCCCTACTAATAAAATTTTAGGATTTTTATTTAACTCACGACTTAAAATTATTTTTTGTTGATTCCCTCCTGAAAAATTAGAAGTGATTAAATCAGGTGCTTGGGGTCTTACATCATAGTCACTCATTACTTTTTTTGAGTAAGATAATATTTCACTTTCTATTAAGACAGATGATTTTGAAAAAGGCTGTTGATGATGATAGCCAAAAATTAAATTCTCATTAGCTTTAAAGTTAGTAATAAGACCCATCCTTTGACGATCTTCAGGGACATGAGCAAGTCCTTTTTCCTTTAAATCTTTTGGGTTTAAAAAATTATTTTGATCAGAAACAGTTTCATTAAATATTTGAATTTCTCCAGATTCAATTTTTCTTATTCCTGATAAAGCTTCTAACAACTCAGTCTGTCCGTTTCCAGTAACCCCAGCTAATCCAAGGATTTCTCCCTCATGAATCTCAAGGTTGACATTTTTTACTCTCATCACATCAAGATCATCTTTTACTTGCAAGTTATTAACTCTAAATATTACATCGCCTTTTTTTGTTTGGCTTTTATTAACTCTTAATAACACGCTTCTTCCCACCATCATTTCAGCCAGTTCTTCCTTATTTGTTAATTGTGTTTCTTTGTGACCAACAACTGCTCCTTGGCGCATAACTGTAACATCACTTGTTAGATCTATTATTTCATTTAATTTATGGGTAATTAAAACAATGGTTTTTCCTTCTTGCTGCAATGATCGTAGTATTTTGAACAGTTCATCAACTTCCTGTGGTGTTAATACCCCTGTTGGCTCATCTAAAATAAGAACTTCGGCACCTCGATATAATGCTTTAAGAATTTCAACTCTTTGTCGAAAACCAACAGATAAATCTGAAATGATTGAATTTAAATTAATGTTTAGTTTGTATGTTTCACACAATTTAATTAATTTTTCTTTTGCTTCTTCTAATTTTTTTCCGAAAATAATTTCTCCTTCAAAACCGAGAATTATATTTTCTAAAACAGAAAAGTTTTCAACCAACATAAAATGTTGGTGCACCATTCCAATACCATTTTCAATTGAATCGCGTGGTGATTTTAGATTTACTTTCTTTCCGTTAATATTAATAGTTCCAGAGTCAGCTTGATAAAAACCATATACAATACTCATTAATGTAGATTTACCAGCTCCATTTTCACCAATTATTCCATGAATTGTTCCATGGTTAATTTTTAATGAAACATTTTTATTGGCCTGTACATGGCCAAAAGACTTGTTGATATTTGATAATTCTAAGATAGGTGAGACCATAAAATTATATAGTATAATTTTGCGGTCTCACCAATACAATTTATTATTTATTGTTGTGACCAATCCTCTACAGGTATTGAACCGTTAATTATGCCTGCCGCTGCAGCTTCAACTTTGCTTTGCATTTCAGCTGTTACTAGACTGGCATTATTTTCATCCATTGAATATCCTACCATACCCTCAGCAAGACCTAAAATATGAATGCCGTTCTTAAATGTTCCTGCCGCAGTTTTTTCGGCTTGTTCATAAATAGTAAGATCTAAACGTTTTAGCATCGATGTTAAAACGCTTCCTGGGTGCATCCAATTTTGGTTTGCATCTACCCCTATTCCATAAACTCCTGCATCCGCAGCAGCTTGAAGAACACCAATACCCGTACCTCCTGCAGCTTGATAAACTACATCAGCACCTTTATCGATTTGTGCTTTTGTTAACTCTGCACCTTTAGTAGGGTTATTCCAAGCTTCAACAGTGGTTCCTGTCATATTCCCAAGAACTCTTATGTCAGGATTAACATATCTTGCACCTTGGTCATATCCTCCTTGAAATTTTCTAATTAAAGGAATGTCCATACCGCCTACAAAACCAACTACACCTGTTTTTGATGCCATTGCTGCGAGCATTCCAACTAAAAATGAACCTTCATGTTCTTTGTAGCATGCTTGATAGATATTTGCAGCTGGATCGTCTAACCAACAAACATCAACAGCAACAAATTTTATATCTGGATAATCAGGTGCCACAGCCGCAACTGCATCTGCCTGAGCAAAACCCATACCAACTATTAAAGTTGCCCCTCTATCTGCAACTTTTCTCATTCCTTGTTCAATCTGTGTATTATTAGCTGCTTCGAATTCAACCATTTCCCAACCTAGTTCATCTTGAACTCTTACGGCTGTCCTATAAGCAAGTTCGTTAAATGATTTATCAAATTTTCCTCCGGAGTCATAAATAACACCAATTTTGTTTGCAAACGAACTCGTAGAAAACACAAGAGCGAAAGAAACAATAATAATATTTAAAAATTTTTTCATATCAATTCCTCTGATCAAAGATTATTAATAAATCATAATCCTAAATATCGATATGTAAGTCAAAAAAATCTTACGTATATATGAAGATATCTGTGGATTAGAGAGGAATTATGTACCCATATATCTATCACCGGCATCTCCAAGACCAGGTACAATAAATTTATTTTTATTCAGCCTTTGATCAATGCTTGCTGTAAATAACTTGAGATACTTATGTTTATTTTGAATATATTTAATTCCTTCTGGAGCCGCTAATAAAGAAACTAGAAAAATATTTTTCATTTTTACTGAAGATTTTATCAATAGTTTAATTGCCGCATTAGAAGAATGGCCAGTGGCCAACATTGGATCTAAAATGATAAAAAATTTATTTTCTGCTTTAGGTAGTTTGCAAAGGTATTCTATAGGTTTATAAGTTTGTTCGTCCCGATACAATCCAATATGTCCTCTCTCTGATTCAGGTAATAATTTTGTGAAGCCTTCAATTAGTCCTAAACCCGCTCTAAGTATTGGAACTAGAACTATTTTTTGTTTTAGAACCTTCCCAACTGTCCTTTTTATCGGTGTCTCTATAATCTTTTTTTTGATTGGAATATATTTTAAAACTTCTGCGGCCAATAGATAGCTCGACTCATTCATTGTTTGTCTAAATAATACGTTATGTGTTTTTTTATTTCTTAAAATTGTTAACTTAGATTCTAAAAATGGTGATTTAATTATAGTAAGCATTGATTATTAATGAATGTAAACATATAAAATATCATATCATGAGACTAATATTAATTTATAGTATTTTTTCTTTAATTTTCTCTGGGTGTACAGTAGAAGTTGCAAGGGAGACTGGAAAGGCTATTAAAAGCATAGAAAATACTCTAAAATTAAAAGAAGTAAAAGAAGAAGAAAATAAGAAAGTTAATATACAAAAAAGAGTTTCAACGGTTAATTTAATTGGTAAAAATCAAGAACAAATTGTTTCATTATTAGGCCAGCCTGATCTCGTGAGAAAAGATGGTTTAGTTTATCTTATGAGATTCGATAGAAAAGAATGCATAACATTTGCTTTTTTTAATCAAAAGGGCTCTAAAGCAAAAGTTGAATATTTTGAGCTAAGAAATAAAAATGGTGATTTGTTAATGAATAAATCAAATATTAAAAAATGTTTTAAAGATATCAATCAAACCTAATCATATTAATTTTCCCTTAAATTGACATATTGAAGAAATTGAACATTTTTTACAAAGTGGTTTTTGTGATTTACAAATATATCGACCATGTAAAATTAATAAATGGTGTGCAAAAATTCTCCATTTTTTTGGAACAATTTTTTCAAGCTTTGCTTGTGTTTTGTCAGTTGTTTTTTCACTTACTAGACCTGTTCTATTTGACACACGATAAACATGTGTATCAACGGCAATTCGAGGTTTTTTTAATATTACATTTTGATAAACACTAGCTGTTTTATTTCCAACACCTGGAAGTTTTATAAGCTCATCAAAATCTTTAGGAACTATAGAGTTATAATCATTAATTAATATTTTACTCATTAACAAAATATTTTTTGCTTTAGAATTATATAATCCGATGGTTTTAATATATGTCTTAAGCTTTGTTTCTCCTAATCTAACTATATCTTTTGGAGAATTAATTTTATTAAATAATTTTTTAGTAGCCTTATTAACTGATATGTCGGTTGATTGTGCAGAAAGAATTACCGCTACTAGAAATGTAAAATTATTTTTATATTTTAGTTCGCTTTGCGGACGTATAAATTCTTTAGATAATCTTAAAAATAAATTATTTATTTTTATTTTATTCAATTGAGATTATTCTATAAAATATCTTTCATTGTGTAAAAACCATTTTTTTGTTTTATGAGCCAATCTGCAGCTTTTATTGCTCCATCAACAAATATAGATCTATTATTGGCTTTATGTATCAACTGTATTTGGTCGTCTTTTCCAATAAAACTAACTGTATGTTCTCCGGCTATTTCGCCTCCTCTAGTAACAGCAAAACCAATATCACCAACTTTTCTAGGATTATTGGATGATGTTCTGTCAAAGCTTCTTTTATCTTTAAAATTTTCTTCACGACCTTCAGCAACTGCCTTACCTAAAACTATTGCAGTACCTGATGGGGCATCAATTTTATTTTTATGGTGCGCTTCTGCAATTTCAACATCATATTGATTAGCGTTCAGTAATTTGGAAAATTCTTTAGTTGCATTTAAAAGTAAGTTTACAGCGATGCTCATATTTGATGATTGAAAAATTGCAACATTTTTTGAAATTAATTCTATTTTATTGAATATATCTTCTGACAATCCTGTTGTTCCTATAACTAAAGGTGTTTTTGTTTCAAGACAAATATCAAGATTCACTAAAGTTGAATCTGGAATAGTAAAATCTATAACAACATTTGAATTTTTAAAAACTTCGTGTTTGTCATCTATAATATGAAGATTTGTTTCTACTGACAATAATTCATCAAAAGACTTTCCTAAATCAGGATGTTTAGGATGTTCAAATCCCCCAGAAAAAATATAATTTGAGTTGGAGCAAATTGACTTAACTAATTCGCTTCCCATTCTTCCTAAACAACCTGCTACACCTATTTTTATTTCTTTCATTATTTTTCTTTTATACTTTGATTAATCGAAAAGAGGAAATTTAATTTACGCTAGATCATCCCAAGCTTGTTTAATTTTATTAAAAAAACCTTGGCTTTTTGGACTATGATCTTTACTCATAGCTCCAGAATCACCAAATTCCTTAAGTATAGCTTTTTGTTTACTTGTTAAATTAACGGGAATTTCAACATTTGTTTCAACATACATGTCTCCCCTTCTATTTTGTCTTAAAACCGACATACCCTTACCAGTTAAACGAAACTGTTGTACTGCTTGTGTTCCTGGGGGTATTTTTAATTTTGCTCTTTTCCCATCAATTGTTGGTACTTCAATTTCGCCCCCTATAATTGCTGTAATAATAGAAATAGGAACATTGCAAAAAATATTACTTTCTTCTCTCATAAAGAATTTGTCATTTTGAATATTAATAAAAATATATAAATCTCCTGAGTGTGAGCCTTTTTGTCCTTTTTCTCCTTCTCCTGAAATTCTAATACGGGTTCCGTTGTCAACTCCTGAAGGAATATTAACAGAAATAGTTTTCTGTTTTGGAATTTGTCCTGTACCAGAACATTTCAAACAGGGGTTACGTATAGACTCCCCACTTCCCGCACAAGTTGAACACGTTCTTTCAACAGTAAAAAAACCTGCTGATGATCTTACTTTACCATATCCGTTACACGTTGAACAAGTAGATGGCTTAGTTCCGCCTGCTCCTCCAGTTCCGTTGCAGGAATTACAATCAGTGGAACTTGGAATTTTTATTGAAGTTTTTTTACCATTAAATGCTTCTTTTAGAGAGATAGTCATATTAAATCTAACGTCATTTCCTGGTCGTGGCCCCCTTCTTGATGATCCTTGTGAGCCAAAACCACTTCCAAAAAACTCTTCAAAAATATCACCAAATCCTCCAGAAAAATCACCAAATCCTCCTTGGGCTCCGCCCATGCCGCCTTGTTTAAAAGCTGCATGTCCAAATTGATCGTATGAAGATTTTTTTTGAGGATCTTTTAACACATCATAAGCCTCATTAATTTCTTTAAATTTTTTTTCTGCTTCTTTGTCACCCCTATTTTTATCAGGATGAAACTTCATAGCTAATTTTCGATATGATTTTTTGACCTCAGCATCACTAGAATTGCGTGAGACCCCTAAAATTTCATAATAGTCTCTTTCAGCCATTATATAACCTATTAATCAAAAAACAAAAATTAGTTTTTGTTTTGATCTTTTTTATTTTCTTCTACTTCTTCAAAATCTGCATCTACAACATTTCCATCATCCTTTTTATCTGATGATGGTTCATTACCGCTTTGATCTGATCCTTGGGGTGGTGGACTTCCTTTTTGATCTTGTTTATATATTGCCTCTCCTAATTTCATAGAAGACTGAACAAGTGCTTCTGTTGCACTTTTAATTGAATCTAAATCTTCACCATCTTTTAATTTTTTTAAATCTTCAATATTTGACTCAATAGTTTTTTTATCAGCTTCATCAATTTTATCTCCATGCTCTTTTATATTTTTTTCTGTTTGATGTATTAAACTATCAGCTTGATTTTTTGCATCAACAAGCTCTCTTTTTTTCTTATCTTTTTCTGCATTTTCCTCTGCTTCTTTAACCATTTTTTCTATTTCTTCTTCTGAAAGACCCCCTGAAGCCTGTATCTTAATTTGTTGTTCTTTCCCTGTTGATTTATCTTTTGCTGAAACGTTAACTATTCCGTTTGCATCGATATCAAAAGTTACTTCAATTTGAGGAAGACCTCTTGCTGCAGGTGGAATCCCCACAAGATCAAATTGGCCTAATAGTTTGTTATCTATGGCCATTTCCCTTTCACCTTGAAAAACTCTAATTGTTACAGCACTTTGATTGTCTTCAGCGGTTGAAAAGATTTGACTTTTTTTTGTTGGTATAGTGGTATTTTTATCAATGAGCCTTGTAAAAACACCTCCTAAAGTTTCAATTCCAAGTGAAAGAGGGGTGACATCTAATAAAAGAACATCTTTTACATCTCCTTGAAGAACGCCAGCTTGAATTGCCGCTCCGATAGCAACAACTTCGTCAGGATTTACACCTCTGCTAGGTTCTTTTCCAAAAAAATTTTTTACTGTTTCAATTATTTTTGGCATTCTTGTCATTCCACCAACTAAAATAACCTCTTTAATATCGGATGCCTTTAAACCTGCATCTTTAAGTGCTTGGTTACAAGGTCCTGCTGTTCTATTAACCAAATCTTCTACAATTGCTTCTAATTTTGCCCTTGAAAGCTTAATATTTAAATGTTTAGGGCCCGACTGATCTGCTGTAATAAACGGAAGATTGACATCAGTTTCAGTGCTACTTGATAATTCAATTTTTGCTTTTTCAGCACCTTCTTTTAATCTTTGTAAAGCAAGTTTATCATTTCTTAAATCAACTCCGCTTTCTTTTTTAAACTCATCGGCTAAATAATTTATAATTAGTAAATCGAAGTCTTCACCTCCAAGATGTGTGTCTCCATTAGTTGATTTTACTTCAAATACACCGTCACCAATTTCTAAAATTGAAACGTCGAATGTTCCACCACCTAAATCAAAAACTGCAATTGTTCCTGTCTTCTTTTTATCTAAACCATAGGCTAGTGCAGCTGCTGTAGGCTCGTTAATTATTCTTAAAACTTCAAGTCCTGCGATTTTACCAGCATCTTTTGTGGCTTGTCTTTGTGAATCATTAAAATAGGCTGGGACTGTTATTACTGCTTGGGTAACTTTATCACCAAGATAACTTTCAGCTGTTTCTTTCATTTTTTGAAGAATAAATGCGCTGATTTGACTTGGGCTATATTTTTCATTTCTTGATTCAACCCATGCATCACCATTATCTCCTTTTACTATTTTAAAAGGTACTAGTTTGCTATCGCTTGTAACACTAGCTTCAGTAAATGGGCGTCCGATTAATCTTTTTATTGCAAAAAGTGTATTTTCTGGATTAGTTACTGCTTGTCTTTTAGCTGATTGTCCTACAAGTTTTTCTTTTGCCTCAGTAAATGCTACCATCGAAGGGGTCGTGCGGGTTCCTTCAGAATTCTCAATTACTTTAGCATTTTTGCCCTCCATAACAGAGACGCAAGAATTTGTTGTTCCTAGATCTATTCCTATTACCTTAGCCATGTTTGTTATATTCCCTAATCTGTATAATTATTATTTATTTGTCTTGAAATATATGGTTACAGCAATCTATTAAAACAAGCTTTGTATGAAGATTTTTTTATAAATTTTGTTTATTTTTCACTATTTTTTTGAATCTTCCACTTTTTTCTTTGAAACACCCACCATTGATGGTCTTAACAGCCTATCATTCATAGTATATCCGGCTTGCAATTCTTTAATTACAATGCCATTTTCTTTATCTGATGTTTCTATTTCCATCATTGCTTGATGGTAGTTGTGGTCAAATTTTTTATCTAAAGCTTCAATTTTTTTTACTCCATTCTTTTCTAATATTGTAAGTATTTCTTGATGAACCATAGTTAAACCATTTATTAATCCTTTATTTTTTTCATCATTTTTTTCTTCAGGAGAAAGACTTTCCAAAGCTCTACTTAAATTATCTAACGGTGATAGAATCTCTTTTGCCAATTTTGAGCTTCCATATTTAACTGATTCTATTCTTTCTTTTTCTACTCGTTTCCTTAAATTTTCCATCTCCGCTAAAATTCTAAGTTTATCATCTTTTAAATTAATTGTTTCCATTTCTAGTTCTTGAACCTTTTCTTCTTGTTTTTTTAAAAGATTTATTTCACTGTTTTTTTCCTTTAAAACAGAGGGTTCTGATTTCTTTTTATTTTTAATGTCTTTGTTGTCACTCTTTTTTTGTAAATCTTTATCTTTATTCTTATCCATCATCCTAATATTCTCCCAACTAATTTTGAAGTAAAGTCTACAATTGGAACTATTCGCGAATAATTTATTCGCATTGGCCCAATTACCCCAATAGCACCAACAACCTCTTGTTGGTCATTCTTATATGGGGCCATTACTGCTGAAAGACCAGAGTGATTAAATAAAATATTTTTATAACCAATGAAAATTTTAACGCCATCAGCCTTTGAGGTGCTGTCCATCAACTCTAAAAAACTTTTCTTATTAGCAATTTGATCAAATAAATCCTTAAGTTTATCAAGATCTCCTTTTATAATTTCGTCATTTAACAAAGTAGATTGCCCATGTAAAAAAATGTAGGGATTTTCTTTAGTTGATGAAATTTCAGCAATTCCGGTTTTAACAAGATTTTCAGAAACTTTATCAAGTTCTATTTTATGATTTTTGATTTCATTTAGTATTTCCTTTTTTACAAATTCAATTGTTTTTCCTTTTAATTTATCATTAAGATAATTGCTTGCTTCACGTAAATTTGAATCATTAAATTTAGAATATGATAAAAAAATACGATTTTCTACAAGACCATTTTCATTGACTAAAACTGCCATTATTTGACCGTTATTTAAATCTAAAAAATCTATTTGTTTAATTTTGTTTTGGTATTTTGGCGCTACAACTAGTCCGGCACAATTAGATAGCCCTGAAAGAGTTTCTGATGCTTTATCCAATACTTCTTTGTATGATTCGCCATGGGACTTACATTGACTTTCTATTGAATTTTTTTCATTTTCATTTAATCTTCCAAATTCTAACAAGCCTTCAACAAATAGTCGCATGCCCTTATCGGTTGGAAGTCTCCCAGAAGATTTGTGGACAGCATAAACTAAACCTTCTTTTTGTAACTCTGCCATTATTGATCTTATTGAAGATGATGAAATTTTTAAACGCATTTTTTTAGAAAGAGTCTCGGATCCTATTGGTTCTCCGGTTTCTACATAAAAATCAACAAGCTGTCTCAATATTGCTCTTGAGATTTCATTTAGCTTTGTAAAATTATTATCTATCATTTATTAAATATATATAAAAATATTTAGTATGTTTAGTTCATTCAAGCTATAATAGGCAATTATGCGAAACAATAGATCATTTAATGAACCAAGAAAACTGGATCTTATACCAAACTTTAATCGATATGCCGAGGGTTCGTGTTTAATTAAATTGGGAAATACTCAGGTTATTTGCACAGCATCAATTGAAGAAAGAGTGCCACATTGGCTAAAAAATAAAGGTTTGGGCTGGATTACTGCTGAATATGGCATGCTTCCAAGATCTACTCACTCCAGAATGGAAAGAGAGGCTATTAAGGGAAAACAAAGTGGAAGATCTTCAGAAATACAAAGGTTAATTGGAAGAAGCTTAAGATCAATAGTAAGGCTCGAAAAAATTCCAGAAAAACAAATAAAAGTTGATTGTGATGTAATTCAAGCAGATGGCGGTACAAGAACTGCCTCAATTAATGGGGGGTTTGTAGCATTGGCAATAGCTTTAAAAAAATATCAATCTGTTTATAATATATCAGAAAATATTATTAAGGAACATATAGCCGCTATTTCTTGTGGGATAATTAACGGAGAGGAAAATTTAGATTTAGATTATGAAGAAGATTCCAAAGCCGATGTAGATGCAAATTTTGTAATCACTGAAAGTGAAAACATTGTTGAAATACAATCAACTACAGAGAAGTCAAACTTTACTGAAAAACAATTTTTAAATATGATGAATTTGGCAAAAAATGAAATTAAACAAATCATATTACTACAAAAGAAAGTTTTAAACGATATTGAGCAAATATAAATTATTATTATTTACATCAAATAAAAATAAAATAGCTGAAATAAAAAAGGTTATTCCAAAAAAAAAATTTA
>CEUS01145195.1_pt1 | contig 13714 bp, 9 predicted proteins | sample 427031 | NCBI WGS metagenome assembly CEUS01 (sample SAMEA2622837, study PRJEB7988) | marine metagenome | biome: marine biome (ENVO:00000447); feature: marine epipelagic mixed layer (ENVO:xxxxxxxxx); material: "saline water (ENVO:00002010), including plankton (ENVO:xxxxxxxx)" | depth 140 m | reverse complement strand
AAATACAAAAAAGGAGAAGCAGGAGGAAGAAAAGTTTCAAAATATCTCATAGAGGTAAAATATGATGATGCTAACAAGAAAGATTTCATAGATATTTCTGATTATAATACAGATGAAACAATAGAACAAGCGCCATCAGAAATTCATGAGAGAATAAAAAATGATGTGCAAGGACAACTTGTGGATTCTGCAAGTAAAATGCAAATTTCTACAGCACTTGCAAGAATAATTGAGCTTGCAAGAATAAAATATTATCAAGAACATAGAGAAGATGATCCCACATGTAGTGGATTTAATGTAGCAGATGTTTTGGCTGTTGATGAAAAAGATTTGAACTTTCAAGATCTCCAAGGTACAAAAAAACCCCTCTTTGATCATGATTCTCTAAGTGTTTCAAAATCAGGACTTGCAGTATACATGCAATGTCCATACAAGTACAAACATGAAAAAATTCTTCGAACTCCTGTAACTGGCTCTTCAATTCCATTAGATCTAGGCACATCAGTTCACGATACAATTGATGCTTTGACAAAAGATGATCCTGATAATGTGCCTACAAAAGAAAACGCTATGCAAAAATTGAAGGAAAAATGGGTTTTCAAGTCATATTCAAGTAAAAATGAATCACGTGCTCATACAAATAGAGCAGAAACCATGATTGATAATTATCTAAACTGGCGGAAAAATACAAAAAATAAGGTAAAGGTAACAGAGCAAGGATTTAGTTTTGATTATGAAGGTGTGAAAATTACTGGGAAAATTGATTGGGTAGAAGAAAATTCTAGTGGGGATCTAGAGGTCGTTGATTTTAAGAGTGGCGATAATTTACCTTACGGAGAAAAATGGGAAAATGATCCACAGTTGTATATTTACGCAAGAGGTGTTAAAGAGACAAAGGATTTGGGCGAATATCCTGTCAAAGGATCTTTGTATTATTTTGAGGTTGAAAAATGGAAGTCACTTGATCTAGACGAGCAGAAAGTTGCAAAATTTTTTGAAGAAAAAATAAAACCAATGCTAGAAGATATTTTGAATGAGAAATTTGATGCACAACCTGGATTTCATTGTGGTAACTGTTCGTATTTGGACATATGTGAAGCAGGTCAGAACAGAGATACTCAGTCTTGAATTATGTTTCAAAAAAATTAACTAAAGCAAAGAAAATTCGTCTAGTGTAAGTTCTTTTAGCTGTTGTAGACTATTACTTGGAAATAATTCAAAAATATATTCTAATTCATTATAGGTTAAATCGAAGATTTTTGCGGCACATGCATTAATTTGAGCTTCTAATGCAATTCTTCTATCCGGATAAGATTTATCAAAATAATCAGAAATGCCAATTTCATTTCTTAAGTTTGTGTAATCAGTAGTAGTGCAGATAAGCATTGTAGAATTTTTGAGGATTTTTTGGTGAAAAGTGTTAATTTCATCAAATCGTGGCATCGGAGTATCAAGAAAATGTAAGATAGTCAGATTAGAATCAATTTTACTTCGAAAAATAAAATCTACGACAAATGTGTTCAGCATTCCACATAAGTAAATTAGTTCTTGTGATGAGAACTGTTTTTCATATTTATTTCCATTAAAGATTATGGGATGTATAAAATACAAACTATCTGAAAGAAAAACTTTAGGAGGAAGAATTGTAGAAATACATGTTCGGGTATTAGTTGGATTGGTAAGTTTTCTCCAAGCTAATCGATAATGATCAAAATGAATTTGTGGAGTAACATTATTCCTTATTGATTTTGGTAATCTACCGGTTTCTTTTCTTTTTAATTCATCTATTCCTTCTTGTTCATCAATCCAATAAATTGGTGCACTGAATTTATAATCAAAGAAATTTATCATTTCACCTTTGAATAATGGCGGTCCAATCTCTACTTTCTTAAATAAATATTCATCATCAGACATATTAAATTCTCTACTTGCTTTCAAATTCCATTTGTTACCGTGAAAAAATGGAAATTTAAATAATTTTTGAAAAATTTGTAACTGAATTTTATCTTTGCATTCAAGAAAAGATAATTGTTCTGGAGATGTATTTTTCACAAATTCAGTATTATATTCAAATGCAGTAGAAGTGAAATTTTGGCACGAAATTGTATCTGTAACAAAAAATTTAGAAAGAAATTTTTTTGATGCATTGGCGGAAGTGGCAATTATACTACAAAATTTCTTTTGTCTATGAACATCTTTAAAAATTCCTAATTTGTTATGAAATCCAATAATATGATTTAATTGGTATTTTTCCAAAAGTGTTTGGCGAAGAGTTTTACAGCCAGCCTGAGAATAAATTGATTCCGGAAGAATAAGACCTAACTTTCCATTTTCACTCAAAAGTGACAAAGATTTTTCAAGGAATAATTTTGCTAGATTAACTCCCACACCTGCAACAGTTTTACCTTTTACAGTTGAAACCTGTAGTTCATAGTTGTTTGGGTCAATGAAGTATTCTTTACGTTTGTGATAATCATCAAGATAAGTTTTGTATCTTCTCTCTATTTCTGGATTCTCGCAGCATTTTTTAATCATTTGGAGTTTTTGCTTTTTCGCTAACAAGCTAAATTTTTTGATTGGTTTTGGACTTGCTGATAATTGTAACTTAATTTCAGGTTCAGTGGAAAAGAATTCATCAATATTTGGTTGTACTTCATCCCATGGAGGATTTCCAATTATGATATTAAATCCGCCAGTTGAAAAAATTTCAGGAAACTTTTTGTCCCATTCAAAAGCTTGTGGATCCACTAATTTATCATCAATTAGAGAATTTCCAATTATGATATTTTTAGATAAATTTGATAATGTTTCGCCTTTTTTAGCCATTATCAAGAATAAAGAAAGTTTTGTAATCTGAACCGAATTACGATTAACATCTACGCCATAGATATTATTTTTGATGATTTTTGAAACTTCTTGTTCTTGTTGCCATTGATCAAGTGTGCCCGAAGCAAGTTGATCTTGATTTTTCATGACATGAATTATGGAAGTAATTTCAAGTAGAATGATAGCGGCATTTATCAAAAATGCACCGCTTCCACAAGCGGGATCAATTATTTTTAGTCTATCTATTTTTTCTTCAAGTTCGGATATATTTTCTTGATATTCTAAAATTAATTCTTCAACATCATTTGTATTATTTTTTGATAAATAAGGAATAATGGTATTCCTACAAATATAATCAGTTAATGCGGGAGGAGTATAGTATACTCCACCAATTTTTCGTTTTAATTCTCCAGATTTTTCATATTCCCCAAGATCATCAAGTGATTGTTCTAAGATATGTCCTAGAATGGTTACATTAATCTCAGAATTAAAATCTCTCGAGTCCATTATTAGGAGATTTCTAATTATAGGACTTACATTTCCTCCTACTTGTTTCCAGATTTTTTCAGCATCACCCTTTAATGGTAACACTCTTGATAGTTTGGAATGCATTATTTCATTTGCAAAGAATTGTTTTGTTTGAAAATCTAGGAAATAAACTTTAGATGGTAGTTTACCACTGAATAAATCTCCACCAAATCCATGAATATTAAGAAACTTGTCGCCCGTATCTAATGCATTAAATAATAAATTAATATCATCAAAAATTTTTCTAGATGAGGAAGTACATTGATTTAGTTTTAGTTGTGCTAATACTCTATTTCTAAATAATTTAGGATCATCAATTAAACCATTATCTGAAGCAAAAAATAAAAATAAAATTCGTTCTAAAAATATTTGAGAATATAATAAGGCCTCTTGTTCTGATACATTATCTTTTTCTTTGAATGCTTTCATTAGCATTAATCGTGTTTCATGAAAAAGTTTGTAAAATTCAGTAGTTAATTCTTCATCTGCATCATCAGATATAGATTTGAATTTTGAAATATCTTTGTTAATTACTAGTGATTTATATGAAAAAATTCCAATAAACTCTTTTAATTTTTCATCATCATTTTTTGTACTTAGAAAATCAAATTCTTGAAATGCTGAAAATTTTAAATTATAATCCAGTAATACAAATTTTCTATAATTTGTGCATACACCATATTTTATGAACTCAAATCTAGTTAAATTATCAAATGTTTGTTTTATGGGAGTTTTTTGATTTGCTTTTTTTCGGTGTTGAACAGCAAAAAGGTCTGATGTTTCCATACCTTTTGCCTCAAAAAGAACGGCCCAATCACCTTGTGAATCTTTGAATACAAATTCAACGTTTTTTTGTTCATATGCTTTTTCTATCTCTTCTTCAGGAAATCCCAGTAAATCACGTAAAATTGTGTTTTGAAAAATAGGATAGTTTTCTTTTTCTTTTTCCAGTTGTTTGTTTTCTATGAGATCTAGCCATTTTTGTTGGGCCTTTCGCTGAGTTTCTGTGATTTCTATTTCTGAGAAAAGTTTCTGGCATGTTTTTTGAGAAATAATTGGATTTCTATGCATGTGTTTAGGTGAAAATGCATATCAAATAGGTATTTTGTGATTTGAGATCATGTTTATATCAAAAAAATAATTACGTATTGATCTATGTCTGAAGATGAAAATAACGATAATGAAGATAATACTTGGAATACTACACAACAAAATAGACTAGAAGAGGCAAGGAACGTTGCAGAAAATATTGTTCTGGATTCTCATGGACATCAAAAAGAATGGGATGTTAATGTTTGGGAAGATCGGCCAGATGAACCCTTAGCGATATTTGAAATTCCAATTGAACTTGTGTCATTTAATTTTCAAAATGTACGGATAGAAAAATACAAGAAAAATGCATGTGCAGTTAACGATATAGATGAACTTGATGAAACAAATGAAGAACACCAATTAATTGTACAAAACATTCTTCTATCTGCACGAGATTATAGCAAAAAAGCAAGTGGGGATTTAGCAGAAGGTGTGGGCGGACTGCTACAAATTGGACAAAGGGATCCTGCATTAGTCACATCGACTGGCGTATTATGGAATGGAAATAGGAGATGTGCAATAATGAAGAATTTGTTTGAAGAAAGACCAACTGGCGAAGTTGGTAGATTAGTAAGAGGAAAAATTAAAGTTTGTTTTTTACCAGATTTGAATGATGAGGAATTAAGAAGTCTTGAAAGAAGACTCCAACAAGATCCGGATTACAAGCAAGCCTATGGACAAATAACGGAAGCAGTAAAAATTCAAACAGAAATAAATAATTTTCAATTTGATGTAGATGAAGAACATGCTACAGATGATGAGCAAGAAGCAATACTGTTAGAATGTAGATCCTATACTTTCGATAATTGGACGAAAGTAAGAAAAGCAAAAAGAATGATTGATTTGATGGATGATTATCTTGAATCAAGAAATGAATTATATCCAAACCAAGAACTGATAGGATATTATACACTCTTTGAAGCAACAGGAACTCCAACATTTTTTGAAGCACTGGAAGTTTTATTGTATGACCATGTATTACCATGGTATACTAATCATCCTGAACATGGTAATGCAGATGACATGTTTGATAAATGGAGAGAAGTAATGTTTGCTGGATTACAAGATAGATTTCAAAAGTATGAAGAAACTAAAGCAGCAGGTAGAGCAAAAGAGGCAGCGAAATTCCTCAAGGAAGTATATGGGCCAGTAAGAGACATGTATCATACATTTGCAAAAGCTTCAGGAGATCCAACAACTACAGACCCAGGAGACACTACACATCTAATACTTCAAAGAATGGCCGAGTCAAAAATAATGGAGGAATGGGATCAACTACCATCTACCGAACCAGTAGATATTGCAAGATTAGTTGTAGAAACAAGGGAAGTTGATGGCGAACAAGTTCCAATAGGAGAATTAGAATATGAAGCTACTAAAAGAAGCCAGAAAAATTATGGTCAAATGAACACTGCGCCTGCTGTGAAACTAAGAAATTTGAGGGATGATTTGAGAGATATTGTTGCAGATAGCCTAGAAAGAATAGGTCCTAATGATGCACGTGTTACGGAATATATTGAAAACTCTAGAAATTCATTAACCCAAATAGAAAATCAGAATAATCAAAGTCAAAACGAAGCCGACAATAACCAAGAAAATTCTGGATAGTATGTCTGAAATATCAATGGCAGATGGTGCTGTAAGTGTAAGATTAGATCATGATCATGACATAACAAGTATTCACAGATTTTTAGGAAGAAGAGGATTCAGATTAAGAAATACACTATGGGCAAGTAATAATATTGATGCACAAAATATTATTTCCATAAGAGATTATATCCAAAGAAGATCAGGTAATGTAACTTTAGATAATAATTGCCAACAAATTATCCAAGAATTTCAAACAATACAGCAAGGATTTGCAAATAGACGAGAAGAGGCAAGAGAGATTAAAGATAGCAATGATCAAAGTTTTGGAGATCTTCCAATTCATGAATTTGGTATTAATCCGGACACACAAGAACAATGGCAACTAAGGCCTTTTCAGAAAAAATCAGTATTGCATGGGTTAGCATTACAAAACTCTGCAAACTTTAGTGTTCCCGGATCAGGAAAAACATGGATGTCATATGCAACATATTTTCTTGCAAAAGAAAGACAAGATGATCCAAGAGTAGATAAATTATTAGTTATATGTCCCAAACCAGCGTTTCAAGTCTGGGAGGGAGAATATAGAACTATAACACAAAATAATCCGGATGAATTTCATCCGGAGAATAATGTTTATCGAATAACGGAAGATACAGATCCTACAATAATTCCTATGTTACCAGAAAATTTTGAAATTATATTGATAAATTATGAAAAGGTTAGAAATCAAAGATATGAAGCTGCATTACATGCAATGCTTCAACGATATGATTTTTTTGTGTTACTAGATGAATCTCATAAGATCAAAGGTTATGAAACATTCACGGGTACTGCAATAAGAGAACTTGCAAATCTCGCAAATAGAAGAATGATTTTAACGGGTACACCAATGCCAAATATGCATTTAGGATTATGGAATCAGTTTGAATTTTTGTTTCCTAATGAAAATCTTCTTGGTTCATATGACAATTTTAGAAGAAGCGTGAGAGATAGTACAGCTGAGCAAGACCGTGTGGAAGAGATACTTTATCCATTTTTTACCAGAGTGACAGATGATCAATTAGGTTTACCTGAAACTAGAACAGTAACTGTAGATTGCGCAATGAGTGAAAATCAACAGTATATCTATGATACAATTGCAGATAGAATCGCAAGAAATGAAGCAAATAGAAGAAGAATTAATGCATTTGAAAGATGGGAAGATGTAATTACGTATTTAATAATGGCTTCAACAGATCCAGGACTTTTTAGTGATAATCATCAGTATATGAGAAATCTGGTAGATTTGGGAGCAGTTGACATGGAAGATTTGGTTGCAGAATACACAAGAGGGGAATTGTCAGGAAAAGTGTGGTGGTTAAGAGAGTTTCTACGAGGGGATGTAGATTTAGAGGAAGAGAAGATAATAATTTGGTGTAATTTTCGTGGAACTCTCACAAAAGTTCAGGATATGATAGAGCAAGAATTCGGTGTGGAAGTGAGAAAGATAGATGGAAGTCCAGAATTAAGTTTAGACGATAAAGAACGAAGTCTGAGAGAATTTAGAGGTGAGCCTGGAGAAACAGAAGTAAATGTTTTGATAGCTAATCCTGCTTCATTAGCCGAGTCAGTTTCACTTCATCAAGTTTGTCATCATGCAATTTATGTTGATAGGACATTTAACGCAACACATTGGATTCAGAGCAAGAAAAGAATTCATAGAGTGGGAATGCCAGATGTTGAAACACGATATACTATTCTACAAAGTACATTTGAAGATAGTGGTGATCAAACTATTGATGCAAGAATTAATAGAAGATTACAAACTAAAGAAGAGGCAATGCAGGATTTCCTAAATGATCCTGGTATCAACAGTAATGAAATGGAATTACATTGGAATGATAACGAAATAGATATTGCTGATCAAGAAGACTATGCAGGCGTTTTAGAAGCAATAAGACAAAGAATGACAAATAATCCAGTCTAAAAATGACACGAATAATTAATCTTAACAAAATAATTTGTACATTAAAAAAATTTGGCGATAATAATAAGATCACAAAGGCAGGATTATTTGGAGAAGTTATCAAAAAACCACAAATTGGTGAAGGAAGCTGTCAAAAAATTGTATATGAAAAACATGTCAAAATTTGTCAAGATCTTGATTTTTTAAGAGAGGAAAATGGGAATTTTGTTTTAACAGAATTTGGTCAGGAATTTTACAATACCATTCCAAAAGAAAATAGTAATCAAAAGTTTATTGATCTAGTTAATGATAAACTGAAAAAGAAATTGATTAAAAAAATTATTGAGAAAACGGAATTTATCAAAACCGAATTGGGTGGAATGACAATAGATGTAAAAATTGAAAATGGAGAGTCAAAATTTTTTATGAATAATATGAATGAAAATAACATTAGCAGGAATGTAAGGGAACTGTTGAAAGAGTTAGGATTGCTTTTGTTTGAACAAGGTCAATATCAGGTTTCACCTAAAATTGGAACTCATATACCAAACAAACGAAAAAAACCAATTTCAGAAGAAGAGTTATACGAAATATTAGAAATTCAAAGAAGGATTGGAAAAGAAGCTGAAGAAGTAACTGTTGAATGGGAAAGAAAAAGATTAAGAGATTTAGGTGTAAAAGAATCAGTTTTAGGCAGGATTTGTAGGAAAAGCAAGATTGAGGCCGGTGCAGGATATGACATAGATTCTTTCGATAATGCAAAAATTGGAATAAATTTTGATAGATTTATCGAAGTCAAAGCAACTACTGGGGAAAATCCTGTATTTTATTGGTCTGAAAATGAAAGAGAAAAGGCAAAAGAATTAGGAGATAGATATTTTATTTACATCTGGGTTAATTTTGGAAAACCAGACCAACGACTAATTGAACCAATACAAAATCCATATCGTCAAATTGTTGAAGAAAAGTATGAAAAAGTTAGACAAATTATTACATGGGAAGTATTTTGGGATGAGAAAAATTGAGTGGTGAAAAAACTAGATCATCATTTGGAGAAATTTCTGAAGAATTTCCAAATGAAAATGAATTCTCCGTATGGGAAAACAAAATTTTTGACAAAATTAAAATCTCTAAAATTTCTTCTAAGGAAAAATTTAGAAAATTTGTTATTTTGTTAGAAAATAAAACGGAACAATACATTCCAGATTTATTGATAGAAGGATTCGAGTATAAAGGCAAAGAGATCATTTTAGAAGCACATGAAAAAATTACTGAAGAAGATGTAAAAAAATATAGAAGATTTCGTGTGACATTTGGTGTATCATATTATTTGATTATGATAGTGACAGATGGTGAAGAAGAAACTTGGAAAGAATATCAAAAAAGCAAAGAGGGAGGAGTTTTCAATGAGATCTATACTGAGAGCGATGTAGAGCAATTAATTGATAATTTAAAAAAATGGAAAAAAGAATATGATGAAATGATTACAGAGTATGGTCAAAAGGCAGAATGTCCCCCACCACCCAGAGGACATGGATGTGGAATTTCAGCTGAGGGATTTGAGGAGATTACAGAATTTTTTGGTTATAGAGGAAAAAGAGTGCAGTCATTGTGTAGAGCGTGTAGAAAAGAACAGCTGAGGGATAGAAAAAGTAACTAGAATTTTTTTGTGGTAGAGTACGTGGCCTTTGAGATTAATTCCACTTTTTGTGCCTGTTTTAGACCATACAAAGCACTTCTAATTCGATGTTTTAGAGTAGTTCCAGATAAGCTAACATCTGGATGTGCATCTAATGCATCATACAGTTCCTTTAAGGTTCGAGTCTTATTTTTTGAAAACTCGTCTTTTACGATTTGAGCAAAGGTCATGTTTTTTTCTAAGATGGATAATATTAAAAAGAATATCCATTGTGTAATAGAATTGGTAAAAACTCTATCACCACTACGATATCCAGGTGGCAAATCAAGAGCAGTTGAACTAATCACTGAAAAATATATCATTCCTAATTTATCAAAAAAACAGAAAGTTTGCTCACCATTCTTTGGAGGTGGCTCAATTGAACTCCATTTGGCAAATAATGGGCACAAAGTTACAGGATATGATGATTTTGGACCACTGGTAGATTTTTGGAAGATGATTCAAAAAGACTCAAAAAAACTTGTAAAAACCATTTCAAACTACAAAAAACTATCAAATCCTGCATTCAAAAAGTTACAGATACAATTTAGAGAGAAAGGAAAATCTTACAGTCAGATTAAACGTGCTGCTATATTTTATGTGCTAAATAGAACATCGTATTCAGGAACCACACTATCAGGTGGAATGGCAATTGATCTTGCTCAGACAGGATGGAAAAAAAGAAATCCAAGATTTAATGAAAATGGAATTAAAAAAGTGAGAGAATTTTCTGTGAAAAATTTTACAGTTAGCAAAATGAGTTTTAGAAAATCAATTGAAAGAAATAAAAATTCATTGATTTATGCTGACCCACCATACTTTATTCAAAATAAAGGTTCACTGTATGGAAATCAAGGAGATAAGATGTTTACAGAAAAAGATCATGAAGATTTAGCTCACATACTGAACAAAATGAAAAATAAAAAATGGATTTTATCATACAATAATGATAAACATGTAAGAAGACTGTATTCAGGTAGACGTATTGAGGAAGTAGAGTGGGCCTATGGAATGAGTGGTGTTAAATCAAGAAAGAAGAAACATTCTAGTGAAATTTTGATTTTAAGTGATAGAATTAAGATTTAGGATTGGTTCTTGCAGCAAGTAATTTCATACTCATTTGTAGCACGATTGAACACTAGAATACCTTTATCAAATAATTTTGGAACTAGAGAAATAAGTTGCCTTCGAATTAGCTGATTATGTTCATTTTGATTTGTACAAAGAAAGAGATTTCTTGGAGAATCATTTAATTTGTCCAGATCAATATGATGAATTGGTTCATCCACCGAGATGTTTCTACCATATTTTTGTTCAGCAATAATTATGTGTAAGAGTACCCTGTCTCGGTCATCTTTAACACGGTGGTGTCCAGGAAATACCACTTGAAAATAATCACCTGTACGAGTTGCATTATCTGGTGGTACATAGGATGGTTTTGGTGTGGGATTGTTAAAATTTAGATAGTAACACCTATGTGTTTCATCAAAATCAATGATTCCTTTTTTGATTAGTTTTGATAGACATTTGTCTAAATTTTTATGTAAATTTCGATGCATAGAATTGCTTTGGCATACAATCAGATTAGATGGAGCATTATGGATTTTGTTACAATCAATATGATGTACAACTTCACCTTGTTGGTTTGAATAATTGAGATATCGTCCTAACTGCTGTTCCATAACAATAATGTGCATGGGAACATAGCCTTTATCATCTGCTCTAGGATGGTTTGGGAATTTTACTTTTGCATAACCATCGTGAATATGGATTGGATTTTTTCTGTTTTCAATCCAATCATCATTTTGTGAATATATGCCAAGTTTGATAGCTCTATCTCTGAGAGCGTTGCTGAAAGGTACATCATAAAACCTTCGGGATAGAACTGCAATTGATATTCCTTCGATTGAATGAAATTGAATTAGATCTGCATCAGATAGTTTAGGATCTGGTCCACGTGGACGTATAACATCTCGGGGGATTCTTTGACTAACTGCCGATGGAACTAAACCAAACATACGCCCCAACTCAACAGAATCATGACCTTCTTTGTAAAGTCGAATTAATTCATCAGTATCAACTACAGATACTGGCCCACCTTTTCTACGAGTAATATTGTTTTCTTTGAGAATTCTTCTAATTACAATTTCTGAACAGTTGTATTTTCTACCAATATCTTCTTGTGATAATTTTTCTTCGCGATACGATCTAATAATTTCATCAATCTGCTCTTGAGAAAAATTTTTTCTTTCCACAATAATAAAAGCTGAAAAGTGCATATAAAGAGTCCATTTAGTTTTAACACCGTTTTATAAAAAAATGAAATTAGTTTTAGAGTTAAGAATTTTGAATTATAGATTCCAATTTCTCTCTTAACTTACTATTTTGAGTGTAATCAGGCTTGAAAGAATCCATTTTTCTATTTCTTAATTCGTATTCCCATTTTTTTGACCACTCATCTTTTGAATCAATTGCTATACTTGTTCCACCTAATTTTTCAATCATTGAAAAACAGGGAATGTCACTTGGCCCATCGCCCATGTAAATCATATTTTCAAAAGGAATTCGTCTTTTCTCAAAAGGTATGAAATCATTCACATCGTATGGTTTTTCTCGGATATGAGATGTTATTCCTTTGTTTATAGCAAAAATGAATTTTGTTTTTTCAGTAAATGTGATACTTGATTTAATTCCTGCAATTACTCCATCTTTTTCGTACAATCTCCCTCCAAAAATATCTGTGAATGAACTTCCAATCTTTGATCCTTTCATCATTGATTCTATTCCAGATGATACAACATACCCTTCAACTAATACATCAGATTCCTTACCAACAGCAGAGTTAATTTCATTGATGAAGGTTGCAGCACCAGGATATGTCTCAACAGATGCACTAAATTCTGCTAGTTTTTCATTTGTATTTTGTTTTATTTTTCCGTCTTGAATTAGTTTGATTAATTTTGTCATCCAGGCTATAGGTGGATCCCATCCATCTTTTACCATAACATCAATGTTATCCCAAAAATCTTGAGGTTCCATTCCATTGTCTTTTAGTAGTAAACTTGGAAGATCAGGCATCAGAGTATTGTCACAGTCACAGATTATGGCAATATTTTTCATGTTTACGTGGCATCATATTGGCATATATGGTTTAATGTCAAATTTTTATTTAAGCAAATCATTTCATGTTATGACCGCATGGACCAAAGCAAAGCGAAGTGCTGCTGCGAAGAAAGCAGCATTTACAAGAAAAAAGAACAAAGAAAGGCAAAGTAAAGCAAAACATATTAGCAAAAAAACACCAAGGAAGAAAGCCACTCATCAACAAAAAAGTTCAAATAAAATTAATGATTCAGAGGGACAATATCTCAAACTTTTGAAAAAAACTTTTGGTTCTAATTCAATTATTTTTAAAACTGGTAATGCAGAAAAGTCACATTATAAAAAATTTTCAGGAGTTCCAGATATTGCAACTTTTCTGAAAAATAAAATTACATTTTATGAAATAAAACCTGCAATTCCAAAAAAGAACAAAACAGAAATAAAAGATCTAAAATCTTCATTTCTGAAAGAAAACCAAGAAAATTGGATTAAAGAAAATTGTTTAAAGAAAGGCAAAAAATCTTTACCACAAGTGTATCTTGTGTTTTATAAAAAAGGTCGCAAGAATGTATTTAGATATTATAAGAAAAAGCTCTCTAGAGGAAATTTAAAAAAATATTGCAGGAGTTCTAGTGACAGAATTAAGAAAAATACTTTAGAAGCAATTCTTGAACAGAGATTTAGTGGTAAGTATCTTTAGTATCTAAAATATCATCTTAGTGTTTAATGTTCACAATTCGTAGTAGATTTATGGAAACCAAAACAAAATACTTTGAAGGAAAGGTCAAAGATGACATTCCTAAAATAGGCATAAACGATGAGGGCAAATTCGTGCAACAATTAGAGGATGTTGCAAATAAAGCAATGACAAGATCAAAAATTGTTGAAATTCGGTTCATAGGGGTGGAATTTGACTATAAAAAAGTCAAAATTGGCGAGGATATCGTCAATAG
>CEUS01000833.1_pt1 | contig 13715 bp, 15 predicted proteins | sample 427031 | NCBI WGS metagenome assembly CEUS01 (sample SAMEA2622837, study PRJEB7988) | marine metagenome | biome: marine biome (ENVO:00000447); feature: marine epipelagic mixed layer (ENVO:xxxxxxxxx); material: "saline water (ENVO:00002010), including plankton (ENVO:xxxxxxxx)" | depth 140 m | reverse complement strand
ATCCCAAACCCCCCCCACCCCGGTTGTCCAGGCGCCGCCGGTCTTCAGGTCGAATGTCTTGCCTATACCCTGGACCATCTCTTTGCCTACCTTGAGGTTGAGCGACTCGGCTACGTTGGCTGCGTGGTGGCCGGCTGTTACTATATCTACGTTGGCTCCGTATTTAAACCTGGCGCGACCCTTCGTTACTGTATAGTCGTGGGTATTGGCTACTAGATAGATGCTGCTATTACCTATCGTTCTATTATGATCAACCCTTATATCTTCTTCGTGCCATCCGTATATGAGACTGTGTACATTAGAGCGGTTCTCATTATCTCCTACTTGTATACGACGATTGCCCTTGACATATAGATAGTCGTTGCCCTGGATCTCTGTGTATCTATTCCCTTGTACCTGGATACGCGCGTCACCGGCAACGGTTATATTATGTCCCTTCATTATATACATATGGTTATTCGCAAACACCACGTCATAGTTATTACCTACTACACGTGTCTGCTTATCACCGCTATCATCTATCTGATAATACGTGCCACTCTTATGATATTCGTGTATACGTGCGTGGCCTGGTGTATCATCTACCTCGAATACATGACCGGCCTCATACTCGCGGACGTGATTGCGTGGGTAGGATGCCTTATACGTCGAGACGGGTTGGTCATAGGATAGACTATTATTAGAGGACGAAATGGGGTTGCTATTTGATAGGGCCAGGGGTATCCTCGTACGACCCGTCTCGTTAAAGCCCTCGTGATGAGACTGCTTAATACGCCGTGTACCGTTATTCCCAGGTTCTATGTAGTCTTCATTACGGGCCAGGCGAGAGACATCTGGTTCATCGAAACGACCAGTATCCTTATCCGGCTTCATGTCTGCACCATAAGTCCACTCAGGTATTCCAGGGACTGCGCCAAGGACCATAGGACGTTGCGCTTCGATCGCATCCATAAAGAAGCCGAGTACCATAGAACCAACTATAAGTCCCGTGGGTGATGTACCTATATCCGCTTTCTGTCCCGACGTTACCGGCATAATAACTTGGGCCCACGGTAAGGCTTCGGTTGGTAATGACTTAGGATCTTGATCATGGACTCCGTATATACGAACACGTACACGACCAGTCTTCAAAGGATCATCACGATCCTCGACTAATCCAAACCACCATTTAAAGCTATTACCGACATCATTAGGATGTCTAGAGTCCATCGTTTCGGCCATTAAAGATCTCCTACATTATAATCACATACATTAAAGTCAAACGGAGACCTAGCGAAAGCGTTCTTAGTCACAGAGACAGTAGTATGTAACTCATCATTCTCAGATGAATACTTATGCTTGACTGCGGTCACTAGGAAAGTCGATCCATCTAGACTATTAGACCATAACCTATTAAGCTCAGCCAATCGAGCCCCATTGTCTTGGTCGTTAGTTTGCGGTATATGGACTTCAACAGTCTGTCCTACCATAGTATTCGTATGTCCTGGCACAGTTATATTCAATACAATCTTATCTTCTGAAGCCCAAGAAGCCACAGCCTTATGCAGTTGTGTGTGCCTATTACGGTCCCAATACATCTGCCTATCGTTGATCTTTTCTGTGCCATCATCCCTCTCTTCACTCACACGACCCTTTAAATAAACGGCATTTTTATAGGACCCTTCTAATTTCGGGGTTTCGGTTGAGATAATGTATCTTCCCTTAGAACTCCCATCAAACTTAGCCTTATCCATCTCATCTGCCTCTGGGTGTATGTCCTTAAACTTCTCTCCTAAACCTATAGTTACAAGGTTTCCCTTATCAAAGTCTGTTCCATAGTGCCATTTACGCTTTGTATATGTCTTTCTCAGTGGATCTAGAGTAGATACTGTATTATCATAGTAGCCTTCATTGATATCATATACCATATCTTTATTATTAATGATGGATATACCTTCTATTACCGTGGCTTCACTCTGTTTCTTACCTGTGCCCATATCTTGTACATTCATATCACCTGTATACATATCGTCACAGTGTATGTTCTGCATGCTTTTATACCACGATTCTCCGTATCCTCCATAGCCTTTTCTTAGTTGAGCAAGTGAAGTAAAGTGAAATCCATCCGATCTCTCGAAGAATAGGTAATCGCATACTGGCATTGTCGACCCAGTCTCTTCGTCTACAATGGATGTTACACTCTCTTTACACACCTGATTGATAAGATCTATTGGACTTCTGCCATTTGCAATGATATGCAGTGGTCTCTCAGGAGTAAAGACTTTGGTATCGAAGCAGATGTGTAGGGGTTTGTCTCGGTATCCTGGAAGTTTCTGTAGACGATCATCTGGGTTCTGAAGGTAATTACTGTAAACTCTCTGTATGATCTTTCCAGCACTGAGACCTTGATATGCACCTTTAACGGAAGTATGGAGATCCCTAATAAATTCTTGGGAAACACACTCTAAGATATAGACTTCATCTCTTTCTTTATACCAAGATCTCTCTTGTATACCTTGAACTCTAAACCAATGTCGGGTATACTCGAAGTCTTCTCCACCGGTTTTATATGAAATATAGATATACTCTTGTCCGACAATCGGAAACCTCTCTACCAAACCCTGAGCATCCATAATACCCAGACCCATCTTCATAGTCGGAGCATAGAGATCTTCGTATATCGAGAACTCCATAACCATTTGTTTGATGTCGATTACGTTCTTTAACGTAAAGTCTATAAGGTTTATGAACTCGATATCGACTCGAGTTGGTTTAGATATTGCTGCTCCAGCCATTATTCAAACACAGTCCTGACTTGAGCGATAACTTCCGGTACAAACTCGGTATCTAATATGGAAATCTCGCGGAGTTTCTCGTTCTCTTCGTCTTCATACTCATACTTTGTCTTAATCTTCTTATGGGTAGATGATACGGTATTATAGGTTTTCAAGTCTATGTTGATCCATTTCTCTTTTACGATCGTTCCATCTGTCAGAACCTGATGATCGGTGATCCTTTGCATATATTGATGTACGGTTTCTCTGGCTGCTGCAGTCGAACCATACTTGTTTTTAATATACTTGTCAAGCAAAGGCTGAGACTTTGGCCATTCCCAGTGGGGATCTACCATTACATTTACGAGTATGATGATCCAATCCAGACGTGAATCATCATAATAGTTATGAGCAATGCTCTCTGGTGTATCTGATGGAGTGATTTGATGTCTATAATAGATAGCCTGCCTCTCAGTTAGGAATTGTTTTATTGAAAACCCCGCTGTAAGATCCATCATTTCCAGAGGCAAATTATTCTTATGGAGATCATAGGAGATGATTGGATAGTTTTTAAATAAATGCATTATCTTTACCTATGCTCGCTGACAATATCATCACGCGTCGTGATGGTTGTTTCTGTAAATGACATAGAAATAGTTATCGAAGCAGGAGAGGGTGAATCACCACCGTTCTTATGGTACAATGGAACACCTTCACCATGATAGTCTACATCAAATGTTGTTAGAACCGATGGAGCAATATTAAATAGATACTTAGGATGGTTAAAGTCTATGTCAAACTCGTTAGGATATTTGAATAGGTGCTTATTGCTGCTCATGTCGGGATGCATATGTATCTTGAAAATCCTAATAATCTCGTTTAGCTTATCGGTTTCGGGCTTGTCTTTTGGCATAAACTTATAGCTGAACGAATGTGATCTAAAGCCTGTTCCTGTGAATAGCTGAGCCATATGAGGGTTTATAGCATGTCCAGCACCTGCAGCCATACCACCTTTAACGGCATTCTGGGCGCCAACACCAGCGACAGCACCGGTGATTGTTCCTACGGTTCCTCCTATTTTATTACCAAGCGCAGCAGCACCCAATGGAGCTAATTCATTTTGTAGAAGACCCAATCCAGCTGCGGCAACAGCATCGCCAGTGGCCGCCTTGTTAAATGCACCTTGAATCCCTGCCTTGACCTGATCTACTATACCGGCGCCTTCGACTCCAGCATCGATACCGGCAGCCGTCGCCATACCCATAATACCAAGACCTTCCTGAGCATAGTTTGCTTTATACCCTGTTTTAAGAGTACTCGGCAACGGTAAAGCGATACTATTTAATATCTTAGTTATCTCTCTTTCACGTCTCTGAAGTTTGTTTCGCTCATATGCATGAAAGACTATCCAGTGACCTTGAGATGATAGATCATCTGGAAAATTAGACATTAACCCAAACTCTTTACCAGAATTTGAACCAAAAGCCTTGTTAAATTTATTAACCCTACTATTAGACGGGTTGCGGGCTCCTGGTCGTGTGGCGGATGCTGGTCCTTTTGTTGTCTGTGAAGCTGTTGCCATTGGTATATCTGTTCCTAAATAGTGTTATGGCTTATAGAGGTAAATTCAAACCCCGCAACCCGGCAAAATACGTCGGTGATCCTACTTCTATTATTTATAGAAGTTCGTGGGAGCTTCGCTGCATGAATTACTTTGATTTGACAGAAGATATCATACAATGGGCTTCTGAAGAAGTCGCTATACCTTATAAAAGCCCTATCGATGGCCGTATCCATAGATATTACCCCGATTTCATCCTAAAAGTCAAGACCAAATCTGGTAAAGAAGAAACACATATGTGGGAGGTTAAACCATATAAACAATCGATTCCTCCTACTGTTCAAACGAAGAAAACTAAGCGATATATCAATGAAGTTAGAACATATGCCATAAATAAGTATAAATGGGATGCAGCACAACTATATTGTAAAGAACAAGGCTGGCATTTTAAAGTTATCACCGAGAAGGAATTAGGTATTTAATGGTCGCATATGTGTTCGATAGAATCCTTGCTAAAGGCGTTCGGGCTGGCCAGTTACCTGCTCGTACACAAGGAGCAAGAGATTGGTTCCGCGAAGCAGCCAGGAAAACCTCGGCATCACCAGAAGGAATTATGCGTGGTGCTGATAAATCTGACTTCGCTAACAGTGGTGCGTTTGGTGCTATGTTTATGTTCTATTACGATCCAAAGCATAAAGCTACGTTACCATATTATGATACCTTTCCGTTAGTATTTCCTTTTTCTAAGGCTCCTGGAGGGTTTATGGGCTTGAATATGCATTATCTACCTCTCCGGCTGAGGGCTAGGCTAATGGATGCATTATATGAAACAGCATCTAATGACAAATACGATGACACCACTAAACTTAGACTTAGTTATAATATATTAAATGCTTCTGCTCGTTATAAATATTACAAACCAACAGTTCATCACTATCTGACCGATCATCTTAGATCACGTTTATTACGTATATCATCATCTGACTGGGATACAGCATTATTCTTACCGGTCGAACGTTTTGAGAAAGCATCTAAGACTAAAGTCTGGGCCGATAGCAGGAAAGCAGTATAATGGCATTTAACGTAGACAGTTTTTTAGGCGAAATTAACTCACATGGTGTTGCCCGTAATAAGAATTTTAGGGTAACTATTGATGGACCTATCAAGACAAACTCACATGTCACTCCTCGATCAATGTCTATGAGATGTGATAGTATAGATATTCCGGGTAGAACAGCAATGACTGTTGATTATACTACTGACTGGGGTGCTATGAGAAAAATACCATACCGTGGTTTGTATATAGATGTCACGTGTTCAATTATTCTGAGCGAAAATCTAGCTGAAAAATTATACATGGAAGAATGGCAAGACCTAATGATGGGTTCTCATAGAAAGACTGATGATCTGAATGATTTCCATACTGGATATTTTAAAGATTATGTGGGTACCGTTACGATAGATCAATTTGCTGAAACTGCGGCAAATCCTAGTCAACCACCTAAATCTGGACCAGATTTAGATCCAGGCATAGGTCTAAGCAGCGACATTGTATATAGTGTTGAACTTCGTGAAGCCTATCCGATTGTTATAAATCCTATAGGAGGCTCATGGGCTGGTGGTGACATTCATAAAATGAGTGTTATGTTTGCCTATCGCTATTTCAACGATCAGGATACAAAGAAAAAGAGTTTACCGACAGTTGGTTCTAGCGTGCGTCTTAATAATCCTACTAATAGCACACGCATTACAACGAATAGCAACAGTAGAGGTTCATCGCGATTTCGTTAAAAATTAAATTTGATTTGATAAGGAGATTTGTCTATGTCTATACCTAAGATGACATTGCCAGAGTTTTTCACCGAACTCCCCACGACAAAAGAAAAAGTAAAATACCGGCCATTCACCGTGGCTGAAGAAAAAGTATTGCTAATTGCTCTCGAAGGCGGAGAGGATTTAGAAATTCAAAACGCTATATTTAATATCGTAAATGCATGTACGATGGATGATATAGATTTTAATAAAAGACCAATGTGTGATCTAGAATGGATGTTCCTACATATCCGAGGAAAATCAATCAATGACCAAATAGATTTGGTGTTGACGCATCCCTCAGATGTAAATTGTGAACATGAAACAGAAATGATGTTGCCGATCGCTAATATTAAGTGCGAGATCCCTGATATTGATTCAAATATTAAATTAACCGACGATTATGGCGTAGAATTGAAATGGCCTACAGTTGCATATAACAATACGGCTGATAACTTTGAAGGTACGGAATATATTATTGATGTCATAGCTAATCATATAGTATCAGTGTATGATGCCGACGAAGTCTACTCAGACTTTACTGTTGATGAAGCAAAGGAATGGGTATTATCTTTGACTACCCCACAATTTGAATCAATTCAAGAATTTTTTAGTCAAACACCACAGCTTAATACCCAAATTGAGTGGACATGTGAAGCTTGTGGTGCAAAGGAATCTGTATCGCTGTCGGGGCTCGGAAATTTTTTCGCCTTTGCTTGAGCCAGTATAATCTGGCAACCTATTATAATACTAATTTCACTCTAGCCCAGCACCATGATTGGTCACTTACAGAAATCGATGCGTTAATTCCGTTTGAACGAGAAATCTACATAAATATGTTAGAAAACTTTCTCAAAGAGCAAGCGGAAAGGCTAGAAAAAAATGGCTAACAAAGAAGGCGTAACTATCGTAGAGGTAGATCGATCTACAACAGAGGTTGAGGCTACTTCATGGTATAACAACACCAAAGGGTTGGATATGATCGATCGATTACGTATCTGGCCACGCATGTTAATTACATTATATGGATTTATGTTCTATCACGTATGTGATTGGTTTATGACACTTCCTAACCCTACTAACGCTCAAAGTGCATTTGTATCTGTAGTTGTTGGTGCAGGTGCTGCTTGGTTTGGTTTATATTGCGGTTCTGGTCCAGCAAAGAAAAAATAGGAATAGTCAATGGCTCTCCCACAAGGTAAAGCTAACGAAGAAATTTTACGTCTTTTAACGGGCCAAAAGAAACTGGCCCAATTAGCATTGGTATCTTCAACTGATGATAATATTAAAGATCAGGCTGGTCAGTTAAAAGAAATTATCGGTGAATTAAAAGGTATACGAACGAATTCTGATTGGCATAAACGCTTTCTCCAAGACAAACATCAAGATGATTTAATGGCTCAGGCTAAAATGCTTGAGGCTTTGCGCGAGCAAGCTAGAGGTATTAATCGTCTTAGAGCAGGTATGCTTGGTGCTGGTGCTGGTGGTCCGGGAGGACCAGGAGGACCGAATGATGGTAAAGGCGGTGGCGGACTACCATGGGGAGATATAGCTGCAGGTGCCGCTGGTTTATATGGGGCGAATAAACTTCGTAAGGGTGTTCAAAATAAGCTCAAAGCAAATAAAGCAAATAAGCCGGGCCGTGTACCTCCACGCGTACCTCCATCCTCGAAAACGCCTGGTGCTGGCTTAATTCAACGTGGTAAAGACGCCTTTAAGAGAGGCCTTGGTAGAACGCCATGGGGTAGAATATTCGGCGGCGGCGCAGTTGTATACGGTGCCGCAAAGAGTATGTTTGACGGCGGACCAACACCTAGTGTAAAGCCTGATCCTAATCGATTTAAAGGTGGGGCAACACCTAAAGTCATTCCTTTTCCCAATCAATTTAAAGGTGGACCAACACCTCGCGTAACGCCCAATCCTAATCTATTCAAAGGTGGAGCAACACCTAGACCAGGACCATGGAAACCACCAGTAACTCCTGGTGCTGGCTTAATTCAACGTGGTAAAGACGCACTTAAAAAGATGAAACCTTCGCCGTGGGGGATTGCGGCTCCCTTTGTCCTAGGTGCCGGATCATCATTACTAGCCCCTTCCGAAAAAACTAAAGACGGTAGAATTAGAATAAAGGGTGGTGCTGAAGTCGGTAAAGACGGTACTGCTGGTGAAAAAGGCAGATATATGTTAAGCCAGGCCGCGGAAGGAGCCATGTGGGGTTCTATGCTTGGTAAACCTGGAATGCTGGTTGGTGGCGCAGTCGGCGCGGTAATGGGTGGTGGAAAGCTTCTTCAAGGCCAAGAACAAGGACGTAATGAAAAAGCCCTTAAAAAGCATCTTGGTGCTTTGTCGGATACGGATAGTGATAAATCACATGAGGCCTTATTAAAGCTTCGCGCAGAAATCGGCAGCGCCTATGCACGTAAGGCAGGTCGTAAAGGTACAGCACATATTGCACCATATGCTAAAAAATTGGTTGCGCTGGCGATACCTATTGCTAAGATGACTGAAAAAGATTGGAAAGACTTGCCGGCTAAAGATTTTGTAAATTTAAGTAAAACGTTGGCTGTGTTACTTGGTGCCTTTAAGAAAACCTTTATTGCTGTTGATGCAGGATTAGATCCAAAGCAAGCAGATCAACTTTATGTGGGTTTGTTAGAAGCTAATGACAGAGTAATGACAGTTATGATGTCTGATAGAAAGAAATATAAAGGAGCAACGGCGACTACCGGTGGTGATGCAGCGATGTATAAACAGGGTAAAGAAGCCGGCCCAGAAAAAGCCAAAAACTTTGCTCGATTGATAACTTCAATGGAACGTAAATCTGCTTCGCAATCTGCACCTAGAGCAAATGTGATGGGTGGAAATGAAGCAGCTGAAGCTATGTTTAAAGGACAGGTTAAACCTAATCCGAGTCCAACAAATACTAATCCAAGTCCAGCAACAGCAAGGCCTAATTCAGCATCAAAATTCAGCGCAGGTAAGTGGGATGATCCTAAAGTTGTTGCAGCACACTTACAAGCCAAACTGGATGCGAGATCCAAAATTGGAATGGATCTGGCTAATGATCCTGAGCTTGCTAAACGTGCTGCCTTTAAGAAAGAGTGGGGTGTGACTCAGGCATTCGGCAAGATGACTGGCAAGAAGGGATGGAAAGAAGCAGCTGAAGCAGCTGGTATTGGACTCAAAAAAGGCCAATTCGGAGATACACACTTCGTAAAAACAGCATCAGAAAAAGCCGCAGCCGCTAATAAAAACCAGATTGATCTGGCAAGAAAGCAATTAGAATCACTTCAGTTGGGTGGAAATTACTTAGGCGAAAGTAAGTATGTTTCAGGATTAAAAGGCGGAGCCGGCCGAAGAGCTCGCAGGAAATTTACCGACAGGTGGGACGATAACGTTGGAAAAAAGAATGTGTTACGAAAGCTGGAATGGCTTGCTGATCGAGGTGTAGATATCGGTCAGTTTGGTATGAGTAGAACGCAAAGCCAGGCCGACGGAAGATTAACGACAAAGATAGGTGGTTCATTAACCGGTGATTCAAGGCTAGCGATCAATAAACTATTCTCTAGTATGACTATGAAACAACATGGTGTCACAGGCTCGTTACCAGGTTATGCTAGAGGTACAGGCGGTAAGTTTGCACGCGGCGCGGCTATAGTAGGTGAAAATGGCCCAGAATTAATCACAGGTGCTCCGGGTGGATATCAAGTCAAACCGATGAAGATGATGAAAAATATACAATTCCAGTCAGGTGGAAGAGAAGTTATACACAGAGAAAAATTACCTGACGGTCGTAGAATAATAAAATATGCCGATGGATCATATGAAGAATCTGGAGCTTTCGGTAAGCGTCATTATGATGCTAACGGTAAATTAAGAATTGAAACATCACCAAGAGTAGCAGGTCTTTCAATAAGAAAATACTTTAATGCTAAAGGGGAGATGGTGAAAAAATGGGGCTCGATGCGCATGTCGGGGTTGGGTAAAAGTGGTAACGTTACTCTGACATCAGAAGGTGATATGCGCGATGGTAAAATTACACGGGGTGGTACCGGTGGTGAGTGGCGCACAAAAATATCGGCTCGTGGCCGAGAAACCGAACATTCTCCGAAGGGCCACGCGACTTTAACCGCCGGTTATATGGGTGGAAATGAAGAAGCTGGGATTCATTATCAATACGGTAAGGTGGATGCACGCATAAATTCTTCAAGAAATGTTGCGACTGGTAAGGAGACGATGAGCCTCGGTGGCAATGCTGAAGCCATGGGTAATAAAAATCTCTCTAGGTCGGGAATTTTACGTAAAATTTCGGAAATGGCTGCTACAGCTAAAGGTGGTGGTCAAGCGGCTCCAATCGTTGTTAATGCTCCGCAATCTACTAATATTTCTGGGGGTGGAGGATCTTCTGGTGGACCAGGCCTACAAATCGCAGATAATCCCATAGGATCACGTAATCGCGTTATGGATCGTAAGAATACTCAGGGTGAGTAATTATTGAAAATGGTGTCCGTGACAGTATGTCACTAATGAATGCCGAACACCTTGAGTAACAGGCTGCACTCTATGATAGATATACGTAGGCATTACATACATAATACCTCGATCTTTCGGCACTGTAAAAATCTCACCATCGTTATCATTTCCCCATCCTGGACAGAACATCTGTAATTCACCGCCCTCATAATCATCAGGATCAGATAACTGCACTATCATATTAAGCTTACGAGCTGCTGTTGACGGTCCACCTGTATGCAAATCATGATGCCATTTCATACCACCTCCAGGTGCTGTATATTTGATAATATCAATACACTCGAAGGTTCCGGTAACTTGAAACTGCCATGCGGTTCTGTTGAGATCTCTTGCTGCTAATGTTAAATGATCGTATAACCAAATCCATTCTTCATTGACATAACAATGCCCAATCTCTGTATTGGTATATGATTCATTTTGCATTCCAGTGCCGTGGATAATTGGCGCTGCCCAATCCTTAGCACCTTCTATTATCGTATCACATTGTTTATCTGATAAGATTTTACCAGTTGAAAGATAGGGGTGGTGATTGTTAACCTGATCATGATTAAAATAAAAACAATTGGCGTCCAATGCACCACCCTCCAATCTTAGTCTTCGTCAGCTAATTTCTGGAAGAACGAAAGATCTTCATCTTCATCCTCAGATGTAGCTGCTTGAGGAATTTCCTCTGCTACCGGTTCCGGTGCTTCTACAACTGGTGGTGTAGGAGCAGGAGCGGCTACATAATCCTCAGCAGTGGTAGACGGCTGAGCACCTGATCCATCAAGACCAAGTACCATATTCAGCTTGTCTTTAAGCTCATCATACGTCTTAAAATTTGACGCTGACAGAAACTCTTGCAGTGAATACTGCTTGTTCCAAGTCTCTTGCAGCTTCTCATCTTCACCTGCGTGCAATTCAGATGAGCTATCAAATTCAGACTTATCGTAATTACGGAAGCCTTCTACTTGACGGATTTTAAGCTTAAAATCAGCGCCTTCCCAGAAATCAAAAGGATTAACTGGGGACTCATCCTCGAAGGAAGGATTCATAAGATCATTGATTTTATCAAAAATCTTTTTACCATAACGGTACAGGAATACCTGTCCTTCATTGGCCGGATTAGAACTATCCTTAATAACAAGGATATTACTAATATAAGTCAATCGACGCTTCTGCTTACGAGCAAGATCTTTACCCGCATCATCACCACGATTCCACAGAACATTATTATATTCTGATACCGGATCTTTCTTATTAAGAGTAGTCAGACTATTCTCAATATACCAACGCCCTGTTGGGCCCTGGAATCCATGAGTAAATACTCGAACCCATGGAAAGTCTTCTCCGGTAGGCGCAGGAAGAAAACGGATAACGGCATAGCCATTACCAGCCTTATCAACCTGTGGTTGCCAGAATCGATCATCCTTGAAGCTATTCTGCTGAGTACCTTCAGAAATCTTCTGCGATGCTTCGACTAGAGATGTGAGGGAAGTTTTACGGGACCTTTTAAGGTCAGCGAATGATGTTGACATACGTATTTCTCCTTATAGCAATGTATGTTTCGTATCCACAACTTTCATTATAAAGTTTAATTATACAAGATATTGTTTAATTATTCCAGTAAATTTTGATTTAGGGAAATCTACAAAACCCTTGTAATTATTTATGAGATTATAGCACTCCTCGAATAATATATCGTCCAATACTTTATTCCAATACGCAGTGAAATTCATGAGCCTGTCTAAGATACAGATCGTTTCAAGACTAACATCTCCCTGCATATAACTTACCAGAAGATCTGGATGTTGTCCATCCTTTACTTTTAATAGGTCGTCTGATAACTTCAATTGACCTATCTCTTGCTTAAACATATACGTTAAACTTTGCATTTTCTTTTGCCAGCCACGATATGAATCCTCTTTCATATCACGGATAAATGTATTACCATCTACCCAGTTTGCTACGTAATAATCGACGATCTTGTCTTTATATTTTCTCTCAAGTTTTGCGAATGTATAGCGATCATTGCGTTTTAGAAATGCTTCATCGCTGGGCTTCCTCATCTTACCATTATACTTGTGGTAATCATATTTCGTAGTAAAATGAGCACGAATCACGCAGTAATGATAGAAAGCATTATAACCTTCTGTTACTTGCATCATATATCAAGTTTAGCCTTTTTCTCAAGAAAATTTAAGTCAGTAGCTTCGGCTTCAATCTTAGCCTTAATATTCGTATTCAATAACTTGGCTGCTGTTTCGATTTCAAATTCATTACGCTCGCAATAATGGACCACTGCATCCATATAAGGTACCTTCATTTCCTTTACCATATCTTCAATCATTGCGCTGAATTTTGCCGTCGTCATAATATCCATTAATTGGGCATCCCACCGACCGTCTTTCTGATAATATCATCAGATAGTGGCTCTGGGTAATATAATTCAAAAGCTGCAACATCATCTACTGCTTCAAATGAATGAAATTCACCTGGTTTAACAGTTGTCCATTGTGTAGCACGAAGCGTTGTAGTATCGACTAGATCATAATCATTCTTATGCACATGAACCATTAAAGTGCCTGATGACACATAGAATAGGTTCCACTTATAGTCATGCTTATGTGTAGAACAATAACCACCTTCTCTAATAGCAATTCGGTGGAATTCAATAAACGGATTTTTGAAGATTAATTCAGTTGTACCCCATACTTTACCAGCTTTCATATTGCTCTTCCCTTTCGCGAACCATCGGGATCTCGAGATTCGTCAACACATAATATTTGTTTAACCAAAGGGGGTGGGTTCATATCAGCCCAGTTAGCAATTGCAAATGCTTTTAACCCCTCAACATTCTCATCAACGTATTCAAAGCAGCTCGCCATTGTGGCAAACCGTAATGGTTGTCCGTTGGCCGTTTCAACAGAAATTGCATCGTTTCCTTGATACGTATAGTCTGCAAAGAACATCGTGATGAGAATGAAGATGGTTTTCATAGTTACTTTCCTCCCCAGTAATAGTTAGCAGCGTAACTATATGGAGTAAAGGCAACATTCTTAAATGGTACTACTTTT
>CEUS01256198.1_pt1 | contig 13739 bp, 9 predicted proteins | sample 427031 | NCBI WGS metagenome assembly CEUS01 (sample SAMEA2622837, study PRJEB7988) | marine metagenome | biome: marine biome (ENVO:00000447); feature: marine epipelagic mixed layer (ENVO:xxxxxxxxx); material: "saline water (ENVO:00002010), including plankton (ENVO:xxxxxxxx)" | depth 140 m | reverse complement strand
GCCAGAATGGCTGTGCCAGTTTGATCGAGACCCCGCCTCGAAACGAAGACGGACAGCCCGCATGTCGGATGAGTCCGGTCGACTCGGAGCTCCACCAACAAAATTACTTTGGGCAGCACTTGTTGGCACCTGACGACTAAGTGTCATTGCAATAAACAATCCAATACATACAATGCTCATTAGAATGCTGGCGCGAAATCGAAAAGGTTGTCTCATTTTCGTTTTTCCTTTCAGACAATTCTGTCAACTTTACCACGCTCGAACGAAAGAGTCGTGCACCAAAACCCAAGAAAATTTTTTTCCTGTTTTATGGTGTTCTGTAAGCGTATCTATGTTTCAGCTACTTAATATCGGGAGACCAGCTGTCAGCCAGCTGTCTAGCTTCCCTGATTTTTGACTCCGACATAGCTTCTTCGAGAGATCTTAGAGCTTCTACTGCGCGCAATCGTGCCGTAATGGCAATCTCTCGCGAGTCGCTTTCAAGGCGCGATGCTGCGATTGAGAACCACATATACGCCGCAACATTGTCTGGAGTAGTTCCTTCACCGGCACGATACATAAGTGCGAGGTTGTACTGAGCGAAAGGGTGGCCCTGTGAGGCAGCTAGGTTATACCAGCGGACTGCTTCTTGGTCATCCCGGGAAACGCCGCGCCCATCTTTATACATGCGGCCTAAGTTTACTTGAGCTCCAAGGTGACCGTGGCCCGCAGCCGAACGGTACAACTCGACAGCTTCGCTGTCATTTTCAATTACGCCGCGGCCCTCGTCGTACAGTTGAGCCAGGTTGAATTGTGCCTCAGGGTAGTCTGGTTGCAATTCGATTGATCGTCTAAAAGCTTGCACAGCTTCTGACCAGCGACCTGTTTGGGCGTACACTGCGCCGAGACTGTTGTGTGTTTGTGGCACTGTATCGTCTAATTCAGCAGCCCGAAGAAGAGGAGTTAAAGCTTCTTTGCCTCTACCAGCTCGAAGTAGTACGTAACCCAGTTCGTTTTGGTATTTTGCCTGATGAGGGTCCGATTGAATTAAGTCTTGATAATGTTTTACGGTATCGTCTATTTGATTTTGGGAAAGCAAGGAAACACCGCGCGCGAGTGCGACTTCAGTAGTGGTTCGTGCTTGCATGACGGCAAAGAAAATGATCCACGCAGTGACGTACGATAAATTTCGGCGCATAGAGAGTTGATGGCCTTCACGAGGTGACGGGGTTGGGCTTGATAATCCAGATGATCGAACACTCACGTCGATGATTTGAATTAAAAGATTTAGAATGGGCACCGCAAGTAATTTGTCATAGTGCGTAGGGATGCCCGCTTGTTCGAGCACTCCGAACAAAATAATGATACCTATGCCGTACAAGACTCCAAAAAATACTCGGCCAACCTCTGTACGAGGAGATGTTGAGGGATCGTTGAACAATAGATGCATGCCTAGAAAGGCAGCTATCGGAACTGCGCCTCCACCAATGTCTGATGGGCTAAAGAACTGTGTGCCTGTTATGTACGAATGAATCAGGATGAAGATATAGGTCGTTGCTACGGCAGCCATTGTCATTGGCGCGACACCAAAAAGTAGTTGCGCAGGCAGGCTGGCTAGAAAAATTACGAGATAAATATGCGGCGGGAATATCTGGGTTACGGCGATTTCAGGTCCCCAGGTCAGACTGGTGGATCCTGTCAGGATGAGGCCCAGTGCAAAAATGCCAAGTGGAAAAGAGGATGGATTGAAGATATGAACGTTTTTCCCATTTTTGTTCCAACGGATAAATTCCTTGACGGCGAAACCCACGGCGACCATCAAGAATTGGAGATAAAACCAATCCGGTTTAAACCACATGAAAAGATTGATGCTGAAAATGATGGGAAAAGGTCCAAACCCAAGAATGTACTTTTCCCTTCGTGACCACGTGAGCAACATATCGAAGGCATAGGCGAATAATAATTGCGCTGCAATTAGGTGGGCAGAGTCGTAGACTTCTCTCCAGTACCAGCCCCAATAGAGGTAGACGGATAATTGTGCACAGGCCTGAATATAGTGCTGTTTACGAAGGACGATATCAATCCCAAGAGAGCGCTTTGATTTCGTGACGCTGTTTCTGAGCAGTAGGGTCCAGAAGACAAGGATGGATGTCGCACCTAGCATGGACCAGAGAAGTGTCTGTGACGAGTGAACGGACGAAAGCGAACTAAAACTTCCAAGTAGTCCTGAAAACAGAAGAGGTAGGAGCAGTATTTTGGTGGATCCACCGGGTAAGACAGAAGTGTCCGCTAGAGCCGGTGACCTTTTTTTCTTAATGGACGAATGGTGTGTTTGGGCTGTCCGGTCTTTTCGTTTAGACATGTTACTTCTGTCATTCTAGTGCAAGCGCAAGGTCTCTTCAGACTGGAGGAGACCTATTTGTGCAACACAAAAGAAAAAGGGGATGACCTCTGGTCATCCCCTTTACAGTTCACCGAACAACTTCAATCCGACTAGAAATCAAACTGGAATGCAACCTTGGCTAGTCGACCTGCCATGATGACCTGCGGTGCAAGCCAACTTGAGGCGCAGGCGCCACCAAGTGAATTACCGCAACCAGGTTGTTCTCGTGTTATGGCATTCGCATTAAACAGATTAAAGATGTCAAACATAGTGCGAAGTCTGGTGCCTCCACCCAATGTGAAGATCTTCGTGAAACGAAGGTCGAATTGGGTAAAGCGATCACCAAATGCCGTTCCAGGTTCAAGTGCATTAATCGTCTGGTTGCCGCTCGTAGCTGGACGTCCTAATGCGGCACTGATCGAAGCAGAGCTGTACGTAACATTTGCGAGACGCATCGGACCGTTCTGATTTTGGAGCGTGCCTGCGATCTGAATGTCATACGGTAGCGTGTATGACGTCAGGAACTTAACTTGGGTTAACCAGTTTTGGTCTGCGTCGCAGTATTCGATTGGCGCTTGAACGGCGCTGCTACTGGTATTGATGTAATTCTCTGGCATCGCACCGAAAATACTGCAATTGTCCGTCATCGTCTGACCAGTACTGACACCACCCTGGAATATGAAACCCTCCAATTGAGCATTCGCTGTAATGTCAAGGCCATGCCACGCTTCAGACATGCCACCGAATGCCTCCGCATCCCCGGTTAAACGATCAGCGGTTACGATGGTTTCCGGTCTTTGATCAAAAAGCGTGATCATCTGGCCCGAGTTCGGAATATTCGGATCATTTGGAAGTGGCATCTGAACGGTATCAAAAGCCGCCGCTGTAATGGCACGGTCGTCAGAGGTAGAGTGGTTGAAATAGTTTCGTCTAAAGTAACCCACGTCTAGGGATGCCCCATTAACAAGTTCTTGCTGGATGCTGATGGACAAGTTCCAATTTGATTTTCGGTTACCCCATCCGCGGCTCCACGCAGCATCGTAAAACGTGTTGACGATTGGAATTCCAAATGCAAGGTTGGTGTTTACGCTCATTAATTCCCCGTTCGCCGCCGGGTTGAGCGGATCTCCTTGAGGAATCCCATCACCGACAATACAGGTTCCAGAAACACACCCGGTGTAGCCATCATTCCAGTTTCTGGTCTGTTTGTTGTTGGTTTGTCCTGGGTTCAGGCCCACGGCCGGGTCGGTAGATTCCCGAGCACCGTATCGGTTCGCTGATATTTTCAACGCGGTTTTTCCATTTCCAAACAAGTCATAGGCGATGCCGATTCTTGGTTGGATGTCGCTCCACGACACGGCGGTCTGACCTTCAATGAATGTAGCCGTTGGTGCCCATGCGGATACTGGGGAAATCTGATCCGGATAAGTGGAGTTGAAGTAGTCGTACCGAAGACCTGCGTTCACGGTCAAACGATCAAGCGTCCATTGTTCTTGAACGTAGAGGCCAGTCGAGCGGGCTCTGTTCATTCCGATACCTGGGGTGTGAAAGCTTGCCCGAATTGGGAATCCGCCGTAGGTGTTGATGTTCCGCCACTGATTTTCCGAAGAGTTAAAGGTGTTTTCACCAAGCCACAACGATGTCATTCCCACTTTTAGATTATGGCTACCGGTAACAAAAGACACCGATCCACGGACAAAGTTGGTGTGTTTTGGACTGTTTCGTGCGGTAGTCCCCGAGAACCATCCTGACATGTTTCTTGATGCCATGACTGGCGAAAACTCAAGGACTCCTGGAATGGTGGCCGCTGCGTTTTCTGCAGTATTCAACTGGTAGCGTACCGGTTGATGCGAGACACCTGCTTCAAATAGGAGACGATTAGTCTGTGGTCGAGTCCATGTTGCCTGATAACTGTTTGTTCGAATAACACCGCTAATTGCCGCTTCAGGTGCGATGAAAATCGTAGATAGTGTTCTGCCCTGGAGCAGATGAGGTTTATCGGTGCTGCTATTAGTCCAGTAGAATTTTAATTTGTCTTTCGACGATGCCTGCCACGTTAAATTGATTGATTGTTCCCGGATGGTTGTTTCATCAAGGGACGGGCTGGACTCGTCCGGAACATAGACCAAGGCAGACGGATTAACCGCATTAAACAAGTTAGCTGGAACCAAGTCCCCTTTTCCGGACGTATGGGTCAAGAAAAACCAGAGTTTATCTTTGACGATTGGACCTCCAATAACTGGATTCATGGTCCACACTTCGTCGATAAAGGTTCCGGTGCCAAGGCCTCTGTCAATTAGGTCTTGGTCAACGTTGTTCGCGTTCCACGAGGGGAATGTGAAGGTTGTGAACATGTGGCCACTGAATTCGTTCGCCCCTTCTCTAGGAATCATGTTAATTCGTACGCCGCCAGTTTCTATTTCTGCTGAGTTACCGGAGTACTGGACTGATAATTCCTCAAAATTTGAATCTGGAAAGACGCTGTAGTTGGAACCTTGAAGTAGAGAGTCACCAACGTCCATTCCATTAATTTCGAGTTGCTGATCATTCTCCGAACTTCCGTGCATTTGCATACGTTGCAACGTCGCAGGAGACATGCCGCCTTGGTCTGTGCTAAGGGGAGTCAGATACGATTCTGATGCGGTCATGCCCGGCACCAGTAGTGCGTAAGACTGGAATGATTTTCCGGTGGGGACACTGTCGATGACTTCGCGATTTATAACTTGCCGTTGCTCGACATTCTGAATGTCGACGACTGGACTGGCTCCAGAAACTGTCACTGTTTCTTCGATGGATCCGACAGCAAGTTCAGCGTCGATACTAGCCGTAAACCCGATGCTCAGTTCGATGCCTTCGCGAACGAGGGTATTGAATCCTGGAAGAGTGTACGTTACATCATAGGAGCCTGGCTCAAGGCCGATGATTTGATATTGGCCATTGCCATCGGTAACGGTCGCTCTGACCTGCTCAATGATCGCAGGACTTCTCGCCTCGACGGTGACACCTGGGAGTACACCTCCACTGGTGTCTGAGACGGTGCCATTAATTGCTGAGCCTTGCGCATTTACGATGTTTGGTAAAAGAACCAATAATCCTAAAATGCTAACTGCAAGTACCGCGTTCCTTTTAAAGTATCCACTTATCATCAGTCTTCTCCTAGAAAGTAAGACTCCAGTAGGTTTGGTAACTCACTCACCATAATTCTAGTTCTGGCCGGTATTCTCCATTGAGGAAACATAATTGTCAATGTTTTGATACACCTAATTACTATATTTAATGATTTCGCCTACGCACATTTTATGGTGATAGGAGTCGTTTTCATCAGCGAGTTTTCTAATTCTGAACTGGGGAAATTTATTTATTGTGAGATCCGAAATTTATTACCACTTACCATTTTAAATGATTCTGGTGTGTTTTTGTTCCGAACTGAGATATTTTAAGGGTGCTTTGCAGGTGTGCTCGTTGCGTGTATGATGCTGCTCTGTAGGCTTCCAGCGTTTAAATTGTCAGAATTCAGGAGGATAAGGTGACAGTAAAAAAGGATGAATATCTTTCCCAACTCAGTCGTCGGGACTTAATGAGGTTACTTGGTATCGGAACGGCTGGTGCTGGGCTTGGTCTGACAGCGGCGTGCGGATCTAGTGAAGCGCCTTCATCTTCTTCAGAGATGACAGAAATGGCGGCGGAACCACCTGCGAGCCCTTCAGTGACATTTCCAGAAGGAGCGATTGTTCGGACTGTCTTAGGCGATGTGTCACCGGAGGCTTTGGGTTCTGGAGCAACAATGATGCATGAGCATTTGTCCTTTAATTTCCAGAGTCCTCCCAAGGAGCCACGAGCGGCCGGTTCGCCAGAACCACCTGCGCCGAGTAACGACGAAATGGTCGCCTTGCTCGTTGAAGAGATTAAGATGGCTGGTTTTGATGGCGTGAGTTGTATTGTGGATTCTTCAGTGGGGCCACGGACGGAGCAACAACTTGCAAATTTGACTACGATGGCCACGGAATCAGGAGTTCATTTAGTCATTGGTGGAAGTTATTTCTTGTTGCCGCGTTATCCGGAAGAAATTGTTGCTGCGGAACAGGAAGAAATAACGGCGAGTATGGTTGCACAGGCTGAGGCTGAGGGCTGGGGTGCACTTGGTGAAGTTGGGAGTTCGTTTCCAGAAATGCATGATGCCGAGCGCAAGGTTATTGCAGCCACTGCACAGGTGCATATGCAGACGGGCCTCCCGATTTTCACACATGTTCCTCATGAGAGTTGTCCGACTTGCGCAATCGATCAGTTAGATATTTATGAAGCCGAAGGAGTTGATATGGCTCATTTGGCAATTGGTCATCAATCAACGATTAAGCGTTCTGATGATCCGACGTGGGAGACGCATAAGGAGATAGCAAGCCGTGGTGCCTTCGTGGCTTTTGATACGGTTGGGCATCAGATGGCGTCTTCATTTATTCCAGAGCGCACGAAGGTTGATATGGTGTTGAACATGCTTGAGGCGGGATATGAAGACCACATTTTATTGGCCTCTGATTTTGCCGCTAATAATCAGATCAAGGCAAACTGGGGAAACGGTTATTCAACCGTCTTGGTACAGTTTGTGCCGAAGCTCAAGTACTTCGGTGTGTCTGATGCCATCATTAATAAAATACTGATTGATAACTCTCGACGTTGGCTTGCGTATCAACCGAGGTCAGCATAGCGACTTAGGAGACCTTCTCAAGGAGATAAGTAACATGAGATGCCTAGGATGTGTGACGGCGCGCGCTGTAGTATGTTTTTTGCTGTATTTTGGTTTGACTACAGGAACGATGCTCGCCCAGTCTGTGCCGCGCACACCTTGGGGCGATCCTGACCTCCAAGGTATATGGACTAATACAACAACTACTCCACTTGAGCGACCAGAGGCACTTTCTGGACGAGAGAAGTTAACTGAAGCAGAACGGGCAGAGTTTGATGCTGAGGCCATTCGTAATGCCGATCGCCCCCCGCCTGCAGGCAGTACTGGGGCGTACAACACTTTTTGGATGGAGCGTGGTGTCAGGACCGATCAGACCGCTATGATTCTCGATCCTGCTGACGGGCGATTGCCTGCAATTACTGCAAAAGAGCGGAAACGGATTACCGACCTTGCTGTGGTTCGAGACTCCCCGTCGTATCCGACAACTTGGCAAGATGTAAACATTTATGAGCGGTGTATCACACGCGGTATGCCCGGGACCATGATGCCAGGTTTCTACAATCATAATTATATGATTCTCCAGATACCCGGTTACGTTGTTTTGTATGCTGAAATGATTCACGACACGCGAGTCATTCCGCTCGATGGTCGTGACCATGTTGATCCGTCGATTCGCCAGTGGATAGGGGACTCACGTGGACATTGGGATGGCGATACATTAGTAGTGGAGACGACGAATCTCACCGGCAAGGTTTTTGAGCGACGACGTTCTAACACTGTCTATGCGACTGGTGAGCATTTGCGGCTCATTGAGCGGTTTACCCGCACGGCTGAGGATGCTATCGATTATCAGTTCACTGTTGTGGACCCTACGACGTTTATTGAACCATGGACTGCTCAGACACCTATGGTGGCACTAAACGCGCCTCTTTTTGAATATGCGTGTCACGAAGGTAATTACGCGATTTCGAATATGTTGCGAGGGGCTCGCATGAAGGAAAATACGCAGAATTAGAGTGTTCTTGTTCCCGCCATTTCACTCAAACAATTAGATTGCTGAAATTGTGTCACGGGCGAAAATCAAATATTTCCTCCACATTTATGGCTTTCATGCCGTTTTGTGAAATAACGTTCATGCCAGCTAGGTGTTCGCCGAACTCTCCATAACGTTTTGTGATTTCTGGTGCTTGCGGTGGCGACGGAAATTGTACACTAACGGTAACAGACCCTGCGGGCCAACGAATAGTATTTATTTTTGTCCAAAATGTTCCGTCCTTTACGGTGCTACGTGCGTTGTCCATTAGGTTGCTGGCTGGCCAGGTGTCCATCGGAGTTGTCTGGCCTAACTCGTGAATGATACGAATGTTGACGTAGGCCCCATCAGGCAGGTCTGTTTCACCTTCAATCCATAATGTCCGCCATTCAGTTCTGTGGCTGATTTGTAAGTTGACTGATTGAGTGCCCTGATCAAGAACTGAAGCAAGGTTCGATGGATTGCATGACCAAGAAATTAATAGTGAGAGACTTGTGCAGATGAGATGTGGCTGTAGTTTCATATACATGGCATTATAGCGATGTCCTGACGATACCAGCATAAGGATCATGCAAACCGTTCAGATGAGTCATTCGTTGTCACGTTCCCCCGTGATTGGTGTGATGGGTTCCCATGCCTTAGCTCACGTTGATAAGGCTTGGGAGGTTGGAAGATGGATAGCAGAGAGCGGTTTTCATTTGCTCACTGGTGGGGGAGGTGGCGTGATGGAATCCGTGAGTCAGGCTTTTTGTCAAGTGACAGATCGACGTGGAATGAGTCTCGCTGTTATTCCTTCAGTCGTCAGTGACCGGATCGCAACTCCTGAAGAGGGCTATCCCAATCCTTGGGTCGATATTCCCATTTACACCCATCTTGATCGTGGAGTTCATTCAGGAGATGAACCGACTTCAAGAAATCACATTAATGTTCTTTCGTCGACGGTGGTTATTCTCCTGCCAGGAGGTGAGGGTACGGCAAGCGAAGCCCGACTCGCAATGCGATATCGAAAACCTTGCATTGCGTACCTTAAGTCAAAGGATGAGTTGCCCGGATGTCCTCAGGCGGTGCGAGTCGAATCACGTTTCAAATTGGTCGCGGAGTTTGTAATGGCAAACGTTACGCCTTGTCTTCCTGAATGAGTAGTTTTCTGACACTCGCTAGTTGTACCGCAGTAACAAAGACGGGCATGGCTGCCTGAAGTTCGTCAAGGTTTGGATACGTTGGCGCCAAACGGATATTGATATCAGCCGGATCGAGTTTATATGGAAAGGTTGCTCCTGCCGGGGTTAGTTTTACCCCCGCTTCTCCAGCGAGTCTGACGACATCTTTTGCCGAGCCAGATGCGACATTTACGGATAAAAAATATCCACCTCGTGGTTCTGTCCATGTCGCGATGTCTTTGAGATGTGATTGGAGATAGTGGATCACTTTCTCAAACTTTGGACGCACGATTGCTGCGTGTTGTTGCATTAATGACTCAATGCCGTCGAAGTTCCTCAAAAAGCGTACGTGGCGTAGCTGATTGACCTTATTCGATCCAATTGTCTGGACGGAAAGTCGTTTTTTAAAGTGACTTAAATTATCTGGAGAGGCAGCGATAAATGAAATTCCACTGCCGGCGCGGGTGATTTTTGAAGTTGAGGCAAACATGATCACGCTGTCTTGAGTGTTAGCGGTTTTACAGCAGTCCATAATGTTTTTTAGAACGCGCGAGCTATCGTACAGATCATGAACTGCGTACGCGTTGTCCCACATGATGCGGAAGTCAGGTCCCGCAATTTTACCTAAGAGTGACATTCTTTCGACCGTCTCATCGGAAAAGGTGTGCCCCGTAGGATTTTGATATTTCGGGACGCACCAGATTCCTTTAATTTGAGGGTCGGCTGCAACAAGTTGCTCGACAGCATCCATGTTTGGTCCGCTCTCAAGCATTTCGACGTTGATCATTTCAAAGCCGAGGTCTTCTGTAATTGTGAAATGTCTGTCGTATCCTGGCACGACGCACAGAAATTTCAAATGCTCGTTGTTTCTCTTCCAAGCGGTGTTTCGACCGAGGGGTCCCCAGTATAGGGCGCTTAGAAGGTACTGGTACATGAGTGTAAGGCTGGCGTTTCCTCCGACAATAATGTCTGTGTCTTGGACGCCTAATAAAGAGGCTCCCAGTTGACGGGCGGATGGTAGTCCCTCTAGCTGGCCGTAGTTACGTACATCGATGTTGTCAGGTGACAGGTAATCGTTATTTAAATCACGGTCTAATAAATTCGCCAGATCGAGTTGTTCTGGACTTGGTTTTCCGCGTGTCAAATCTAATTGAAGACCCTGGTTTTGAAGGTCAAAGTAACGTGACGATAATTGGCGTTCCATTTCCACCAATTCTGGGATTGTCTTTTGTTTATTCACGGCAGGATTATACTCTCCGGTTTCTGGCAGTTTAGCCTAAGATTTCCTGAATCGATTCACTAAGAATTTCGACAATACGATCGAGTTCTGATTCAGTAATGATAATCGGTGGGGCGAGTAAGTAGCTGTCACCTTTAACGCGACTAAGTAGTCCTTTTTCAAGTGCTTTCTTGTGAATCTGCAATCCTATTTTTCGAGTTGAAGAAAAAGGTTCTTTCGTAGCTTGATCTTCAACGAACTCAACAGCGCACATCAGTCCCTTGCCCCTGATATTTCCTACATGTGGATGCTGCGCTAATGCGACATGAAGCATGTTGCTTAAGTAGTCCCCTTTTTTTGCCGCTTGGTCAGGGAAATCTTCTTTTTCTATGATATCGAGCATCTTTAACGCTACGGCACAGCCAACAGGGTGTGCACTGTAAGTAAAGGCATGCATCCACGCCTGGTTGCTATCTTCCAGCGTTTGCATGATTGCGTCGTTGATGCCAATGCCTCCGAAAGGGAAATATCCTGAAGTAATCGCTTTTGCAAACTGGATCACATCTGGTTCGACACCCCAGTGCTCAAGGGCAAAGTATTTTCCGGTCCTACCGAAGCCTGTAATGACTTCGTCTGCGACAAACAGTACATCGTGCCGATCGCAAATTTCACGAATCTTTGGGAAGTAATCGTCTTGTGGTGGGATTACACCACCGGCTCCTTGGACAGGCTCGGCGATAAACATAGCGACTGTGTCAGCGCCTTCGCGTAAGATTGCCTCCTCAAGTTCATTAGCCGCTGCTAGTCCCTGACTAACACCAGAAGGTCCATTGTAACGGTAAGGATATGGTGACGGGATATGAACAAAACCAGGGACAAGAGGTTCAAAAAGTGTCCAATAAGGAGCGATACCTGTAGCACTCATGGCAGCTAATGTAACGCCGTGATATCCGTCGATTCTTGAAATAACTTTGGTTTTTTTGGGTTGACCTTTCAGTTTCCAATACGCACGTGCGAGCTTTATACTGCTCTCGGTTGATTCTCCTCCACCACTCGTAAAAAAAAAGTGATTAATCGAAGGGTAGCAGAGCCCCGCGAGTTGTTCTGCTAGTTCGATCGCTTTTTTGTTTGAATTGCCACTATATCCGGAAACATACGCCAATTGACTTGCCTGAGTCTGCATAGTGTCAGCAAGTTCTTTTCGCCCGTGTCCAGCCGTTACGTTCCAGAGACCGGCAAGTCCGTCGATGCATTGTTGTCCGTCAGCATCCGTCAGAGTAGCGCCTTCTCCCTTGATCCACACTCGACCGTGTGCATGTGTGGAAGAATCATGCAACGGATGTACTAGATGAGCTTTGTCTCGAGCGATGAGTGTCTTGTTTTTAACTGTTGCAATAGTCATTGTTTGCTTCACATTACCATTTGCTGACTCGACGCGAGAAGCATTCAAGTGCTATATTTCACGCCTTCCGTTGTTTCGAGAGTAAGAGAGAAGCCAACTAGGAGGGGAATATGCGTAAAACTGGCTTGTTTGTCACGGTGGTTGTGATGTCGCTGGGGTTACCTGTTGTCGCCCAAGATGTAACCAAGTATGTTCGTTATGAATATCAGGGAGTTATTTCTTATGGAGTCCTTCAGGGTGAGACTGTTTACGAATTGAGCGCGGCTCCGTTTATTTCTGAGGATCGCACGGGTGACACAGTAGCCTTAAGTCAAGTCCAATTACTGACCCCGACCGATCCCAAAAAAGTGATTGCTGTTGGCCTTAATTATAAAAGTCATCTAGGTGAGCGAACTCAGGCAGCCTATCCTGGACTATTTGCGAAATTTCACACATCTTTAATTCCTCATGATGCTGCAATTACATATTACGATGATGTTACTGATTTGCACTATGAAGGTGAGATGGTTCTAATTATTGGAAAGCTCACTCAGAATATTTCTGAAGCGGATGCGCCTAATCATATTTTCGCTGTGGCTCCAGGTAATGATGTGAGCGAACGTGCATGGCAAGATAATGACTTGCAGTGGTTAAGGGCTAAAGGCGCCGATACTTTCGGGCCAGTTGGTCCTGTCATGGTTCGAGGTTTAAATTACAATGATCTTTTACTTGAGACGCGTCTTAATGGTGAGGTCAAGCAGTCTCAACGAACCGCAGATCTTATTTTTGGAACAGCAGAAATTGTGAGCTATGTTAGTAGATATGTAACACTTGAGGCAGGCGACATGATTTTTACTGGAACACCTGGTTCTACCAGTGCGATGCAACCTGGTGACGTGGTGGAGGTTGAACTTGAGGGTGTTGGGATTTTAACCAACACCATAACAAAGCCATAATTTTTGATATTTGATTGACTCGATCTGGAGGATCCGTGGAAACACCTCTAACACCACTTGAATTTATGCGCCGAGCGCGCAGTCTTTATCCTGACCGTGAAGCGGTTGTCGATGGTTCGATTCGCTTGACCTATGAACAATTTTTCAGACGATGTGATCGTTGGTCGTCCGCATTGCAGCGCTTAGGTGTCGGTTCTGGTGATCGGATTGCCTATGTATCTCCTAATACACATTCAAATTTGGAGTCCTTTTACGGGGTTCCACAAATTGGGGCGGTACTGGTCCCAATTAACTATCGTCTTAATGGCGCCGAGATTGAGTACATCATTCAGCATAGTGGTGCAAAAGTAGTGTGTGCACATGCTGACTATCTCGATTTGATTGATGGTTTGCGGTCGTCGTGTAAAGGTGTCGAACACTTTATTGCTTTGGAAGGTTCTCATGATGGATGGCATGAGTATGAGGCGTTGCTAGATGCAGAATCTGAACCGCATTTTGATGCCCCTGAGACTTCTGAACAGGATTTACTAACCATTAATTACACTAGTGGTACAACATCACGTCCAAAAGGTGTGATGATTACCCACAGAAATGCGTATATGAATGCCGTTGGTACGTTGCTTCATCATCCGATGACATGCCGTGATCGGTATCTATGGACACTTCCAATGTTTCACGCAAACGGATGGACGTTTGTCTGGATCGTCACGGCAGTCGGGGGTATCCATGTTTGCCTCAGGCAGATCGATCCAGGGAAGGCATTTGGTTTGATACGCGATGAATCGGTGACGATGTTGTGTGCGGCTCCGACAGTACTGATTACTTTGGCTAATGCTCCGGTTGAGGTGCGTGGTGAGGTTCCTAGTGGGGTTCGCGTGATGACCGCAGGCGCTCCGCCGGCAGCGGCGACGATTCAGAGGATTGAGGGAGAATTTTCTTGGGAACTA
>CEUS01064488.1_pt1 | contig 13761 bp, 12 predicted proteins | sample 427031 | NCBI WGS metagenome assembly CEUS01 (sample SAMEA2622837, study PRJEB7988) | marine metagenome | biome: marine biome (ENVO:00000447); feature: marine epipelagic mixed layer (ENVO:xxxxxxxxx); material: "saline water (ENVO:00002010), including plankton (ENVO:xxxxxxxx)" | depth 140 m | reverse complement strand
CCTCCGCTTGGAAAAGCATCCCGAGGGTGGTTGGTACCGCCGCACTTATCAGTCAGAGGATAAGGTGCGTCTGACACGCGGTGAACGATTTGCTTCCACTAGTATCTATTACCTCCTCGCACCGCATGAACGTTCCGCGCTGCACCGCTTGAGGAGCGACGAGACTTGGTACTACCACGCGGGGTGTGGATTGAAGGTTCACCTCTTCACCGAGTCTGGATACGAGAAAAGATCTTTGGGTAATCGTATGTCCGAGGGGGAAACGCCTCAATTGACGATCCCCGCAGGAACTGTCTTCGGGGCGGAATTGCTGGTCGAGAACGATTGGTGTTTGATCGGATGCTCCGTTTGCCCTGGTTTTGACTTTGCCGATTTCGAATTGATCAATGGAAATGAAATCATGCAGCGTTTTCCTGAACAGCAAGACTGGATCTCCCACTTGTTTCGCTAAGCTCAATCTGGATGCAACCTTTTATGGGGTTTCACCTTGACCGCTGATTGCAACTGTTTTGAAGTGCCCCGACTTAATTCTTTAATCCTAAACGAACGCATTCATGAAACTTTATCAAACTTCCGTGCTGACGACTTTCGCTCTCTTGCTACCCATTTTGTTGACGGGTTGCGGCTCTTCTCCGGATTCTGTCATGGGGGAGATGATCGACAAAATTAAGGAGTTGAACGATGTTCTTGAAAAAGTAGACGACAAGGAATCAGCGGAAGCCCACAAGGCCGAGATCGAGTCGATCGCAAACGAATTGAATGAGTTGACTGAAGAATATGAGGAACTAGAGAAGGACATGTCCAAAGAAGAGAAAAATGAAATCGAGGAAAAATATCGAGATGATGCCAGTAAAGCTGTGCGTGACACCGTTGGCCACATGTTCAGAATGGCTACGTCTCCATATGGAGCGGAGATTGCGAAAGCTCTGCAAGGTATCAAACTCGATAAGAAATAAGAGGAAATTTACTGAAAATTCGTCTTTTTCTCAGGATTTGCGTTCACTCTAGATAAACTTTTCATAGGGCCAAGACCTCAAGCAATTAATCGTCTTGATTTCTTTTGCCAATAATTGTCTTCATTGTTCATCCTATAACGATTAAATTATGAAAAACCTACACTCCCTCTACCTGTTTCTTGCCCCACTGCTCGCTTGTTTGCTTTTGTCTGGTTGTGGAGCTTCGATTGAATCCAATACCGAGGACATTGTGGAGGAGTTGGAAAACTTGGCTGAAATCCTTGACAATATTGAAGACCGTGATTCCGCGGAGGATTCCATTGAAGACATCGAGGCCATCGCCGATAACATAAAGGAACTCAGAAAGGAGCGGGACGACCTGCTTGATGAGATGAGCAAAAGCGAACTCAGGGACTTGAAAGATGTGCTAGAGGATGATTACGAGGACAGGTTTCAGGATGCCTTTGAGGATATCCTTGATGAAGAAAAGCGTATCCGTGAGAAATCATGGGGAAAAGAGGTTCTCGGTGCCACCAAGAAGGTTGGCGAGCAACTGATGAAAATCGATATAGATGGGGGCGACGAATAATCGTCCCTTGTTTTGTCTTCGTTGCCAGATTGCTTATTCCCTTCCTTGTTTGCTTTTAATGGCGAGCAACGAATATTTTGCTATGCCCAGCGAAGAAACGTTCACCTTCAACGGTAGTAGGATACACCGTATACAGTATCCGCACGCGGAGGCCTTGAGCCTTCGTTTGATGAAATCATTGGAAAAAAGGGAAGACGATTTCACTTTTTCCCATCGCATCAACGACCGCTGGGAGAATACTTACCTACCTATCGAAAAGATTCCTGCCGCCAGGGAAGTCATAGGCTTTGCCCGGGATGCGGCTGTTCGGATTTACAAGCAACCCTTGCTTGCTCTTTATGAACCGGTCGGAAGTTCCCCTAATCCTCCTTTTTGGTTCAACCTTGCTGGACCAGGCGCGATCACCGGTGTTCACGATCACTCAAAAGAGGCTTTCGTCTCCGGCGTTTTTTATCTCAAGGCTCCAGCGAATTGTGGAAATCTTTTTTTTCGCGCGGACGGCGAAGAAGATTTTGTTTTGGAGCCGATTCAAGGAAAGATTGTCCTCTTTCGCTCTGATTTAAAGCACGGCGTTGCGGAAAACCTTTCTAGTGGGGTTCGTATATCATTGGCATTCAACACCTTCAGCCTCCCGCTGTCCGGCATTTGTTAAATTTGTTTTTTGTTGATCAGGTTGCTCCTGCCCCCAGGACGATTTGAAGTTATTTGGAAATGTGCGGTTTTGTGTAGTTTTGGGTTGCCTTCGAAGGACTTACGTAGAAAAAGCGCTCTCTAATCCTAAATGAAGTTCCGACTTTATTATTTAATTAGTATTTGCCAGGTGGATTAGCCTAATGATTGATGCAAAGGGCAGTTTCAAGGAAATCGAGTCTGCAGTGGTTCGATTTGCAGGAGATTCTGGTGATGGCATGCAAACGGTGGGGGAGCGTTTCACCGACACCACTGCTTTTGCTGGGAATGATATCGCAACGCTTCCTGATTTCCCTGCTGAAATCCGTGCGCCTGCAGGAACCCTTGCCGGTGTCTCAGGTTTTCAAATTCAATTTGGCAGTCGTCAAATCCTGACCCCCGGAGATGCTCCGGATGCCTTGGTCGCCATGAATCCGGCCGCCTTGAAGTCCAATTTGGCTGATTTGGTTCCTGGTGGTATGCTCGTCGTCAACAGTGATGCGTTCAAAAGAGCCAATTTGGCCAAAGCTGGTTACGAACAAAACCCTCTGGAGGACGAGGATTTACGGAGCAAATACAATCTTATCGAGATCGATTTGACCAACTTGACCAAGGAAGCCTTGGCAGAGTGTGATTTGAAGCCATCGGACAAAACTCGATGCAAGAACTTTCTCGCTTTGGGTTTCATGTATTTCGTCTATGACCGCACCTTGGAGACCACCCTTAAGTTTTTCCAAGACAAGTGGGGAAAGCGCTTGCCTGTAGTGGCAGAGGCTAACTCTCTTGCCCTTAAGGCAGGGTATAACTTGGGCGAGACCATGGAAGTGGCTCGGAATCGTTACCAGATTGCCAAGGCGCCTGCTGATGCTGGTCGATATCGTAAAATCTCTGGTAACGAGGCCTTGGTCTACGGATTGACCGTGGCAGGCAAGAAGTCAAAGCGAGATCTGCTCTATGCAGGGTATCCCATTACCCCAGCTTCTCCAGTTCTAGAAGGCCTTTCCGCGCTTAAGCGCTTCGGGGTTAAGACCGTTCAAGCAGAGGATGAAATTGCAGCCATGGGAATTGCTCTCGGGGCAAGTTTTACTGGTAACTTGGCTGTTTGCGCAACCAGCGGACCGGGAATGTGCTTGAAGAGCGAGTTCATGGGGTTGGCCAGCATAACTGAATTGCCTCTCATTATCTGTAATATCCAACGCGGCGGACCGAGTACAGGGCTACCTACTAAAGTGGAGCAAAGTGATTTGCTACAAGGCATGTTTTGCCGAAATGGTGACAGCCCAATTCCCATCATTGCTGCTCACTCTGCTTCGGATTGCTTTGATACCGCCTTGGAGGCTGCTCGCATTGCCCTGACCTATATGACCCCGGTGATTCTTCTAAGCGATCTTTACATAGCCAATGGATCCGAACCTTGGGCTATTCCCGATCTTTCCACCATTCCGGAACTGGAAATCCCTTTTGCCAATCCCGAAGACGAGTATGTCGTGTACAGGCGTGATCCTGAAACCTTGGCTCGAGAACAGGCAATCCCCGGTCAAGCGGGCTTGGAGCACAGGGTGGGAGGCCTTGAAAAGAATGAAGCGGGTGACGTGAGTTACGATCCTGAAAACCATGAGAAAATGACTCATTTGCGAGCCGACAAGGTTGCTGCCATAGCGAAGAGCATTCCTCCTCTGGAAGTTCTCGGGGAACCGGAAGGCGATCTTCTCGTGCTGGGATGGGGTGGAACTTACGGAGCGATTTGCTCAGCTGTTGGCAATTTGCAAGCGGAAGGCTATTCCGTGAGCAGTGTGCATTTGCGTCACCTTAGTCCATTTCCAAATGACCTGGGTGAAATTTTGGGGCGTTTCAAGAAAGTGCTCGTTGCGGAATTGAATATGGGTCAATTGAGTATGCTCATCCGCTCCAAGTATTTGATCGACGCGATTTCTTACTCTAAAATCCAAGGGCAGCCCTTTCACGTTTCCGAACTGACAAAAAGATTTTTGGAGCATCTTCAATAAAGGAGCGAAAACAATGACTATCGCCACAGCAGAAGGACCAGAAACCCTCACCAAGAAGGATTTTACTCCGCCTAACGAAGTCAAGTGGTGTCCGGGGTGTGGAGATTACGCGATCCTGAATGCCGTTCAGAGAACGTTCCCCGAGCTCGGTGTAGCCAGAAAAGATTTCGTTGTCGTCAGTGGAATCGGTTGTTCGAGCCGATTTCCCTATTACATGAACACCTATGGTTTTCATACCATACATGGGCGAGCGCCATCCGTTGCCTTGGGGGTTAAGGTCGCCAATCCCGACCTTTCCGTTTGGATGATCACAGGAGATGGTGATGGCTTGTCTATAGGAGGCAATCATCTCCTGCATCTCATACGCCGCAATCCCGACATCAACGTATTGCTGTTCAACAACAGAGTTTACGGTTTGACCAAGGGGCAGTACAGCCCTACTTCCGAAATCGGCATGAAGACCAAGAGTACCCCCATGGGTTCGATCGATCATCCCGTTAACCCTCTTCATTTTGCTCTTGGTTGTGAGGCTACCTTTGCGGCGCGTACGACGGATACTGACCAAAAGCATATGTTGGAAATCTTCAAAGCGGGATTTGAGCACAAAGGAACGTCGTTCATCGAGATCTTTCAGAATTGCGTCATCTTTAATCACAAGACTCACGACCCCGTGACTGGGCGTGAGAATCGGCCCGATCAAGTGTTGCTTTTGGAAGAGGGCAAACCTCTTATCTTTGGTGCTGAACGGAACAAAGGCATACGTCTCAATGGGCTGGATCCGGAAGTAGTCTCTTTAGAGGCGGATGATGTTTCTGAAGAGGAATTGTTGGTTCATGACCCTAAAAGAGTGAATCCAGCCTATGCCACCATGTTGGCTGAAATGCAGCATCCAGATTTTCCAACGCCACTGGGAGTGCTTCGTAAGATCGAGGGAAAAGAACCGTACGAGGATGCGGTTTCCGCGCAACTGGAATCGGCTCAATCCAAGGGGGAGGGCGATTTGGAGGAACTTCTTGTCGGTTCTGATTCTTGGGTAGTTGAGTAGAGGAGAGATCTGTGTACGAAGAACCTGTTGTTGCATCAAAGTTTCCATCTGTAATGCAGTTGGACTCAGGTGAATATTGGTGGTGTTCCTGCGGTCGTTCGGCGGACCAACCTTTTTGCGATGGTGCCCATAAAGGTACTGGGTTTTCACCTGAGAAGGTCGAGATCAAGGAGACTCGCAAAGTCGCCTTGTGCAACTGCAAGCATTCTTCCCAAGGTCCGGTTTGCGATGGAGCGCATTCCAGTCTTTGACTGCATCAAGTTTTTGCTTCTCTCGGGTTCCTTACGGATTTGACCCTATAAAGGCCAGCGGCAAGGGCATTCCATCGTCTGAGATAGGTTTGTCGTTTTGCCAAAGCCCTGAGAACAAAACGCGGCCCGATTTGTCGAAGAGCATGCCATGGCCATTGGCCCGGCCATCTCGGAATTCGCCGTAAAAACGATCGCCTTGGGGAGTGACCACGATACCGTGGCCATGTGGCCTGCCAGCTTGTACTTGTCCGAAGTATCGTTCGCCGGAAGGGTAGCGGTAGTTGCCTCGGTTGGGGGTTCTAGGTATTGGGAGAAGGTTCTCCATTCGACTTGTAATCGAGTCTTGGAGTTCGATTGCCTTGGCTTTTCCAGCGGACAAGGTGACGGCGCTTTCTTGCTTCATCATCAGATCGCGTATCACCTTGAGCTTCTTGTCTCCAGCTTCGGTTCCAATTAAGCACCATGCGTAGGACTCGGCTCTTTCCGGAGAACCACTCGGCTTTGCTCGAAGCAGCCCCACAAGTTGTTGTCTGGCGGAGGCATTGGATCCCAACGCAGCCTCGCGATACCAATGTACGACCTTTTTCGGATCACGGTGCGTTCCTGTGCCTTTTGCATAGGCTCTGGCGAGATAATGTGAAGCCACGGGGTCCCCCAGTTTGGCTGCTTTTTCATACCAATAAAAGGCTTCCCTGACGTTCTTTTCAACTCCTATGCCTGAGGAATAAGCGAGACCGAGACGTAACTGGGCCGAACGTTCACCTTTCAAGCCAAGTGTCTTCAGCTCGCCGATATCCCAACCGATTTCCTTGGATTGTACAACGGTGGCGAGAGCAAGCGTCGCGATCAGGCATCTAAAGACCATGCCATACCTTTCGATGAAATGATGTTCCTGAGCAAGCACGAATCCATTGCAGGGTTGGTGCCGAGGGGGGGATTTGAACCCCCACGTCCTTGCGGACACTAGAACCTGAATCTAGCGCGTCTACCAATTCCGCCACCCCGGCTTAATCAAAGGGGCTGACATTGTGAACAAGAGTGTTGGATGGTCGAGGAAATTTCGTTGTTTCTCTTCAGGTGGAGGGCGTATTTGTGTTGCTGCCTAGAATCGATGGGGCATCAGGCAGTGGTTTACATCGCAGGCCGCTTGGGTATCTCGCGAGGTATGGGTCTTCGGCAGGGAGGTCGAGGCTTTCCGCGTCCTCGTCGACAAAAGACTCATCTCCACCGTCTTCCTCGAAGAACAAGGAAATACGCCTGGGCGTCGGGTCGAGGACGTGCATTGTATTGGCCACGCAGCCTTTCTTGACTAGTTCGAAGAAACAGGGGAAATATTCCTGTCGAAACCCATCTTGGAATTCCCGAATCCATTTTTGGGAAACGTTTTCCCTACGGTTGAGCAAGACGACGTCGGAAAAGTGAATGCATCCTTGATACCAAGGGATTAGTTCTGGTTTTGCTTCAGCCAAACCACAGTGAACCAAAGTTAAAATTCGTCCCAAGGTCAAATCGCGCAAATCCAGAAAACTTTTCGTTGCCTCGATTTGATCGGCGGGGTCCACGCTGGAGTCAGCGAGCAAGAAAACAGTTTCCACTTCGGGTGGTAAATCTTCGTTCAGGGAGATGGAACGATCTTTCCATTGCCATGGGAATGTTTTGGTGATTCCGACTAATTCGGAATCGAGCGGGTGGGGCCCTTCCGCTTCGGGCAACAAAACGGTTGCCGAGGATTCGGACGTGAAGTCCATTAGTATTTCGCGGCGTCCCGAATCAGGGAGCCCGAAAAGGAGGTAGAGCAGTTTTTTCAATTTAATCGAAGTCGAAGGTGTCGCATTGGGCAGCTTGCCTCAACCAATGGTCGACCAATACCAAGGCCGTCATGGCTTCCACGATGGGAACCGCTCTTGGCAACACACATGGATCGTGGCGACCACGACCGATCAATTCGGTTTCCGCTCCATCACGGTCCACTGTTTTTTGCGGGCGTAAAATGGTGGCAGTGGGCTTGAAGGCTACTCGGAACAACAGTTCTTCGCCATTGGAAATGCCTCCTTGCACGCCACCCGAACGATTGGTCGTCGTTCGAATGGAACCTTCGATGCTCTCGAAGGGATCATTGTGCTCCGAACCTTTCATATAGGTTCCTTTGAACCCACTCCCGATTTCGAAGCCCTTGGTGGCGGGTAGCGATAGCATGGCTTTTGCAAGATCGGCTTCCAGCCTGTCAAAAACGGGACAACCCAGTCCGCTTGGCAATCCGGCGACTCTGCATTCAATTATCCCACCCAAGGAATCGCCTTCCTTGCGAGTGGCCATGATCAGATCGATCATCTTGTTTGCAGTTTCTTCATGAGGACAGCGGATAGGGTTGGCTTCCACTTGTTCGAGCGAAGGCAATTCATCGAGATCGGGCATTTCCAGGTCGGCCACCCTTTGGACGTAGGCACGGGCTTGGACTTGTTGCAGTGATAGAATTTTGTTGGCTATGGCTCCTGCGGCTACGCGACCTATTGTTTCTCGAGCGGAAGACCTGCCTCCTCCTTCATGGTTTCTAATCCCGAATTTCTCTTGGTAAGTGAAGTCGGCGTGGGAGGGACGATATTTCGTTTCCATCTCCTCGTAATCCCTCGGTCGAGCGTCCTTGTTGCGTACCAACATGCCGATTGGAGTCCCCAGCGTTCGACCCTCTTGCGTTCCCGATAGGATTTCAACGCGATCCTCTTCCTTTCTTCCTGTGGTGATTTTACTTTGACCTGGACGCCTACGATCGAGCTCGTCTTGTATTTCCTCTTCCGAAATCGGCAGATTGGGTGGGCATCCATCTACGGTCACGCCAATACCGCCACCGTGGCTTTCCCCCCAAGTGGATATCCGAAACATGGTTCCGAAACTGTTTCCCATGCGAAACAGCCAAATGAAAAGCATCACCAATGGCAACGAGGAAAAGATTCTCATCTGCCCGACGAGTAGGGCCGCGATGCGAAAAAGATTGCGACCTATCCATGGATTCGTAGGATACGCAACAAAGGTCGGGTCCTATGCGACGACGAAGTGGTGAACCCCGCCAGGCCCGGAAGGGAGCAACGGTAACCAATCTTTGCGTGCGCCGTAGGGTGCCTGGCCTTTTTTTTGCCATTTTGCCATTCATCGCTGAATAGTTTGTCGCTTTCGCTTGCGTGTGCGTCGTCATCAGTCAATTTCTAGGAACATATTCATGGCGGAATCAGGATACCAAGTCATTGCCCGCAGGTGGCGACCCAAGCAGTTCGACCAACTGGTAGGTCAAGATCACGTTACCCGAGCTTTGGGCAATGCCATTGAAATGGGTCGAATTGGCCACGCTTATCTCTTTGTTGGACCACGTGGTACTGGAAAGACGACTTCCGCTCGTTTGTTCGCCAAGTCCCTGAACTGGGAGAATGGACCTTCCTTGCTAACGGAAGAAGATTCCGAAATTGGACAAGCGATCATGGAAGGACGCTGTCTCGACGTCATCGAGATTGACGCTGCATCCAACAATGGCGTGGAACAAGTTCGCGAGCTTCGTGACGAATGCCAGTACGCTCCCGCCCAATGCCGATTCAAGATCTATGTCATCGACGAGGTTCACATGCTTAGCCAAGCGGCATTCAATGCATTGCTTAAAACTCTGGAGGAACCACCCCCCCACGTTAAATTTATTTTTGCGACCACGGAGTCGCGCAAGGTTCTTCCTACGATTACTTCTCGGTGCCAACGTTTCGAGTTTCGCCCCATTTCCTCGAAGCAAATCGCCGCCAAGCTATTGGAAATCTGCAAAAGCGAGGGTATTGAGGCGGAACCCGAGGCGCTGGATTCCATCGCTCGCCTGGCTGCCGGAGGTATGCGAGACGCGCAGTCCAGTTTGGACCAGATGATATCCTTTTGTGGTAAAAAAGTACTTCAATCCGACGTTTTGGAGGTCTACGGCCTCGCTTCTCCGGAGCAAGTGTCTGCCCTTGGCATGGGTGTTGCGACTGCGGATTATTCGAACTTGTTGAACGTGAGCTCTGAATTGAGCGAAGCAGGACTTGATTTACATCGCGCCTTGATCGACCTGCAGGAGCTTGTTCGCGAGAGTTTGGTTGCAACCATTCGGGGTGGAGAAGGCGATGGCTTGGGAGTTCCTTTGACCGTGGAAGCCCAAGCGCGAATTTTAGATGCTCTTCGAGCTGGTGAAGAACGCGTTCAGAAAGGCTTGTCCGAGAAGGTGAATTTCGAAACCACTTTATTCAAGGCCGCGGAGGCGGGTCGTAGCCGAGCCATTGATGGCTTGATTCGTGAAATAGGATCTCTTGCCAAGGCGGCTGGCGCTGATGCGCCCGTAGTGAAAGAACCAGTCGTCCCTCCGTCCACTGCCCCACGGGAAGAAGAGATCCTCGCAATTGAGCCTTCGGAGAGTGAGCCCTCGCCCGAATCCGACGACGACGTGGATCCAGTGGATGAGGCAATTCAGGATGATCCTGCTCAAGAAACAGCGCCTTCTGCAACGGAGCCCGAAAACGAATCAGAAGAGATTGCGGAATCATCGGTTGGCGAAGAAGCCGCTGAATTGCAAAGAAAAGTGGACGAGTTGCCAGCTTCAACTCGTGAAATGCTGCAGGATGATTACCAAGCGACTTTTCTCGGAGTCGAAAAGATCGACGAAGACAAGTTGGTCTGAGTCAATTTTGTTCGTACAAGACTAGGTATCGTTCCTCGAGGTATCTCAAGAGAGGATCGTGCCCAAGAGGCTTGCCGGTTGCATGCTCGGTGAGCTCTAGAAGGTTCATCCTACTCCCGTGGCGATGGATTTTCTCGTCGAGCCAAGCTAGGAACCGCTCGTTTTCGCCTGCTTCAATCAACGATTCGAGCTCAGGGATATCTTCTTTCGCGGTTTCCCAAAGTTGGGCGGCAAGCAGGTTGCCGATGCAATAACTCGGGAAGTAGCCGAAGGAGCCACTTGACCAATGAACGTCTTGCAAGACGCCTTCGGCGTCGTTTTTAGGCTGTAGGTTTAGAAGGCGTTCGGCTTTTTCACTCCAGGCATCGGGAAGTTCACTGACTTCCAGTTCACCCGAGAATAGTGCTTGTTCCAGCTCGAAGCGCAAGATGACGTGCAGGTTGTAGGTTACTTCATCAGCATCCACTCGAATTGGGTTTGGAGTGACCAAGTTGATTGTCTTGAACAGATCTTCGGAAGAAATATCGGACAAAGCCTCGGGGAAAAGTTCACGAAAACGAGGTTCCCAGAGATTCCAGAATTGTCGTGAGCGACCTACTTGGTTCTCCCATATTCGGCTTTGGGATTCATGTACCGCCATGCCGGCGGCTTCACCCAGTGGAGTGCCAATCCACTTTGCAGGCAAACCTTGTTCGTAGAGTCCGTGGCCCGCTTCGTGAATGGAAGAAAAGAGAGAGTCGAGGGGGTTGTCGGCGTCATAACGCGTGGTGAGACGAGTATCGTTTCCATTACCTGAACAGAAAGGGTGAATCGCTACGTCCATGCGCCCTCTGGAAAAGTCAAAGCCTAGGCTTTCCACCACTTCACGCAGGAAGACTTCTTGCTGAGTCACCGGGAAATTCTTCAGTGCGGGCAATTTGCACGTTCCGGCCAAACCAAGGATTCGTTGTGATAATGGGACCAATTCGACTTGCAGGGCATCAAAGAGCTTGGCCACGGACAAGGTTTCCATTCCCGGATCATGCAAGTCCAAGTGATAGTCGTACGGATTGTCGGCATAACCGGCAAAGGCGGCTTCTTCCCTAGCAAGTTGCAAGGTTACTTCGAGAATTGGGGCGTAGCTGGCGAAATCATCGTTTTGTCGAGCCTTTCGCCATGCGTGATATGCCCTGCTTTGGTGGGCTGCTTTGCGGGCGACGAATTCCGATGGAATCTTTATTGCTCTATCCAGTTTTCGCCGGACTTCCCGAAGGATCACCCCCCAGTCTTCGTTTGAATCTATTTCCATTTGTTCCAGTTCTCGTAATTTGTCTTGGAACTCCACGCTCGTGAACTCTCGATGGATCAGGGTAGCGAGAACCGCCCTTTGAGAGGCTCTTTGCTTGGAAGGCGAATTACCTGGAGGTAGGTTCACTTGTTGATCCCACCCTAGAAGGGATGATATTTGCCTAAGTGAGCTTATGCTTTGAAGCTCGCTCAGGAACGTTGCTTGTTTTTCGGTCATCGGTCAAAGCGATTGGATACCCAAATCCATTCAAGATTCTCTTTGCGTACCCATCCTTTCCTGTCATCGGCAAGCGAATGAGCAAAGTAACATTCTTGCGTGGTCGCTTGGGTGGCTGGAGAAGAAGCTTTTTGTTCGCCTATCCGTCTTTTCTTGAAGGCTCCTTTGTCATCCAAATCGATGCGGATGATTGATCCGGGTCGGATTGTGAACAATACCTTACCTGACAGGTTCAAGAATTCGACGCTCTCCTTTCCTTGTTCGTTTGCAGGAGCAACGATAACTGCTTCGCGTTCCAATAGCTTGAGATTTTGATGTGATTTGCAAGATGCGACTACTCCACCCACCAACAAAGCAAACCAGCTTGCCGCAAGGCTTCCCTTGGTCAGCGTGGAGAGTTTGCTTCGAATAAGGTATACCAAGCTGAACAATCCCAGCCAAAAGAACGCAGCGCTGGCCCAAGTCCAAATATCCGCATGCTGGTAACTGAAACCGGATTCTATATCCGGAGTATCCAGTTGGGCGTCCTTTCGTACGGATTGAAGGCTTGCTTCGATTGCTTCGCGGTCTTCACTCGATGCCTTCATTATCAAGGCTCTTCGATAATTCAGGACTGCTTTGTCGTAGCGGGTTATCTGATGATAGAGATTACCCAAGTTTCCATACAGGTTTACTGAATGAGAGAACTGGGCGATCTCTTCGAATCGTTCAATAGCCATCTTCAGGTTACCTTCTTGAAAGGCGTTGATTCCTTCCTCGAACAAACCATCCGCTTCCTTCCTTTCCCTGGCTTCCATCACCAAGGACAATGCCAAAAAAATGGCTCCCAAAATCCATGTCGAGCGCTTCATGCCAAGGAACGAATCTTTTTCAGCAGTTTGTCCATTCGACTAAGCCATTCGCGCAGCGAGAGCTCCTCATCGCATTTGCCGGAAAATTCCAAAGTGTCGGCGATGGCTAGCGCCTCCTGAGCCTCTTGGCAGTCCGCAGTCGACAGCTCCTTGCCCTCGAGAACGCCAAGGATTTCATCACTGGTCAATGTTTCCGGGTTGGCGTGACCAACAATCGAACCAACCTGTAATTGTATGACTTGACGAGCGGCTTGGAAAAATCCAGGGGCGTCATTGTCGCGAGCTGCTTGCTTCAATTGCCTTTTCGTTTTGGCTAATCGATTGCTCTTGTTTCCCCGCGTTTTCTGATTCTTGAACCAAAGACATCCTAGCATCGAAACGAAGCCACCTAGGGGGATCAGTTGATAATACCAAAATGCGGGGGGAGCGGAAGACATGGAGGGGATTAGAGCAAGATGCCAATTACCCGAATTCGGTTTGACTTCATACTGCTTTTCATTGTTTGACGTCGCCGCGTTTTCTGAGTTCGCTTGAGAGCCCAGCTGCGTTCCGTTAGCTGCAGTTTGTTCCGATAAAACCTTTAATTTCCGCACAGGTATTGACTTGTCGAAGTATCGACCCGCCACGGGATCGAAATAAGTGAAAGGTGTGGCTGGTACTTCAACCAAGCCAGGCTCTTTGGGATAGAGGATGTATTCAAACCTCTTGGTTCCATCTTGCTTCAAGTTTTCATCTCCCTCGAACGTGGAATTCTTCCAAGTTATCCGGAGTTGATCGCTTGAATTCAAACTAGGGGCCCTGATGGCCTCGAAATTGCCTGTGCCGGTTATTTCTAGGAACAGGTCCACGCGATTTCCCATCGATACGCTCTGTGGCTTTAGCTTGGCTTCCGTTTCGAATGATCCGATTGCTCCTTCAAAGGAAGCGGGCTGACCTTCCATGGGAAGTGCCTTTACCTCCATGGCAATCTTTTCGGAGAAGGCTTGTATGGCATGTTCTCGACCGAGTCCCAATAAAGGATCAAGCAGAAAGGGATCGGTGTTGGGGTTCCGGTTTCTTAGGCGAACGGACACGACTATGGCGTACTGGATCTCTTGCATGCCTTGTTTCAACGAGGTGATCGTAATGGGCCAAGAGTACTTGGTGTATTGTTTACCGTTTCGAGTTACGGTTCTTTGAACCTGATTCTTGGATTCTCCGTCTATCCTG
>CEUS01082252.1_pt1 | contig 13766 bp, 10 predicted proteins | sample 427031 | NCBI WGS metagenome assembly CEUS01 (sample SAMEA2622837, study PRJEB7988) | marine metagenome | biome: marine biome (ENVO:00000447); feature: marine epipelagic mixed layer (ENVO:xxxxxxxxx); material: "saline water (ENVO:00002010), including plankton (ENVO:xxxxxxxx)" | depth 140 m | reverse complement strand
TCCAGGAGCGATGGGGGCCAGGACGGTATCGCCTCCGTTGGTTTCCGTGCCCGGGTCGGCGATGCTGTACTGAACCCCCCCCTCGTCGGCCAGTGTCACCGCCTCGAGACGGCCACCGATGGAGGACAGGCCCAGGGAAGCGGGCTCGGCCCTGGTCAGGAAGACCTCAAAGAGGGTATCGATGTCCCATATGGCCTTGGTGGAGACGAACCTCTCTTTGGACAGGGCCACGTCTATGAGGGCGATGTCGCGCAGTTGGCCGTCAACGTAGACGTTCATGGTCTTGCTGGCCATGGCGACCTCGGACAGTTCCAGACTGCCGTTGGCCACCAGTCCTGCGGCCAGGCCGGCCAGCGTACCCTCCACCATGGTGGGGAACACGTTGTTGGTGCCGGTGGAGATGGCCACCAATGGCATGGTACGGCAACCCGCCACCACGGCCCGGTTGGTGCCGTCACCGCCAAGCGTCACCAGGCAGTCCACACCCCGTTCGGCCATGTAACCGGCGGCCTTCACGGTATCGCCCTCGGAATACAAAGAGGGCATGTCCAGAAACTCCAGGTCAATGGACAGTGTAGGGTCGTCGGCGGCCCGGCGTACCAGATTGGAACTGTCGGGCATGGCCACCACGCCGGTCACACCCACCGACTGGGCGCCGAGCATCACCCGGCGGACGATGTTCACCTTTTCCCAGTCTGGGACCACCCGGCCTTGGGCGACCAAACGGCGAATATCCTTGCTGGCGGCGGGGTTGGCGATTATCCCAATCAGAGCCAAATCTAACTCCTGGTGCGGCTGGACAAAAGGTGGTGGGTTGCCCGGCCCGGGGCTATAATTGCGCCGATATTTACTGCTGCTGCCTGCCTACGGGCGGGCAGGCCCGATTATAGCACTGGGAGGACTGAAATGAGCGCAGAACTGGCCTTTATGCCGGCCGTTGAATTGGCCCAGGCGATACGCGATAAAAAGGTCTCTTCCCTGGAGGCCACAGAGAATTTCTTCCAGCGCATCGACCGGCTGGACTCCCAGTTGAACTCGTACCTGACCCTGTGCCGGGACCAGGCATTGGCGGACGCCCGGGCCGCCGATGAGGCCGTACAGCAAGGGGCTGATCTGGGGCCGCTGCACGGTGTGCCCATCTCCATCAAAGACCTGGAGATGACCAAGGGCGTGACCACCACCATGGGTTCTGCCCTCTTCCGGGACCGGGTGGCGGAAATCGACTCCATCGTGGTGGAACGGGTGAAAGCTTCCGGGGCCGTTATTCTGGGGAAGACCAACACCCCGGAGTTTGGCCAGTCTGGCACCACCGAGAATATGCTGGGCGAACCCTGCCGCAACCCGTGGAATACGACCCGCACTCCGGGAGGTTCCAGCGGCGGAGCGGCGGCGGCCCTGGCGGCGGGTCTCTGCACCCTATCCGTGGGCACAGACGGCGGCGGGTCCATCCGCATCCCAGCCAGTTTCAGCGGCGTGTTCGGTGTCAAGCCCACCCAAGGACGGGTGCCCCGGTTCGGCGGTTACGGTAGGCCGTCGGCCAACCATTTCTCCCAGTCCGGCCCCATCACCCGGACCGTCGCGGATTCAGCCCTTCTACTCCAGGTGCTGGCCGGGCCCGACTCCAGAGATGTCACATCAATGCGGAGCGCCCCTCCGGATTTCAGTTCCAATCTAAATGCCGGAGTCAGCGGGATGCGCCTGGCCTGGAGCCCCGATTATGGCTACGCGGCTGTGGACCCGGTGGTGGCCCAGGTGACGGAGCGGGCGGCCAAGGTCTTCACGGGCCTGGGAGCTTCGGTGGAAGACGCCAATCTGACCATGGAAGACCCCTTTGACGCCTTCTGGGACGTGTTCGCCACAGCGGCCTACACATCCTACGGGCACCTGCTGGAGGAGCACCGGAACGATTTTTCGGAGTATGGCCTAAAGTCCATCGAACACGGGGCTTCAACCTCTGGGGCGGACATGTCTCGGGCCATCCACCGGGTGGACCAGGTGGGACGGCAGTTGGAGGACTTCTTCGACAACTTTGACCTGCTGCTCACTCCCACCATGGCGGTCTCGGCCTTCCCCATCGACCAGCGGCCCAGCATCATCGGCGGGAAGACGGTTGAGCCGTTCTGGGGGTTCTTGCCCTTCACCTATCCGATCAACATGAGCGGGCAGACGGCGGCCAGCGTGCCCTGCGGGTACTCGGAGGACGGCATGCCCATCGGCCTGCACATCATTGGGCCCAGGGGCTCTGAGGCCAAGGTGCTGCAGGCGGCCGCGGCCTTTGAACAGGCACAGCCGTGGGACGGGGTGAAGCCGGGGGTTTCTTAGCTGGGTAAGGTTGGTTTGGGGCGGGGTTGAAATCCCCCTAGCCCCCTTTACGAAAGGGGGGATGTGGCCTGAAGGTATGTCGTGACTGAAATGGTGTACCAGCCCCCTTTGCAAAGGGGGGGTTGGGGGGATTTCCCCTACGAGGCGGCCATCTTCTCACGGAGGAGGGGCAGCACGTCGGTGGCGACCCGCTGGCATTCTTCCACGTGGGGGAAGCCGGAGAGGATGAACTGCTCAACACCCAGCTTCCAGTAGTCCATAAGAATGTCGGTTACCTGTTCGGGAGTGCCGACGATGGCGGTGCCGCAGTTCACCCGGACCTCTGAGAGGCCGTTCCAAAGATTGGGGGCAACGATATGGTTCGGGGCCTCCTCGACCTGGGCCGCAGCCCCAACCATGGGAGTGCCAGCAACCGAAGCTTTGCGCTGGGCCTTAACCGCCGGGTCGGCATGGTCGATAAGTTCGTTGGCCGCCCTCCAGGCATCTTCTTCCCGGTCGCGGACCACCAGATGGGTGCGGATGCCGAGGTGGGGAGTCCGGCCCGATTTCTCAAACTCGGCCCGGACGGCGTCGAAGCGGGCGCTGGAGTCCTCGATGGGTTCGATCCAGTTGAGGTGGACGTCCGCTTGTCGGCCGGAGAGGGCGTTGGCCCTGGGCGAGGCCCCGCCCAGATAGAACCTGGGCGGCTGTCCTTCCGGTATGGGGGAGCAGAAGGCGTCTCTCAGCTTGTAGAAATCGCCATTGAACTCCACCGGGCCCGGCACCGACCACAATTTGCGGCAGGCGGCGATGAATTCCTCGGCCCGCTCGTACCGGGTGCTCTGGTCGCTCACCTCACCGACGCGTTCAAAGTCGTTCTGGATCCCGCCCGGGACGATATTTATGTCGATGCGGCCCTTGGATATCTGGTGCAGGGCGGCGGCCATCTGGGCGAACAGGCCCAGGGCGACAAAACCGGGGCGGACGGCGATGAGGAAGCGGATGCGTTCGGTTACAGCGGCCAGGGCGGTGGCGGTGGTCCAGGTCTCGGCCAGGGGGGCGTCCTCGGCGAAGAGGCCGTTGGCGAACCGCGTCGGTATCAACAGAGAGTAGTAGCCTTCGTCTTCGGCAATCTGAACGACTTTCCGGAGATAGTCGAAATCAGGGGGGCGCTCTGCCCTGGAGGTCCCGGCCCGGGTCCCGTCACCATCGATGGGGATGAACCAGCTGAACTCCGTGCTGCCGTATCCGTTGGTCACGATTTCCTCCGTGGAAATGTAGTCAGGGACATCGTAGGCGCGGCCTTCAGACCGGTCAAGGGTAGGGAACGCTGGGTCCCGGCAAACTCAGCTAGACCAAAACGGATAGGTCGACCACAGGCGCTTCTAAGCAGTCTGTTTCTCTCTGTGGGCGGCTTCTTCCCGTTCGTACCACATAACCATCACTATCCCCGCGACCAGGATGCTCATCATGTCTCCCGGGACCCAGAGCAGCAGTCCGCCCAGCTGCTGGTCGGTCAGCAGGGAAACGTCGAAGGGTTGGCGTACCTTTTCGTACTCGCTGTAGACGATGCTCTTGGAGAAAGTGATCACGGCCCCCAGGATGGTGTTGGGCAGCACGATCAACCCAAGATAGAGGACCCGGATCCCATAGTGGATGCGGGAGCGGCGGGGCTTTGGATCAATCACCGCCCAGTAGAAAATGAACCCCGAAGACATCATGGTCGCATGCATGAGGGCGTGGACGAACTCGTTGCGGATGGCCAGGTTGAACCCACCGGGCAGTTGCCACAGGTACAGCACCCCCATGAATATAAAGACGGAGACCACCGGGTTGATCAATTTTTCGTAGAGGGCACGGGCCCAAGGGTTACGCACCGTGGGCCGGACTATCCCCCGCAAGGCCCAGGGCGGCAGTCCCCGCAGCATGGGGGTAAGGGGGGCGCCCAGCAGAATGAGCAGCGGCGCCAACATCCGCAACAGGAAATGCTGCAACTGGTGGAAGGACAACATGTGCTCCGACAGGTTGTCCAGAGGCGACTGCAGGGCAATGAAGATGAGGAATAGACCTGTGAAGAAGGACGCCTTCTGCCAGCGGCTGATGTGATGACTGGGGCGGGGCCAATTGTTCAGGCCATTGATGTAAAGATACGCCGCCAGCAATACAAGGACGGTTGGCAAGGGATTCCAGTTCCAGGCAGCGAAGACGTTCTGCCCAGACTCGATACCGCCGTGGGCGTGGACGGCCGGGGCGAACCACAGTATCTGGAGCAGGGCCAATATGGGTATGACAAGCCACGGTGCGCGGCCGATTCTCATGGTGCAGTTAGCCTTCGGCCGCCTCACGACGGCGCCTGTTCTGGCGCTTGACGCTCCAGAAAAGATAGACGATGCCAAGCATCAGGGCGGCAAATATCCCGAAGAAGACCAGACTCCCACTGGTATAGCGGTTCAAGGCCGGTACGTCGAAGGTCATGACGTCGGCCCCGCCCGTGCCGAGGGGACTGGTCACATCGACACCAATCACCCAATGGCCAGTGGAGCCCAGGTTCATCCGGGCGTCGTAACGGTCGGGGCGGGCCGGGGAGTTTTGGGCCGTGGCCCAGCCCTCGTAGTCGTCCTCTTCGTTTTTGGCGACCAGGGCCACCCGGGCGTCGGAGACCACCTCACCCGTATCCGAGTTGGTAACGAACAAGGCCAACTGGAAAAACCCGGCGGCCAGGTTGGTGTTGATGGGGACGACCCGCACCTCATGGGGGCCGGCGGTTACGGTGAACGACTCCCGCTCTTGGGCGGAAACAAGGGGCGTCAAAACAGTGATAGCCAGCAGGCCGGATAGGGCCGTTAGCAGCAAGTTTCTAGTTCGGTTGGTGATGGCCATTGGTGTTATCTCGGGTGGGGCCCGTCTCTATACGCCGACGGGCGTACTAAGGATTCAAATACACTGGGGAGTTTACCCGTCCCGCCGGTGGGCCGAGGAGTAAATCTCCGGGTGATCGATATGGTGGTCTTCTTCGCATCCGTCCATGGAATCTTCCAATTGGAAAGTCACGTGTCCAATGCCAAACTCGGTGCAGGCGATGTCCCGCAGACGCTGCAGCACCGGGTTGGGGTCTCCCATGACCGCGGCGTCGGCGGTGACGTGGGCGCTCAGGGCATCATAGCCGATGGTGATGGACCAGGCGTTTATGTCGTGTACTCCGGTGACTCCTTCCAGCTCTTCCAACCGGTGGCAGAGCAGGTGCAGGTCCAAGTGGGCCGGTGTCCCCTCCATGAGAACATGCAACACCTTCCAAAGCAACCGGAAGGAACTGGCCAGAATCAAGACGCCAATCACGATTCCGAAGATGGGGTCGGCAACGTCCCAACCCAGGGCTATGACCAGGATACCGGCTGAGACCACAGCCACCGATCCCAACAGGTCTGCCATCACATGAAGGAAGGCCCCTTCCACGTTCAGACTCTCCCCGGCCGGGCGTTTTAAGACCAGGGCGGCAACGGCATTGACCAGAAGACCAACGGCGCCGACGGCCAGCACCAAACCGCCGTCCACATCCGGGACCTCGTCGAAACGCCGGGAAGCTTCAAAGAATATCCAGGCGGCTATGAGCCAGAGGCTGAGGGCGTTCAAGAGGGCGGCCAGTATCTCGGTCCGGTGAAATCCAAAGGTCCGCTCTATGGACGCCGGCCGGTTGGCCAGCCAGATGGCCAGGAGCGCCAGTCCGATGGCGGCGGCGTCGGTGAGCATGTGACCGGCGTCGGACAGGAGGGCCAGGCTGCCCGAAACCAGTCCGCCGATGACCTCGGCAACCATGTACCCCAATATCAACGCCAGCGAGATGCTCAGACTGCGCCGGCTTTCGGAGCGGTGGTCGTGGTTATGACCTGCCGGATGTCGGGTGGGTTCGTCCATCTGGATTTAGTCCGCGCCCGCAATCGAGTCGGGCGCGGGACTGGTCTCCAGTTTCGCAGACGAGGCGGTCGAACGGCCTAGAGCTGGAAGGTCTTCTTCCAGATTCCAGGAGAACCCGGAGCGTGGGTCATGATATCCCGCATCCGAGGGTTGTCGGGATGGATGTCCCGCTGTTTCAGCCACTCTTCAGTCTCCGAAACGTTTTCATCCTCAAACTCATACACGGTGGCGTATTGGGGAGTGCCCCGCACCGCCCGCCAGCGGCGGCCGCGAATCACGCCGGGACACTTTTCGTAATTGGGAACGTAGACTTCACTGTACCATTTGTTCCATTCGGCATCGTCGGATGGGGCAACGTCCATTCGACCGATTTGCAGGGCGTTGGCCATGTTGCTGTTGGCGATGCTGTCGGTCAGGGCGATGGGGTGGATCATGTCCAGCACCAGGTTGATGTTGTTGGTGCCGATGATGCTGGGCGATACCTTCTGGCCCCATTCGGTACGGGGGCGGTTCTTAAACGCGTCGGAGTTGATGACGTCAACACTCTCCAGCTCGTAGACGGCCAGGTGCTTGGGGCCGCTCTTGGTGGCCTCGTAGCGGGCGGCGTTGAGGATTCCGGGAACGCCCAGCAATTCCTGCAGGTGTTCTTCCTGGTACCACTTGTTGAATTCGTCTTCCAGTTCGGCCGGCACATCAGCCCCGACCATCATCAGGGCGGTCCCTTTCTTAGCCATTAGGTTCCTCCGAATCATTGGTTGTATTGGAGACCCAATCTTGGGTTGCTGCCATGATAACCAAGGGGAAGGGGTTTGGCTACGTGGTCGAACTAGATCGAAGCCAGGTGTCCGGCCAGTTCACCGGGAGCGGAGAGGAATGGGGAGTGTCCGGTGTCCATGACGATGGTGCGCTGGCAGGGTACCCTGGCCTGCATCTCCTTCTGGTAGGCATGGGAGATGGAGCCGTCCCGCAGGCACTCGATGTAGACCTTGGGCACCCGGCCAAAATTGGCGGCGGTAGTCTGCATGGGGTCCATGAGCGGGCCAGAGGGCTGGGGGACCAACATGGACTTGGCCCAGGTGAAGTCGTCGTCGCTGCAATCGTTATAGAACCGTTCCCGCAGGAGATGTTCGTGGTACACAACGGCGGATAGGTCGGGGGAAACGGTCCAGGTATCCCGCTCCAGGCCCCGGCGCACGTCTTCGGGGCTGCGAGAGTCCACGGGCCGCATGGCCCGGCCATTTTCAAAGAGCAGGGCGGTCAGGTATACCAGGGATGAAATCCTACCCGGGCGGTACTCGGCGGTCTGTGTGACGGTGAGGCCGCCCAGGCTGTGACCCACCAGCACCACCTGCTCATCCAGTTGGTCCAGCACCCCGCAGACGTGGTCCACATAGGTCTGAAGGGTCACCTGGGAGGCGGGTATGTCGAACTCCCCGTAGGTGTTACCCGGCAGGTCTACAGCAATGGCGTCGTGTCCCTGGGCCTCAAGCAACGGGACGACCTTGTCCCAGCACCAGGAGCCGTGGGATGCGCCGTGCACCAACACAAAGGTGGTCAATGGTATTCCTCAAAAAGCTGAAAGCCGGTAGCCAACGGCCGAGAGCTTTTAGACCAAGAGCGATTCTCTGATGAAGTCGATGGTTATCGGCTGCACGCCGTGGTGGAGCAAGTAGGCCTCGGACCCGCCAAATTCCGACTGGGTAACGTCCAGGAACTTCTCCATAGCTGCCCGCGGGGCCATGATGCCTTCACGGGTCGAATGCTCAAACCCGGGCATCTTCTTGATGCGGTCCAGGATACCGTCAATGACCTCGTTGGTCATCAGGTAGTCTCTCAAGATGTCCTCTTGGCTGACACCCAAGACGGAAAGGATGGTGGCAGCGAGGATACCGGTGCGGTCCTTGCCGGCACTGCAGTGAAACACGGCCGGCTGGTTGACGCCCTGGGCCAGAGTCGTAAAGGCCTGGGCGACAAGACTACCTGAGTTGTGGAGCATCCACTGGTAGATCTCAGACAGCCGGTTTTCGGCGTCCACACCGTCGGTGGGAGGCGGAGTTCCGCGGCGCTCTAAAAAAGGAAATTGGTGGTAGCTGATGCCGGACAGAGCCAGCAGGCCTCGGCCGTCGGCGAGCACTCCGCCGCTGTTTCTCAGGTCCACCACCGCCGAAACACCCAGGGTCTGGGTGATGGTATGTACATCAGACTCAGTCAAGGTATTCGGCGCATCGGCGCGGAAAAGCCGCCGCCATCTTACGTTGCGGCCATCGACGGTGGGATAGCCGCCCAAATCCCGAAAATTGACGCAGCCTTCCAGGGAGATTCGCCGTTCCATTTGTTGGGACATAATACGGGGCGCTTAGGCTCCTTCGACCCCCATTTCCTTGGCCATCGCCAGCATGGTCCGGGCGGACTCCTCGTGGGCGATGTCCACCATGTCTCCGTCAAACGTGACGGCGGCTCCACCGCTGGCCCGCATCTCCTCCATTGCCTTGATCAGGCCCTGCCAGTGTTTCACGTCCTCGGGCGTGGGCGAGAATACCTCATTGACCACCGGCACGTGGGAAGGGTGGATCAGGTGCATACCGGTGTAACCCAACTGCCGGAGTTGTATGGCCAAAGCCCGCAGGCCGTCCAGGTTGTGGATGTCCATCCAGCCGCCGCTCATGGGGTAGGGCACTCCGGCGGAACGGGCGTCGATCAGCACCTTGGATTTCAGGTAGAGGGTCTCCAATCCTTCGGGGGTCCACTGAAAACCGATGGACCGGGCGGTATCGCCACCCTTGCCGCCGCTGCCACCCATGTGGGCGACGCGGGGTGAGGACGAGGCGATCTCATAGGCCAGCCGGATGCTGGTGGCAGTTTCCATTCCGGGGTCGATGAAGATGGAGCCCACCTCCATACCCGCCTGCCGCTCGAAATGGGTGAGCAGGTTATCAGCTTCTATGACATCTGCTGGGCTTTCCACTTTGGGAAGCAGGATGCCGTAGAGTTGGGGGCAGGTTATGGCTTCGATGTCGCCGCCGGTGAGACCGGTCTCGATTCGGTTGACGCGGACGGTCAGTGTGGGCTTTTCACCGCCCAACTCCTCCAGCATCTTCCGCACCAGGTTCCTGGCTTCCGCCTTCTGGGGAACGGGGACCGAGTCTTCCAAGTCCAGTATGAGTGCGTCGGCGCCGTACTGTGGGGCCTTCCGCATCCAGTCTTCTTTGTTGCCGGGGACGTACATTGACGTCCGTAATGGTCTGGGTTTTGCCATGGGAATCTCCTTTTCTAACAGTAACAGACAGGTGCATGAACCGCCGTAGTAAAGGGTGATAACCAGCGGTGACAACCCCGGCCTGCGGGTATCAGACTACGTTCTCTTCTCTCAGTTCCTTGATGTCCTGTTGGTTGAGACCCAGATATTTGGCGAATATCTCTTCGTTGTGCATACCCAGGGTGGGAGCGCCTTCTATGGTCGGCAGTTCGCCGCCGGAGAATTTCACAGGGAAGCCCGAGGCCACTCCCTCCACGGGCCCGCCCATGGCGGCATTCAGCATGGGAATGAGGCTGCCCCGGTCCCAAAAGTGTTGATCGTGCATCACCTGCTCGGCGGTCCGCACCGGGGCGCAGGGGACGTCATGCTCCTCCAGGCGTTTTAGCACATCTTCCAGGGTGTACTGGCCGACAAGGCGCTGGACCTCCTGACGTGCTTCCTCCAGGTTCGTCGCCCTTGAGACATAGTCACCGAAGCGGGGATCGGTGAGCAATTCAGGAGCGTCCATAGCACGGGAGAGCCTGCCCCACTGGTCATCGCTGGTCACGGTCAGGGACAGGTCTCCGTCCTTGGCGGTATAGAGACCGGTGGGGGCGGTGCGGCTGATATTACCGGTGCGCAACGGCTGGCCGTCGGCGATGGCCTCTTCCAGGTTCTCCATGAACATCATGGAGACCAGGGTGTCCATCATGGAGACGTCCAGGTACTGTCCCTGACCGGTGCGTTCTTTCTCGCGCAGAGCGGCCAATATGGAGTAGCAGGCGAACATGGGAGTTACAAGGTCCCCGATGTAGAAGCCCACCTTGACCGGCGGGCGGTCTTCTTCGCCATTGATGTCCATGAGGCCGGCCATGCCTTGGATCTGTGGGTCGTGGGCCGGCTTGTCCTTGTAGGGTCCCGTCTGACCGTAGCCGGAGATAGAGCAGTAGACGATGCCGGGGTTGACCTTGGCGACCTCTTCGTAGCCCAGCCCGATGCGGCGCAGGGAGCCGGGCGCCAGGTTTTCCAGCACCACGTCGCACTCTTTGGCCATGTCCAAGAACATCTGCTTGCCCTTGGGGTTTTTCAGGTCGATGGTCACACTCTTCACACCCTGGGTACGCTTCAAAAACCGAGTGGAGATGTCGGAGTCGGTCTTGGGCTGGGCATGGGTGCCCTCCGGTCCGGCGAAGGGGCCGTTGCCCCGCACGGGATCTCCCTTGCCCGGAATCTCCACTTTGATCACCTCGGCGCCCATGCGGGCCAGGTTCATGGAGGCAAAGGGGCCGGCCAGATACACGGTCACAGCCAGCACTTTTACATCTTTCAGCGGTTCCATTTCTTCCTCGGTCAGCTCTCTGAATCCCTGTCCGAATCCCATCGAAACGAATGGAAATCGGACAGGTCTCGACAGACGGCCATTCTCTCATAGAAACGGCCCACTGTGATACAATTTCCCAACTGTCTCCAGGCACGGGAAAAGGCCCCAGATTAGGCACGAGGTAGACTCGATGGCAGAGAACATCGTATTGTCCAACACCGAATATAACGTGGTCGGCACCCGCCCCATCCGCCACGACGGCACCGACAAGGTGACCGGCCGGGCCAAATACGGCGGCGACTTTCAGGCTTCTGGGATGCTCTACGGCAAGGTACTGCGGAGTCCCCACGCTCACGCACGGATAAAGTCCATTGACACCAGCAAGGCCCTGGCCCTTCCCGGTGTGAAAGCGGTCATCACCGGAAAGGACATGCCGGTGGTGCAGAAGAAGGACGCCGACAAAGGCGCCAAGACGGCTTCGGAAAAGGTCATGGCCTCGGCCAAGGCCCTGTATAAGGGTCACGCCGTGGCCGCTGTGGCCGCGGTCAGCGCCCACATCGCCGAGTCGGCCCTAAAACTGATAGACGTCCAGTACGAGGTGCTTCCCTCCGCAACTCAGGTATTGGATGCCATGGACGACGGCGCCGCCATCCTCCACGACGATATGACCACCGACGACCTGGGAGAAAAGGGTTCCAAGCCCAGCAACGTGGCCACCCACTTCCGCTACGAGATGGGAGACATTGAAAAGGGCTTTGCCGCGGCGGAGGTCGTGATTGAGCGGGAGTTCAACACCGCCACCGTGCACCAGGGCTATATCGAGCCCCAGAATGGTTCGGCATTCTGGAACGCCGACGGATATCTCACAGTCTGGACCAGCACCCAGGGAGCTTTTACCGCCCGCGAGGCCATTTCCACTGTCCTGGACCAACCCGTTTCCAAGATCAAGGTTGTACCCATGGAGATTGGTGGCGGGTTCGGCGGGAAGATTCCCATATACCTGGAGCCCATGGCCGCGCTCCTGTCCAAACAGGCCGGCGTGCCCGTGAAGATGGCCATGACCAGAGCCGAGGTATTCGAGAGCACCGGTCCCACCTCCGGCGCCAACATCAAGCTCAAGATGGGCGCGGACAAGTCGGGTAAGATCACGGCCGCCGAGGCCTATCTCTACTACGACGCGGGCGCTTTCGCTGGTTCCCAGGTGACCATGGGGGCCCAGTGCATGTTCTCATCCTATTCCATCGACAACCTGAAGGTGGACGGGTACGACGTGGTGGCCAACAAGCCGCCCGTTGCCGCCTACCGGGCCCCCGGAGCGCCCATCGCGGCCTTCGCCGGTGAAACGGTGGTGGACGAGATCGCGGAGAAACTGGGCATCGACCCCATCGAGATCCGGTTGCTGAACGCCAGCAAAGAGGGCACCGAACGTCTGGAGTCGCCCCCCTTCCCGGTCATTGGCAACATCGAGACCCTGGAAGCGGCGCGGGACTCCCAGCAGTACAAACAGAAATTGACCGGCAAGTACCGGGGCCGGGGCGTGGCTTCCGGCTTTTGGTTCAACATCGGCCTGCAGTCCAGCGCGGCCATCAGTGTGAATGCCGACGGCACCATCAACCTGGTGGAGGGCTCAACCGACATCGGCGGCTCCAGGGCCTCCATCGCCATGCAGGCGGCCGAGGTCCTGGGCATCCCCGCCGAGGACGTGCGGCCCAGCGTGGTGGACACCGAGTCTGTCGGTTACACCTTCTTGACCGGCGGCAGCCGGACGACCTTCGCCACGGGCATCGCGGCCCACGACTGCGCCCAGGACATCAAGAAAAAGCTGATCGAGCGGGCGTCCAAGATTTGGGACGTTTCGGCCGACGATGTAACCCTGGAAGACGGCTCCTTCCAGCATACTTCCGACCCGGCTTTGAAATTCACATTCAAGGAACTGGCCAGCCAGCTGAACCGTTCCGGCGGGCCCGTCTCCAGCCAGGTCAGCGTTGACCCACGGGGCGCCGGCAGCGCCTTCGCCACCCACATAGTGGACGTGGAGGTGGACACCGACACCGGCAAGGTTACGGTGCTGAACTACACCGCGGCCCAGGACGTGGGCAAGGCCATCCACCCCAGCTACGTGGAGGGCCAGATACAGGGAGCGGTGGTACAGGGCATCGGCTGGGCGTTGAACGAAGAATACGTGTTCGGCGACGACAACGTGATGCAGAATTCCAGCTTCCTGGACTACCGAATGCCGACATCTTTGGACCTGCCCATGATTAGCACCATCATCGTGGAGGTGCCCAACCCGGGCCATCCCTACGGGGTGCGGGGCGTGGGCGAGGTGCCCATCGTCCCTCCCATGGCGGCCATCGCAAACGCCATCTACGACGCGGTGGGCGTTCGGATGAACGAACTGCCCATGTCGCCGGCGGCGGTGCTGGAGGCCCTATGGGCCAAGGACGGAGAACCGGCCAATCTGCAAGCGGCCGACTAGACCAGCGGTGTAGAGATCAGGCCAGGCCCCAAGGGACCTGGCCTGATTTTATGTGACGGCCCTTCACGGCCAACGGATCAGCGAACAAATCAAAAAGATAGGAGTGCCCGCATGACCAGAGTACCCTACGCCACCAGGGAGAACATGGACGCCGCCGGTCAGGCGATCTGGGATGAGATCGAGACCAGCAGGGGGGGCGTCGCCCGCAACTACGCCGCCCTGCTGAACAACCCCCAAGCCTCCGGGGCCATGGCCGGGTTGGGCGGATACGCCCGCTACGAGACTCCATTGGACCCCAGGGTTAAGGCCCTGGCCGTGCTCACCGCTGCCCGCGAGGCTTGCGGCCACTATGTGTGGACTGTCAACCAGGCGCCGGCCAAAGCTGCCGGGCTGTCTGACGAGGTTATCGCCGCCATCCGTGAGTACCGGGCCCCCGCTGGCCTTGACGCCAATGACGCCTCCGTCGTCCAATTCGTCCTGGAGATTCTCCGCCAACACCGGGTGTCGGATACGACCTT
>CEUS01550314.1_pt1 | contig 13774 bp, 11 predicted proteins | sample 427031 | NCBI WGS metagenome assembly CEUS01 (sample SAMEA2622837, study PRJEB7988) | marine metagenome | biome: marine biome (ENVO:00000447); feature: marine epipelagic mixed layer (ENVO:xxxxxxxxx); material: "saline water (ENVO:00002010), including plankton (ENVO:xxxxxxxx)" | depth 140 m | reverse complement strand
AACCTAGTCACACATACACTAACACAATCTCTGAATGATACCATTTCAAATGCAAATACAAACATAATTGGTCTTCTTAACGTATTAGAAGCATGTAAAAAAAATAATATTAAGAAAACTATCTTTACTTCGGCTTCATCAATAATTGGTGTTCCTGAAGATTTTCATGTAAACGAAAAACACTTGGTAGTGCCAAAAACAGCATATGGAATAACAAAGATGGCATCTGAGCATTATCTTAGATTGTATAAAGAAATGTATGACCTAAACTATGTTATATTCAGATTTTTTAATATCTATGGTCCACATCAAAAGAATGGCTTAATTCCAACATTTTATAAAAAAATACAAAATAATGAAGAAATTACTGTATTTGGTCAAGGAAAACAAATTCGTGATTTTGTTTTTGTTCCTGACATAATTCCATTTTTTGATAATGCTATAGTTAATTCAAAATTTGATAATGAAACATATAATCTTGGAACCGGAAATGGAACTACTATCATAGAAATAATTGAAAAACTTGCTTCACTTTTATCTATAAAACCAAAAATTAATTTTCAACCTGAAAGGCCTGGTGAAATTGGAAATTTTGTATCTGACACTCATCATCTTGAATCAAAATTTGATTCTAAACCTGAAACTAGTATTGATGATGGTTTAAAACAAACAATGTTGTGGACAAATAAAACTTAGAATTATTTAAAGGAACATGAAATTGAAAAATAATCTGTCTTTGAAAAAATCAATTACTTTACATAAAAAAATTTTCAGTATTTATGGGTTAGGTAATGTTGGTGGACCAATTGCTGCTGCATGGTTAAAAAAAGGAGCCAAAGTGATTGGTGTTGATGTATCTAAAAATTTACTAGAAGAGATAAAACATGGTAATTCTCATAAACATGAGCCATTCATCTCTGAAATATTTTCAAAATCTTTATCAAAGAATGCGTTAATTCTTTCAACAGATGGAGTTAACGCATCGAAAAAATCCGATATAAAAATAGTAGCTGTTCCAGTAGCAATAAAAAATTCAAAAATTGATCTAAATATAATAAAACAGGTAATTGAAAACATATCTAAAGGATTAAAAAAAGGTGATACTGTAATTGTTTGCCCCTCATTACCACCTGGAACATGTAAAAAAATACTATTGTCCATTTTGGAAAAAAACTCTAATCTAAAAGCTGAAAAAGACTTCTATCTGATATATAATCCTGAAAGAATTTTTGAAGGTCGAGCTTTACAAGACATAGAAGAAAATTATCCTGCTATAGTCTCGGGAATTGGTAAAAAAAGTCAAATCTTTGCAGAAGAATTATTAAAAATAATTTCGAAAAAAGGAGTAATCTCTATGAGTTCTTTGGAGGCAGCTGAATCTGAAAAATTATTTGAAGGTGTTTACAGGGATGTCAATATTGCATTAGCAAATGAACTTTCAGATTTTTGCAAATCAACTTCAACAAATTATTGGGAAATAATTAAAGCAACAAATTCACAACCATTCTGTCACCTCCACTATCCCGGAACTGGTGTAGGTGGATTATGCATTCCTGTATATCCGCAATTTGTAATAAATTCTGCAAAGAAATTTAATGTATCCACTAAATTAATTGAATTTGCAAGAGAAATTAATGATACCATGCCAAAAAAATGCGCAAATGAATCACTAAAACTGATAAAAAAATCAAAAAGTAAAAAAATGAAAATTGCAGTTTTAGGTTTAAGTTTTAGAGGTGATGTTTATGATTCTAGATTATCTCCAACTTATTCAGTTGTTGATATATTTCTCAAAAAAGGATTCCAAGTTGCTGTTCATGATCCATTTATTAAAAATGATGATTTGTTACCAAAAAATGTAATATTATCGCAAAATTTGTCAGAGATTGTTAAAAATGCCAGTTTGATATTCATTTCAACTGATCATAAACAATACAAAAAATTAACAAAAAAACAATTAACTAATCCAAAAAATATAATCCCAATTTTTGATGGTAGAAATATTTTGAATAAGAAAAATTTTACAGGTGTGAAATTAGTTACAGTTGGAAAGAATGACTAATATTCTTTCTATTTATTGTACTGAAAATGAAATTTAACTTGTTTGAAAATAATTCTTTTAAAATGCAACTAAAATCAAATTCTAAATTAATAATATTTTTAGGTATTTTAGCAATATCCTCAATTTTCTTAAAATTATATTCTATCGATCTTGAACTTCCACTTTACAAAGATAATCTTGATTTAACTATGCGTGCATTTGCACATCTCGATGGAAATTTTGAAGTATCTCCAAATAGAAATTTTGGTTGGTCAATATTTCAATCACCTTTTTTATTATTAACTAACTCTGAAAATTTCTTAGATTATTCAAAAATTATACGTTTGTTAGGAATAGGCGTCTCCACATCATCTATATTTTTAATGTATTTTCTTTCACGAAAATTTTTCAATCAAAAATATTCACTGGCATCTTGTTCACTTTTTGCATTTTATCCACAACTAAATCAAATTTCTGGATTGGGACAAACAGAACCTCTGTTTATAATGTCTATAATGGCATCATTACTTTTTATATTACGAAAAAATAATGATAAACTTATTTTTTTCTCTTTCATGTTAGCTGGAATCGCATATTCTATTCGTCCAATGGGAATGATAATTATAATTGTATTAATTATTATTTATTTAATAAATTTCAAGAAGAATCTAAAACCACTAAAATTTTTACTTTGTATAGCTATTTTCATTTTAATTATATTGCCAATATCTGTAGTAAGATATGATCAATATGGAGATCCATTATACTATGGTGATGTTTCAAAAGGATTTGTTTCTACAACATCTATGTTAAATGCTATAAATGTAGAATCTACGTCTGCTAGTGAATTTATTAATAATGAAGGTATCTATACCTTTTTTGAATTATTTATTGTTTCTGGAATTATTAATTCAATTAAAGGAATTTTTGCCGTTTCATTTCCTTATCTTCTATTTCTGATTCCTGTTGGCATATTACTTTCTTTTAAAACTAAACCTGAAATTAAAAAATTTATTTTATCAAATTGGATTTTAATCATTTCTTATGGATTATCATTAACTATTGTTTCTGCAATAGTTCTTTCACCAAGATTTTTTTTACCTTTGATTCCATTTCTGATAATTTTTTCAATTCTCCCAATACAAAAATTATGCAATTTACAAATCAATTTTAAAAATTATCAAAATATTTCCTTAATTGTTATTATATCATTGATATTATCAATTTCAGTATATTATACAATTACTGAATTTTCTAGTCCTGACAAACAATTAGAGGACGAAAAATTAGAATTTTCAAGATATTTACATGATAATTTAGATGGAAATTTCTTTAATGCAGGTTGGGCAACACACTATTTCAAATATGTAGAAATTATTGATAATAATCAATTCAAATCATATTATCTTAATACTGACAATCGATATTCAGATATAGAATGGTTACGATTGTATGGCACATCTGTTGAAGATATTTTGAATGATGGACAAAGTCTTGGATTAAATTATTTAGTAATTGAAGATAAACAATACGCATTATTCTTTTTAGATGATCTTTATGAGGATGAAAAATCATATCCATATTTAACTAAGATATATGATTCTAATGATGTAGGTATGAAAAAACTTAATGTAAAAATTTTTAAAATAAATTATGAAGAATTTTTTAAATATATGGATTAGAAAAATATGAAATTTGATAATAGATTTTATTTAATTATTGTTGGAATTATTACATTATATATTGGATTTTTAATATTTTCTGATCTAAGTGTTATCTCAGATAAAATTTTGGACATGAAAATTGAATTTCTTCCATACATTATCGTGTTGGCCCCTTTGAGTTGGATTGTATTATTTTTGAGATGGCATTTACTTCTAAAAAATTCTGACATAATAATCCCCAAAAAAGAAAATTTTAAAATATACATGACGGGTTTTGCAATGTCAGCTACACCTGGAAAAATAGGCGAATTAATCAAATCACATATGTTACATTCAAAATATGATATTCCAAAAAAAAATACTATTCCAATAATTATATCTGAACAATTTTATAATATTATAGGCATTTTGATTATCTCTATTTTAGGATTATTTTATTTTGATTTTAGCATTTACGCTCTAGCATTAACTGGCACTTTATTCATAATCATGTATTTTTTATTCTCTTCTGAAAAATCTTTTCAAAAATTCATGAATTTTGTATCACAAAGAAAAATCTTGAAAAAATATGTTCCATCGCTTTCAGATTCTTATTTAATCTTAAAAAGATCAACGACTACAAAAATTTCTATTATTTCTTCTCTCTTATCTGTAGTTTTTTGGTTTATTGAATCTGTAATAGCATACCTTGTATTACTATCCTTTGATATTAGCAGTCTAGAATTTCTACAGCTTGCTGCTACGTATACAACTTCCATAATTATTGGCGTTGTATCATTTTTGCCTATGGGAATTGGCGTGGTCGAAGGAAGTTTAGCAGGTTTCTTTTCATATCAAGGCATTGAACTATCTCTAGCCTTAACTTTGGTTATTTTCATTCGAATTTTTACTAGATGGTATGGTGTTATTGTTGGATTTATCTTTATGAAATTAATCGGAGGTTTTTCAGTTAACACACAAACAAATGATTAATCAAATTGCTTTAAATTTTGTAATTGTATTAAGATATGATTCCCCTGTTCCAATATCAATAACTTCGTCTTTATTATCTAATATTATCGATGAAACATTTCCTCCCCAATCAATTAATTTCTGAATTCCACTAGTTAATTGTAATTCTGTTTTTTTAGGTTTTATTTCATTTAACGCTTTGATAATTGAAGGTCTGAATCTATATAATGCAACAATTGATAAATTTGATTTTGGATATTCTGGTTTTTCTTCAACATTAATCACTTCCATTTTATTTTTATTAACAACTGCAACGCCAAATCTTTTTGGATTTTTCACTTTTTTTAATAAAATTATTGCATCATTTTTTCCTTCTAATTTTGATTTTAATAATTTTTTAATAATTCTGTCTCCTGTTGGTAATAATGTATCTCCTGCAGTAACCAAAAAATCTTCATTCCCAACAAATGATTTTGCATGTTTTACTGCATCCCCAAAACCTTTTGGATTTGGTTGGTTAACCCAAGATATCTTTGATTTATTTAACATGAAATAAAATTTCTCTAAATCAGTTCTAAAATTTGAATTTTTATTAAAATTCTTCAAAAATTCTTGATTCGATTTAAAATGATCCTCAATAGTTCTTTTTTGTTTTCCTACAATTATACAATATTCACGTAATCCAAATTTGAAAAATTTTTCATATATTATCTGAATTAATGGTTTTACAATTATCTCTCCATTTTTACCATGTAAAAATAATGGCATCATCTCTTTTGGTATTTCTTTTGTAATAGGTAACAATCTAGTTCCTAATCCTCCAGCTGGAATGACAATTTTTCTTATCATGATTTTCCTGTTTGATTCTATTACAAATACTATTCCACTCTTTTTTACTTGTTATTGTATTATTAAAAATTAATTTAGTTATCCGAAGGAGAAATCTTCTCGCCTATGATTGTAGAAATAATTCTAAAAATATCCTTCGGTTTAATTTTTTTACCATCTTCATATGTTCTCCCATGATAAGTTATTGGAACATCAAATATCTTATTTGATTTTTTTATTATTTTAGATAATATCTCTGCCTGTTGTTCCCAACCATTAGTTCTTAATTTATTTGGATTGATGTTCTCTCTTCTAAAAATTAAATATCCACTGTAAATATCTGTAAATTTTGTATGATTAAATAAATTAAATAGAAATGTAATTAGACTATTTCCTAATCTATTTTTTGAATAACCTCCATGTCTTTTTAGTGATGATGTCATAAGTCTACTACCCATGACAATATCTACATTATTATCTATAATTGGTTTCAAAAGTTTTGAATATTCAGATGGGTCATATTCCATATCTGCATCCTGAAATAAAATATAATCTCCTGATGAAGCTAACAAACCTTCTCTTACTGCTCCACCTTTTCCCATATTCTTTTCTAAATTAATTAATTTTTGATACAGATTAGAATTATCCTTAAGAATTTTTAATGAATCATCTGTCGAACCATCATTAACTACTATTATTTCAAATTTTACTCCAGAAATTTTTTGCTGATTTATTTTTTCTAATATTGTATTGAGTGTTTTTTCTTCATTGAAAACTGGTACAATGATGCTTATCTTGATCTCTTTCATTGTTTTCCTTCATAATTCTCATTAGTCCATTGAAAAAATCTTTTCAAACCTTCTTCTAAAATTACACTTGGGTTATAGTTGATATGTTCAATTGCTTTCTTTATACTAGGACATCTTCTATTTGGTTCATCAGAAGGGTATGAATCTGGATAATCTATTATCTCATATTCTACACTTGTTCCCAAAATTTCCTTTATCATTTCTGCCAATTCTATCATTGAAATTTCTGGGTTAGGATTACCAATATTATAGACCTCTCCATCATGTCCATCAATCACTACTTTGAATAAACCAGTTATTGCATCCGTTATATAACAAAATGTTCTAGTCTGATTTCCACGACCGTAAATTTTCAATGGTAGTTGCGATTTAATTCGACTACCAAAATTAGGTAAAACTCTGTAATCCTTTTCTTGCATGCCTGGACCGTAAAAATTGAAAGGTCGAATTATGTTTGTTGACACTCCAAAATTTTCTTGATATATATGGCACAATGTTTCTCCTACTCTTTTCCCTTCATCGTAACAGGATCTTGGACCTAAAGTAGAAACATTTCCTCTATATTCTTCTGGTGTTGGAATATTTTCTGGATTAGGATCTCCATAAACCTCACTTGATGAAAAGAAAGTAAATTTAGCATTTTTTTCTTTAGATAATTCTAACATATGTCTAGTCCCATTTATTGCAACATCAAGTGTTTCTAGTGGAAATTCTCTGTAATAATGTGGGCTAGCTATGCCTGCTGCATGAATAACATAATCAATATCTTCTTTTATTTTTAGATTTTTAATGATGTCATGTTCTATCAATGTAATGTTACTGTCTTCAGAAATATTTGAACCTAAAACACCTGACGTTATTTGATTATCTATCCCAATAAACTTTACAGGTCTTTCAAAATTTGAATTTACTTTTTTAATTACATGGACAAAATATCTTCCTAGAAATCCTCTTGCGCCAGTCATTAAAATCGTCTTACCTTGTAACTCATTTTTTGAATCTATTCGTTCAACTATCTCATCAATATCTGAATCTAACAAAAATTTCATCTATTTCACTTCCAATTTTGGTAATGGAATAATAAAATGTCCTCCATTACTTATGAATTCCTTATGTTTATCCATTATTGATTCAGCAAAATTCCAAGCTAATATAATGATATAATCTGGCGTCTCTTCATAAATTTTCTTAGATGAATATACTGGAATATGCATGCCTGGAGAAAATAATCCTTGTTTCAGAGGACTATCATCAATAATAAAATCAATTATTTTTTTATCAATACAAAATTGATACATGAATGTTGTTGCTTTTGCAGGTGCTCCAAAACCAATAATTGTTTTATTTTCACTCTTTAATTTTGTAAATAATTTGTGCAGCTCATTTTTCTTATTTTCTATTCTTGTAAAGAAATCTCTATACGTATCTATTTTATTCAAATCCATTTCTTTCTCTAGTTTGACACAATTTTCTACTGATTGTCTAACATGTACTTTGACATTTTTCTTTAATCTCACAACGCATCTTAGCGAACCTCCATGACTGTCTATTCTATTGGCTTCTATCAAAGTCATTTCATTTTTATCAAAAAATGAAATCAATGGAATAACTGAATGATATGAAAGATGTTCATGATATATTGTATCAAAAAGTAAATCATTAATTACATCAGCAAGATATGAAACCTCAAAGACAAAAATTCCATCGTCTGATAACAGTTCTCTTACTCCGTGTACAAAATCATTTAGATCATCTATATGTGCGAATACATTATTTGCAGTAATAATACCTGCCTTACCATATTTTTTCTTAATTTCTTGTGAAAAATTATAGTCAAAAAAACCATTCAATGTTTCAATTCCTTGATTATTGGCCTCTTTAGAAATTTCCTTTGCAGGATCAATCCCAAGAACTCTATTGCCTTCTTTTTTAAAAAAATGTAATAATGTGCCATCGTTTGAACCAACATCTATAACAAGTGAATTTCTTAATTCAGAAAAATTCTCTAAAATATAATTAGCATAGTCCTCAAAGTGTTTAACAAAAACTGGAGATGTGCCTGAAACATAAACATAATTTTCAAATAAAATTTTTGGATCAACAATATCTAATATCTGAACATGATAACATTCCTTACAGAAAAAAATTTCCAGAGGAAAATGTTCCTGTTCTTCAGAAATTTTTTCTTTTTCGATAAATGCGTTAGCAGGCGGTGTTGATTTAAGCTTAAAACATTCTTCAATTTCATTACTACCACATAAACGACAATTTTTTCGTCTTCGGTACCTATCATTCATTTGAAAACATTCTCAGAGAAAATCAAATCTACTCTTACTAAATCGGCTTCATATTCGGATTGAACCCTTGAATTTCCTCCTAATGTCAAAAAAACAGTATCTTTGTGGAAGACCATTGCATGTTCAACCATAGGAGGTGTAAAAAATAACTCATCTTTCTTTATCTTCTCCATTTTTGGAACTTCTTTATCACCAACTTCTCTATGATAATAATCAATTTCTCCCTCTAACACATAACAGAAATGCCAATCTGTTTTGTGGTAATGATTTGCTCTTATGGTTCCCTTTTTTGATGAAATCAAAACACAACTTTTCATTGTCATGTCTACCAAAGGCTGTATTCCGCCTCTTTCATCAATAAATGGTTTCTCTAATGTTATTTTCACCTCTTTAGGTAAGACTTGTTTATTTTTTTCGTTAGAAGACATAACATCAATTTTTTTGATGAGTTTAAAAAGTTATCATATCATTCATCTTTTCCTATACCTAACGAAACAAAAATTATTTCCTTATCATTGATATCTAACATTCTCCTTGTATCTATGAAAAATTGTTTTTTCATTTTTTTAATTTGTTTTGAGGAAATCTTTTTATAAATACTCCATGGTGTCATTAACACTGCACAATCTGACATATTGAAAACATCTTCAAACTTCTTAACATATTTTATCTTATCTTTAAAAATTTTTTTTGTATTTTTTATTGCTTTAGGATCATGTACAAACATTTTACATTCTTTTTTTATTAGATATTCGATTAATCTAATAGAAACTGATTCTCTAATATCATCTGTATTTTCTTTAAATGATAAACCCAATATTCCAATTTTTTTACCTTTTAAATTTCTCAAATATTTTTTCAAAATTGAACTGATTATCAGAACTTGTTTTTGATTATTTTCTTGTACTGCTTCAAGTAATTTTGCATCATATCCGACACTCTTTGAAAAACTAATCAATGCCTGAACATCTTTAGGAAAACATGATCCTCCATATCCAGGTCCTGCTTTTAAAAACAATCCACTAATTCGAGGATCCAAACCCATCACATTTGCAATATCATCTACATTAGTTCCTGGTACCTTCTGGCAGATGTTTGCAAGTGAATTAATAAAACTAATCTTTGTTGCCAAAAATGCATTATTGGCATATTTTATCATCTCTGCGGTTGTGTTATTTGTTTCAAAGTATTCTTGATTTTTTGGATATATTGATTTATAGAAACTCATCAAATTCTGACGAACTTTATGATTTCTTCCGCCTATTACGATTACATGAGGACTAATTGTATCCTTCATGGCAGAACCTTCGCGTAGAAACTCAGGGTTTGATATCACTTCAAATTCCTTTCCTTCTACATGCCCATCATTTTCTAAAACTGTTTTAACAATTGTCATAGCAGTATTTGGAACTACCGTACTTTTTAAAATAATATTTACCTTCTTAGAACTTTTTTTAAGATTATGTGAAATTTTTTTTATTACAATTTTTACATACTCTAGATTTATTTGATCTTTTTTATCTAATGGCGTTCCGACTGTAATGAAAATAAAATCACTATCCAAAGATTCAGAATTAATTGTTCTTGAAAATTTTTGGAATTTTCTGCCTTTTCGTAAAAATGTAATCAAATCTGGTTCAAAAAAATCAGCAATATTTTTTTCTAAATTTTCTATCTTTTTTTCATTAGAATCTATTCCAATAACATTGATTTTCTTTGAACTCAAAAAGGCAGTTAGTGATAATCCTACAAATCCTAATCCTATGACTGTAACTCTCAATGTATTTTCATCAAAATATAATTTATAATAAAGATTATTGAGAAATTGAATTTTTATCTAGCCATAAATTATACATTTGAACAAATTTCTCTAGGATATATCAAAAAACTTGATAGCACGTTTTATTATCTATCTGGAATCCAGATTTGTATATTTGAATTATAATATCAATGAATTATCTTCAATTTCGTCAAAGTATGTAATTTTATTTTTAATAATTATTGGAATAATTTCACTATCTTTCAAATTATATCTAGCTGATTTTTCTATACCTGTTTTTTCAGATGGTCTCGAGTACACTCAACATTCTATAGCACAATCTCAGGGTCAATTTCTGGAACATCCTCAAAGACATTCTGGTTGGCCTGTGTTTCAAACTATTTTCATGAGTTTTATTAATTCAGATAACTTTCTTGATTATTCAAATACAAGTAAAATCCTTAGCATTGCCATTTCTTCATTTACTATATTACCTGTCTATCTATTATCAAAAAAATTTTTTAATCCTGCTTTTAGCTTACTTGCAGTAGCATTCTTTGCATTTGAACCTAGATTAATTCAAAATTCTACTCTGGGTTTTTCTGAACCATTTTTTATTATTGTAATGGTTTCTTCAATTTTTTTCATAACAAAAAATGAAAATAAATTTATTATACTTTCTTTTATTTTAGCAGCTATTCTTTGGTGGATAAGACCTAACGGTTTCATTCTTTTTTTTATTATATCAATAATTTATTTTGCAAGATTTAGATTTAATTTTTCTTCAATCAAAAAATACCTTATTTTTATTCTCATATTCTCTTTAATTGTTACTCCATTACTTGTTCAGAGAAATGAGCAATTTGGCGATCCAATGTATAATTGGATTGGTGAAAGAATTTGGGTTGGGGATTATTCTCATAGTAGAAGTCTTCCAACAGGAGAATCTTATTCCGCAATAAACTTCATCAATGATTATGGAATTACAAGCTTCTTTGAACGTTTCATTATTAATGGAAGTAGTACATTATTTTCCATTCTATCATATATGATGTTACCATATCTCATTTTCTTAACACCTTTAGGAATGATTCTTTGTTTTAAAAAACAGATTTCAAAAATTGGTTTTCTTCCAATATGGTTTACATTATTAATCTCAATTCTTGCGTCAATCATACCATTTGCTGTTATTCCTGATAAAAGATTAATTTTGTATACGATTCCTTTTCTAATAATATTTGCAATCATACCAATTCAATATTATTCAAAACATTTTTCTTTTCTGAATAATAATTCAAAAAAATTTATTCTAATAATATTTGCAATTCTGATCATAACCTCCTCGTTTATGATATCACGTTACGAACTTACCGATATCTCTTATGAGGAAGAACAACTAAATTTTACAAAATATGTCACTCAAAATTTTGAAGGTAAATTATTATTTGAACCTCATAATACCCAAAAATACTTTAATCATCCTTTATTGTATGAAAACGAAACTGAATTTTTATCCATACAAATCACTAAAGATTGGAAAGAAGGTGAAACATTTTTTGATTATCCTGATTCCAAATTTACAAGAATATCTGTTTATGGTTCTAATATGGATGAATTTCTTAAAAACGGAAAAGACATTGGCCTAACGCATGTAATGGTAACATCTCAAAGTACATCATTTTTTGATTACATTAATGAATTATATGATAATGATGAACAACATGCATTCCTCAAAAAAGTTTTTGATACAGCTGATTTTAATTATGAAAAATTTCAAGTAAAGATCTTCGAAATCAATTACACTGAATTTGAATCATTGAAAAAGAAACCTATGGAGTGATTCTGTCAAATTTATCATAATCTATTTGAAATATTCTATAATCATATTCATAATTTTTTTCCTTTGAGTCATAAATTTTCTGTAAATATGAAAATTTTTCTTCATTTTCTAAAATATTTTTTATGAATTCTGGTCTTGTTGGATTATCATCTATAACTAAATGTTTCAAGCCATTTACTCTATTTTTTTCTATGAACTCTTCAATGTTCTGAGAATTATCATATGGTAAAAACTTTGTTTGTGCAACCTCACCAAACAATAATGGAAACTCTCCGTGTTGTTCAATTGATGTAACTCTTCTAAAGGCTTCTTCTGGATAATGACTGTTTATGGTGTCAAATACATTATTTGTTTCAATTGCTATATTGTATACTTCATGTTGATATTCAGAATTATCTTTGTATTGTAAAACAGAAATTGACACGAGAATAAGTGATATTATAATTATCATCAAAATTAAATTTCTCCGCTTTAAATTTCTAGTAATTCTATCAATCATCAATAATGAAATTATAGTAAAAATTGGAAAAAGATCCAACATGTAGCGAAAATCCTGAATTCCTCTACCAAATGCATACAATTCCGGAATTACAAGAACAACAATGAATAAAATTAATGAATTTTTCTTATAGTCACGTTTTTTAAATAAATAAAATATTCCTAATGGCATAAAAACTATGAATGTTGGAACCATTGCCCATGTTAAATTTTTGATGATTGAAACTATTGCTAAACCTGGAAAGAATTTCCTTTCATCAGGGTCTTCATTCAGAAAATTTTGTTCCGTAGTTACTATTATTCCTGCATTAACATGACTAAATATGCCGTCATATCCCATTGTCTCCATTTTAACTATTGACATTGGAAGTAAAACTAAAGTAAAAATCAACAAAGCAAAAATATATTTCTTTATAATTTTAGAATCTTTTCTAAATCTTATGAAGTACATAATTGTCATTGGAATAATTATTAGCACGCCCTCGTATCTGACAAGAGAGAATAACGCGGCAATTGCAAATGACAAAATCACAAATTTTTTGTTAGAACTTAGGAATAACCATAATGTCGTTGTGATTAGAAAAACAAATAATGATTCTGTTATTCCCAAAAATGAATTTAAAATTAATCTTGGAGCAAATGCAATAAATACTGTGGCCAAAATTGAAATTGATTTCTCAAAAAATCTTCTTGAAAGATAATACATTGGAATAATAGTTAAAATTGAAAATGCACTTGCAACCGCTCTTTGAGTATTCATATAATCCAAATAATTATTTGAATCTGATATTGTAAAAAAAACTGAAACAATTGTTGGCCACAAATTATTTGGTAAATCATAGGTATTTGGAAAAGTTCCTGAAATACTTAGGTCATTTGCATACCAAAAATATAGTAGTGAATCCATTACTAATGGAACTTCAAAAGGAAAAAAATACATCCTTAATGAAAAACTAATTACTCCTATTATGCCAATAAAAATTATAGTTCTATAATCTACTTTACTAATTATCTCTTTTTCCATTATAAACCTCTAATCTATAGATATTTTTTCTTACATTCAACTTAAACGTCACTTATCATTTAA
>CEUS01268504.1_pt1 | contig 13779 bp, 9 predicted proteins | sample 427031 | NCBI WGS metagenome assembly CEUS01 (sample SAMEA2622837, study PRJEB7988) | marine metagenome | biome: marine biome (ENVO:00000447); feature: marine epipelagic mixed layer (ENVO:xxxxxxxxx); material: "saline water (ENVO:00002010), including plankton (ENVO:xxxxxxxx)" | depth 140 m | reverse complement strand
ACCCTGTTCAGCCGAATTCCCCACCACCACAACATCGTTGACCACAATGGGGGGCGAGGAACTCGTGATGTGACCCAACTCGCGTGGAATACCGAAATCTGGATCGAATGCACCGTCCCAACTCTGCCAAGGCCCCCAATCAGCAATTAAATCTGGAAGTAGATCGACAACCCCGGTACTTGGAAATCCGGGAAGCGAGACACCGCCACCCCAACCCTCTACCGGACGGCCAGTCTCTGCCTCCAGGGCATAGAGGAAGAACGCTGGACTGATGACATATATCACGCCACGTCCATCCACATCAGCATAAGCAACTCCCTTGCCGTAACCGTTACGCATCCCGCGCTCAAACCGAGTGGTGTGCGGTTCACGAAAGACCCAGAGTGTCTCACCCGTCAACGGTTCAATCGCGACCACGTGGCGTCGCTCTCCTGCAACGGTGTAGATGACACCGTTGGCATAAATTGGGGTTGAGCGAGACACCCCTAAAGGGTTCGGTCCATAGTTATCCCCTCGCCAGACCCAGGCCAACTCAAGGTCCTCAAAATTTTCAGCAGTGATCTGGTCCAGGGCCGAATACCGCGTATGCCAGGCATCTCCCCCGATATAGCGCCATTCGCCATCCTGATTGCCTCTAGTCTGTCCAAAAACGGGACTCGTGATCATCACGACTCCCACAAGCGTCATCCACCCAATTTGTCTATCCACTCTGCCACCACTGTAGCCCTTGGGACTCACGTTGCCCATCTGCTCACCCTTTCCTCTTCTGAGCTAGTCCTCACATCCAGCCATTTCTACACTACTAAATCACCGGGAATTCGCCACGATATCCAGCAGGTTCAGAACCGCCAGGTCCGGCGGCAGGGGATTTTGGCCATCCGGATAGCCATTTAGATCCAATAGATATGCCACCAGCGACGCGTAGACTTCTGGAGTCAGACTCCCTGGATTATCTTCTGGCATTAGAGTAGACACGGTATCGAAAAGGTCGCCTATCGACTGTCCAACCCATCTGATCCGAAACCGCCCTCCTGAAAATTCAGCTTCACTGTGACAGTTGCTGCAAGTCCGAGCAAATGCTCTTTCACCTTGTGATGACTGAATTGCAGTGAACACTCCATCCAGCACCGAGTTCACGGTAATGGAAGGACTGGCAGAGAGCCACTTGGCTTGCACCGCCTCCATCCGATTCAGCAACAGATCGTCGGGTTCAGCAGATCGCAACAAGGTGAGTAGGTTCGCCATTCCATAATTACCTGCATGACCGGTAGAGTCGAACAGTGGGCCGGCAGCTGGACGCCATGGCACCACCCCATCCCAAGGCGTTCTTGCCACATCCAAGGGCTCTGGCGGCGATCCCGCCGACGCAGCTGAGACGCCAGCAAGCAGACTTATGCCTACTAAACCAATCAGGTCGATCCTCATGCCGCCCGCCTCAACCAAACAGCAAGCCCTACTCCCCGAGAGGCAAACCTACCTGCGTCTCCAAACACACCTAATCTGCATATTGAGAATCCAACCGCCATCCAGACCTCCAACACAGGCTCGATTCGACAAAATCATTTTAGAGTTCCTGTCCCTGCCTCAGAGGCCTTGCTCGCGCAAGAAACCTTGGATCACCTCGTAAATAGTAAGGGTTTCAGCTCGATTGAACCCTCCGTGACCACCTCCAGGGACGGTGTGAAGCTGGTTTGCCACCCCAGCTTCATCCAACGCTGCATGCAACCGCAATGCATGATCATAGGGAACGATCTGATCAGCATCTCCGTGGATGGTCAGCACCGGCGGCACTTCACTATCGACATAGGTCAATGGCGAAACAACAGACGCCACCTCGGCTCGGTTCGGTAGACTGCCCAGCCACTGGACAGCGTAACCCTTGGTATTTGGCCCCGTGGCCAAGTCAGCTACATCCGTAATCCCATACCAGTTGATGATCGCAGCGACCTCCACCGACGGGATCGTCGGCGGACCAGAAAAGTTCCCTGATGTGCATTCCCAGCCAAGGCCTGACGAAGCAGGAGTCATTCCGCTGGTCAACGCTAAGTGTCCCCCTGCTGAATTCCCCGTGGTGACAATACGAGAAAGATCAAAATGGTAGCGGTCAGCGTTTCGGGCAATCCACTGCAACGCACACAGACAATCTTCAACAGCCGCAGGCGCACGAGACACTTGCACGAGTCGGTAGGACACATTGACTACAGCCCATCCCATCTCGAGATAAGGTAAAGCCCGAAGCAGCTGGGATTCTTTCGTTCCAGCGACCCAGCCTCCGCCGTGGATCATCATCAGCACAGGAGTGGGACCATCTGGGTCTGTTGGGAGGTAGAGATCTAGTTTGTTCTCGTGGTTGTTCGCGACGTGATACACAACGTTTGGAACGACCCGATACTGATTAGCAACATCTGCGAGAAAAGCAGTGGTGTCGCTGAGTTGTGCCTGCACTGTTCCCGCAGAGCCCACCAGCATGGCGGCCAACGCCATCGTAGCCACAAACTTCCACTTACAACACTGTTGTTTACCCATCTGGCCTCCTTACTCCCGAATGCATAAAGTTGACACTACTAGCTAAAACACCGCCACCCGACGCTTTAAACTGTCAGCCACTACTCATGCTACAAAACCGTTAGAAAGCAGTCGAGATTTCCCAGTCCAGACTCTCGCGGTACACCGTCTAGACCATAAACCGACTGACTCCACCCCTCCACCCCAAAAGGAATGTCTCATTTTAAGCGCAAGGCATCGGGGTCTGCCAGTAGACCGAGGTGAGAATTCACCCGGTAGGGTCACATCCATCCACCAAGAGGCAAACTGGAACAACCAACATGACAACCCCACTCAAGCGTGAGATCGTCCGTGATCGCCAGAGACCATGTTTCCTGGTCACAGGTAACGGTCGCCAAGCTGGTCGCCAGAGGGCCTCACATCTACCCGCCCCGTGGTCCATCCGCTGCTGATACGAAGCGATGTGAGCTAATATCGTTACGATCGTTTGAACTAGCGGCTCTAATGCACTCGTGAACAGGATACTTGTCCTAGGAACATGAATATCGCAATTACCGGAGCAAATAGCAGCGTCGGGCGGTCTCTACTCCGTCACATAACCGATCAGCAAGAGATCCATGCCAACGCCGGTGTCCGGACCCAACAGGCGCTTGCTGGGCTTCCGTCCTCCCCGCACATCACCCCCTGCCTAGTTAACTATAACGACACCTCCGGACTAAGCAGCCTATTGACCAACGCCGGGTGTGTAGTCCACCTTGCTGGTATTCTCCTTGAAAGTTCCACATCCACCTATCAGAGAGCTAACATTGACACGACACAGACCGTTGTAGAAGCCTGCCGCCAAGCTCGCGTCGATCATTTGATTTTCATCAGCGTACTGGGTGCCGATCCTCACTCATCCAATCGCTATTTTCAGTCCAAGGGCCAAGCGGAACAGGCAGTTAAGGACTCGGGAATTTCCGCAACAATCATACGTACCCCGATCCTGCTCGGTCCAGGCACAGCCGGGGCCCGTTCACTCCTACACGTAGCATCGCGGCCATCCGTCAAATTGTTAGGCGGCGGACACTACTCGATGCACCCACTGGATGTGGATGACTTGAGCCAAGCCATCCTCAACTGTGCTCGCGCCCAACAACCTGGGGTAGCTTTACACGACCTAGCCGGCCCCCAGTCGATAACCTACCGCGCCCTGGTTGCGGAAGTGAGCCATCGTCTGGGACAGAAAATATCAATTGGCTCTATCCCTATCTGGGCAGGAAAGCTAGGAGCAGCACTCCAAAATCTCATTAGGAGACAAGGAATGACACCCACCGTCATCGAGGTCATCACTACCAATGAGGTAGTTCGCCAGAATGCCGCTGCTGACCTCGGCGTTAGTCTGACGCCACTGTCCTCGACACTCGACGATCTCATCCATGGCAAGACCCAACAATCATGACAAAGCCTTCACGACATCCTACTGAATCGGCTCCTTCCACGGAAACACCTCAAGAGGACGCAGCCCACAGAAAGGCTTCGCTCCCAAGCCATCCCCAGAATCGTTGGGGCAGGGCTCTCTTTCTGGCGATCACGACAGGGTGTTTTGTTTACCTATATTCACGCTTGAACGGGGCTGCGATGCGAGAAGGCCTATCCCTTTTTAGCTATATGGCTCAAGTCTTTGCCGACGTCCAGTGGCTTGCCTGGTTGGCATTGATGATGACCTACTCCTGTTTCTATCTGGCGATCGATACGCTGGTCGTCACCAGAGCACTAAATTGGTTCGTAACCACGACACGCTACCGAGACATCCTGCCTATCCGCGCTAGCGCCTACATCATCTCCATCTTTAACGAACAAATCGGTAAAGGTGCAATGGCTTACTACCTGAATCGACGCGACCAAGTACCTGGATGGGAAGTCGGCTCCGTAATGCTGTTCATCATGTTCTGCGAGGTGTTCTATCTCTTAACCTGGGCCACGGTCGGCTTCGCTTTCAGTCAGGACACTCTCCCTAGTGCATTTTCTCTCATCCCCTATATCGCACTAGGGGCTGGAGCAGTATTTACCCTGTGCTATCTCTTTTTCCGAGGCACCCTATTACCCAGAGCTCAGATAAGAGACAAACGGCTGTTTCACGCATTCCGCTTAGCGACGCTCAAACACTACGCTTTGTTCCTCCTGCTCCGATCTCCGGCATTACTCGCTGCCGTAGCGGTTTACACTATCGCGCTACGTCTGTTTGGCGTTGAAGCGACCTTTTTATCATTGCTGGGCTACTTACCCGTCATTTTCTTTGCCGCTACCGCTCCTACTCCAATGCGGGCTGCTGCGATCACCTTCTGGGTCATTCTCTTTCCAGACAATGAAGGCCAAATGGCAGCCTTTGGATTTGTCCAACACAACTTTTTCATCTTCTTCAACGCCCTGATCGGGTTAGTGTTCTGGCAGCGCGCTCAACGTGAGCTATTCGGCTGAAAATGGCACACCTACTTACCGCAACCAGACTGATGTTGACGATCCCTGTAGCTGTAGGGCTTGCCAGGCCTCAGTTCCTAAATCCAGAAGCCCTAGCTCTGTTGTTATGTCTGGCCGTTGCGACTGATTACCTTGACGGCAAGGTAGCGAGAGCCGCCGGCACCGCATCGCCGAACGGCCAATTTTTTGATCATGCCACGGATTGTATCTTCGTCACGACGGGACTCGCCGGCGCTGCCATAGCCGGGATAGTCACACCTATCTTACCCGCGTGTGTCGCTTTGGCCTTCAGCCAGTATGTGCTTGATTCCTATCTCACACATCAACAGAAACAACTACGCATGACACGAATAGGACGCTGGAACGGGATCTTCTATTTTTCGCCACTTTGCCTTATTTCAGCATCCCGCCTGACAGTCTTCGAACCGATTGGAAGCCTGTTGTCTGAGGCCGCCACACTCGTAGCGTATATCCTCACCGTAACCACCGTGGTGTCTGCACTGGACCGCGCAGCCGCACCCGTCACCACTCGCTAACAGCACTACGACCGAGACACTACCCGGAACGACCACCAATGGTCAGGGCGAGGTGTTCCTGGGGGTGGAGCAGGATTGGCGGGTTCTGGCAGTGTGTTCAACTTGATCACCCGCGCGCTCCAAGCACCATCAAGCTCACGACTATCCAGGACCCGGGTGAGCGTAACCGGATACACAGTTTCGTTTAAGCGTAACCTCGCTCTGCCGTTCTCCAAGACGGCATTAGACCAACGCTTGGTCTCGCACTGCGAACAACTGAGATATAGCCCTCCTTCAGGAGTCGCCATGCAATTGAGGTTGATTGAGTGGGGCAACACCCCGGCACTAATTTGAATTTGGCAGAGGGTCACATCATTGGCGAAGGACCAGTCAGCAACTGGGCCGTCTGACACATCACCCAACAAGTAACCTCCGGGCATCCGGTCGCACGGGCAAGTCAGAAACCACAACAAGAACACACCAATCGCTCCCACTACAGCAAGACTCCCACCAATTTGCAAAAGAGATCGGTTCTGTTGTGTAAATGATCTGAGCTTTTCTCCAGTCATGTGTCCTTCCCCTTTTGGTCCAGCGTAGCCCCCATGGACCACGCGACAGTCTGTCGGAGCAATTCCAATATTCCCCTTCAGGCATCAAGACCAGGCCGCACTAGGCTCCCTGCTGGAACAGACCTCGACCAGCGTGACGCAGGTGTGCGGACCGTCGGCTGTAAGGCTGCTGCTCGAAAAGAGCGAGCCACCTGCTCTCCTGGCGGTCTACCGTAGGCAGTTGATCGTTGTCGGGGACGACGACTGGCCGTTCGGATAACAGCCTCCATCTCTTCGGGCGGAAGTTCCTCGCCAAAGGATGCTCCTGCCGCCCTCGTGATGCTCTCATTCATCAGCGTTCCACCAATATCGTTCACTCCAGCTTTTAGACATTCCACGATTCCCCTAGGTCCCATTTTGACCCAAGACGCCTGGATATTCGATATCACCGGGTGAAGCGCTAGTCTTGCTACTGCATGCATCAAAAGCGCCTCTCGAAATGTCGGCCCCTTCCGGGCTCGTCCCTTCAAATACAACGGTGCTTCCCGATGCACGAACGGCAACGGCACAAACTCGGTGAACCCACCTGTCTTCTCTTGCAAATCTCGAACCCGCCGTAGATGGCGCCCCCAATTCTTGGGCCCATCGATATGCCCGTACATGATCGTGGCGGTAGTCTTGAAGCCCACTCCGTGAGCAGTCTCCATCACCTCCAACCATTGCTCCGTCGACAGCTTATCGGGACACAGATCTTGCCTAATCTCATCATCCAAGATTTCCGCGGCAGTACCGGGAAGAGTTCCCAATCCTGCCTCCTTCAGCTGTAGCAAGAAGTCTCGTAAGGACACCCCAAGCGTTTCAGCCCCCTGCCAGACTTCCAAGGGCGAAAAAGCATGAACATGGATACCAGGTACGGCTGCCTTGACCGTCCGGCAGATATCCAGATAGGTGGCACCGGTATATTCCGGATGTATCCCTCCCTGCATGCACACCTCGGACGCACCACGAGCCCACGCTTCGGTAGTACGACGGCCGATCTCCTCCAAGTCTAAGAGATAAGGAACTCCACGAAGGCTCTCGCTAAGTTTGCCTTTTGAAAAGGCGCAAAATTGACACCGGAAGTAACAGACATTGGTGTAATTGATGTTTCGGTTGACGACGTAAGTTACCTCGTCCCCGTTGACCTCCAGACGGAGTCGATCGGCTGCCCGAAGCACAAACGCAAGATCATCACCCCTAGCGCTGAAGAGATGAGCAATTTCAGACTCCGTCAGCGCCACCCCGCGACCTGCTGCCTCGCACAGAGTCTCAATCCTCCGCGAAGGGACCAACGTAGCCGAGTGGTGAGTATATTCAAGCACCTCCCGAGGTAAGAATGCGTCGCCATCCCCAGGCGACCACGGGTCTACTCGAGCCAAGCCATCAGCATCAGAAGCCTGCAAAATTGCCGGCTTCATCGAGGCAGCGACCCAATCATCCAACGCTCGAACATAAGTTGGGTAAACCGTGAGGCGCTCACTCAGAACCTTACCCTCGTCTGCAGTTCGACTTGCAAGCACATCGAGGTGCGGCCAGGGGGCTTCGGGGTTAACGTGGTCAGGGGTAACGGGAGACACGCCGCCCCAGTCGTTGATTCCAGCCCGGATTAAAGCACCAAACGTACCAGGACTTAAGTTTGGTGGTGCTTGAATCGGCATCCGAGGGCCCAGAATTAGTCGAGCGCTCGCAATGGTCCACAACAAATCCGCCAAGTCAGGCTCAGCCCATGTAGCCATGGCAGTACCTTCTTTGGCTCTGAAATTCTGGATGATTACTTCCTGGATGTGGTGATGTCTTGCATGCAGGTCACGCAAGGCAAGAATGGCTTCAATCCGCTCTTCCCGTGTCTCCCCTATGCCAATTAGGATGCCGGAAGTGTAAGGAATGGACAATTCTCCTGCAGTTTTCAGCGTCGCCAATCTGGCTTGTGGGTCCTTGTCAGGCGACCCGAAATGAGCTTCGCCCGCCTCAAGTAAGCGTTCTGAGACACTCTCCAACATCATGCCTTGAGAAGGACAGGTTTCCCTAAGCGCGACTAGTTCACGATACGAGGTAACGCCTGGATTCGCGTGAGGCAACAAGCCGGTCGCATCAAACACTGCCCGCGTGGCGGCAAGTAGATACTCGATCGTAGTTGCATAGCCGAGCTCGGCAAGTTCGGCGCGAGCCTGCGGATACCGCAATTCCGGCTTGTCACCAAGAGTAAAGAGAGCCTCACGGCACCCTGCCTCAGCCCCTTGGCGAGCTACATTGATCATCTCGTCAATCGTAAGATAGACCCGTTCGCCCATCCGCGGTGGTTGAGCAAACGTGCAATACCGGCAAACGTCACGACATAGCTGAGTCAGCGGAATGAAGACTTTTCGAGAGTAAGTGACTACATTTCCAAAACCAGCATCGCGCAGAGAGGCGGCCCGTGCCATGAGTTCTGACAAATTGGGCTCATGCACCAGACTCAGAGCTTCGTCTCGAGACGGCCACCGGTACTCCTGCTCTGTCATAAACACAACTCTGGTTTAATAAACTGCCCATCGTTTAAAGTTTAAACAATGGTTATCCGGGGAGAATATGGACACTTATACAAACACAAGCTTCCCATCAGAAATTTTCTGTGTCCGGCGGCTCGATGACAGCCCGACCCTGTTGTCAGAGGGCCGCAATGACCCAGCCTCCGGTCACGCGACGAGATTTCCCTAGCCAATAAACATCCAATTACCACGGCCTGACACCGCATTCTACGTGGAAGCCGTTCAAAAGCGCTACCAAAGTTGGAGCAACTCAGTTCCGTAGAGGGGCTGACCTTCTTCCCACCAGAAGACAACCCAGTTGACCCGACGACCCATCAAACCAAGCCCAAAGGTGCTTTGCGGAAGCTTTCAACTCCAAGTTGAGGCTTGAGTTTCGCGGTGCTCAGACCTACAATGAGGCCATGAAATTCAAGGGGTTCACGAGGAGTCCCAGCTTGGCTGCTGGGTACACCGGGCTGGCACTGACCGTCCTCCTGTTTCTCACCACCGGTGCGTCAGCCCAAGGGATAAACGCTCAGGACACAGCGGCTGATCCTTCAGCTACAAATAGTCGCCAATTGCTGAACCGCTACTGCGTGACTTGCCATAATTCCAATCTGGAAACGGCTGGTTTAGACCTGAGTTCACTGGACCTTACCGAAATCACCGAGCATGCGGAAACTTGGGAGAAAGTGGTAAGAAAGCTTCGCACCGGCACCATGCCTCCTCCGAATAGGCCGCAACCAACATCGGACACCCGAGATGCCTTCGCATCCTGGCTTGAGTCGTCCCTTGACAAAGGAGCCTCCGTAAACACCAATCCAGGGCGCACCGAAACGTTGCGCCGCCTCAATCGCACCGAATACCAGAATTCCATTCGAGACCTGTTGGCGCTCAACATCGATGCAACAATCCTGCTTCCTCCTGACGAAAGCGGCTACGGATTCGATAATGTGACGGTGGGTGACCTTCCGCCCGCACTGTTGGACCGCTATATTTCCGCAGCCCAAAAGATCAGCCGCCTCGCCTTGGGCACCACACAAACCTCTCTTCAAGCCGATGTAATTCGCGTCCCCGCCGACACCACCCAGGAAGAACATGTCCCTGGTCTTCCGCTGGGAACCCGTGGCGGGGTCTTGATCCCTTATACCTTCGCGCAGGATGGAGAATACGAAATTCGAATCCGCCTAGCGCGAAACCGATCCGGCAACATTGGAGGCATGAGGAATCCAGGCCTACACACCCTGCAGTTGCTCCTCGATCGACGGTCAGTGGCAACCTTTACCGTCGAAAAACCCGAGAGAGGGGACGACTCGCAGGTCGACAGTCATTTAACAATTCGTATCCCGGTGACGGCCGGACCCCACGATGTTGGCATTACCTTCCTCAAGAACGGTTCATCGTTAGTCGAAACCGAACGGCAACCCCTTCAGTCACACTTCAACGAGACACGGCACCCTCGTTTGACGCCAGCGATCTACCAAGTATCCATCACGGGACCCTATGACCCACGAGGAGCAGACGACACTCCTAGTCGCAATCGTCTCTTCGTATGTCAACCGACGGAACTGAGTGAGGAAGAAGGATGTGCGCGCGACATTGTCGCTTCGTTGATGAAACGGGCCTACCGGCGACCCATCACAAGTAGTGATATTGACGGTCCGATGGAATTCTATCGAGCCGGCAGGGCTTCTGGGAATTTCGATACAGGTATCGGACGAGCCCTCAGCGCAATACTTATCAATCCAGCATTTCTGTTTCGGGTGGAGCTCGACGCAGCCGACCGAACCGCTGGAGAGGCCTACGCAGTCACTGACCTAGAACTTGCCTCGCGCCTGTCATTCTTCCTATGGAGCAGCATCCCAGATGACGAACTCTTGGATGCAGCCATCGACGGTGAGTTAAGCGAACCAGGGGAACTTGAACGACAGGCTCGGAGACTGCTGGCTGACCCACGATCGAACAACTTGGCAAGTAATTTCGCCGGTCAATGGCTACTGCTCCGAAATCTCAACGCCGTCAGTCCCAACCCGCGCCTTTACCCAGATTTTGATGACAATCTGCGTCAGGCATTTCGGTTGGAAACGGAACACTTTTTTGACAGCATCTTGCGGGAAAACCGAAGCGTGCTCGACCTCCTAAAGACCGACTATACGTTTTTAAACGAGCGCCTTGCAAAACATTACGGAATTGACGGAGTCTATGGCAGTAGGTTCCGGAGAGTTGGGCTCGGACCGGACAGCAAGCGAGGGGGACTCCTGCGGCACGGAAGTATCCTCTCCGTCACCTCCTATGCAACACGAACCTCACCTGTCATCCGCGGCAAATGGGTGCTGGATAATATCTACGGAGCCCCCCCACCCCCACCGCCGGCCAATGTGCCGGTGTTGGAGGAAACTTCGGTCGCCTCCAACCTGCCGATGCGCGAGCGTCTGAGTCAACACCGCACCAACCCTGCGTGCGCCAGCTGCCACAACACCATCGATCCGGTTGGTTTTGCTCTCGAAAATTTCGATGCGGTGGGTCGCTGGCGTGACCACGGTGGAGATATCGGCCTTATGGATGCCTCTGGCGGATTGCCAGGGGTTGGAGAATTCGAAGGGGTCGATGGCCTTGAAGCTGGACTACTGAGTCGTCCCGAGCTGTTTGCAAATCGAGTCACCGAAAAACTACTAACATTCGCACTGGGCCGAGGCGTTGAATATTACGATGCGCCCGCTGTCCGTGCGATCGTGCGCGACGCCAAAGCCGATGAGTATCGGCTCTCGTCGCTCATCCTGGGCATAGTGAAAAGCGTGCCGTTTCAAATGAGGAATTCGACATGATCATCACCAAGAAGGCTCTGCCCCGTCGGACGTTTCTCAAAGGTGTGCAAGCAACCCTAGCGCTACCTCTACTCGACGCCATGATCCCGGCGGCTACGGCCCTCGCCAACACCCCGGCGAAACCTGTGCGCCGACTCGGCTACGTATTCATTCCAATGGGTTACGACTGGGCTCGCTGGACGCCAGAAGGTCCGACCCTCGATAAACTGACACCCATCCTGAGCCCTCTCGAAAAGGTCAAGAATCAGCTGACTGTCGTGACGAACCTCGAGTTGCAGAATTCATATCCTGGGACCCACGACACCTCGAACTCCGGATTTTTGAGCGCTGCATACGCGAAACACACCGAGAGTTCCGATTACTTTTTAGGCACCACAGCGGACCAAATTGCAGCACAGAAGATCGGGCAGGATACACAGCTACCTTCCCTCGAACTGTCAATGGACTTGAATCCCTTGGCAGGCGTGTGTAACAACGGATACGCCTGTGTCTACCAGAACTGTCTTTCCTGGTCATCACCGACCACCCCACTCCCTTCCGAGGCGCATCCACGCATTGTGTTCGAGCGACTTTTTGGTGAAGGAGGCACTACCGAGGAACGTCAGGCGGCACTCAAAAGTCGCGCCAGCCTTCTTGACTCCTTCAACGAAGACATTGCCCGTCTCAAAGGAACCGTAGGTGTAAGCGATAGGGCCCGCGTTGACCAATACCTCAACAGCATTCGAGAGATTGAACGACAAATTCAGCGAGCCGAAGCTGCAGCCTCTGACAACCTCTTTCCAGACCTAGATCGGCCAGTCGGAGTGCCCGCCTCGTTCGCTGACCATGCCAAACTGATGTTCGATCTGCAGGTCTTGGCATTTCAGGGTGACATCACACGAGTCGTCAGTTTCCAGCTCACGCGTGAGCTCAGCAACCGCACCTATCCGGAAATCGGGGTCCCAGACCCACACCACCCAACAAGCCACCATGGCAACGACCCAGAAAAACTCGCGAAGATCGCGAAGATCAACACGTTCCATCTTTCACTCTTTGCAGAGTTCCTGGAAAAATTAAAAGCGACACCAGAAGGTGACGGCACATTACTTGACCATTCCGTCTATCTGTATGGAAGCGGAATGGGTAACTCCAGTCTTCACGACCATGTCAATCTCCCCATTCTGGTGGCCGGCGGCACTGGGGCTGGTATGAAAGGCGGGCAGCACATCCGTTACCAGGACGGCACACCATTGGCCAACTTGCACCTCACCCTCCTCGATCGCGTGGGTGTCCAGCTCGATGGGTTCGGAGACAGCAACGGCACCGTCAAGAAGCTCTTTAGCCCGGTGGCCCTCTAATCCGGCAGTGGACTTCAAGATCTGGAGAGAAGAGATATGAATGTTAGACGAATCATTGGACTCTCTGTGCTAGCGGCCAGCTTGAGCAGTCTGGCGATCGCAGCCGAAGAATCAACAGTGGCGGATGCGGTCGAGCATGGGAATAGCAAGCTCGCCCTCGCGCTCATCCATGACGGAGCCGATGTCAACGCAAGGCAAGTTGACGGAATGACCGCTCTCCATTGGGCCGTCTATCAAGACGACAGCCACACCTCAACCCTGTTGGTCAAGTCTGGTGCAAACGTAAATGCCGGAAATGATTACGGTGTGACGCCACTATCACTCGCTGCCACCAACGCCAACGCAACAGTGGTGAACTTGCTTCTCGATGCTGGAGCTGACGCGAAGGCTACCCTAAGAGGCGGAGAAACCGTCCTCATGACAGCAGCCCGCACGGGGAGCGTGGAAGTCGTAACCGCATTGCTCACCGAGGGCGTTGACCCCAATGGGCGGGAAGGCAATAACCAGACAGCCTTAATGTGGGCATCGGCGGAGGGACACCTTCCTGTTGTTGAAGCGCTCGTTCAGGCGGGAGCTGACGTGCATGCGTCCCTAAACTCTGGTTTCTCACCTATCTTTTTCGCTGTTAGGGAAGGCCATATCGATGTAGCACGTAGCCTAATAGCTGCCGGCGTTGATGTGAACCAGGTCTTACAGCGAGTCCAGGATAGACCCGACCAAGCTGTTAACAATGCAAGCTACCGACCCGTTGATGATGGCATGAGTCCGTTGCTCCTCGCTGTCCGAAACGGTCATTTCGAACTTGCCGTTGAGCTAATTAAGGCCGGGGCTGACCCCAACGACCAACGTACAGGCTTCACTCCACTTCACACGATGAGCTGGGTACGTAAGCCAGACGCTAGCGACCGAGGGGACCCGTCTCCGACCGGCTCTGGACACTTAACCCCCTTGCAGTTCGTGCGAGTCCTGGTCGCCCTAGGGGCGGACGTGAACACCCAACTCGACCAGAGCACACGTCCGCCGCATACCGCGTCTCGCCTGGG
>CEUS01242551.1_pt1 | contig 13779 bp, 14 predicted proteins | sample 427031 | NCBI WGS metagenome assembly CEUS01 (sample SAMEA2622837, study PRJEB7988) | marine metagenome | biome: marine biome (ENVO:00000447); feature: marine epipelagic mixed layer (ENVO:xxxxxxxxx); material: "saline water (ENVO:00002010), including plankton (ENVO:xxxxxxxx)" | depth 140 m | reverse complement strand
TAGCTCGAAATTTTCAACGGATGGCTGAAATGGTGATCGGGGGAATAAAACCTTGAATCGGTTGGCTTCTCGCGCTGAAGCCCAATTCGTCAAGTAATTATGGAATCACTCCAAGGCGGAATCAATTTTAAAAAAACCATAGACCTGCGGAATTTTCCTCGCCCTCGGTTGAGCAGCACATACGTTTTCTAGAATCCTATGAACGTAACCGGTATTGCCCTGACTGCTCCCAAAGCTGCCGAAAATAACCCACACCTCACTCCAGAACTTTTGGCCTCCGTACTTGCGCGCTACTCGAGGTCAAATATCGGGTTGGAAAAGATTCTCGAAAAAGTCGATCTGGACGAAGCCGATGCCTCGATTGATCGAATACTAAAATTTGTTGATTACGGTCACGCTTCTATTGCCGGTTTGACGGGTGGTATTGCGATGGCTGTAGATGACATATCCATGTGGCTGGCTTACAAATTGTTTGAAATTGCTCAAATGGCGGATGGCCAAGAATCGAGCACGCGGTACATTAGCATGGACGAATCGAGCCTTCTTGAGCCCGAGGAAATTGGGATTCCACCCAGGTTAGCCAAGGAATGGAAAGCTATCATGCTGGAATGTTTTCGTGCCTATGGGCAGGAATACGACCGCTTGGATGTCCTCGCGACGGACCAGCCGGAATTGGTTCGGTATCCTGAAAATGCCAAGCCCTTGGTGATCAAACGAATCCGCAAGAATTACGCATTGGACCGGGCCCGTTACTTTATGCCTTTTGCATGCAAGACGAGCATGGCTCTCGTCATGAGCTCTCGCATGTGGACCGAGGCGATTAAACATCTCGAATCACTTCCGCAGGAAGAAGCGAAGCGATGTGCGGCGGCACTTCGGGGAGAGTTAACCAAGTTTTCGCCAAGGCTGGTAAAGCATAGTAAGTCCGAGTTTTCTTTTGAAGCACAGGCGCGTCAGGACTTTGAATACAGCATTAAATTGGGTCTGGAGACATTGTCCTCAGAAAACCGACCGGATGAGGTTTGGGTGAAAGTCAATAATGATTTGCCCGATTTTCTTCCGGAAAGCCAATCAATGGAAGAGGCACTGAAGCACCGGGCTAACCGATATGGACGATGCGGCTCAGCCATTCGAAGAATGCGTGTGGGCTTTGCCTGGAACAACATGGCGATTGCGGAATTGAGGGACCTGAACCGCCATCGAACTGGACACCGTTTCACCCCGCTCGTTCAAAACGGATTTTACCTTCCTCCCGAGGTGGACCCGAGTCCTCACCAGGAATTATTGGATCGTCACACCACTTTGCTCAGAACGCTTATGGAGTTCAAAGAGCCTTCGTACGTTTACGGATTGCTCCTAGGGTCCCAAACCCCGTTTGAACATACCAGTCATGCCGATAAATTTATATACGAGGCGGAACTTCGCACGGGTATGGGAGCTCACTTCCGTTACGCGGAGCACTTGAGCAAAGCGCTTCACAAATTCATCGAATTAGTCCCTGAATCAAAAGGCTGGATAACTGAAGGTACGGCTGAACCCGAGTAATCCCATGGATTTAAAAGCCAGCAACAGTTCAGAAACTTTTGAATCTCATGAACGTGTATTCATGAAACATATACAGCTTTCTTTTTACATTTTACTCGGAGCCCAGTTGGTTGAGCAGCCTTTCGATCCTAAGAACCCGGGAAATCCCCTCACCAAAAGAGGGTCGTGAAAAATGAAGTATCCAAAAAGCGATACCATTGGGAGAAGTCCCAGGGCTCTATCGAAATTGGGTGAACCCTCATAAACGGGTAAGAACGCCATCAGCGGAGTCGAGACAGTTAGAGGTTGTGGAGTCGACTGTGCGGCAACCAAATCTCGAACAATCTTTTTCCGAAAATAGGGAGTGGAAACCGGGTAGAATCGTTCATGTGTATGAAAAAAGTAAAGAATTTTACCGGGTTCTTAACCCGTTCTTGCTGAGTAACTTTAATCGGTTTATTTATCAGCGAAATCCAAAATAGCCATAGCTGTGGGTTGGATATGGCTTCTTCTTGCAGCAACTCCCAGTTTTCAGAAGAATATCAAGTGATTTAGACTTAACTCCTCATAGCTACCAATCTATCTGCCAGAATTCTTCAATTGGCACATTCAGGCTTCTACAGTTCAGTATGCAATTTGGCCAGGTTTGGGTTACTGCTAATTTCGATACAGCGCCTGTCCGGGTGGAAGAAACTGCAAGGACGTTGCGATTGTACGATACGGATATTCTGCTTCTTCAAGAGGTCGAAAAAGCTGGACCAAACGTAAAACAGTCCAATCCGCCGAAATATTACACTTATCTAAAGGAAGCTTTGCAAGGGTACGAAAGCGTTCTTGATTATCCTACAGAAGATAGCCGCGAACTTCCGTTCGGAGTCGGACTGGTCATCTTCTCAAGGTATCCAATCCTGAGTTCCAGGACTACCCAATTACCTGGTGCTCCCGTTGAATTTAAATTTGACGGGAGCAAAACACCCACCAATCGCATTATCATTACTGCAGAAATTGAAATCGAAGGAACTCCTTACACGGTCATCCCCTTCAGGCGAATTTTATATTAAATCCTTCCAGCAATGATTTCCTAGAGCAGCGAAATATTATAATGGAGGAAGTGCTTGTGGCTAAGGGCACGATTATTTTTGATGTGATTCCGGAAGAAAGTCTGTTCGGGCAATTTGAAAAGTCACGATTGGAGAGTATGCAAAAGGAGACGATTATCTGGAAACGCATGCCCTAGGTTTTGGACTACATTTTCTTTAATTCCGAGGTGAATTTGAAGGGTGGGACGGTCGACGAAGTCTCAGCTTCGGACCATCATGTTTTGGTTGCTGAATTTCGGACTTAAAGCGGATCAGTTTTATTCTATTCCCCTTCTTCGGCTGCCAGCTGTTCTCCTTTTCGAACCTTATCTTTGGCCGCTTCCCGGTCGGATTCGATTCTTGCAAGATCGACCTTCAGTTCTTCTTGGGCTTTGGCAGCTTCCTGGAAGCCTCCCCTCGCATTGGCGTCTGCCAAACTTTGTTCGTGTGCGATCTTCCGCTCGGCCAACCTTGCTGAATACTTTTTGTCCAGATCCGCTAACTCCTGTTTTTGAGCTTCGGTCAATTTTGTATCCTGATTCGGGTCTTCGGCGTTGAGCCGCTCCATCGCCAATTCGTAAGCAGATTTCATGGTTTCAGATAAAGTTATTAAAAAAATCATGTTGCATGAAATGAGAGCTGGAAAGGCAAATTTCCATTGAAGTTCCCGAGTCAATCCATCTCCCGCCAGTAAACTCGCCAGAAAAAGCAAAACCGTGACGTAACCAATCCAAGGTTGGAGCCAGGTCATTAAGAAGAGGGCCCATATCCATTCAAGGATGGATTCTGCCAACTGAATAAGCACTAAAGGGCCGTGGTTGAAAAAGCCGCTGACCACAAAAATTCCCAGGAAGCCGACCAATGAGGAAAACACGCCATATACAATGACAATAGAGGCTATTGGAAACAGAAGGATATTCAGCAGAACCGCCAAAGGAGCAACTAAGCCGAAATATAGAATGCTTAGCAGTGTGCTCGCCAGAGTGGCTTACTGGCTGATGCAAAAAGTTCTGACTATCATTTCTATAAATTGGTTAGACGCGCGCCTCATCATGGATTGATGATGGATTTTTTGGGAGTTCTTTGCCGCCAATAATTCTGGAATAATTTGAAGAGTGTTATTCCCTAGAGAAGAATTCCGGTTACTACCGTATAAGATGGTTTAAACCCGGCGGAAACAATTGGGTGGGCGACGGAATCAATACAGAAACTGCAGAAGCTGTCAGTGCTTGGAAGGGCGGCATTTGGCGGACCATCGAGTAGCTGACCCAGAAAAACGCTGTCATGGCAAAGGCTCTAACTGCGGAAGGAATAGTGTCGGTAATTTCCACATAGAGATAGACAAGTCTCAACCCGATTATGACTGAAAGGTGCTTTGGAACTCTCAAAACCAGCAAGATGCTGGCCACCGCGAGCGCGATGATGACTAGATGGAGTCCGCTAATTGCAAATAAATGGAGGGTGCCAGTCCGGAGAAATAGCAACTTGTTTCCCGAGCTGAGCTAGCTCTTTAAACCGAGCATCCTTTTTCGGTATACACCGATAGTCTGTGGGTAATTATCAAGATGATGGCCAAGTGCCTGAATTGCCCTTGCCCTCAAATTGGCTTCCCGGGGTGGGAGAGACTGCCACAGATCTGGCACTCGCCTTTGATCTTGGAAATAGAGTGGGGAGGACGTGGATACGCCGATAAAGAAAAGAAATGGCCAGGCACTTGCTGTTAATGAATGAATGGAACTGGCTTGGGCCTTAAACGCCAATATCAAACAGCCGGTGTTGATCAGAATGGTTGGTAGAATCGAAATGTTCGGAAGGTTGTGGCCCAGCGCATATCCTGTGAGCATAGGAATGAGAATCCACAACAAGGGCGTCGTGTATGAGGGGGCGGATATTGGTTAAAGGATTTACCTCAGGCAATTTCTGTAAACTCTTTTCATGAGTAGCTGAAACGAACTTTGGTTTTGCAAGCGCAGTTTTTCGTTGCTAGGTTTTTTTTAAATGGCGGATTCCTATCAGGCATCATTTTTCGAGTCGTATTCTGAAGCGCGTGAAAACGACGTTCGAAAGCCTTTGGCAGCTCGCATGCGGCCTAGGAATCTCTCTGAAATAATCGGCCAATCGCATTTGATGGAGGCCAATGCCTTGCTTCCGAAATTAATCAAGGCGGACCGTATTGGCAGTCTGTTGCTTTGGGGACCACCTGGTTGCGGGAAGACATCAATTGCACGTGTGATTGCTGCAGAGACCGATAGTCATTTTGTCCAGGTCAATGCTGTACTTTCCAATGTGGCTGAACTTAAGCAGATACTACTTGCGGCCCGGCGCAATCCTTCCGCGAGAACAATTCTATTTATTGATGAGCTACACCGATTCAACAAAGCTCAGCAGGACCTTTTATTACCTGATGTGGAGGAGGGGAATGTGCGCTTGATTGGTGTGACTACTCATAATCCGGGATTTTACATCATTCCGCCATTAGTTAGCCGCAGTCATTTATTCAGGTTGGAGCCCTTGAAGGAAGACGATGTGGCCAAAGCCCTTAAAAATGCCCTTCAGGATACAGACCGCGGATTGGGGGAAAGAAAGGTTACTACCGATGATGAGTTATTAGTTTCTCTGGCCCGGTTGTGTGATGGTGACTTGAGAAGGGCATTGAACGCACTCGAAGTTGTCGTTGAAAGCGTAGGTGAAGGACATACCCTTTTGGCCGATGATGTTCAGGCATTCGCCAGCGAGCGTCAGATCCGTTACGACGCTGATGAAGACGAGCACTACAACACAGCCTCTGCTATGATTAAAAGTATGCGCGGCGGGGATCCAGATGCCGCGCTTTACTGGATGGCAAAAATGCTCGTGGGAGGCGAAGACCCTAGATTCATAGCACGGCGCTTGGTGATTTTGGCGAGCGAAGATGTCGGTTTGGCGGATCCGATGGCATTACTATTGGCTGTGGCTGCTAAAGACGCTTGTGAGTTTCTAGGCCAACCCGAGTGTGAGCTCAATTTGGCTCATGCTGTTATTTACCTCGCGACTGCACCGAAAAGCAATTCGGTGACCCTTGCTCTTGGAAAGGCGAAAAAGGAAATTCAGGAAAATCCTTTGCAGGAAGTTCCTCTATGGCTTCGTGATAGCCACAGTAAAGTGTCCAAAAACCAAGGTCATGGAGATGGATACCTTTACAGTCACGACTTCCCCGAGGCGATTTCTGGGCAGGAATATTTGTTAAAACCTACGAAATTATATGAACCAACGGCATCAGGTCGTGAAAAATTTATTTTAGAACGTCTTCGCTATTGGCGGGAACTTAAAGCTGAATTAGAGACTCAGAATTGAAAGAAACCCCGATCATTATGAATACACGGCTATTTAACCTTTTGGTACTGTTTGGTTTTCTTGCCAGCAACATGTTTCTATCTGCTGAGCACCACGAAGAACCCAAAGTTCTGAATGGTATGTCTTTCACGGAAGATCGTGAAGCGGAAAGCGAAGTACTTAATTTCTTTTATAATCAACACCGACTTGGAGCGGTAATTGCCTTACCAAAAGACCCTAAAAAATAAATGTCGGAACCTCGTCGATTTCCTGAGCTTCCAGTCCTTATAAAACAATGGCTACTTATTGCAGTCGGTGTGGTGGTTTCTTCATTGTTGAGCGAGGGAATACGATTTGATTCTTGGACGAACTTAATCTTGGCGGTCTTGTTTATCTCTTTATTGAATGTGTTCTTAAAGCCGGTCCTCGTTCTGTTCGGACTGCCCTTTATCATTTTGACCTTCGGGATCGGGATAACTCTCATCAACGGGCTCATATTTGCCATGGCCGGGTACCTGGTCCCGGGATTTGAAGTGGCTGGTTTTTGGCCGGCAGTTTGGGGTGCTTTCGTAGTTAGTTTGATTACTCTTGTCAGTAATGCCCTCTTGGCTCGGCCAAAGATAAATTTTGAAGTCCAGACATCGAGAACGCCCAAAGCCCCGAAAGCCAAGGGTGGAGCCAAAGAATATAGCGGTGACATGGACGATGTCATTGATGTTTAAAGGCTTCTAATAACCGAAATTGTCTCTCCCAAATCGCACCTAACCTTTTGCGATTTCTATGCAAGTTTCTCACTTGTGTTCTGGGTGAATGATATAAAGTGTCTCGCACTCATTATTTTTAGCTATGTCGGATATTGTGGAATATGATTTGATTGTTATTGGCGGTGGGCCTGCCGGGTACGCCGGAGCTATTCGAGCCGGGCAGCTGGGCAAAAAAGTCGCATGTGTGGAGATGGAACGACCGGGAGGCACCTGCTTGAATTGGGGGTGTATTCCTTCGAAAGCACTTTTGAAAAGTGCAGAGCTCTATCAGAAGATGATGCATGCCGCTGACTTTGGGCTGCGGGCGGAATCGGTTGGATTCGATTTCGAACAAGTCGTTGGCCGATCGAGAAAAGTAGCCGAACAGATGGCTGTAGGTATCGAATTTCTGTTTAAGAAAAATAAAGTGGATCACATCCGGGGCCAAGGGCAGGTAACCGAATCGAGTACGGTTGAAATCAAGGATGGACCCGACGAAGGGAAAACTCTGAAAGCTCAAAATATATTGCTGGCCACCGGCTGTAAGATGAGACCATTCCCCGGCCTGGAATTAGACGGGGAACGGGTCATGACATCCCGAGAGGCGCTTGCTCAGACTAAACAACCCAAGAGTATTCTTATAATCGGCGCCGGGGCTATCGGTGTGGAGTTTGCTTATTTCTACAATGCACTGGGTTCGGAAGTTATACTCGTTGAAGTTCTCGACCAGATTCTCCCCATTGAAGATTTGGAGGTATCCAAATTGTTGAGACGATCTTTCAAGAAGCAGGGAATAAAGGTCCATGTTGGTACCAGGGTTGAAAATGTCGCCTTTTCCAATTCCGGATTAACAGCCGAATTGGTGAAAGGAGAATCTTCTTCAACCATCGAAGTCGATGTTATGTTGTCTGCCATTGGTGTAACTCCCAATCTTGAAGGCGCAGTGGGTTCTGGTATCAGCTTGGATGAAAGCCGCGGTTACTTGAAAGTAGACGACCGTTATGCCACCAATGTCGAAGGCATATATTCTGCTGGAGACATCATTGGACCTCCATGGTTAGCGCACGTCGCTACCTATGAGGCCATTCAGGCTGTAAACGGGATGTTTGGAGCAGGCACCCCAAATCGGGTTACGCTTTTTCCTGGCTGCACCTATTGTAATCCGCAGGTTGCAAGCATCGGTCAGACCGAACAGGCAGTAAAAGAAGGTGGAGTTCCCTATAAAGTCGGCAAATTTCCATTCGTGGCTTCCGGTAAGGCTGTAGCGTCCAATGCCTCTGAAGGTTTTGTGAAAGTAATTTCAGCGGAAGTGGACGGAGAAATTCTCGGAGTGCATATCATTGGAGCGGATGCCACCGAGCTTATCGCTGAGTACGCCTTAGCCATGCGCATGGAAGCAACACCATTGGAAGTTCACGAGACCATTCACGCCCATCCAACCCTGAGCGAAGCACTTATGGAGGCAGCCGCTGCTACCGAGGGCGAGGCGATTCACATTTAACTAGTTATGATGGCTTGAACGATACTCGGTTGGAGTCAATCTTCTCCTTTTCTTAAAATGATCGGATAAGCTGCTCAATAGTGGTGCTCCCGCCGGGAGTCGAACCCAGATCTCAGGCTCCGGAGGCCAGCATTCTATCCATTGAACTACAGGAGCTTCCAAAAAAGAGATGGGAAGATCTCGAAGGGGTACTGCAAAGTCAAATGCCTTTTAGGCCGTTTAATCTATTGCGATTAGCTGGCTCCTCGAATGCGCAATGACAGCTTAAGTGTCGTATTCGGTAATTGCCGAAACTTTGCCGTTTTCGAATTCAATTTCCGCTACCAGTTCCTGGTTGTACGAATACACATGGATGTAGCGCGGAACGTGGTAGGAGCGCCATATTTTGTGAACTGGATCATAATAAACGCGACGTTCGTATCCGGAAAATTGGGTACCTTCTGGTCGGGTGTAAATACGTGAGTATTCCCAAATCTCTTTACTCACTCCATCCTTTACGCCGCTCTTTTTGCGATCCGGATCACCCATAATAAAAAACACCGCGTCGGATGATTGTCCAAGATCGAGGGTCTTGTTGTGGACCGCCAATTGTTCTTCGGCGCTGAGGGTGGCGAACAGGTCCGGATATTTTTTTATGCGGTATTCCGTGGAATTGCAACCGATCCAAAGTAACGCAAGTGCGAGCATCCCTATCCATTTAGGTGTATTCATGACAAACTGGGGTGTGGCTGTATTCTGGGGTAAACCGTAGGAGAATAAAAAAGTTTCAGACCTTGTTCAGGTAATATTATGATGGATCGTATTCCTCGGATGCAGGTTGAAATTAAAGCAACTCCAATTCCTTGAAGCGGTGATAAAGTTTGAGGCTCACCCAGGCGTCAGTAGCGGCATAGGTTAATTGATTTGTAGTCAAGTTAGCCTGGGCCCAATTGGTAAGTTGTGCGGATTTTGATAGTCTGCTTCGCAAAATCATGCCGGTCATATTTCTTAGACCTCGTTTAACGATTCCGGCCTCATTGGCGATCGTGGCTAGATCCAGAAATCCGGAAGGTTTAAATTTTTTAACCTTTTGAAGGTGTTTTATATCGTCGTGGAGAGCGACACCGACCTTGGTTGTTTCCTCTGTCTGTAACAAATGCAAGATGTGATCATGCAGGCCTTTGCCGTTGATCCGGAAAAGCCAAACTTCTTTTTCCGTAGCAAATTGAATAAGGGCGGGTGGGTAGCTGACACCCTTTTTGAAGCTGGGTTTTGTTTCCGTATCGAAGCCAAGCACTTTTTCATCCAGTAATCTATTTACTGAGGGTTTGACCTTTTTTTCGATATCTATGACGTGAATAGGTCCTTCGAATTTGACCAAGGGTAGCTTATTTATTTCCTCTCGTGAAATGGTCGAGTTTTTGAAGTTTGTATTCGCTTGCTCCATTTAAATGGTGGTCTAAATCGACCAAAGACTTCCTCTAAAATCAAATTCTCTTATTCCTGATTGAGATACCGATTTGAAATTATTTGATATGATATGTCCTTCCAAAGGAAGCAAAAATCATTCTTCCCTTCACGCGGAAGATGAGTGCCAGCGTTTTTTTTGACGAATTTTTTTCATAGATACCGAGCCATTTCCAAAAATAAAAAAACCGACTCTCAGTAAGTCCTTTTTGAAATTAGAAATAGAATGGATTACTTTTTATCCTCATCCACCACTTCGAAATCAGCATCGACAACATCGTCGTCAACGGGTTTCTCCGCGCCAGATTCCAGAGGATCTTCAGGTGAGGGTGGGGGAGGAGCACCTTCTGGCGCCGCCTGACTGTAAAGATCCTGAGCCATACCGGAGAAGACCGATTGAATCTTTTCCGTAGCGGCTTTCATTTCATCCGGGTTGTCGGTCTCCAAAGCTGTTTTACATTCGGCCAATACAGCTTCAATTTCAGACTTCTTGTCCTCAGACAGTTTGTCACCAGCCTCTGTGATTTGTTTTTCCGTCTGATAAATCAGATTATCGAGGTCGTTTTTAACCTCGACGGCTTCCTTTTTCTTTTTGTCTGCTTCGGCGTTCAGTTCGGCTTCCTGTTTCATTTGCTCAATCTCATCCTTGGAGAGACCAGATGAATTAGTGATCGTGATTTTCTGATCCTTGCCGGTCCCTTTGTCTTTTGCTGATACGTGCAGGATCCCGTTTACATCGATATCAAATGTGACCTCGATCTGGGGCATTCCTCTCGGGGCTGCGGGAATTCCATCCAAGCGGAAGTTTCCAAGCAATTTGTTGTCGGATGCCATTGAGCGCTCGCCTTGAAGGATCTTAATGTCCACAGCCGTCTGGTTGTCAGAATACGTTGAGAACACTTGGGTCTTTTTGGCCGGAATGGTTGTGTTCCTTTCGATCATCGGTGTGCTCACAGCTCCTGCAGTTTCAATACCGAGCGTTAGGGGAGTGACATCGAGCAGAAGAACATCTTTCATGTCTCCCGCCAGTACGGCGCCTTGAATGGCTGCACCAATAGCAACCACCTCATCAGGGTTCACTCCTTTGTGCGAATCTTTACCAGCAAGCTCGTGGGCAACCTCGTTAACCTTTGGTGCACGGGTCATACCCCCCACCAGAACCAGGTCGTCGATCTCGGTTGCATTGAACCCGGAATCTTCAAGACATTTCTTAAAAGGCTCGATAGTTCTTTGGAAAAGGCTTTCGGTCAATTGCTCGAACTTTGCTCGGGATAGTTGGACGTTCAGGTGTTTTGGGCCGGATGCGTCGGCGGTAATGAACGGCAGGTTTATGTCGGTGGCTTGTGCTGAGGAAAGGGCAATTTTTGCCTTTTCAGCTTCTTCCTTCAACCGCTGCAGGGCCATGGGATCATTCCTAAGGTCTATTCCGTTTTCTTTTTTAAATTCCTCGACCATCCAGTTGATGATTTCGGTGTCCCAATTATCACCACCCAGGTGGGTATCGCCATTGGTCGCTTTTACTTCGAAAACTCCGTCTCCGATTTCGAGGATGGACACATCGAAAGTTCCGCCTCCCAAATCGTAAACAGCTATTTTGTCTTCGGATTTTTTATCGAGACCGTAAGCGAGGGCTGCAGCCGTAGGCTCGTTAATAATTCGCAGTACTTCCAATCCGGCTATGGTTCCGGCATCTTTGGTAGCTTGTTTTTGCGAGTTGTTGTAATAAGCCGGTACGGTAATGACTGCCTTGGTGACCGACTCGCCCAGATATGCTTCGGCATCAGCCTTGAGCTTCTGAAGGACAAAGGCTGAAATTTGCTCTGGCGCGAAGGTTTCATCTTCGCCATTCACATTCGCTTTTACATAAGCGTCCGAGTTTTTACCTTCGACGACCTCGTAAGGAAGGCTGGCTGCTTCTTCGCTAACTTCGGTAAACTTGCGCCCAATCAGGCGTTTTGCCGAAAAAATTGTATTTTGTGGATTGGTAACCGCTTGGCGTTTGGCGGCTTGCCCAACCAGGCGTTCTCCGTTTTTGGAGAAGGCTATAACGGATGGCGTGGTACGTGCACCCTCGGCGTTTGGTATAACCACAGGTTCTCCTCCTTCGAGGACAGCCATACACGAGTTTGTGGTGCCTAAATCAATTCCCAGAATTTTACTCATAGTGTTTCGTGATGTGCAGGATTAATACCATCTCTCTAAGTTATTGTAGAAAAAGGTATTATGAGAATTTATATATTCAAATGAGCTTAATTTATGTGCCACGTTGGCACAAGTGGCGAAAGGTCAGGAATCTAGCCTGTCACAGTGCAGTTTAGGCATCTGGTTAATCGGAGCCTGCCAGTGAGAGTGCCTCCAATTTCAAAAAGACCCTTTCCCTGTCTTCCGGCTGAAATTGGATTATCCGGGTTTCGGTGTTGGTGGAAATGTAATTGGCCGATACCAAAGTGTAGTCGACTCCTTCCTGTGAGATGATCCAATCGACCAAATTTGTGGTGTGGAGGAGTTTGTAATTCACATCGAGGCTATTGAGCAAAATGGTGTATGTAAAAGTAGTGATTCCTGTTTCCCGGTCGAAATGAAGGTTCCACAAGCTGGGGTCCGTCAGGCCGGACAAGGGATCGGTGCCAAAAGCGTATTCGCTGAAGTTCGAAAATGAATCAAAATCACTATCGTTTTCGGCATCGCCTAATGCTCCGGCAAAGTTCTTAGCTTCCCATGCGGAATAATAAACTCCTTCACCAATGGTAATGATCAAGGACGAATTTGTCTTGCCGTTGTAGAAATCCTCCACCTCGTAATCTATTCTTACCAGCCCTGTAAACCCTTCTGGCGGCTGAAAGATTATGGACCCATCTACCAGGGATGCGATGCCGGAACTGATTGCGAGAATTCTGGAGACCCTCAATGGATCTCCATCCGGATCCGTATCGTTGCCCGTTACAGGAATTATTAGCTTTTCTCCGACGACGCTATGCACCTCATCGGATGAAGAGATCGGAGGAGCATTTTCACCGATAATGCCTTTGATCCATTGGGCTTCTCGAATGGAGCCGTTTTCATCGGATCCAGCCTTGTTGGTGGCAATCGTTCCCTCGCCATCATTGAAATCATAATAAATCATCAAACCTGACTCACTTCCAGAAAGGGTAGAAAATCGGTTTGTTCTGATTTCGTTTCCGGTTAAGACTTTGTTCCAGATGCGCAGTTCATCCAGCGCTCCTTCAAAGGCACGGAGGTTGCTGAATGCTTCACCGACAATCAACGATTGGTTGTTGGTGGAAAGTAGCCCCATGGCTTGATCGAAGGGCACGGTAAGTTGTTGTAGAATTCCATCGATATAGAGTTTCACATCGGAGATAGAATCGTACGTAACCGCCACGTGCTGCCAGGTATTCAGCTCAATGGAATTGGCCGGTGTATTGTGTATGGACCGTGATTTATTGGCATGATCAAGCGACAACAACAAACTGTATTTATTATACTGAGGAAATCCTGTTCCGTGGAGGTAGAAGACGAAGGATTCCTTGTCCAATATTCGGCCATATCCCGTTTCTCCTTCTCCCCATCCTATGGGTCTAATCCACGCCTCAACTGTTATAGGATGGTTCAGGTGGTTGCCTTCCGATCCTACTATTTCCAATCGGTCATCATCCCCGTCAAACGTCAATGCATAATCTTCGTTGGCTGTGACTGTGATGACTACCTCTGCGGAACTGTCTCCGCCTAGGTCATCCGTTATTGTGTAGGAAAATCGGTCTACTCCCTGATAGCCTTCATTCGGCGTGTAGCTAAGACTCAACTGTCCATCTGCTCGGACAGTGCCATTTTGCGCGATTCCAAAGGTCTTGATTCGAATGTTATCTCCCTGTGGATCGAAATCATTTTTCAGAACATCGACAACGATTGGGGTATTCATCGCTGTCCCTACGTAATCGTCTGTCGCTTCTGGAATGGGAATGGAAATGTTGACCTCGGCCGTTCTGATGCCACCGCGCCCGTCGTGCATGGTGTAGGCGAATCGGTCGACTCCACCCAGACTTTCCCCGAAAGTGTATTCAATAAGTCCTGACGGTAGTATTTTGGTGGTACTGTTTGGGGAAGGATAGATGGAAATTATCTCCAGCGGATCTCCATCTTCGTCGGTATCATTAGCAAGCACATCCAAAAACGA
>CEUS01105856.1_pt1 | contig 13783 bp, 23 predicted proteins | sample 427031 | NCBI WGS metagenome assembly CEUS01 (sample SAMEA2622837, study PRJEB7988) | marine metagenome | biome: marine biome (ENVO:00000447); feature: marine epipelagic mixed layer (ENVO:xxxxxxxxx); material: "saline water (ENVO:00002010), including plankton (ENVO:xxxxxxxx)" | depth 140 m | reverse complement strand
TATCCGGTTCCGGTTGGGAAACACATGCGGGTGCACGAAGGTGATCGGGTACGAGCCGGTGACCGCCTATCAGAGGGCCCTATAAATCCACACGATATTTTGAAGATCAGAGGCCCTCGTGCCGTGCAAGAATATCTTCTCAATGAGATTCAAGAAGTTTATCGACTACAGGGTGTAAAGATAAACGATAAGCATATTGGTGTAATAGTTAGGCAGATGCTTCAGAAGGTTCGCATCACTGATCCTGGTGAAACAGTCCTGCTTGAAGGAGAAAATATTCATCGGGCTGAATTTAGAGAAGTCAATCGTGCAGCTCTCAAAGAAAAAAATAAACCGGCTCGCTCGGAACCACTTCTGCTCGGAATTACCAAAGCAAGCCTCACAACGGAATCTTTTATATCAGCTGCTTCTTTCCAAGAGACAACTAGAGTTCTTACTGATGCTGCAGTTCGTGGTGCTAGAGACGGGCTAAAGGGGCTCAAGGAGAACATTATAATAGGCCACCTTATTCCAGCTGGAACTGGTGTTCACAGGTATCAGAATGTTGAGTTTATGGTAGAACAGTCTTTCTACAAAGATGAGATACTACCACTAACGGCCCCCAGCGAACTGATCACAGGATTGGAAAAAGCGACCGTGAAATGAGGCTGACCTATTGGAACCTCGGGCTATATAAGTAAGCTTATAACAGTTTCTTAAGTTATAAGTACAGTTTTTGAGTGACTCCGTGTATTTCGTAAAAGAAATATATGGGTTTGTTATTCAGTAGTGTATTTCCAGCTATTTATTTGGATAGAACTGATTTTTAAGGTGGGCACACCGTTGACACCCCCCCCAGGCCTCGTTTAGCTTTTTAGGTCTTTGCTGCAGGCGTCATAGGACGGCTAATAGCCACGACATCAAACCGCGCTGGAAGGCGCGTTTTTTTGACGACATAATTCTGGGTTAACATGCCTACTATCAACCAACTTATTCGTAAGGGAAGACGTGATCTTCAAAAGAAGAATACGTCCCCAGCCTTACAGAATAACCCACAGAAACGTGGGGTATGTACTCGTGTATACACTACCACTCCCAAGAAGCCCAATTCAGCACTAAGAAAGGTAGCCAGAGTAAGGTTGACCAACGGATATGAAGTTACTTCATACATAGGCGGAGAAGGACATAATCTCCAAGAACACTCAATCGTACTTATTAGGGGCGGACGAGTTAAAGACTTGCCAGGTGTACGTTATCACGTTGTCCGAGGAACTCTGGATGCTTCCGGTGTCAGTGACAGACGTAAAGGTCGGTCGAAGTACGGTGCGAAGAAACCCAAATAATAGGATAGATTATGAGTCGTCGAACGAAATCGGTCCGCCGGAATCTTATTCCAGATTCGAAGTATGAGTCTACTGAGGTGACCAAATTCATAAACAATCTCATGGTTGATGGGAAAAAATCACTGGCCGAGAAAATATTTTATGGGGCACTGGATATATGTGAAGAAAAATCCAGCCAGCCAGGTTTAAATATATTCAAGCAAGCACTCACCAACGCTAAGCCTTCCCTAGAAGTAAAGAGCAGACGTGTTGGTGGTGCTACTTATCAGGTTCCTATTGAAGTACAACCTGATCGTAGGACCGCACTTGCTAGTCGTTGGCTTATAAGTTTTGCTAGAAATCGTGGAGAAAAAACGATGGCAGAGCGCCTGGCTTACGAATTTCTGGCTGCAAGCCGGAGTGAAGGAGAGACAATCAAGAAAAAGAACGACACGCACCGGATGGCGGAGGCGAACAAAGCGTTTGCCCACTATCGCTGGTAGTTAAAATTCGCTTGGGTTCCAACTGCCCTTAACTAAGGCCCGCTGGACCCCAAACCTGTTATGTCTTGCGCATTGAGCGATGAGGCATTAAGCGCGAAGGCTGCCAGTGACGGTATACGGCAGCTAGTAGGAAGGATGCGCTTCCTGCTTCGATGTTCTTATGTGCTTTTTTAGTATGGTAATATGAAGCCTGAAAAATTGTTCAATTAAAGATTGCAGGAATGGAATAATAGACAGATGTCTAGAAAAACACCTTTAAAAGACCTTAGAAATATCGGCATCATGGCACACATAGATGCTGGTAAAACTACTACAACTGAACGTGTCCTCTATTATACAGGGCGACTCCATCGTGTAGGTGAGGTCCATGAAGGTGCAGCTACGATGGATTGGATGGAGCAAGAGCAGGAAAGGGGCATTACAATAACTTCAGCCGCTACAACATGTCATTGGGAACGTTTTGGCACAGAGTATCGCATCAACATTATTGATACTCCTGGGCATGTTGATTTTACTGCTGAAGTTGAGCGTTCATTGCGCATCCTTGATGGTGCAATAGCTGTTTTCTGTGCCGTAGGCGGTGTAGAGCCTCAGTCCGAAACTGTTTGGCGACAGGCGGATCGATATGGTGTTCCGCGTATTGCACTTGTAAACAAGATGGATCGTGTCGGTGCTGATTTTGAGAAAGTAATCGAAATGATGAGAGACCGACTGGGAGCCAACGCTTTCCCTGTCCAATTTCCGTTAGGGCAGGGTGATCTATTTACAGGGTTTATTGATATCGTTTCCCAGAGGTCTCTACAAGTTTCTTCGGATGCTTTGGAAGCTGAAGTAACTGAAGGCCCAGTTCCGGATTCTTTGGTTGATAAGATTGCTGAACTCAGACAAGAATTGATGGAAGCTGCAGTAGAGCATGACGACCAACTGCTAGAAAAGTATCTGAGCGGAGGAGAACTGACGGACGATGAGTTCCGTAGAGCTATTCGCGGCGCCACGGTTTCCGGCAACCTTTTTCCAGTATTCTGTGGTTCAGCGTTCAAAAATAAAGGCGTGCGAGCGATGCTTGACGGTGTCATTGACTATCTGCCTTCTCCTAGAGATGTCCCTTCTATTAAAGGACACCTTCCGCAGCATGATGATACACACGAGTTTCGAGAAGCTTCTGATGATGCACCCTTTAGTGCCCTAGCCTTTAAAATCATGACTGATCCGTTCGTAGGGAAACTGACTTATGTGCGGGTTTACTCAGGATCGTTGTTGTCTGGGAGCCATGTGCTGAATGTCACTAAAGATCGCAAGGAACGTGTGGGGCGTATTCTTCAGATGCACGCTAACAAAAGAGAGCAGAGGGATGAAGTTTTTGCAGGTGACATAGCTGCCGTAATTGGCCTCAAAGATGTCAGGACAGGGGATACTCTATCTCAGCTTGACAAACCTATAATACTTGAGGCTATGAAGTTTCCGGAGCCTGTTATTTCTGTTGCCATTGAGCCAAAAACTCCTGCGGATGAGGACAAACTTTCAGGGGGACTTACAAAGCTTTCAGAAGAAGACCCAACCTTCCGCACCCATTCTGATCCTGAGACTGACCAAACGATTATTAGTGGAATGGGCGAACTCCATCTAGAGATTATCGTTGATCGATTAAAGAGAGAATTCAACGTTGAAGCTAATATCGGTCGCCCGCAAGTCTCATATCGTGAGACTATCCGAGGTAGGTCTGAAAAGATCGAGGGGAAATTCATACGACAGTCTGGAGGGCGAGGCCAATACGGCCATGTCGTTGTCAATGTTGAACCCTTGGGTTCTGGTATGGGATTTGTCTTCGAAGATATGGTAAAAGGTGGAGTTATACCTAGAGAGTATATAAGGTCGGTGGAAAAAGGAGTAAAAGAAGCCCTGGAAAGTGGAGTTCTTGCTGGATATCCGGTGATTGATTTGAGGGTAGAGCTTATTGATGGCTCCCATCATGACGTTGATTCCAGTGAATTAGCATTCAAAATCGCTGGTTCTATGGCGATTAAAGACGGCATACGAAAATCTAGCCCTGTTCTATTGGAACCTGTTATGGATGTAGAGGTTGTTACCCCCAAGGACTACATGGGTGATATTATTGGAGATTTGTCTTCTCGCAGGGGAAAGGTAGGCGGGATGACCGATAGAGGTGATGCTCAAGTGATTGGTGCTAGTGTGCCTCTTGGCGAGATGTTTGGCTATGCTACAACCCTTCGTTCCCTTAGTCAGGGCCGTGCTGTGTACACTATGCAGTTTGCTCATTATGAGGAAGTTCCGAAGGGTAAAGCTGAAGATATAATCAACGCTAACGGTATTGGTGGTTGATAGTTATAGAGAATAGATGAGTGCGGAAGATCTGTACTTAACAGTAAAAGATTTGTGCCTACTGGCATGACAATGAGAGGAAGAGATGGCGGAAATAATTAGGATTAGGCTAAAGGCTTTCGACCACTGGATCGTGGATCAAACTGCTGCTGACATCGTACGAACGGTGCAGAAGACGGGTGCTACTGTGCGTGGCCCGATTCCATTGCCTACAAAGCGCGAGCGTTGGACAGTACTGCGTTCTCCAAACATCGACAAAAAAAGTCGTGAACAGTTTGAATTGCGTACACACAAGCGATTAATCGATATTGTGGAAAGTCGGCAACAAACTGTTGACGCACTCACAAAAATCGATTTGCCAGCTGGTGTAGACGTTGAGATTAGGGTTGACTAATGCCTGGATTGATTGGAACTAAAGTCGGAATGACTAGGATATTCACTGAGGATGGGACTTCAGTTCCCGTGACAGTAGTGAAGGCGGGCCCCTGTCCAGTGCTCCAAATCAAAAGTGAAGATACAGACGGATACTCTGCAGTTCAATTGGGCTTTGGTGCTAAGAAAATCAAACATGCCACATTACCTGAAAGAGGTCATGCTACTAAGGCTGGCGTCCAAGACACCCCTCGTTTTGTAAGAGAATTTCCAGTGGCCGAAGGTGATGAATTGGAAATTGGCCAATCTATTACTGTTGAAGTGTTTGAGGAGGGTGATAAGGTTAAAGTTACGGGTACATCTAAAGGGAGGGGGTTTCAAGGTGTTGTGAAACGTTGGGGTTTTGCCGGACGTCCTGCTTCACACGGACACCCAATGTCTAGAAACCCTGGTTCTCTGGGACCTGGAACGGATCCTTCACGAGTTATCAAAGGCAAAAAGATGCCAGGTCGCATGGGTGGCAAAAAGGTGACTGTAGATAATCTAAAGATCATGAGAGTTGATGTTGACCGTAACCTTCTCTTTATCAAGGGTGGAATTCCGGGTTCTAGGAATAGTTATCTATTGATTCAAAAGATTAAACATGCTTAAGGCAACGTATTATCAGAATAATCAAGGCCAGGGGGGTAAATATGACCTCCCTGAATGGCTCTTTGATGGAGTTATCAATGAAGATGTCCTGCATCAAGTCATTAGAGTTTATTTATTAAATCAAAGGCAAGGAAATGCTGCGGCCAAATCCCGCGGACAAGTTGCCGGTGGTTCCAGTAAACCCTGGAGACAGAAAGGCACAGGGCGTGCCCGTCAAGGAACCATTAGGGCTGCCCAGTGGGCAGGTGGTGGTGTTGCTTTTCCACCGATCCCTCACTCTTGGCGACAGCGAGTTCCCAGGAAGGTCAAAGCTCTTGCTCGCCGATCTGCATTTAACACGCGGGCTCAGGGTGAGGGTGTGATTGTAGTGGATACTATAGAATTTGAATTTCCAAAAACCAAACAACTCAAGACACTTTTTTCGACTATTAACGCAGAAGGCAAGGTTCTTGTTCTAACGGATGGACCTAAGGAAAATGTCTATCTTTCTGCTCGTAACTTACCTAATACTGAGGTTCGTCCTTTTGGACAAGAATCTGCTTACGATATCCTGTGGTCTAGCGTTGTAGTTATTGAAAAGGATGCCTTAGATGGAGCTGAGCCTTCTGAGGCGGAGCTTGGTGCTATGAAATCCCTAAAACGCGGCGAATCGAAAGTTAAAATCCGTGAACGGGAAGTTGCAGAGGAAGAGGATCAAGATAGTAATAAGAAAATTTCCAAGCCCGAGATTTCTAGTGAAGAATCTGCCCCTGAGGGTGATTTCGATGTGGCTAATATAAAAATTCCAAAAGTTAGTGAGATGCGTGATTTCTTGTCACAATTCAACTCAGCCAAGGAAGTGCAAGATCTCCAAGGTAGAGATAGTCGCAAGACAGCTCAGGCTCACTATGATCATCGCTTACTAGAGCTTTTGGGTGAAGTTGATTCGAATGGGGATCACGAAAATGAATAATTTTTACGACGTGATTCATCTGCCGGTCGTTACTGAGAAATCTGCACAGGCCATAGATGGAAATAACGTGTACACTTTCATCGTTAATAGAAGAGCAAATAAAATAGAAATAGCTCGAGCTGTAGAGAAACTCTGGGATGTAAGGGTCGAGCATGTGCGCACTATGCGTTATACGGGGAAGAAGAAACGCTCTTTGTTGGGACGTATGTCTCAGAGTACTAGTTATGGTCGACGCCCTTCTTTCAAGAAAGCAGTGGTCAAGCTAGCTGAAGGCGATCATATCGAATTATACGAATTAGGATAACATTTATGGCCATAAAGAAATTCAAGCCAGTGACCCCAGGAAGCCGTTTCCGTTCCGTTACTGATAACTCTGATGTTATAACAAATAAGATACCAGAGAAATCTCTTCTCGAACCACTGAAAAAATCGGGAGGCCGGAACCACCATGGCAGGATAACTTCTAGACGTCGGGGTGGTGGTCATAAACGTCGCTATCGTAGGATTGATTTCAGAAGAAATAAAATCGGAATCCCTGGTAAAGTGGCTGCTATTGAGTATGATCCTAATCGGAGCTCCAATATTGCCTTAGTCCATTATGTGGATGGCGAAAAGCGCTATATTCTGCATCCTAGAGGTCTCCAATTGGGTACTGAGATTATAGCGGGCCCTGAATCTGATATCCAAATTGGCAACGCATTACCATTGGATAAAATTCCACTAGGGACCATGGTGCACAATATAGAACTTAAGCCCGGCAAGGGAGGACAGTTAGCTCGTTCAGCTGGATCTGGAGTACAAGTAGTTGCCAAAGAAGGTAAGTATGTCGCTCTTAGGTTACCCTCTACGGAGGTTCGGCAAGTTCTGAATACCTGTATGGCAACGATAGGCCAGGTGGGTAATATCGAGCACAATCTTCAGACAATAGGAAAAGCTGGGGCTAATCGCTGGCGTGGCAAACGTCCTAAAGTTCGCGGTGTGGCTATGAATCCCGTAGACCATCCCTTGGGTGGTGGAGAGGGAAAAGCTTCGGGTGGACGTCCTCCAGTCACACCATGGGGCAAACGTGAAGGCACTAAAACTCGGAATAAGAAAAAACAGTCTAACAAATACATCATACGTGGGCGAAAGCGCGGCAAGGCCACGCAGTCGTAATGCCCTTAGAATACAACGATTAAAGAGAGGTCAACCTATATATGCCACGTAGTGTTAAGAAAGGTCCGTACATAGACAAAAAGCTTCTCACGAGAGTGGAGGCTATGAATGCCCTTGGCACAAAAGAAGTCATCAAAACTTGGGCACGTTCGTCTACTATTTCGCCTGACTTCGTAGGGCATACTGTAGCTGTACACAACGGGAATAAATTCATTCCTGTTTACATTACTGAAAATATGGTAGGCCATAAGTTCGGTGAGTTTTCCCCCACAAGGCTTTTTCGAGGTCATGGAGGCAAGCTTTCTGATAAACGTGCTAAGGTGGTGAAATAGATCAATGATGGAAAATCAAGCTATGGCATTGTCTCGTAATGTGAGCATGAGTCCTCGAAAAGTTCGCCTGGTGGCAGACCAGATCCGTGGAAAATCAGTTAATGATGCGTATGCGATACTTGGACTATCGAAGAAGGCGGCTGCAGAGCCCGTAGTTAAGGCTCTGCGCTCCGCAGTAGCAAACGCTCAGAGCAAGGCCCAAGACCAGGGTGATTTCCTAGATGTGGATGAACTTAGAATCACGACTGTATACGTTAATGGGGGACCGATTCTCAAACGTTGGAGAGCTCGGGCCATGGGCAGGGCTAGTCGTATCAACAAAAGGACTAGTCACATCACTGTAATTGTGGATACTAAGGAATAATAATGGGCCAGAAGACTCACCCCTTGGGGTTCCGCCTTGGAGTCGTCAAAGATTGGAAATCTCGTTGGTATGCTGAGGGGGAATTCCCTCGCCTACTTAAGGAAGATGAAACTATTAGGTCTTATCTTCACAGGCGCCTAACACATGCCGCTCTTTCCAAAGTCGAAATTGAGCGCAAGCCTTCCAAGATTGTAGTTACACTGTTCACAGCACGTCCTGGAGTTGTTATTGGGAAGCGTGGGGCGGAAGTAGATAAACTAAGAGATGAGCTTGGTGTGCTGACCAATTCAGAGGTCTCTGTGAATGTTGAAGAAATACGTTTGCCCGAAGTGGATGCTAAGCTTGTAGCTGAAAACGTTGCTCGTCAGCTTACACAGAGGATTTCATTCCGACGTGCGATGAAACGTGCAGTTCAGGCTGCCATCAGGAGTGGTGCCGAAGGAATTAAAATTCAATGTGCAGGCAGGTTAGGTGGCGCTGAAATTGCACGTACTGAAGGGTATAACGAAGGACGAGTGCCGCTTCACACACTTCGTGCCGACATCGATTATGCTGAAGTACCGGCTATGACAACTTATGGAATCGTGGGAATTAAGTGCTGGATATTCCGCGGTGAAATCGTCAAAGAGCGCCGTGGCAACACGTATTCCACGGGCACTTGATTTAAAGGAATAGAAAATGTTAGCGCCTAAACGTGTAAAACACCGTAAAACTCACAAAGGACGGATGCGTGGTAAGTCCTATCGTGGCAACAAGGTTTCTTTTGGCCAATTCGGTCTTCAGACAACAGAGTGTGGATGGATCACAAATCGCCAGATTGAGGCTGCCCGTGTTGCTATGACGAGACACATCAAGCGTGGTGGTAATGTTTGGATTAGAATTTTCCCTGATAAACCTATCACATCTAAACCTGCTGAAACTCGAATGGGTAAAGGTAAGGGTAATCCTGAGGGTTGGGTGGCAGTTGTAAAGCCTGGGCGCATGATGTTTGAATTAGAAGGGGTTTCAGAGGAAATTGCAAAGCGAGCTATGGAATTGGCTGCAGCCAAACTTCCCGTGGCCACCCGCTTTGTAATTAGAGAGCTCCAACTCTAACACTGTAATAGAAGAGAAAAAATGATTAAGGCTGAAGAGATACGCGAATGGGGAAACTCAGAAATACATGACCGTATCGAAGAATTAAAAGAAGAAAAATTTCGTCTTCATTTTCAAACTGGAACTATGGAGCTCGAAAACCCCAAGATTTTAAAAGACATTAGACGTGATATTGCCCGTCTGCTCACAGTATTGAAGGAGCGGGAAATTTCTGGGAAATCTGAGGATTTAATTGGATAATCTGATAAATAAAATGAGTAACCTATGGTAGATAATATATTGGAACGTAGTTCTCGTGGTCGGAGAAAAGTGCGCACTGGCGTTGTAACCAGTGATAAGAGTGACAAAACTGTTACTGTGCGCGTAGAAAGACAGTTCGCGCATCCTCTTTACGGCAAACAGGTTAGAAAGATTAAAAAATACCAAGCCCATGACGAAGATAATCAGTATAAGGAGGGAGACGTTGTCAGGATTACTGAGACTCGCCCTCTCTCAAAAACTAAAAGGTGGCGAGTTTTAGAGCTACTTGAGCGTTCATAAATAGGAATTATAGAAAATAGATGATTCAACAGGAATCGATTCTCAAGATTGCAGACAACTCGGGAGCTAAGAAAGCCCTGTGTATTAGGGTTTTGGGTGGCTCAGGACGTCGCTATGCTAGTGTTGGCGATGTTATTGTTGCGACTGTCAAAGACGCCATCCCTAATTCTTCTGTAAAAAAAGGAGAAGTGGTTAGAGCGGTTATTGTGCGTACGTCTAAAGAGGTAAGGCGTAAAGATGGAAGCTACATACGTTTCGATGACAACGCAGCCGTTTTAATCACTCCACAGGGAGAGCCCGTAGGGACTCGTATTTTTGGTCCTGTAGGTCGTGAGCTACGCGAGAAACGCTATATGAAAATAGTTTCACTGGCACCGGAGGTGTTGTGATGGGAGTCAATACACAGAAATGTGCTATAGTGAAGGGTGACAGAGTTAGGGTTATCCGAGGTAATTTTCGAGACATGGAAGGTACAGTTCTACGTGTAATTCGAGATAAGGGTCGTATTGTGGTGGAGGGTGTGAACATGCGTAAACGCCACGAACGTCCGTCAGAGGCTAATCCAGAAGGTGGGATCATGACATTTGAAGCACCTATACACATATCTAATGTAATGTTGGTAGATCCGGCGTCAGATCAGGCTAGTAGGATTAGAATTCGTATAGAGGGTGATGGTATTAAAGAGAGAATCGCCGTGAAGACCGGCAATCCGATTGCAAGGCCTTAACGGTGTATCCAATAAACATATGCTACAGTACGACTTGAGGATTATTAGAAAGTGGAACCTAGACTTCTAAAGCACTATAAGGAATATGTTCGCCCCAAGCTGGCGGAACGATTCCAATGGGATAATCCCCACCGGATTCCAACAATCGAGAAAGTGGTTGTGAATGTAGGTGTGGGTGATGCTTCTAAGAACGCAAAACTTCTAGCGGCTGTCGTAGATGAACTGGGGGTAATAACAGGCCAGAAGGCTATTGTTACCAAAGCTCGGAAATCAATAGCTAATTTCCATCTCCGTGAAGGCACTCCTGTCGGAGCCTCGGTGACACTAAGAAGAAGTCGTATGTACGAATTTTTGGATAGGCTGATAAGTGTTGCGATACCAAGAGTTCGAGATTTTCGAGGTCTGCGACCACGAGCTTTTGATGGCCGGGGTAATTTCAGCATGGGTGTTCAAGAGCAGATTATTTTTCCAGAGATTGATTACGACAAAGTCGGTGAAGTTCATGGCATGAATATCACTATCGTGACCACAACTGATAGCGATGAAGAGGCATTTGCATTGCTATCTGAGATGGGATTCCCCTTCCGAGGGGCTGTTCCAGTCGTGATAGGGCAGGCACACTAACTAATAAGGAATTTTGATGGCTAGGAAAGCACTGATAGAAAAGAATAATCGCAAACCGAAGTATCCTGTGCGGCATAGGAATCGCTGTAACCGTTGCGGGAGACCTCGTGCTTACATTAGGAAATTCGGGATCTGTAGGATTTGTTTCCGTCAGATGTCTCTTCGAGGAGAAATCCCGGGCGTCCGTAAATCAAGCTGGTAAAGGATTGAAACTGATATGATGACGGATCCTATTGCAGATATGCTGACGCGTATACGGAATGCTGGCAGTTCTGGACATAAATGGGCTGATATTCCAGTCTCAAAACTCAAAACTGAGATAGCTAACCTCCTTAAGGACAACTATTTCATACATGACTATAAAGTATTGGAAGACAACAATTTCGGACTTCTTCGTGTTTATTTGAAATACCACGAAGATGGTCCGATCATAAGGCATCTAGAGCGTGTATCACGCCCAGGACGTCGTCACTATGTGAGTGTTGATGAGATTCCGCGGATTCGTAGTGGACTGGGAATAGCCATACTCTCTACTTCTCAGGGATTAATGTCAGGCCGGACAGCTCGCCAACAGGGTATGGGTGGCGAACTTATGGCTGTGATCTGGTAAAGAGATAGAGATCTAATATGTCAAGGATTGGCAAGCAGCCTATAGAAATTTCTCAAGGTGTCGATGTAACTCTGAGTGGCCAGAAAGTGGATGTTAAGGGACCCAAGGGACAACTTAATTTTGAAGTTCACTCAGGTATTACAGTAACGCTGGATGCGGGAGTATTGTTAGTAACACGTTCGTCAGATCAACCTCAGCACCGGTCGCTACACGGCCTAACACGAACTCTTATTGCTAATATGATTGAAGGTGTGTCTAATGGATTCAGCAAGACCCTTGAGATCCAAGGGGTTGGTTATAAGGCCACACAAAAAGGATCAGGGGTTGTCTTGGATCTAGGTTTTTCGCACACCATTGACTATCCAGCCCCTGACGGCGTTGAAATTAAAGTGCCCACTCCGACTACGATCGAGGTTACGGGGGTTGATAAACAGAAAGTTGGTCAGACTGCTGCCGAAATTCGCAGTTTTCGTCCACCGGAGCCTTACAAAGGTAAAGGTATCCGTTACCAGGGTGAGTATGTACGTCAGAAGGCAGGAAAAACGGCCGCAGCCGGCTAGAAAAAGAATAAAATTATGAGCAATAAATCTGCTAAAACTAAAGCTGCACAAAGAGAGCGAAGGCATTCCCGGATTCGGAAGAAGATATTCGGTACAACGGAGCGTCCCAGGCTTGTTGTATTCCGTTCGCTTAAGAATTTTGAGGGACAGGTGGTGGATGACACCGAGGGCAAAACGTTAGCGGGCTTGTCTACGCTAAGTGCTGATCTTGTCAATTTTAAAGCTCAGGGATCAAATCCAAGGGTAGAACGTGCTAGGGAAGCCGGTAAACTTCTAGCGAAACTGGCAGTAGCAAAAGGAGTGGGATCGGTGATATTCGATCGTGGTGGATATAAGTATCACGGGCGAGTTAAGGCATTCGCTGAGGGTGCTCGAGAGGGAGGTTTGCAATTCTAATGGCTAACAAACAAAAACACACGGATGGGCAAGAATCCGAATTTACCGAAAATGTTATCTACATAAATCGTGTCGCAAAAGTTGTAAAAGGTGGTCGCAGGTTCTCCTTTACTGCACTGGTTTCTGTGGGCGATCAAAATGGTCGAGTTGGCATCGGATTTGCTAAAGCCAACGAAGTCGCTGAAGCTATACGCAAAGCTTTTGAGCGTGGCAAAAAAAACATGGTCGAGATACCTATTCGTAATGGTACTATTCCACATGAGATTAATGGTCGTTGGGGTGCTGGACACGTCATGTTACGACCTGCAGCACCTGGCACAGGTGTTATTGCTGGAGGTCCTGTGCGTTCGGTTCTAGAGGCTGTTGGCATTAAAGATATTCTCACTAAAAGCATTGGGAGCAACAACCCAATCAACGTGGTTAGGGCTACTATGGATGGGCTTACTAACCTTGTCACCCCTGAGCAGGCCGCACAGGAACGAGGTGTATCTGTCGAGGCTATTCTAGGAAATCATCATGGCTAAAAAACTATCCATAACTCAGGTACGTAGTGGAGTCGGCAAGAAATTCAAACACCGTCGTACACTAGAAGCGCTGGGGTTCAAGAAACATCAGCAGACGGTTGTTCATGAAGACACACCAGCTATTCGAGGTATGGTGAAACAGGTTTGGTATATGGTAAAGGTTGAAGAGGTTTAAAAATGGCTGAGTTGCACGAATTAAGTCCTGCACCTGGATCACATCATAAGTCAAAGCGGAAAGGCCGAGGTCCTGGTTCTGGCAAAGGTAAAACTTCTGGTCGTGGGCAAGATGGCCAGAAGTCCCGCAGTGGTGGTTCGGTTCGTCCAGGATTTGAGGGCGGGCAGATGCCCCTGCAGCGGAGAATCCCAAAGCGCGGATTCACACCTCGCAAAAGAGTAGTGTATCAAATTGTGAATGTTGGTGATCTCACTAACGTTGAAGGATATACAGTCAATGCTGAGATTTTAAAAAAAGCAGGGTTAGTACGTTCTGCTAAGGGTTTAATCAAGATTCTTGCTCTAGGTGAAGTTGATAAAGCTTATGTTGTGGAGGCTCACAAATTCAGTGAGAGGGCCGTGGCTAAAATCGAATCTGCTGGAGGTTCAGTTGCAGTCCTGACTCGTGGTGGTGGGGGTAGAGGAAAAAATAAATCCCGGAATACTCCGGTTGAAGTTTCGGTTGTAGAAGATTATGAAGGTCAAGCGGAGAACGATGGCTAACCCGATCCCAAATCTTTTCA
>CEUS01058734.1_pt1 | contig 13786 bp, 12 predicted proteins | sample 427031 | NCBI WGS metagenome assembly CEUS01 (sample SAMEA2622837, study PRJEB7988) | marine metagenome | biome: marine biome (ENVO:00000447); feature: marine epipelagic mixed layer (ENVO:xxxxxxxxx); material: "saline water (ENVO:00002010), including plankton (ENVO:xxxxxxxx)" | depth 140 m | reverse complement strand
TATTCCAGCGACATTAGCTAGTACGTCAATTCGACCATTCATTTCGAATATTTTTTCAATTGTCGTGTGACACTCATTTCTAGAAGAAACATTCGTAGTGTAAATATCGCATTCATATTTTTCGATTGATGGAGAGTGCGCCAACTCCTCAAGACCTTCGGTGTCAATATCTAGGGCGGAAACTCTAAATCCCTGCTCCAGTAGAGTTATTACAGTGGCTTTCCCGATTCCGGAAGCAGCCCCCGTTACCACAGCGATTTTAGTTTCAGTTTTAGTCATAAAGAGTTTTTGCTTTCCCTGATAAACCGTAGTCTTCAGATCAGTATGAGTGAAGTATCTTCACTTACTTTAAACAATCAGAAAGTAGAAATAATGTACGAGGAACTGGTCGAACTGAATGAAGCAACAAGACGCCTCATGAAAGCGGTTCGTCTTATGGAGGCGCCAGGAGCGGTAGTTAAAGAGTTGAGCGAGAAAGTGACCTCGCTCGCCACGGATGCTGAAAAGTACAGCTATACAGGAGTCACAGCACAGGGATCCTTAAAAAACGACCAAAATCCGGTAGAAAGAGGAAATCAAAACCCATCTGATTTTTTTCCTTATAGCCCTGCTGTCGGTCCTTTGAATCCGATATCCCCACCACTTAAAACACAAGTCATTGATGGAGTTGATTACAAGGAAGTTATTGCTACAGGAAAACTAGATGGTGTGTATGTAGGACCTCCTGATCTTGTCCAAGGGGGAGTTATTGCTTTGCTTTTTGATGACATCATGGGAAGCGTTTTGGTAGTTAACGACTGTGGAGCTATGACTGGCACTTTAGAAATCAAATATGAATCGCCCACTCCTATAGACAAGGAGTTGCGATGGGTAGGCAGGATTGAAAAAGTAGAAGGTAGGAAAATTTTTGTTTCAGCTGAACTTTGGGAGAGTGAAACAAGAAAAGCTACCGCTAAGGGAATTTTCGTGAAAGTTGCGATGTTAAGTTAAAAAAACCCCGCCACCGAAGTGGCGGGGTTTTTAAAGTTATTTTCACTTAGCGGGCAACGCCTTTGCCAAGTGCTGAAATAGCTGCATTCCCAACTGGAATAAATGCACAAATTGCAAGTGCTGTACCTAATTGAGAACCAAATTCTCCCATTGAGAGAATTTCTGTTGAAGCTCCATAGTCCATACCACCTAGATCGGTGATAGCAACGAAGAGCCATGCCCAAATCAAGTTAAGATTTGGGCCGATTATAGGAAGTCCTTTAAGCATTCCATTAACACCTGCGGTGTCGAGGATGCTGTCAAGAACTGCAACTACACCCTGGAAGAGCATTCCTAGAATGATCAGAGTGAGAATTGTTGACATCATGGAGAGGTACCCCTTTTATAGTTGTAACTCGATCGGCCTCACCGGACCAATCGAACTGTCAAATGTTAAATTAGAAGAATCCAACACTCTGGTGGTGGATCCTGCTTAATCTTTTCGTAATATTTCCGAAATTTCAAGATTTTCTACAAAACATACAGTATTATTGCCGGTTTATGCGAAATATCAGTGTTTTTAAAGGGAAAAAAGTTTCGAATAAAGCACTTAAACCGTTAACAGTTATGCTTTTTTTTCTGATTTCAGCTTCTTTTCTCGCCCCTGATGTAGTGCAAATTTGGGCTTCAACTCAAAAAAATGATTGGAGACGTGATTTAGCACAAGAATGGTCAGAACCAGTGGGTGATTTGAGCAGAAAAACCAAAATTAGTGAAATACGTGAAATTTCAGAGCGAATAATTGAAAATTCTAAAACAGAAGAAACCATTAAACCTTTGCTGATGCCAACTAAGTCGACAGTGAGAGTTAACGATCCGTTTGAAACAGAAACATCTGAGCAAAAAACTACAAACCCTGTAACAACTAACATGAGTACAGCCCCAACTTATTCAGAGACCACGGTCGTGGGTACCACAGTTTTAGAAAGTTCTGATTCCATGGTTCTTCCTGTAGGTACAAGCACGATTCCGTTAACAACAACGACGGTTGTTCTTATCGAGGATTACACAAAGCCCGTAAGAGAAGGCACTTCGGGAGAACCCATAAAGATCCTCGCGGTGGGAGATTCACTTATGCTTGATTTTCAATATGGGTTGGAAAGAGTTCTGGAACCACGAATCGATGTCGAATTAGAGGGTAGAGGTGCGCTTGGTTTTGGTTTCACAGTTCCTCATTGGGATTGGGAGGATGATGTAATACCTGACTACAACTTGATGGTAGGAGAAGTTAGGCCGGATGTTGTGGTAGTCATGATCGGCGCAAATGAATTTCAAGGTTATGCAATAGAAGGGGAAGATCTAGACCCAGGTTCTGCTAGGTGGAGAGAGGTATTGACAGAGAGGGCACATGATGCAATCTCTCATTGGTTGGCAGACGGAGCTTATCTGTATTGGTGGTCGACTCCGAAAATGTCTGATCCATCCTTTTTGGTTGATGATTTGAACAGTGTCTGGGAAGAGGTTGTCAGCGAATGGAAGTCGAAAGCTGAAATGGTTGACAGTATGAAAGTTTTAGGTGATGAAGAAGGCGAATTCAAATGGAACATGGAGATGCTTGACGGCTCCATAATTCCCCTCAGGAAAGAGCATGGTGTGCATTTCTTCGAAGTAGGAGCGGACGCTCTTTCCAGAGACTTCGAACAGCTACTAATAAAAGACGGATGGTTGAAAAATCTGAGCTCGGTTTCTTAATCTTTTTTCTCTAATTTTTCTTTCAGTAGGGCTATCTCTTCTACGAGAACTCTTATCCGGTTTTCCATACGCGAGAGTTCATAAGAAAAATGCATGGCTAATAGGAGCAGGAAACCTATAGCTAAAAGAAGGAAAAGGGTTGGCTGGTACCAGATGTCGAGTTTTTCTGCTGTCCAGTCAAGTATTTGAGGAACTGCTGAAATCACTGCTAGAGCGCTACCAACAGTGAGCCACAATATTGAGTATTTGGCTTTAAGCACCTTAAGGCGAACAAGTCTTACAATCAGGAAAAAAGCTCCTACTGCAAGAGCAGCTATCAAAATGTGTGTTGCAGAACTCATTGAGCGTTTCCTTTCATTTTTTTTCGAGAACCCACGAAGATAACTATCAAAAGCCTCAAGAAATAATAAAGTAGACGAAAGTTGCGATTGGAAGGTTGCCCAGCGGATCTTTCACGCATTTGAACTGGAATTTCTACAACATTAAAACCGTTTTTAACTGCGATTAGTATTGCCTCCACCGAGTCCATGTATTCCAGTGGGTACTCCTCTGCAAAGAGTTCTATTACTGGGCTTCTAAAACCTCGAAAACCTGAGGAAGTGTCTGTAAATTTTTGCCTTGTATAAACTCTCACGAGAAAGCGAAGAACACTCATTGCAGTTTTTCTACTGTGACCTATTTCGTATGAATACTCTCCAGAGAATCTACTACCAATGACCATGTCGGCTTTTTCAAGTTCAGAGAGCAGTAAAGCTATTTGTGTTGGGTTATGTTGACCATCAGCATCAAACTGATAAGCACGATCGATTTTGTTTTCTTTGCAATATCGAAAACCTAAACGTAATGCGCCTCCGATTCCTAGATTGAAAGGCAGGGAAAGGCAGACGCAGTCAAATTTTTTCGCTATTTCAGGGGTTTTATCCGTGGAGCCATCATCAACTACAATTATGAGGTGCTCCGGAAAAATTTGTTGAATTTCTACTAGCACATCCGGAAGCGACTCTGCTTCATTAAAAGCGGGAATGATAGCTGCAGTTCTCATAAAAAGAACAGTATCTGCGCTTTGACATTTTCCTTCTTATCTAAAAAGCATCAAAGTCAAATAACTCAAACCCACTTAGTTCAAAATCACGCTTTTTTCCAAAGAAATGTAACACCAAGTCAAGCGGGCTTGGTTGTACTTTTCTCGGAACTCTAAATCCCTCTACCTCAAAGTATTCATTTGCGCCCCAATAAGTAACGAAAGGTGTCTGGTGGTGCTTTGCAATAGCTGACGCAAATGGAGCCATTGGAAGGGTCGTTTTTTTTGGTTTAATTGGAAAGGCTTTGAGGAGCACGGCGGTTCTTAACCCTCTAAAAGTAGCCTTTGTGCTAATAGTTAAAGCAGAGTCCGACAAGTGGAGGAAATATTGAGAACCTGGTTTAGAAAGACGCCAGATTAAGAGTTCCAGATCCCAAACTGGCATAAACCCATTAGAAGGTTTTAGGTTTTCAAAATTGAAAATACCTTTTTCTGCATTTTGAGCAAATTCATCAGAACCAATTTGAAAGGTCGTCGTAGTTTCAAACGGCTTCGAAAACTTAAGCAGTCTGAGATCCATAGACGGTAATTTCACCCAGCCCATTGCATCAGTCATGCGAGGCGATGACTGTGAGTTAGCTACCCCTAGGATCCCGTCAAGATTTCCGTCTATTCCAGCTTTGTAACTTTTTTCTATAGTTTCACGAAACACTCCTTTACCTCGACTATCGGGCGACACCGCTAAATCGACACCTAAACCTAGAGTGATTTTTTCAGCAAAATGATTTTGTAAAGGTTTTGGAATTAGCGCGTAGTTGCTTATCTGTTTGCCCTGCTCGTTTATGTAGCCGACACAAGCTGAACCAGCAGGATTTTCTTGATAGTGCCAGTTAAGATATTCCGTCGTTATCGAATCTCTCGGTTTGAAGACCTCATTCAAAAGATTTGAAGTCAATAGTAGGTCTAAATCACTCATCTCTATTTCTCGTTTTCAAAAGGTAGATAACTGCGGAAAGACCTAGAAGTAAGAAAAAAAGTCCCATTGCTAAACGAAATGTTGCTCTTTCAGAACAATCAAGCGATTTATAGATAGTTGGGTCTCCAATTTTTGGTTTTGGATTTACATAGACCTCGTAAGAAAGAAGGTCATTGTTGAAAGCGCTTAAGATCGGACTCTTGCAGGAAGCCGCAGGAGTGCTCTCGAAAGAAAAAATTTCACCTCCAGGTAAAGGTCGTGAAAATGGAATTAAGGCAATCCACAAACCAAGAGCTATAAGCACGATTCCCGAAATTAGTAAAAAATTGTTTTTCTTCACAGCACGCTGATCTTACAGGTCGGTTAGCCTCACCGAATGTATAGAAAATTTTACAGGAGGTGTTTGTTTGCGTCCATTTGTCTTTTCGGCTCTTGCAGTTCTTCAGATACATCTTTTGAAATTTCCTTTAAAGAACAATCTTATTCAACGATTCCACACACTTCTTTAAAGGAAAAAGACATTTCCACCACCTTGAACTTCTCAAACGAAAGGGTAGAAGTCCCAGCAAATTCGACTTCTTCAATAATTCAAGACCCAGAAGAAGTTGCTACAGTTTCATCTTCGACGCTTTCAAGAATTAAAAAAGAAGAAATTACAGAAACAACTTTGCTCGCTAGTAAGCCGCAAGAGGAAGAAGCGTACGAATTTGAAAATACGGAAGTGAGCGGGGAGATAATCAGGACTCCAACAAAAGATAACCCTCTGCGCGTTACAACTATCGGAGACAGTGTTGCATTTGACGCCGACTTGGGAATAAAAGCGGCCTTGGATGCAACTGAAGTCGTAGATGTACACAACAGATCTTTTGGTGGTGTCGGCTTGACTCAAAATGAATTTGCGGATTATCTCGAAGAGTCTCTTGTGAGCACTCCTGAAGTGGTGACAGTTATGGTTGGGGGGTGGGATCTGGCTTTTGCGGCAGAGGATGAACAGAAATATTCAGAAATTGTCGAAAGTTACATGGACCGAATTCTCGAAGTTGCCTCTTTGGTTATTCTGATCGGAATGCCACCCACTCCAGAGAGGGAAGGATTGGAAGAAAATCGAAGTCGGGTCAATAAAATCTATGAAGAAGTTTCAGATTTGAAAACCGAAATCAGGTTTATCAATACAAATGAAGTGCTTGGTGGTCAAGACGGAAAATTCATCAGGTACTTGCGTACTTTAGATGGTCAGATCCATCAGATTAGAAAAGTTAGGGACGGGAAAGATGACGGACACCTCTGTCCACACGGTGCTGCACTTGTCGGAGAGTCTGTTTTTAGGGAAATTAATAAGAGTTTTCCGCTAGTTTACAAATCGGAAACTTGGTGGTCACAAGATTGGATTAACGATCAACGTTACGATGACCCAGCAGGCGGTTGCGACTATATTTCTGAAACCTAGAGGGTTGTTTTTTCGGCTGATTTTTTCTGCATTAAAATGTTGATAGAAAATGCTGCGAGAATAACTAATGACGCCTCAGCAGCAGTTCGATAGCGGGTATTTCCGAAAGCCAAAGCAGCAGTCAATGTGGCAATCGGAATCCATGCAGCAGTCACAAATAGAGTTTTTTTCTTTTCTTTCCACAATCTGAAAATACCAAAAATTGAAAAAGGCAAGATCAATAAATATTGACCAAATCCGAATAAAGAAACAGCAAAAGATCGACGATCAGCTAAGGCGTCTAGGCGTAGTTGTTCTATTGGCTTATACGCACCCCACATTCTGCCGATTCTTGCAGGTATAACGACAGTTAGAAGCCTCTTTTTATTGTCAGAGATGTATTCAAAGGCACGATCCCTAACGATCTGATCACGTTGCGACTCATCTAGCAATTCACCTGATTCGCCATAAGGAGGTGGTTGGCCGCATCTAAGTTCCCAGTATCCAAGGTTGGGACCAAAGTAAGTGGAATTGCAATTAGCCTGAACCAGGACTGTTCCTGCTCCATCGGATAGAAAAACTGGTTCTTCAAAGGAATTAAGGTTCCTAGCTACCCAAGGTGAAATTACAAGTAGCGACGCTAATGCGATAGCGGCGCATTTGATAATTTTATTCCTGAGAGAAATTTTTTTCATGAAAAGAATAAGTACAGCCATTAAAGGAAGATAGAGAATAAGTTCAGCCCGACATAGAGCTGCTAATCCTCCTACACAGCCAAAAATAAGTGCGTTTCTAGTATTCGGAGTTTCAGTAAAAATTAATCCAGTCAAGATAACCGCCATTGCTCCGGTGATAGCACAAGTTTCGGCCATGAGGAGTCCCTCGTTAATCCAGATAAATGCATAAGTTGCAGTTAAAGAAGCAGCGATTAACCCGAGTCGTTCAGAAGCTATTTTTCTTCCGATTAATCCAGCTAGAACAATCGAGGGAACTCCTAAAAAAATCGAGTAAATCTGTTGCTCGAAGATAGTAGTAAAGCCAAGAAAAGAACCGACAGCCAGAAGCAAGGTCCAGATTGGCGGGTGTCCTGCCGTAGGTTCAATATGACCAATAGGGGTAACAACTTCGACTATTTCGCCATTAAGGGGAACGAGATCAACGGCTCCAAAAAGATAGCGAAAAGGTTCAGTAAAACCGAGACCATCTGCAAATAGATTGGCACTCAGATGGTAAGAAGCTGCATCACCACTTAATTGATTGTTAGCAACAACAAGAAAAAAATACAGAAGACGGATTACCACTCCGAATAGACAAATAAGAGAGAGAGTCTTAGTGAAACCTAGTTTATGGAGGAGATTAAATTGTTTTGGAGCTTCTCTGATGGTCATAGAGTGATTCATTATCAGAGAAGCTTTTTATTTCTGGTAACAGGTGATTCAGGGTCAACTATTTCCAGCTCAGAAAGATTCATTGTTTGAGAGATATCACCAAGAGAGCTCACGGATGCGTCTTTTAGGAAACTACGCATTTTATTCTCCATGTTAGACCTGCCGATCCAAGCGATTCGGCTAGTTAGGGATCCCACATGATCCAACTTGTAATATTCTTCCTCAGGATCGAATTCCCAAGGATGACAGTATGTCCAAAGAACTTCCTTCGTGGAGGAACGACGAACTCCCATTTTCCGAAAAAAAGTAGGAAACAATCTAAAATAAGCTCCACCTAGATAAGGGATTTTGACTCCTAAGATATTTGTCACAGGACAGGGAAATTCAATCACAGAGTCCAACCATTTAAATGGGCAGGTGGGCATTCCATCCCACCCGTATAGAGGATTTTTTGCTGGCAAAATGCTAGATGAATACGTAAATCCAATTTCCTGAAGAATGGGAATAGCCCAGCGAGTCTGATAAGTAAGTGACATGGTAGGAGCGCGGAACCCTTTTATTTCCTGGCCCGTAGTTTCTTGAAGAAAGTTCCTAGAGTCTTCGACTTCTCTTTTGAAGTCTTGTGGATTTAATAGTTGCAACGGTATGTGTTTATGTGAATGCAAACCTATTTCATGACCTTCCTCAGAGGCCCGTACCAACATTTCAGGATGCTTTTTAGCCACATCGCCTACGACGAAAATCGTTGCACGAACTTCCATTTCCAGAAAGAGATCCAAAACCTTTTCAGTCATTGCTCGTGAGCGATCTTCATAACGATCCGAAGATCTAAGGTCCTCGACGTCTAAAGTCACGGAAATGTTTTTCAATTTTCTTCTTTGTTGGAAAAATGAGCACGGTTAGTCATATTTCCAAGGTTCATTTTTTTGTACATTTTCATAAAAGCATGCATTCCGATAGCGGCAAGAATAATAATAGACACTTCCGAGGAGACGCGGTACCTAGTTGTGCCCATGGTCATGGCTGCGAGCAGAGTAGTGATTACTGGAATAGTAACAAGGGGTAGTAAAAATCCTTTTTCTTTCCTCACTGTCACTATCCCAAGGATTGAGAAGGGTAGTAATGCGTAATACTGAATAATTCCTAGAACTGAAAGTCTAAAAGACCTCCCTTCAACTAGTTTGTCTGCACGCAGCTGTTCAATTGGAGCGTAGAAGCCCCATAAACGAGCTATTCGTTTTGGAATCACACTTCGGAAAAGTTGCCCTTTGTGCTCACTTGCGTAATCAATACCACGTTTTCGATACTCTTTGTCTCGAACTGATTCATCAGTAGCTTCACCATCAGGCCCTAATGGTTGAGGTAAACCACACATGTATTCCCAATAGCCTTGCTTGTCACCAAAATAGGTAGCGTCACAATTTGTTTGTGCAATCAAAATTCCTGAACCATTCGACAAAAGTACTGGTTCTTCGAATTGAATAAAGTTTCTAACGATCCAAGGCATGATTATGAGAGCAACTATCAAGCCAACGGCTGAATAATTCAGCAAACGTCTTTTTAACGTTTGCGATGAGTTGAGAAGAATTGGTAGAGCCAGAAAAGGTAAAGCGACTATTAGCTCAGCTCTTGTAAGTGCTGCTAACCCGCCAATTACAGCGAAAACTATAAAGGATACAATTGAGTTACTGCTGTAAAGGCGTCTTGAAGACCCAATTAGCAAAGCCACGATTAAAACAACAAGAGTCTCAGACATTAAGAGCCCATCGTTTAACCACAAAAAGGCATAAATCGAAGCTAATCCTGCAGCTACCAGTCCAGTTCTTTCTCCCGCCACTTCACGTGCCGCCCAACCAACAGCAAAAACACCAATAGCTCCCAATAGGGATGAAAAAAGTTGCTGAATGAAAATACTCTTGAAGCCTAGGAAAATAGGAAAAGCTAAAACGACAACCCATAGGGGGGGATGGCCTGCAGTTGGTTCGACGTGACCCACTGGTAGATCCCTATTTGGAGTCACAGGCAGAGAAGAAGGATTGTCGACAAAAAGTAATTCTTGCTCACCTCCGAACATGTATCTGTAAGGCTCGGTAAAACCAAGACCGTCAACAAGGAGTTGGGATGCATGGTGATAGTAGAACGCATCGCCGTTTAGTGGGTCGCCTTTTTCAACGAAAAACACGTAAAGAATGCGTACAAGAAAAGCTAGTGAAGAGATTAAAAGCAGTTTAAATTGAAACGGTTTGTCACGCAGGCTGAAATTTTTTATTCGAAAAGCGCTTGTTGAGGAAAGCTTTTCAGTCATCTGCTTTGATTCAAACTTTTTTAACTTCTTCGTGGTAATCCTGTTCCACGTTTACAGACCAAATATCGTGTTCAGCTCCGAGGATATTTTCGACACTTAAAATAGCCGTGAGCATTGAATGATCCTGATTGTTGTAGCGGTGCATGCCGTTTCTACCAACTGGGAAAACATTCTCGACATTTTCATTTAGCCACTCTTTGATGATCTCAACGTTTTCAAAATAGTTTTTGTCATACATTGGGTAGGCTTTGGGCATTCTAACCACATAGGCGTTTTCGACATTCTCAGAATTCAACAAGCCCAGGATTTCCATTTCTTTCTTAGCGAGTTCTATCAAACTGTTGTCTTGGCTGTTCCATAGGTCATCACCTTCATTAACAAAGTATTCGAGACCAAGGCAAGTTTTTTCGTCTTTTACCAAATATGGTGACCATCTCCCAAAGTTTTGGACTCTTCCAACTTTGACATCAGGTGAATGGATATATATCCAGTTGTCAGGAAACCCGTCTTCTTCAGGAACCACGAGAGCTACAGTTATGTGTTCGCGAAATGATAGAGAAGATGCCGCGTTTTTAACTATTTCTGGAGCTGGCGGATCCATAGCCAAAAGAAGCTTGGAAATTGGCATTGAAGAAATCACATGTGAGGCCGGAAAAGTTGTGAGTCCATCTGGTGTATCCGTTACAACTTCTGTGGCAATTCCGTCCGAGTGTTTTATGGAAACAACAGAGTTTTGGAAAAAGATCTCACTTCCTTGTTTTGCGATGAGTTCGTGACACTTTTCCCACATCATTCCTGGTCCCAGTTTTGGGTATTCAAATTCTTCTATAAGACTCGTAATCTTTTTTTGGTTTCTTCTGGGCATTAGTGAATTAACTACTGCTTTGAAAAGAGAAAGGTTTTTTATACGCTGGGCCGCCCAGTCTGCTTGTATCTCACTAGCATCCACTCCCCAAACTTTTTCAGTATAGGTTTTGAAAAAGATTCGGTAGAGGCGCCAACCGAATCTACTGACGGTCCATCCCTCGAAAGTGCTTACATCTGAAGGTTTTTTTACTCTTACCCATAGGTATGAAAGAACACAAAGAAAGGATTCAAATAGACCAAGGTTTTTTAAAGCATTGCTAGCTTTTAGAGGGTAATCGTAAAACCTTCCCTTATAGAAGATTCGACTCATTCGAGGTCTTAAGAGGAAGTCTCCGTCATCAAGGATTTCATGCCACAATTCAGAAACCAGCGGAACTTTTGTGAAAAAGCGATGGCCCCCTATATCAAAACGCCATCCGTCACGTACTTCTGTTCTGCTTATGCCACCTACAACAGAGTCAGCTTCGAGAATCTGACTCTTTATATGCTTCTTACCTAAATGGTACGCGGCGGTTAGTCCTGCTGGCCCCGCACCGATAATAACCGGTTTGACATGTTTCTCATTATTAATACTCACTAATACGGATCATAGGAGCATGGAACAGATAGAGATGAAATTAACTAAAAAATTACTTATTGGCGTTCAAATATTTGTCTTAACTGAGTGAGGGTACTATTTAAATGTGATTCCTAGTAAAAAAGTCGACCTACAACAGAAAATGTTTTGGATACTTGCATCGCTTGGCTTGTTGTTCGGTCTAGTTTTCAACTTCTTACCTATGACTCCGCTTTGGCTCGATGAGGCTCAGTCTGCATCTATTGCTAGAGAAGATTTCTCTTCTTTAATTGATGCTCTTCGTCGTGACGGGCATCCACCTCTCTATTACTTTCTTTTAGGCTTTTGGTCGGATTTATTTGGAAGTTCTGATTCTGCTCTAAGAGCTTTTTCTGGAATATTAGGCGGGGCAACAATCATTATGACTTGGTTCATAGCGCGAATTCATCTCAATGAAAAGGCCTCCTTTTTAGCAGTCTCTCTGATCGCTTCAAGTCCCTTTTCGATTAGATACGCGACTGAAGTCCGAATGTACTCTCTTTTGATTTTGCTGTTGCTGTCTGCTTATTTTCACTTTTATAAAGTTTTACATAAGCCAAATAATAAAAATAGATTTTTCTATTCCTTAAGCCTTACTTGCATGTTGTTTACTCATTACTGGTCGATTTTTTTCGTTTTTACGATTTTCCTACTCCTTTTGATTGCATCTAAACGGACACTCGGAATAGAAAAAAAAGAAGTCAATTCACTGGCAATCTGGACTGCAGGTGCTTGTATTCCATTTTTCTTATGGCTACCTGTATTTTTCGAGCAACTCGCACACACTGGTACCCCTTGGGCGAAAGCTCCGAGACCCACAGTGGTTGCGGCTTTGACGTTAGAGGCTTTCGGAGGGGGTAAAGGATCAGAAGCTTTATTGGTAGCGGTTGCTATTTCTTTACTGGTTGCTCTTGGAATGTTCACCCGTATCAATGAAAAGGCAACTGGATTGGAAATAGGTATCAGTGAGCTTCCATGGATGAGACAAATGTTTACGGTGTCTGTAGTTACGATGATTATCGGCTCAAGTGTGAGCCTGCTAACGGATACAGCTTTTCAAGGTAGATACGGAGTTTTCTTCTTTCCTGTTGTAGTTTTTGCGTCAGCAGTTGGGTTGTCCCGTTTGTCAACAAAAACAGGCCTGTTGGTTTTAACGCTTTTTTTATTACTATGTTCGATTTCAGTAGCACGAGAATTGTCGAGAGATCGGACTCAGTTGGGAGAAATTGCTCAGGTGGTAATAAACCAAGGGCAAGAAGGTGATTCCATTGTTTTTTGTCCCGACCAGCTAGCACCAGCAGGTAACCGGATTTTAGGTGAACAATTTGAGATCTTTGCTTACCCCTCCTTAAATCAAGGTGAAAGGGTTGACTGGTATGACTATCGAGAGAGAAATTCTAAAGCGTCTCCTTCGCTTGTAGCAGAGGAATTGTTGAGTGTGAATAACAGTCGAAATAACATTTGGCTTGTATGGATAGATGGATTTGAATCTTTTGGAGACCAATGCGGTCTATTCAGATCAGAATTAAATAGGCGTTTAGGAAGCGGAGAAACTCTTGTAAATGCGGATGGAGACGATTATTACAATCCGGCGAATCTTGTTAGGTATAGCAACTAAACACAATGAATTTTGATCAAAAAAAACGATTTAGCTGGTTACAGAGAAAAGACTTTGTCCGAGAAATCTTCTCTGTCCTTCCTGCACTGTTATTTTCGAAGTTTTTAGTTCTTCTAGCTTGGTTAATTAGCAAACTTTTTTCAGGTTCTTTCGAATCAGCTTATGGAGAAAGATTTGATAGAGGTTTAATGGCATGGGACGGCGATTGGTACTCATCGTTGGTAGTACACGGTTATGAAGGTGTGCTCGAGGAAGGGGTGCGATTTTTTCCTGGCTATGTAATAGCAGGTCGGTTTTTTGATTTTCTACTTCCAGGTTCTGCGAACACTTCATTAATATTTCTTGCAAACCTTGGATCTCTTTTTGCATTTTTAGCTATGAGGAAATTGGTTTTTCTTGAAACAGGCAGTGAAAAATTAGCAGCCAAGTCATTATGGGTTTTAGCGGTTTTCCCATCTTCTTTTGTCCTCACATGGGCCTATGCTGAAAGCCTTTTCTTGAGTTTCAGTATTGCTTGCTTCATCGCACTCAGGAAAGAAAACTGGAAAATGGTTGCTCTTTGCTCATTCGTAGCATCTTCATTACGACCAACTGGGTTCCTGCTTGTTGTTCCAATACTCTGCACAATTTACGAGAATTGGAAATCCGGACAACGGAGAAATTTCTTTGAACCGATGATGGCACTGTTGAGTAGTTTTGCCGGAGGTGGAATATTTATACTTTGGGCGTCCATTCAGTTCGAAGAGACCCTCTTGCCCCTAAAAGCTCAGGAATCTTTAAGAGGTAGTTTCATAGATCCAGTTTCCCGATTGTTCAAAGGAATTTGGAGAGTGGCTACTGACACTTCAGCAACAGAAACATTGCACATA